>Ga0116226_10004187_pt1 | contig 12743 bp, 7 predicted proteins | sample S1TSphfallax_FD_89692 | JGI IMG/M metagenome (GOLD analysis project Ga0116226, IMG submission 89692) | Host-associated microbial communities from peat moss isolated from Minnesota, USA - S1T2_Fa - Sphagnum fallax MG | ecosystem: Host-associated > Plants > Peat moss > Unclassified | place: USA... | reverse complement strand
CTGGCGGCGGCATTGCTCGCCAATCGCGCGCTCGACCCCGAGGCCGAGGCGGCCCGGTACTTGAAGCCCGCGTTCACCACCGAAGCCGGCGAGAATCCGGGGGTCGCGGACATCAAGGCCGCGCTCGACGGCGCGCGGCAGGTGCTGATGGAACAATTCGCGGAGGACGCCGAACTCCTCGCCGGGCTGCGCACGCATCTGCGCGACCAGGGCCTGCTGACCGCGACCGTCACGGAGGGCAAGGAGGAGGAAGCCGCCAAATTTCGTGACTACTTCGCTTATCAAGAACCGTTGCGCACGGTCCCGCCGCATCGCGCGCTCGCGCTGTTTCGCGGCCGCAAGGACTCGTTGCTGAAGGTGACGATCAAGCTTCCCGAGGAACTCGGCGAGAGCCTGCCGGGCACGGTCCGGGTCAACTCGTGCGAACAGCGCATCGCCGCGCGCTTCGATATCATCGACCGCCGGCAGCCCGCCGATGCGTGGCTGATCGAGACCACTCGCTGGACCTGGGCCGTGAAGCTCGCGGCGCAATTGGAGACCGAGCTGCTCGGCGAGCTGCGCGAACGCGCCGAGGCGGAGGCGATCCGGGTGTTTGCGCGGAACCTGCATGATCTGCTGCTCGCCGCGCCGGCGGGGCCGCGCGTGACGATGGGCTTGGATCCCGGCCTGCGAACGGGTGTGAAAGTCGCCGTGGTCGACCGCACCGGTAAACTGCTCGACACCGCCACGGTCTATCCGCACGTGCCCCGCAAGGACTGGGAGGGCGCACTCGAGACGCTGTCAGGACTGGCGCGTAAACATGCGGTCGAACTGATCAGCATCGGCAACGGCACGGCTTCGCGCGAGACCGACAAACTCGCCTCCGATCTGATCAAGCGGCTGCCGGGCTCGACGCTGTCCAAAGTCGTCGTTTCCGAAGCCGGCGCATCGGTATATTCGGCATCAGCGCTCGCCGCAAGCGAATTTCCGGGGTTGGACGTGAGCCTGCGCGGCGCGGTGTCGATCGCCCGCAGACTCCAGGATCCGCTCGCCGAATTGGTCAAAATCGATCCGAAGTCGATCGGCGTGGGCCAATATCAGCACGATGTCATGCAATCGCGTCTGGCCCGCAGCCTCGATGCGGTGGTCGAGGACTGCGTCAATGCCGTGGGCGTGGACGTCAATACCGCCTCACCCGCGCTGCTGGCACGGATTTCCGGTCTCACGTCCGGGCTCGCCGACAACATCGTCACCCACCGTGATCAGCACGGCGCCTTCGCCTCCCGGGACGACTTGAAGAAGGTACCGCGCTTGGGCGCCAAGACGTTCGAACAGGCGGCGGGGTTCCTGCGCGTCATGCACGGCGCGAATCCACTCGATGCGTCCGCCGTTCATCCCGAGGCCTACCCCGTCGTCGAGCGAATCCTCGCGACGCTGAAGCGTCCGGCCCGAGAGCTCATCGGCGACGTTGCGACGCTGAAGCGGCTCGACCCGAAAGCCTTTGTCGATGAGCGCTTTGGTCTGCCAACCATCCGCGACATCATGGCGGAGCTCGAGAAACCCGGTCGCGATCCGCGGCCCGAATTCAAGACCGCCGAATTCAAGGAAGGAATCGAAGAGCTCAGCGATCTAAGGCCCGGAATGCAGCTCGAAGGGACGGTCACTAACGTCACCAATTTCGGTGCGTTCGTGGATATCGGCGTCCACCAGGATGGCTTGGTGCATATCTCGATGCTCGCCAATCGCTTCGTCAAGGATCCGCACGAGATCGTCAAAGCGGGCGACATCGTCAAGGTGAAGGTGCTGGAAGTCGACACGCAGCGCAAACGCGTCGCCCTCACCATGCGGCTCGAGGAGTCGGCGCCCGCGGCACGTGAGCGACCCGCCCGGCCACAGGCGCCAGCAGGCGCAATGGCCGAGGCTCTGGCTCAGGCCTTCAAGCGGAAATAGCGGGCGGCTACCGCCGGCCGTTCCCGTCCCGGGCGGCCAGCCGCGCGATCACGCGGCTACTTGGCGAACAACTGACCCATATCGGCGAAGGCCTTGAACTCGAGCGCATTACCCGCCGGGTCGAGAAAGAACATCGTCGATTGTTCGCCGACCTCGCCCTCAAAACGAGTGTGCGGTTCGATGATGAATGTCACGTGGGCGGCGCGCAGCCGCGCCGCGAGTTCCCGCCATTGCGGCAATTCCAGCACGACTCCGAAATGCGGCACCGGCACGTCGTGGCCGTCGACCGGATTCGTAGGGCGCGGGTCCTGTCGAGAACCCGCCGCGGGCTGGTGGTGCGCAACGATTTGATGGCCGAACAGATCAAAATCGATCCAATGTTCGGCGCTGCGACCCTCCGGACAGCCGAGCACGCTTCCATAGAAGTGCCGGGCAGCCTCGAGATCATCGACGGGGAAAGCGACATGGAAAGGTTGAGGCACGAACGAATGATAGCACCGCACGAGAGGTGCACGCCATGACCTGCTACGCCACGACCTGCGACGCCACGACGTGCCAGCCGGCGCGGCGCGACTGCACCTGCCAGGCCGGCAATTACCGGATGTTCGCTTCGAACCGATGGAAGCGCGACTCGAGATCCCACTGCGCCGCCGCCTTGTCGCTGCCGCCGAGAAAGTCGGCGCACGCGGCCGTGGGCTTCAGCCCCCCGAGCGGTTGAGCGCCGCAGACAGCAACCGGCTTGCCAAATTCATCGGGCGCCGCCCACAGATCGACGCCCGACATAAAACTGTGCTCGAGGCTCGCGCGCGCGGATTTCTTCAGATCGGCATAGCCGAGACCGAAGTCCGTGACGGCGCGCACATACTCATGAGTCAGATCGATTCGCGAAACCCCCTCGTCATCGGTCGACAGTGCGACCGGCACGCCGGCGGCAAGATACTCGGGCAGCGGATGGTGCGCGCCGGCAATGCCGAGGATCACGTCATTGCTGGTCAGATTGATCTCCACCATCGTATGCGTGCGCGCCATGTCGGTGAGCAATCCGCGCGCGTCGTCCTCGTACATCACGTCGACGCCGTGACCGATACGCTGGGCGTGCCCCAATTCGATCGCCTCGCGGATGTGGAAGCGCAGCCCCTCGGGTGGCACGAGCCCCGGCGCCAATTCGCCGGCATGCAGGCTGATCCGCACGGCCGGATAAATCGAATGCAAATAATCGAGCATCAGCATGTGCAGGTGATAGTCCCGCATCGATAGATAGCCATCTTCGGGCATGACGAAATTGATACCCACGTAGCGCGCATGACCCGCGGCCATCTCGGCCGCAACCGTTTCGAAACCGAGCAGCGTTTGCGCGAACACGACCTGAGGCGGGTGGCCGCGCAGGATTTGGAACAGATAGCGCATGCGCATTCCACAGGCCGGGGTCGCAGCCAAAGGCGCCGCCGCCGGCGCCGCCGCGGTCGGCGACGCCGTCGCCCGATCACAGTGGTCGATCCGGTCGCGCTCCTGTTCGAACGCGCGGATTTCGCGGCTGATGGCGGGAATGTCATCGCGCAAACCGCCGGCGAGCAGCTGGCCGCGCACCGCCGCGAAGTCCGGCATGCGCTGCGGATCCGCCGGCCAATCGACGCTGGCCGCCAAGCGGGTGGCATGACTGAAGTCGGGTGTGTGCATGATTTCTAAATACGACTCGTTCTGCGCCGCCGCGCGATTACCAACCTCGGCCAGCCACTCGCCGGAGTGCGAGGCTTTGAGAGCTCTAAAGCGATCGAAGCTGGCAAAGAACTGATCATGACCGCTGAAGCCGGCGGATGGTACGAATGAACGCATCGAAAAAGAATCCACCAGCTTGTCATACAGCTCTTGATCGGAAAGTGCCGCCGTGGCGGGAACCTGACCCGCGGCGCAGCTGTGATCGGCCGCCGGTGCCACGAGCGTCAGTCGTTGCACATCCACACACAGTCCTCCGTCGGCCGCTTCCGCGATGAAGGTCTCGGCGTACACCGCACCGCTCAGATGCATGTGCAAGTCGCCGCCCTTCGGCATCGCGCGCACGAAGGCGTCGAGCAGCAGCGGGTTATGGCCAGCCTTTGCCAATGCGTGTGAGGCCGCCGACTCCGGGGACACGACCTCGAGAGCGGACCGGGCATCTACCGATGCGCAGCAGCCGAACAGCGCGACTATCGAGACTCGGAGAACGTGACGGAGCACTGAACGCATGCGCGCTTCCCTGCGGGATAAAATTGCCAGTGTAACGAATTTTTGGCGTGCGCCAAGCCGCGATCGCCGACGCGGCACGCGGGCGATCCGCGATGCAGCAAATGGCATCCAGCCCCTATGGCCGTGACGCCTGTCGCAGTTCGTTGCCCCGCTGCCGCCGCACAGCCCGCGCCGCAAACGGCTTGTCATATAGTTACCAGAATGCCGTCCCCGCAACCCCAAGCCGCATCCTGGCAGTCATCCTGCTACCGAAACAGCCGGCAAGTGCTCGGCTATGCGGTGATCTATTTCTTCGCCGTCCATGCGTTGAATCGGTTCGCGTTTGACGATGCCTGGAGCATCATCTGGCCGGTCAACGGGGTCAACGTCGCGCTATTGCTGATGCGGCCGCGTTCACAATGGCCGTGGATGTTGCTCGGCATTGAATTGGGCACGGGATTCGGCGACAGTTTCGATGACAATCCCGCCTGGATGAAGATCTTCGAGCGCGTCTGTTCCGCCATCGAGGTGGTCACCTGCGCAAACTTGCTGCCACGATTCATAAGCCTCGACCAATGGCTGCACACGCCCGGGGTATTTGGACGATTCGTGGCCGGGTTGATATTGGGGCCGGGCATTTCCGGCTTGATCGATGCGACCCTCTATAAAATCGTGCTGGGTGAGCCGTTTCTGTCGACCTTCGACAATTGGGCGATCGCCGACCTTCTCGGTATCGCCGCGACGATGCCGCTGGCCTTGGCGATTCGCTCGACCCAGATGCTCGATTTGTTCGCCCCGCGCGCCGCTGCCAGGACGCTCGGACTTTTATCCATTACATTCGCATTGACGGCCGCTCTATTTTCGTTCGACCAGATTCCAACCGGCTATTTCCTCTTTCCCCTGCTGCTGCTGGTCGACTCGATACTCGGGTTCGCAGGCTCGGCCATCGCGATGGTCGGCGTGCTGCTGATCATCATGTACTTGACCACTCATGGGAGCGGAATGTCCGCGAACTGGCCGGGATCTCTCTACGGCAGCCGCCATCTGGCGCTACAGCTCTTTTTCGGCTTCCAGATGCTTGCGCTATTTCCGGCATCCATCATGTTCATGGAACGTAAGCGGGTCGCGCAGCAGCTGATCGATTCGCACCGCGAGATCTCGGAGCGCGCCCGCGTGCTCGAAGCACTCAGCATCAAGGCGGAGGCGGCCAATCGTGCGAAGAGCGAATTCCTCGCCAACATGAGCCACGAGATCCGCACACCGCTCAACGGCGTGATCGGCATGACCGGCCTCCTCCTCGATACGCCGCTCGCCGCGGAGCAGCGCGAGTACGCGGAAATGGCACGAAGCAGCGGCCAATCGCTGCTCTGTTTGATAGACGATATTCTCGATGTGTCGAAGATCGAGGCGGGACGGCTGGACCTGGAACTGATCGATGTCGACGTTCACCGCCTGATCGATGATGTCACCGATTCGGTCGCCTTGCGGGCGGCGCAAAAGGACCTGGAGTTCGTGGTCGACATTGATCCCGCCGCGGCGCGCCATTATCGCGGAGATCCCTCCCGCCTGAAACAGATCCTGCTGAACCTGTTGAGCAACGCGGTCAAGTTCACCGAACGCGGTGAGATTGGACTCGCTTTCGAAACGAGCGCCGGCCCCGACCAGAGTACGACGCTGATGTTTACCGTCTGGGACAGCGGAATCGGCATCGCCCCACACAGTATCGGCACCCTGTTCATGCCTTTCACGCAGGCCGACAGCTCGACCACCCGCAAGTTCGGCGGCACGGGCTTGGGCCTCACGATCGCGAGACAGTTGGCCGAAGCCATGGATGGCACGATATCGGTGGAAAGCCTCGTTGGGGCCGGCACGACGTTCCGGGTGTACCTGCGACTGGAAGTCATCGAGGCAGCAGCCGCGCTGCCGGCCACCGAATGCCGTCCGCCGATGAACGTGATGGTGGCCGTCACGCACCCGCGCAATCGCTCGAGCATCGCACGTCAGCTCAGCCACGCCGGTTACCGTCCACTCCCCGTCGAGAGTGCGCAGCATGCATTGGATCGGTATCGCGGCCTGCTGATCGAAGATGGTACGCTCGCTGCCGTCATCATCGATGAACGCCTCTCGGACCATGACGCTGCCTGGCTCGCGGCCGAGTTGCTCAAGATCGGCGCTCCACCGCCGGCGCTGATTCTGCTGCGAAATCTGGCGCACGACGGCACGGCCACCGACGCTGTGATGTTCGACCGGGCCATCCACAAACCGACCAAGCCCGGCGCGCTGCTGCGCGCGCTTTCGGAGCTCACGGCCGATGGCGGCGCCAACGTGACCGCGAGTGCGTCGATCGACCCTCGATCAGCCGCATCCGACGCGGGGCTGGCGCACGGTGCGCACGTGCTGTTGGCGGACGACAACGCGGTAAATCGCAAGCTCGCCGCGCATCTATTGACCCGCTTAGGCGCCCGAGTGCACTGCGTCGACAACGGCCTCGAAGCGTTGCAGGCGCTGCGTGACGACGATTTCGATGTGGTGCTCATGGACTGCCAAATGCCGGAAATGGACGGCTATGACGCTACTCGAGCACTTCGTCAGGCGGGCGCTTCGGCCAGAAATTCGGGCATTCCCGTCATTGCCTTGACGGCGAACGCTTTCGCCACCGATCGGGAGCGCTGCCTCGAAGCAGGCATGACTGATTTTCTTTCCAAACCGATCGACAAACCGCGCCTCGAACAGGCGTTGCAGCGAGCCATCGAGAAGAGCCGTGGCGTCGAGAAGGTGTTCAGCCACGCGTCGCGGCGATGAACCCGCTCATGGCGGCTGCGCCCGGCTCAATTCAACGTGATCTTGCGACCGAACGGCTGCACCGTTGCCGCATACGCTTCTGGGACAGCCCATATCACCGGCCAGCGTGGCCGGAAATGCGCCGGTCCATCGAGATCGGTGAGTACGACGACGACGTCGGGCCGGTGTTTGTCGGCCTCCTCGAGCAAGGGGGTGAAATTCGTGCCGCCTCCGCCGGAGAAGTCGATGTTCCGCAAGTCCGATCGTCCCGGCGCGAATTCGGCGACCCGACGCACCTCATCATCGCCGACGATGAGCACGAGGCCCGCCTCCTGGCGACGCGTGATCGCTTCGATCTCGCGGGCGAATCGGTCGAGCAGTGCGTCTTCGATCGAGCCGGACACATCGACGATCACGACCAGATGCGGTGAGGGCTTCAGTGAACTGAAGCCCGGCGTCCACGGCAAGCGGCGGTGCGGCCCGGCGCGACCCTGGTTGGCTATGTAGGAGCGCGACGGCCGCGACCAGGAAAGTCCGGGCTTCGGCGCGAGGCTGCGCGCCAACCATGTACGCAATACCTGTTCCCACGGCGTCCGGCTGCGCGGCAGGTCGGCGACCAAGGTGCGCAGCATCGAATGCGCGCCATCGCCCGCATGCGCCCGTAGCAGCCGTTCGCTCCAGGTTCGAGCCTCCTCCGCCTCCACCTCGGGTGCACCGCGTCGGTCGGATCCGGCCATGAGATCCACCGGCGTACCGCCGCCCATCACACGGACCTGCGCGGCACGCGGGCCGTCATCCGCGGCACCGCTGCCCTGGCCGCGAGCGTGCCGATCCTGTTGTCCGCCGCCGCGCGCACCGACGCGCCGATCATCGATGGCCCGGTAGAGTTTCTCCACGTCCCATTCCAACAGCGCCTTTTCGACACTGGATTTTTCACTCAAGGCGATGGCGAGCAGTCTGTCCAAGTACACAGCCGATGCGGGCAAGGTCAGCCAGGTCAGATGGCTCAACGTGGAATTGACGATCGCATCGGCACAGATATTGAAGAGACGCAGGTCCACGTCGCCCAACAACTGGCGCAAATCCGCGAGCCGCTGCGGATGGCGCAGCGCGATGTGCAGCACTTCGTGAGCCACCCAGCCGGTCTGCTGCGCGAGCGGCAACTCCTCGAATCCCGGTCCGTAGTACAACGAATTGCCGTCGGTCGCGATGACCGCCGCGGCCCTCGCATCCGGCGCGAGGTCGACGTGCCTGACCCAGAGGGCAAGTCCGCCGGTGGACGGCGCGAATTCCACCATGCGTTGGACGGCGCGCGTGCCACGATGACGATACAAGTCGCACGGCACCGGCCTATCGCACGCCGCGGGCCGGTCGCGCTCAACCATCCGCTGCGTCCCGGCGCCGCTGCTCCCGATAGCGTTGATATGACGCGCTATCCAAGATCGCCGCCTCGAGACCGCTGTCCAGCGCCTTCTGGATGATGAGTTCCATCGCCAGAGTCTGGGCCTCGCGAATGGGCAGCGCCGCGGCGGAGCGGATGTCGGGCATCTGGTCGATGATCTCGAGCACGCGCGTCACCCGCGCTTCATCGTTACAGGCGCCGAGCAGTCCATAGATCATGCCGTACAGCCCGTCGAGTGAAGCCGGCAGCAGCGCGGCGGTATCCTTGCCGCGCTCCGCGGCGAGCAGCCGCATGACATCGGCGCCCGCCTGGATCTCGCGCAGCACGCCGAAGAACTCGGCGGCATTGGCCGCACCAATGCGGCCCTGCACGAACAGACGCTTGCCGTTCTCGGAAAGGCCTGATTTCAGCACGTTGGAGATATCCTCCCAACCGCGCGGACTGGCGCCGATCAGGTAATCGCTGGCGAGCTGCGCCGCCGTGTCGTCGAGCTTGTCCGGCCGTACTTTGAGATAGGCCATCACCGCCGGCGCGAAGCTACTCTGCACGGCATGCGCGAGAAAGGCATCGATGGCCGTTTGCACGTTGAAGTGAAACATCCGATCGGCGAGCGCGGTGCCCATGTCGTGGCTGATCGCGCCATGAAAACTCGCATTGCCGGCCGCGATGATCTGCCAGCCGTCGGGTAACTGGTAGTTGCCGACGCGGCGGTCGAGGATCAGCGAGTACGCCGAGATCTGCAGACGCTGATCGGCCGCGGTCAGTTCGTCGAGGAACAGAATGCCCTCGCGCCGATCGGCGGAGGGCAGAAATTCGGGCGGGAACCATACGGTTTTGGAAAGCACCTCGTCAGCGTAGATGGCGCCGCGGATGTCCACCGGCTCGATGGTGGTCAAACGCAGATCGACCAGCGGCACGCCGAAATACTCGGCCACCTGCCGCACGATGGAGGACTTGCCGACGCCTCGGGTGCCCCACAGCATCGAGGCACGCCGACGCAGCGTGGCATCCGCAAATTGCTCGATCAACGCGGCTTTCGCCGCGCCGATCGACAGCGGAGGAATGTTCATCGGGTTGGCGAGCATGGGTCCGTGGCCGACGTCTCGCCATGGCGCGAAACGCGCCATGACGCCGCCTCCGAGCGCCGCGGCACCGGCGGGATCTCGACGACGGGAATTTCGCGCAGGCAAAAGAACAACACCATGAGTAGCGGTGGCGAATTGAGGATCAGCATGCGCAACCCCGAGCGCTCGGGCAGCGCCAGCTTGGGCGCACAGGCGGCACCCACGATCAATCCGATGCATGCCACGAGCGGCAGCAACCGTCGAACGAACACCCGCCACCGGGCCCAGATGAAGCGCTCGTGAAACTGCCGTGGCGTTTCCGCCAGCATGTGCGCCAGATGCTGCGCCGCCTCCCGCGCGGCGGCTTCCGCTCGTCGGCTGCGCTGCGGCTCGCTGCCCCGCAAGCGCAACTCTCCCACCCATCCCGCCTCGGCATCCTTGAGGCGGGACCATCGGCCTCCCAGCACGGCCAAGGTATCCTGGGGAAGCCGCCATTGGTCACCCGGCCCGTGCGTCAACGTCACCGCGGCCGGCCCGCGCTTTGCGGTCGACGCGTCCAGCATGAGGTCAAGACCAGCCACTCGCGCGCTGCACCACGCGAAAGTCATCGATGCGGCGTCGGAGCCGGGGAGCCGGAAGCTCGTGGCCGTCGTGACTCCTTCTGCCGTATCGAAATGCCGCTGCGGTGGCACGGCGTCGATGCGCGTGAGTAATTCGGCGGGATCCGTGCCGACGGCCTCGAGGCTCGCCTGCGGACCAGACGTGGGCGACAATAGCCGGGTCAACCGATACGACCCGGTGCCCACATCCTCGAGCGTGAGCGTCTCGCGTACATTGATACCTGCGAATCCCTCGGGATGATCGATCGACTGGAATGCGATGCGGCGCGCCAGCCGATCGGTGGCCGCGAGATCGGCGCGACGACCGCGTCGGCTGAAGGGCGCGACCAGCTCCAAGATTTCATGATGGGTCAACGGCTGCACGGTCCCTCATTGTATCCCGGCACCGTTGGCTCTTCGCCACCGCCTTTTGGTCAGGCGACGATGGCGGCTGCGCTGCGCCGCTAGATCGTCGCCCTGCGCAGCCTAAGTGCGTTGCCGATGACCGATAGGGAGCTCAAGCTCATGGCGGCGGCCGCCATGATCGGACTCAATAGAATCCCGAACTTGGGATACAGTACTCCGGCCGCGATCGGGATGCCCACGACGTTGTAAACGAAGGCCAGCACCAGGTTCTCGCGGATATTTCGCATGGTGGCGCGGCTCAACGCGCGGCCCCGCGCGATCCCCGCGAGATCGCCTTTGACCAGCGTAATCCCGGCGCTCTGCATGGCGACGTCGGTTCCCGTGCCCATCGCAATGCCGACATCCGCCTCGGCGAGCGCTGGCGCGTCGTTGACGCCATCTCCCGCCATCGCAACGATGCGCCCCTCGGACTTCAGGCGCAGCACGATCGCACGCTTGGCATCGGGCAGCACGCCCGCTTCGACGGCCGAGATCCCGAGCTTCGAGGCAACCGCCAGGGCGGTGGTGCGGTTGTCTCCCGTCAACATGATGATTCGCAGGCCCTCGCCGCGCAACGTGTCGAGCGCCGCCTTCGAGGAGCCCTTGATCGGATCGGAGACGGCGATGATGCCGGCCGGCCGATCGTCAATCGCAACGAATAGCGCCGTCGCGCCATCCTTACGCAACGCCTCGGCGCGCGCCTCGAGCGGAGCACTGACGGCACCGTGATTCTGGAGAAGCGCGGCGTTGCCGATCGCAACGCGCTGACCTCCCACCGTACCGGTCACGCCCTTGCCGGTGATGGACGCAAAATCCGCAACGGCGGCGAGTTCGAGACTGCGCTGCGCCGCCGCGGCGACGATGGCGGCGGCGAGCGGATGCTCGCTCGATGCCTCCAAACTCGCGGACAATGACAGGATGGTCGATTCCTCGAAACCGGCCGCCGGTAACACGGCACTGACATGCGGCGTTCCCTCGGTGAGCGTGCCCGTCTTGTCCACCACCAGCGTATCGACCTGCGCAAATCGTTCGAGAGACTCGGCATTCTTGATGAGCACGCCGGCACCGGCGCCCTTGCCGACACCGACCATGATCGACATCGGAGTCGCGAGTCCGAGCGCGCAGGGGCACGCGATGATGAGCACCGAGACGGCCGCCACGAAGGCGAAGCTCAGCGCTGGAGCCGGTGCCCAGATCAGCCACGCCGCAAATGCCGTCGCCGCCGACACCATGACCGCGGGGACGAACCACGCTGCCACCCGATCGACGAGACGTTGGATGGGCGCATGCGTTCGCTGCGCCTGCGCGACCATCGTCACGATGCGGGACAAGACGGTGTCGGCACCCACCTTCTGCGCCTCGATCACCAGCGTCCCGGTACCATTCAGGGTACCGCCAACGACCGGGTCACCGATCCCCTTGACGACCGGCATCGACTCGCCGGTGACCATCGACTGGTCGACCGCGCTCTTTCCATCGGTCACCGAGCCATCCACCGGCATCGCGTCACCGGGCCGCACCCGGAGCCGGTCGCCGACATGCACTTCAGCCAAGGGAACCTCCTCGTCGGCGCCATCGGCGCGAATACGCCGCGCGGTGGTCGGCGCGAGTTTCAGCAGCGCGCGGATGGCGCCTCCGGTCTGCTCCCGAGCGCGTAGTTCGAGCACCTGACCCACCAGCACGAGAACCGTCACGACGGCTCCCGCCTCAAAGTAGACGGGCACGAAGGCGCGATGCTGACGCAAAGCCGCGGGGAAGACCTGCGGAGCCAACAAGGCAACCAGACTGTAGCCATACGAGGCGCCGACTCCGAGCGCGATCAAGGTAAACATGTTGGGCGAGCGGTTGAGAATCGATTCCCAGGCCCGCCGGAAGAATGGCCAAGCGCACCACAGAACCACGGGGGTTGCCAGAATGAACTGAATCCAAACGGAGACGGTCTGGGGCACCGGGTGACCGGCCATGACCAACGCGAGTAGGGGCGCAGCGAGGCAGCCACCGATCAGCAAACGCCGCTTCATATCCTTGAGGTCGGGATTTGCGCTTTCTGGCGCAGGGATTCCCTCGGCCTCCAGCGCCATGCCACAGATGGGACAACTGCCCGGCGCTTTCTCGTGAACTTGCGAGTGCATCGGACAGGTATAGGCAACAGGATCGATGGGCTTCACCCTCGGTTTCGCAAATCGCAACGCTACGCCAGCGGCGCCGATGCGGTCTGTGGGCTGGACCACCAACGGCGCCACCTAAATGCTCGGCGTTCACCACCATCACTACATTACAAATGAAGCAAGTCCTTTCCAAGTGCTACATCGAGCGCGAGCGTTTCCGCGGCACAGCGACCTAAGGCAATGATTTGCGCAT
>Ga0116226_10004186_pt1 | contig 12748 bp, 9 predicted proteins | sample S1TSphfallax_FD_89692 | JGI IMG/M metagenome (GOLD analysis project Ga0116226, IMG submission 89692) | Host-associated microbial communities from peat moss isolated from Minnesota, USA - S1T2_Fa - Sphagnum fallax MG | ecosystem: Host-associated > Plants > Peat moss > Unclassified | place: USA... | reverse complement strand
TCGATTTGTACTAAAAGAGACTCTTGGCAAGACTGTCAGTTGGGCTATTGAGCAAATGACAAGAGAACATAGAAAACAAACTGAAGTCATGACCGCTCTCGGGCTTGTGTCAAGCTGAATTCAGGTAACTTTGCAAAAGTCCAGTTCCTAATATAGTTTTGCTGATATGTTCAGACGTGTTTTTTACTTTTACTCAATGGTGAGTCGCAAATGTTTTGTATTTCCCAGGTTTTGAAATCACTCCAACCCCACCCAATTCTTCACGTAGCTGCATGAGTAGATGACCTAACCGATTTTTCCCCTTTCCATCTCCTCCATCGGCCCAAAAAGCGTCACGGCTGCTATTTTCAACCAAATAAGCATCCCCAGTCGCTAACAATAGCTCTGTTAAATCTGCATGCTGCTTAAATTTTGCACGGAGCACCTCTTGCATCACAGTTTCTCTTGTTTGATACCAATCGCTTTTTTGTTCGTGGCTATGCCTTTTAGCCAACTTCCAGGCCTCTTCGCCATCCAGATGAGTGAAGCGTACCGCTAATTCTGGTTGGTCAAGAAATTTTGCAGCGTGAAAAGCAGCCTCTGCACAAGAAAACTTCATATTCCAAATTTTCATTCCCGCAAGATAGAAATTGCTCAAAAAGAAGGAATATTTATTCTCTCTCTCACGGAACCAAATAAAACCGTCCCGATCAGCAAAGCGGGCTAATCGATTCTTTTGATAAGCGAGGTAGGAACACTTCTCACTTTGCACGAGGACTTTTTTGTGCTGTTTTTTCTTTTCCTTCTTTTCTTCTTGGATTTCCTTAATTGCATCCAATCGTTTTTCATAGCCTTCAGGAAGATGCTGTTGGCGCGAAGTGAAAGGAAGAATCCAAGAAGTTAAGCTGAATAGGAGGATGGCATGACAGGAGCAAGCAATCGCCTTTTTACTATACATAAAACACCGCTAAATTTTAAAACTAAGTGCCCTTCTCTTTAATGGACATTAAGTCGTTTTCAGTCCCTTATATTCAAATTCTTTCAATACAAGAGCAAGACCAGTGACTTGGCTTCCTGGATCGATTTAAAGGGAGAGATCTTGATACATTCCTCCCTCCCGCTCTAAAATAAGTGTGAAAGGCGCTTGTCGCAGTGATTCGAAGTCTATTAGCAGAATGGAGAAATTCTTCCTTTTCCCCTTGAAGAGAACCAGAAAAATGCATGACAGCTAGAAAACAAAAGAGATCACGACAACATAAAATAGATGCAAAATCGTTATGTCCATTCGCTATATTACTCTCTTTATCCCTAAATCTCAATCATTCTTTTTCGTGGCCGGCAGTTCCCGCGAGTCCCATATGAAAACTGAAATAAAAGTCGGTCCGCTTTGAACCATCCCTTTTATTATATTGACGACACAGTGATAAAAAGTTATAATATTAGAAGAGAATGTCGTTGATATACCTTCTGCAAATATTTCTGGAGGAAAGATGGGCGAAAAAACCGAGAAGGCCACCCCAAAGAAATTAAAGGACGCGAAGAAAAAAGGGCAAATCGCTAAGGCTCAAGATCTTCCTTCTGCTTTTACCTTTGTCGCTTCTGTCGCCATTGTCTTGGCTTTAGCGAGTAGTTTATATCACCAAATGGCTGATTTCATGGTGGGAGCATTTCGTGCTGTGAGTCATTCATCTGATTTGGGGCAATCGATTTTAGGGTTATTTTATCAAGCGAATGAAGTGATTTTTTTAGCAAGCATTCCTACCCTGGGATTAGTCTCGATGGTTGGGGTGACCGTCACTTTTTTAGCAGTGGGACCTGTTTTTGCTCCTGAAGTTTTTAAATTTGATATTAAAAAATTCAACCCAATAGATAATTTAAAGGGTAAATTTAAGCTTAAAACATTAGTTGAATTGATGAAATCGCTAATTAAAATTGGGGTAGCTGCTTATTTAATTTACTTGGTCATGTATAAAAGCATTCCTGTTTTAATTCAGACAGTGTCGATGCCTATCATCGGATCTTTGGCTATTTTCCACGCATTTTTAGTAGAAGTCGTGATTAAAGTCGGCCTGTTTTTTCTGATTGTGGCTATCGCCGATTTTATTTATCAGAAGAAGTCTTTTGCTAAAGAAATGATGATGGAAAAATTTGAAACCAAGCAAGAATATAAAAACAGTGAAGGAGACCCTCATATCAAGGGAAAACGTCGACAAATTGCACAAGAAATCGCGTATCAGGAAGGACCAGCAGGAGGAGTTAAACGCTCACAGGCAGTGGTCACCAACCCGACACATCTCGCGATTGCCATTGGATATGATAAAGAGGTGGATGCGGCTCCTTACATTCTTGCGATGGGAAAAGATGCATTCGCTGAGCGGATGATTAAAATTGCAGAAGAGCATAGTATTCCCGTTTTGCGCAATATTTCTCTTGCCCACACCTTGTGGGATGAAGGAGAAGTTCATGAATATGTCCCAGAAGAAACTTACGAAGCGCTTGCTGAAATTCTCCGTTGGGTTGCTTCCTTAAAAGATGGAACAGAAATGGCCGAACCTCTATAACGTTGACGAACCGGTATTCCTCACGTAGGGGGGGTCTGAGCTCTGATAGTCAACGACCCCTCCCTAAAAGGGAGGGGCTTGTGCAAACAAGCCCGACGTTGACCCAAGCCCTACGTTTAACTTAGCGCTCTGTTAGAAGCAAATAGATAGGACCTGTGGGGTGCTTTTCGAGCCCGGCGCTCTAAGGCAACGGGTTAAATAGGTGTACGGGTTAAACCAGTGCCTTGCACGCAAACCGCTCCATCACATTGGCGAGGAGACCATGACTAGGCTAAGTCGAGTAAGGAAATAAGAGAGGTAGGTCTTTGTGTTAGACAAAAACAAACAACCTCTCATGCCCTCCCATCCTGCGCGTGTGAGGCAGTGGCTCGTGAAGGGTCAGGGAGTTCGATAAGCGCCTTTCACGCTCATCTTACTAGAGCGTGAGTCAGGATCTCTCCCTGCCGATCAATCCAGGAAGCAAAATCACTGGTATTGCTCTTGTGGCGAATGGGGGACATGATCGCCAGGTTGTCTGGGCTCCTCATTAGCCCGTTGCCTTAATGGGGCACGATGGGTTCTCACGAGGGGAGGAGTGTGAGAGTGATCGACTCCTCTACTCACTTCGCTTTCAAACAGGAGACCTTGTCCACGCTGTTGTATGGTTATGCATAGACATATTTCAACGAGAGCAGCGTTTCTTCCCATGCCTGAAGGGGGGGGGGAGCCTCTCCGCTGTCAATGTGTGATTTTTGTCAAAAAAAAATCTAAAAAACACAAGAACAGGGTCGGCGTCCCGCGACTGAAGTGGCGGGTTTTCGTGCCGTCAATTCTATGAACGGAGAACTGACATGGATGCCATTCGCAGAGTCCTCGATGGAATTACGGCGAGGCTAGGAGGGGATCGCTCCCTCCGGACAATTTCCCGTTCTAGCGACATTGTCCTGGCCGTGATGATCATTGGGATTTTAACCATGATCATCTTGCCCATCAATCCCCACCTCATCGACTATCTGATTACCTTGAATTTAACGATTTCGATCGCTTTGTTGATGGTCGCTCTATATATTCCTAGCGCAGTTCACCTCTCGATATTCCCTTCCTTGTTATTGATCACGACTCTTTATCGATTAGGGCTGAACATTGCGTCGACCCGCCAGATTTTATTGCATGCCCATGCAGGAAACATCATTTTTCAATTCGGTAACTTTGTCGTTGGAGGAAACTTCGTTGTCGGCGGGGTCATTTTCTTGATCATTACCCTCGTCCAGTTTTTAGTCATCACAAAGGGTGCTGAGCGCGTTGCCGAAGTGGCTGCGCGCTTTACCTTGGATGCGATGCCTGGTAAGCAAATGAGCATCGACGCAGATATGCGTGCGGGGATTCTCGATTCCAACCAGGCGCGTGAAAAGCGGATGGCCATTCAGAAAGAAAGCCAGTTATACGGGGCGATGGATGGTGCGATGAAGTTCGTCAAGGGAGATGCGATTGCAGGCATTATCATTACCTTGATCAACATCATTGGGGGGTTGATTATTGGAAACACCATGAATGGAATGGAAATTGCCGACGCTGTAAAAACCTATGCGCTATTATCCATTGGAGATGGATTGATTACGCAGATTCCCGCCCTTCTAATTTCCATTTCAGCAGGGATTGTGACAACTCGCGTCTCAAGCGAGCGTTCTGAGAACTTGGGAAGTGAAATTTCGAGTCAGGTCTTAAAACAACCCAAGGCCTTGATGATCACAGCTGCCTTTTTGATGGGAATGAGTTTGGTTCCTGGCTTCCCCAAGCCTCCTTTTCTTATTCTCTCTGCCGCTTTAGGGTTGCTCGGTTACGCGCTCTGGAGCAGAGATCAAAAAGAAGCCTTAGGCGGAGGGATCACTAGCGGAGGGAGTCTTCAATCTGCTGCAGCCGATGGGCCAACGCAAGATACCCCTGTGCGGGGCCATAAAGTTATTTCTGGAGGAGGCGTTGACAGTTATGCTCTGACGTTGCCTGTGGTCCTCGAAGTGGGGAAAGGGTTGACCTCTGAAATCCAAAAATCGATAAAAGCAGGAACGAGCTTTATCGATCAAATGATTCCCAAAATGCGCCAAGCGTTGTATGCAGATCTCGGTGTCCGTTTTCCAGGGGTTCACGTGCGAACGGACTCGCCCATTCTGGAAAAAGATGAATACTCGATTCATTTAAATGAAGTTCCTATTATCCGAGGCAAGGTCATCGAAAATCACTTGTTAACCAACGAGTCGGAAGAAAATCTCAAAAGGTATAACTTGGCCTTTACTTCTTATAAGAATTCTCTCGGCTTGCCTTCTTTGTGGATAGATGCAAAAAATAAAGAGCTCTTAGACAAGGCAGGCATTCGCTATTGGAATGCGCTGGAAGTGATGATTTTACATGTCTCCTACTTTTTCCGCCATTATGCCAATGAATTTGTTGGCATTCAAGAGGTCAAGTCAATGCTTGAGTTCGTGGAAAAATCTTTTCCCGACCTTGTGAAAGAGGTGACTCGCTTGATTCCTCTACAAAAAATGACTGATATCTTTAAGCGGTTGATTCAAGAGCAGGTGTCGATTAAAGATTTGAGAACCATTTTGGAAGCGCTGGGGGAGTGGGCTCAGACAGAAAAAGACACCGTTTTGTTGACGGAATATGTGCGCTCTTCTTTAAAACGCTTCATTAGTTATAAACATTCGCAAGGACAGTCCGTTCTTTCCGTGTATATCTTAGATCCTGAAATCGAAGACATGGTGCGAGGAGCGATTAAGCAAACATCCGCTGGATCTTATCTTGCATTAGATCCTGATTCGGTTCAGTTGATCTTGCAGGGGGTGAGAATGACCGTTTCTCCCCCTCCCCCCGGAGGGCAGCCTCCTGTCATTCTGACGGCCATCGATGTGCGTCGATTTGTGCGCAAACTTGTGGAAATGGAATTTACTGATATTTCCGTGGTTTCCTACCAGGAAATTGTTCCAGAAATACGGATTCAGCCTCTGGGGCGCATTCAAATTTCTTAGCTGGCTTGGGAAATGTCATCCTTATTCCGCTTCAAAAATGAGGATAAGCAAAGTGAGTTTAGGCATGTAATTTGCATAATGCTCTTAGGAGGTGATTATGTCTTTACGTACAGAAAGCGATGCGAATACTAATAGAACTGAAAAATTTCTCGATCATTTACAAGACATACAACAAGCAAGTAAATTGGATGAAGTCATCGACTTGGCGGTCTTTCAGGATGTAAGTGAAGGAACATTGAAACAAGAAGCTGAAGATAATTCAGCAGTGGGGATGCAGACAAAAGCTCTCAAGGCACCAAAAAAAGAAGAGGTCAAGACAGAGAAAGCAAAACGGGCTCAAGAGTCTGTGCTTATTCGGAGAGAGGAAACTGGTGGGTTGGCAGGCGGATTCTCTGGTCGTCAGGGAAATCAACCCTATCGCTTAAATCTTCTTCTTTTCGGCAAACTCGCAGAGCAGATCGGGGTGGGTATCCACGAAGAGTTAACTCCCGACCAGGTCGTCTCTTTTGTTGAGGATCAATTGACGGAGGGTCAATTGACGAATAAAAAAGAACCTCCTGATGTTGCCATTGTGGATAAAGCGTTGGAGTTTTTGGTGGAGGTTGCTGGTTCGTATGCAGGGAAAGCTGAAGATTCTGCAAAAAAAGAGCGTCTTGAAAAAATTCACGGGCTGATTTCAGAAGCAAAATTAAACCACTTTCAAAAAAACGAGCCCGATATTCTTATTGCACAGAACATTATTGGAGTTGTCGATGCCGTAGCACAAAATACAGGTCAAACAATTAAAGCCACGTTGGATCGCTACCGCCAGGTTGTTCATCATCCTCCTGCTGAGTTACAAGAACTTCAAAAATATTATGAGAACAAAGGATATCAATTCATGGTCTCTGAGCTTAAGGGCTTTAGTAAATATTTGGGAAGGGATCTCAAACAAAAGGACTTGGAAAGTCCTGAACTGGCGCAATTGATCAATGCCGTTCGCAACATACAGGCACTCCACGCAGTTTATAAGATCGCCAAGAACCTATTGCCTACCGCTGAAAGCTACTTAAAATTACATGGTGTTCTGGGTGCTTAACATGGGTGAAAGAAGAATTATCCTCTTCCACCTAAGAGTCTGAGGAATGTGGATATGGATCGCAAAATCTTTCGATCTCATCTGAACTTCGAGGCCTTGGCAAAGCTTTTTTTTGACATTGCGGGAGAACGCTATCCCTCTTCAGAAAGGGTGAAACAGCTGGCAGAGCGCCTCATCAGTCTAATGGCACCCACTCCCTTGGAAGGCGTTTACATTCAGATTGCCATTTTGAACGTGATGCGCGACATGGTGAAACAAGTCTCTCCCACTAAGCTCTATCGATCGTTACAACATCGCGATGATGTCTACATGGCGATTATTGAAGCACTGGAAGATTTAGAAGATCGATTGGAAGAACTGGAAGAAAATATGGTTAAAGAAGAGGATTAGCCCAGACTAAGCAGGTTTAAATACCTTGAGTTTGAATAGGAGTAGATATGGTCAACACACAATTTGGAGAAATTTTGAAGACAATGGAAGCTTTTTTCCACTGCCCGCTAGGACCCGATGCGAATGACTCTTGTCTCATTAACATGGGATCGGGGCTCTCTCTTCAAATAGAATTGGATTCCTATGGTCTGATTCTTATGGGATGCCGCCTAGGGAACCTTTACATGGGACGTTATCGGAACGATCTGATACGCGCTGCACTTAAATCCAATGCATCTACTCTTCCTTCAACGGGAGTCTTCGGATTTAGTCAAAAATCCAATCAACTGATTCTGTTTATAAAAATCAATCCTCTCCTTTTTTCCGTCGATCAAATGCTTCGCGTCTTTCCTCCTTTTCTTGAAAAGGCTAAGCAATGGAAAGAGGCGTTTGAGCAAGGGGAGATTCCTACGATCAAGTCACCCTCGTCATCTAACAGAGTGTCAGGATTATTTGGCTTAATTTCCTAACTCATCTTAACTCATCTTACGCAAAGAGAGTGGCATTTCGGCTGAGCGAAAACCCTAGGTCATCTCCCGCGGCTGACGGCTCGCAAGAGGTGCCACATCAAGCGGAGCTGGAGAAGCTCCCGACCGGTCAACATCGCGATTGTTTGCACAAGTCCCTCCCTTTAGGGGGAGTCCTTGATGTCAAGCGCTGAATGGGGAGATTCCCCTCTCCTAAAAAGGGAGGGGGGAAGGGAGTCTTATTTTTCAGATTCAAGATCATTGCTAACGCTTTTAACGCCATCGACATTTTTGACCATATATTCAATTTGAACTTTCTCGTTCTTGTCTGCCACGCGACCCTTAAGAGTGACTTTTCCCTCTTTTGTGATGACCCGAATATTTTTAGCAAAATTTGAGAAATAAGGAGTATTTCTCAAATTTTGAATCACGCGTGATGTGATCAATTCATCAGGAATGCTGAGAGCTTTTTCATCTTGCAGCTCATTGCTTATCTCTCTAACACCATCGACATTTTTGACCATGTACTCGATTTGATTTTTTTCGTTCCTATTGGCAACGTGCCCGTTGAGAGTGACTTTCCCATCCTTTGTGACGACTTGAATATTCTTGGCAAAATTCGAGAAGTAGGGAGTATTTTTTAGATTTTGAGTCACGGTTGATGTAATCACTTCATCGGGAACACTCGGAGCTTTATCGTCGCTTGTAAACCAATTTGACCAACTGCTTTGATCGCTGGAATGTTTTGTTGCGTGATCATATGCGCCACTTTGTGCAGAGGTTAATGAGGTAATACAAAAACTTGAGATAACGAGCAGATTTTTGAAGTTTTTCATAAAATTGACAGCGCAGAGACCCCGGCCTTCAGGCAGGGGAGAAGCGCGGCTCCTGTTTTAGAGGTTATTTGTTTTGACCTAATACAAATTCGCGTTTGCGGTGATCCGCACCCCAGCTTAGTCTGGTCTTCGTCTCCTCGGAAATGTGATGGAGCGGTTTGCAGGCGATTGGCATTGGCTTAACCCGTAGACCTGTTTAACCACTTGCCATCGTGCGTGGAACTCGAAAAGTATTCCACGGGTCCTACCTATTCGCTCCTAACGTCGCCGTGAGTTAAACTTGCGGCTTAAGCGGGTCAACTTGGGACGTGTTGTCCCTCCCTTTAGCGAGGGGAAGAATCCTCCTTAGTGAATTTTGGCATGGTTCAAAATTGGGCCAGAGTTAACTCACCGTCGCCAATAGCGAGAGGCTGTTAGCCCTGTCAGAAATCAAACAATCTTATGCCCTCTCGCTTGCGACCTAACTTTGACTCAAATTTGAACCATGCCGAATTTTGCGATGAACAAAAGCTTCGTTGAACAAGTTTGCTTTTCAGATAGCGGCTCGCTTGTTCATGAGAAGCATCATATAAGAAAATTAAATAAATGCAAAGAAAAATCTGATTCTGTTTCTACTTCTCAGCGAGACAGAGATTATGTCAGTAGGCGAGAACATGAAAAGGAACGGAAATGTCTTGCTGCAGAACCGCCAAAGCATTTGCCTCTTCGCTAGGGCTTTGTCCGGGGAATAAAGTCTCTAGAGGAAAGATTTTGAGCTGCAAAAAGAAACCGAGCGACAATAACGTTGCCCAGGCTTTGAGGCGCTCCGAAAGCAATGATAGCGTCAGCACATAAGCTAGCGAAAATCATTGACAGAAGGCTGATGGAGAGCAAAAATGATCGCGAGTTAGGTGAAAACCACTAAGAAATGAGTTGTGGATGATATCATTGGTAACCCTTTTAGGGATCCAGTTTAAAAAACTGTTTAGAGATAATGACAAATGACAGTTGACTTTTGCAATAGAAGCTCTATTGCAGCGACTCCATGACTCGGAAACTCTAACGAAATCCCATGCGCTAACATGTAAAAAATCTGTGCTAACAGATAAAAAATCTAAAGCGTTATTTAAGAGGTTCGAATGGGAGGGGCCATAAAATCAGGCCCTATGGGATCCTTTACCGTTTCTTGAATGATTTTCTCTATTGCTTGAAAATCTTCCTGCTTCAATGTCCACCCAAACACCGCCTCTAGTTGATCAAGTTGATCCCTCTTGCGTGCACCCCATAAGGCAACATGAATTCCCTGATCTAAAGACCATCGAACCGCCAAAGCAATCAGAGGACGATTGTACGTTTTTGTCACCCACTCATCCAATAGAGCGGCGCCATTCAAGTACTGGGAAAAACGGGGCTCCGTAAATTTAGGATCCATACTTTTCCGAAAGTCATCTCCTTGGAATTTTCTCTCTTTTTTCATTTTTCCCGATAGTAATCCCCTAGCAATAGAGCTATAACCAAGGAGGGCAATGTTTTCTTTAAGGCAATAAGCGATCACACTCTCTTCCAACTCTCTTTCAAAAAGATTGTAAGGTAACTGACAAGTCTCTAAAGGAGCGCTTTTGCGAAATTCTTGGATTTGCTCAACAGAGTAATTACACACTCCAATGGCCCTGATTTTTCCTTGATCCTTCAGATATTTTAAGGTTTCAGCTGTTTCAGAAATTGGGGTCAGCGGATCTGGCCAATGCACTTGATAAAGATCAATATAATCCACTTGAAGCGACTTTAACGAAGCGTCAATTTCTTTTAAAATGGAAGACTTTCCCGTATTTCTCACGATCCCACCGTTATTTGCGACTAAACCGAATTTGGTCGCAAGAATCACTTGATCGCGTTGTCTATACGCCTTCAAAGCTTTCCCCAACATTTTTTCAGATGCATACTTCTCTCCATAGGCAGGCGCAGTATCAATGAAATTAATCCCCTGATCTAATGCACGGTGAACCGTTTTAATGGACTCTTGCTCATCAAATCCTCCCCATAGCGATCCTCCCATTGACCATGTTCCAAGCCCAATGCGAGAAACTTTATTTTGAATCCCATGAATTTCAGTGAATTCCATAAATTAGCTCCTTGTTTACACAGTTCAGAGGCTCCTCGTTGGTCGGGGCATCCGAATAAAGTGGAATGAGCATAGACGCCATTCATTCTTGAACTGGAATGGGTGTATAGCCCATTAAAACAGATTTGTAAAGATTAAAAGAGAGATGTCCATTCCCCTTGAAAAATGGGGTTTGGACAAAGCGAAAGCTCTGGCGAATCGATGATAAAGAATAGGCCCATATTATAATGTAAGTGTTTTTTATCATCGAAGCGCGAGGGTTTAGCTAAGCCCAAATTCAATTCTTGAAGGGGAATGGGTATCGCTCGTATAAGCTTTGCGGATAATCATACAGGCGTGGTAGAGTGAGCGCTAAGTTTTTAGGCCTACAGGAACATCTCATGCCCACCAGTCTTTCTGTTGGAATTATAGGATTGCCCAATGTCGGGAAATCCACTCTTTTCAATGCGTTGACTTCCAATCAAGCAGCCGCATCGAATTACCCCTTTTGTACGATTGACCCGAATATAGGAGTTGTCGATGTCTACGATCCCCGCTTAGAACAACTCTCCTCTCTTTCAAATAGTCAAAAAATTGTCTATGCTGCGATGCAATTCGTCGATATTGCAGGACTCGTGGCAGGGGCCTCCCAAGGAGAGGGATTAGGCAATCAGTTCCTTTCAAATATTCGAGAGGCGGATGCGATTGTTCACGTTGTCCGTTGTTTTGAGTCCCCTGATATCGTCCATGTGGCAGGAAGAGTAGATCCTATTCGAGATATCGAGACCATCAATCTTGAATTGCGTCTAGCTGATCTCCAACATGTCCTGGGAGCCTTAGCACGCTTGGAAAAACAGGCGAAAACGAAAAAGGAATGGGGTCCTCTTGTTGAGTCATTAAAGCGTGCTGCAGCCCATTTGAATGAAAATCAACCCATCTCTACCTTGAACCTGAATGAAGAAGAAAAAGAGTGCTTAAAGCCTTATCCTTTTCTTTCTGCAAAGAAAATTCTTTATGTCGCAAATATTTCAGAAAATGACGTGCCGCACATGGATAATGCCTTGGTTCGCCAGGTGAAAGCTCATGCTGAAGCCGAGGGTCAATCTGTCATCACGATATGTGCTAAGCTAGAAGAGGAAATTGCTCAGCTCGCTGTGACAGAAAGAAAAAGCTTTCTCGACAGTCTTGGTTTAGAGCAATCGGGCTTGGAGCGCTTGATTCACTCCTCTTTCCGTCTGTTGGGACTCATCACTTATCTGACAACAGGGGAGATCGAAACGCGAGCGTGGACCATCACAGAAGGAACATTAGCTCCTGAAGCAGCGGGTAAAATTCATACGGATATTCAGAAAGGATTCATTCGAGCAGAAGTGGTGGCATTTGAAGATATGATTGCCTATCAAGGGAGGGGCCGCGCGCGAGAAGCAGGCAAGGTGCGCGCAGAGGGAAAGGAGTATGTTGTCAAGGATGGAGATGTCATTCTCTTTATGCATCACTATAAGTCCTAACACATCAAATTCAAGAATTGGATGTGGACGTGGAATGGGGATATAGATGTGCGTGAGCCTATTCAGGGAAGACCATTAACCCCAGGAGAAAAATCTTGCGTTGTCACAATCAAGCAATACTTTGTTTGAAGAAGAGTTGAATGATCTTAATGGTTAACAGAAAAAAGCCTATGCTAAGTGCCGTTTTAGGACACTCCTGGTGAGGCAACCTCGACGAAACCATCCTCATAAATAGGTCCCTGCTTTCCGATGGGCAAGATCCCTTGAAAATATTGATAGTAAATGTTAAGCCCTTGTTCAGCGTTCTGAACGCAAAAAAAACAGTTGCTCACCCATTCTGATCCTTTAATAGTTCCTGTCCTTAAATTGCACTTGAAGCGAGGAGTGACTTTCTCTCTCCAATAATCGGCCTTGCCAAAAAGTAACACGGGAGTAATGATCACCGATCCTACTTTGCGCCGAACCTCTTCTAGAGCATATTCAAAATCGGTTCCAATGCCTCCTGTCAGAAAAAGGGGAAAATCTAAGTTAAACTCTGCCTGGCGCTCCACAAGTTTATCCAATCGATAGGTCATTTTGGCTTCGATATAGGGGTTTTGCAATTGCTCATTCACAATGGGGTCATCTTCTTTCGCGCGAAAGTCTACAATATTTGCGCAGGAGAGAATGTGAAGCTTTTTAGCCACCTGATTGCCCACTTCCATTGCCCCGGGGCCCCCTCCTGTGACTAGGGAAAGGGGGGTGTTTTTATTGAGAAGGGGATGGTTAACTTCAGAACGCATCTCCAATATCCCTTCGAAGAGCTCTT
>Ga0116226_10004185_pt1 | contig 12750 bp, 18 predicted proteins | sample S1TSphfallax_FD_89692 | JGI IMG/M metagenome (GOLD analysis project Ga0116226, IMG submission 89692) | Host-associated microbial communities from peat moss isolated from Minnesota, USA - S1T2_Fa - Sphagnum fallax MG | ecosystem: Host-associated > Plants > Peat moss > Unclassified | place: USA... | reverse complement strand
TTATCTCAAATGATAAGTGTTGAGAGATTTGAAGATAGGAGATATTCACTTGTTCCAGTATGATGCACAAGTTTGACATTGCTGAGTGAAATGGATAAGTTTAGTTGTTAGATTTGGTACCTCAAGTATGTGGAGTTCAACACTGCAGTCAGGTGGGTTGCAATGGAGACAGCTGAAGTTCTTCACTTGCAAATACATGGTGCTCACTGTTGACAGTATAACTGTTGGATAGGGCACAGCACTTCAGACACAGATATGCTCAAGTAATAACACATCGTCACATAGGAATGCTGTTTGGTTAAAGCCTAACTCCCCATTCTTGTGTTCCACATTGTAGAATTTATTTCTATGTTGAAAGACTTTGATTCATGAATTTGAAACTTCCCAAACTAAGCTCATCAGGCATTGGTATCTTCCTCTGACAATTTGTAGTCCTTGTTGCAACAGAGCCTCACAAAGAAAGAACCCACCTTCTCTCCCATTCTACATGATGAGGACTATGGACGTCAGGTATTTTCCACCTTTTGCAAAAGTAATGCTGCATTGCACTTTGTTCCAGACTTAAGAGTGGCTTCCCAACCACTCTTTCATCAGTCTATATTTCCAGAAAAGGAATTACGAGTTTCACATATGACAACGCTCAGGCGCAAGGAACTTTTTAACACGCTGAAAACTGCACAAATGGACGCTGTTTGAAGCGTCCTAACTGGTAGAAGCTTTCTCTACTCACAGTCATTCGCAAATAGATGGCTACAGATATCAAAACGCATCGCACACCATCTCTATTCTTCCTATTCACACACCTTCCTTTTTGTCTGCATATCGTTCAGGGTAGCAAAGCGGGAGCAGACGCAAGCCCCACCATAAGACTGTGGAGGGGACAGGGCAGAATTTGCTAGATTGCTTCCCCTGAAACGCGCCGCCTGTAAATCTCGGCGTCCTTCCGACGTAGTGCAGCGGCCTCGTCCTCAAAGGCGTTTCCAGGGTCGCTATGCCTCGCCGCTTCCTTCTGCGCAACAGGACTGCCCTGTGTACGATCGAAATTCTTTGGATCGACTAACACGACGTCATCCTCTTCTTCTGCTTCCCTCGCCAGCTTCCGCTCTCTTACAGCCTTCCCAGACTTACCATACACCTGACCGAAACCATCGTCGCCCGACCGAGTGCTGTATCCTTCTCCATACGAAGCTGACATATCATCCCTGAAAACATAGAGAAACGGCGGCACTGCGTCACAGATATACTCACAATAGTTCCTTGTCAGATCCCAGACATCGACGCTAACGCACACAAAAACAACCATGGATTGATCATCAGTTACTTGCACGTACCTGCTGAGAGGATGTTGATCCTTCTTCAGAATGTCCTCACTCTTCTCGTGCTCAATTCCCTCTCCTTCCATCGGTACCGGCTCCGCTGTCGAGATCGATCCAACGCTAAGACAACGATGATGTCGAGACCTCAACCTCCTGCTGAGACCACCTCGACGTGCAACTTGCTCTGGCGTTGACAACGCTGACAATTTGGCCGGCGGCGAGAGGCTGGCGTCAGAGCCTACAACGGTTTGAACAACAGGAATTGGCAAGAGCAATGAGCGCGACAACGGCAGACGCGCAACGAGAAATCGGTGCATCTCAATTATAAATCCTTCCTTCTTTTCTTCCTTCCTGCCTTAATCCGATTCTTCCTCCTGTCCTTTTTCCTTTATTCTCGTGTGATGGATATGATTACAACAATCGTGCGCGATGGCGAAAAGGAGAAAAAACTTGAAGGAAGGCAAAATCGGAAGAGAAACGACGACAGCGAATGTGACGTGGGGAAGGAGCTTACAGTTTCTCTTGTACAACAATAGAAACTCCGATGGAGCGTACAACAAGTGGCATATGCATGGCAGCGGAAGAGTGACACTTACTCCGTATCAAATTCTCTAAGGAAAAAAAAAACGCATCCAATGAAACAGGAAGCGTAACAAAGTACGCGGCAAGGATTCACAAGACAACGCCGACGGCGCTGCGAGTTTCTTCTTCTTCGCACCCCAGGTAGGCTAGCATGGTGGCAATAGCAACTGGCAGGAGAAATGTTGTTCCTCTGCTGGATCTTCCATATTGGGTTTGTCTTTGAAGTTTGGTGTGCTAGATGAAAAAATTATGTGGAGATTTGTATGGAGGACTTGTGATCGAGGTTTTGCAATAAGGAGCATTGACGAAGATATAAGCGTAGAAGCTTTGTAAAGAAGGGAGAAAAATGAAAAGCTAAGTACATTATGTTTAGTTAGGATGTAAAATGATTTAGTTTTCTACAAAGGCGACATTGTATCCAAATTATTGATTTCCATTGCATAAAAGAACCAATGTTTTGCAAATTGTAGAATGGAATGTAGTAGTTGTCTTTTGTGGAGATGTTTTCCTTGACCCAATATTGGAGAAGTTGGAAATGATGACAAAGTCTAGAATTCACAATCCAATAGGTCCCAGGTTGAATGTTTTGGGTTTGGGGGAAATACTTCCATTATCGAGGGAAAAACATTATGAAGTTATGGGTTTTATGTTGCTGCATGACAAGATGATATTTGTCAATGGACAAGAGGGTGAATCATGAGAGTTTGATCCAATGTCACTAGTTAGCATTGTCAAGGTGTAGCATAGTTGTTGTCTAAAGAGTTTACCTATGTTGTTAGTGTGTTGAAGTGGTGTTGATTGTTACAATTCATGCTTCAAGGATCTTATGAATAAAAGATTTAATTGTGTGTGTGGATTTGTGGTAGATAATTCTTAGCATGATTGTTGGTGGCAAACTTTCTTAACCCCCAATTTTGGTATCATAACAGTTCTTTCAATGGAATTAAGTAGTTGTTTCATTGTGGTTTTGGACCATGTTTTGTTGGGATGACTTAAAGAAAGTGGAACACAACCAACAATGCAATGGATGATGGTAGGAGAGAGGCTTTGGAGGAGGCACAACATTGAAGTGAAGTTCTAGTTGTAAATGAATTCGACTTTCCTTTTTTGAGGCAAGGTTAGAGTAGTCATCATGTGAATACAAGGGTTTAAATTGGTGCACATCATGGGACTATATCTAGATTGAACATGGGTTGGCAATTTGGCTATTCATGTAACGCATTCAAATTTTTACTTAAAAAGTTCAAGTTTGGTTGAAAGCTAATGATGGAGTTAAAAGTTGGACAACAATTGCCCAACAACTTACCACATACTTCTTCTTTGTTGTCTTTGTTCAACCCATTGGTTATTGAATTGCATGAGAAAAGTGAAATAGTTCTTAAACTAGGAGATTTATGGGTCCATGTAGTTGTTATTTCATAACATCATAGAAGTAGGTTTCTCTTTCTTGGAATTGAAAATTTGTTTGATGTAGGGGATAAGGTAGTGCAAATATAACATCATAATTTTAAAGTTTTAATTTGGAAGTTAAAGAAAGATTATGAGGGATATGGACTTGGAATTTTGAACATGAAGATAAAATGCATATGGTTTACAACAATTGTTTATTCAATTTCACATTGTGTTAAATGATGATCCAAACCAAAATATAGAACTATACTAAAGGAAGGTGGGAATAGGTTAACATAATGACTAGTCCTAAAGGTATGGACGAATTATTCTAAGGAAAAGAATTTGAAGATGTGTTTGATTAAATTGAGAGGTTAGATATGGATGCAAAAGTGCACAACTACAATGAGATTAAACATCAAGATCGTGCACCTCATATGAAGGGGAAGGCGAAGGAATGTTATAAGAGGATCGAACTTGTTCCTACAAATTGGGCCACCTTGAAAGTTGCCATGGAGAGGAAATATGAAGTCATAAATCCTAAAGAGATCATAATGAAGCTTGATGTAATCAAATAAAAACCGAGACAACAATTGGAATTATATAATGATAGATTGGAAAAACTATTCACCAAAGGAAAAATCAAGGAGGTGGAGCATAGATAGGTTTCTGTGCAAATTAAAACTAGAATTTTAAAAATATGTTGTTGCCAACATGGAGGCTTTGTTGGCTATTACTTTGGAGGTGGAAAAAGTGCTTGGAGAACTAGGGAAGACACCATTTGAACCCTTCAAAGAAAAACAAGAAGAATTTATGAGTGGAGGAAATGTGACAATTGAGAAGCAAGCCCAAGTACTTGGTAGTTCCTTGGTCAATTTCAATGGGTGCCAAATTTGCAAAGCATCACAAGGCCATGACTTGTCCAAAGTATGCCAACTTTAGGCCAAATTGCCAAATATGTAGAGGGCTACATAAGACAAAATTATGATCTCAAGTGCAGTTTCTATGGTACGATGGGACATGTTAAAGATAAAAGTTAAAAGAAAAACCTTCATCACAAACTTAACATCTCACAACTTAATAATGGAAATCGTGCAAAATTCGTTCATTTGTAATTCATATGTTTCACACAATAATATCGTGCATTGAAAACACCTTTGGCATACATATTTATAAGAAGATCAAAATTCGTGTGACATTCGTTCATTCATAGGTTCGTACTTCATCCGTCAACACATTTATCTATGTGTCAAATGTGTTTTCAACACATGATATTCATGTGCAAAATGTATGAACTTATAAATGAACAAACTTCACACAACTTTCATTATAAATTCATCACATCCTAAATTTGTGATGTTAAGAACAAAATAGTTGCTGCAAATTTTCTAAAAGCCCTTGTCATCAACAAGGAGGCTATTTTGGCCAAGTTGAATAGGATTTATGGTCCTAACTATGATGTGTTCTCTCATGTTAGGGTACCTAAAAAAAAGATACCCATGAATGTACCAACTAATACAACACCCAATGTTGAAAGGGAAAACCTTAAAGCTAAAGGTGATGATAATGACAGATAATTTGAGATAGACAAAAGTAACAATATGAGATGAAAGATCATTTCCCATTTCATAAAGGGAAAAATATCCTTGAGGGGTGTATTCACGATTGGGGTTTTAAAATGAATAACCTATTTTTAAAGCATTGTAAAGGACAACTTTGGATTTTGATTTATCTTACATTATTATAGTTATAGTGTATTGTTATGTACAAATAGATAAAATGATGTCTTGCAAATTTGATAAAAATATTTTAAAATAATTTGGATACTATGTAAATGTCATTTGAGTCTTGTAAATTAACTATATCAAGTGTCTAAATTGCATTTTTTTTTTAAAATCAAAAGGAATGCATGAAGTCATACAATTGAATTCAAACTTTTTGTACAACAAAAACATGCCCCTTTTATTAGAGTACATGTTCATTGGATGATCTTGATAAAAAACCAAATCATACAAAAATTTCAAAGTTTTTGAAATTTTGAAAGAAAAGGTTGTAAGTCAAATGACTCACGTAAAAAACTATTTGACCAAAAAATTATGTTCAATGGGTTCAAAATGTCTAGCTTTAGGTGCAAGTCGCATGTGTAGGAAATAAGTTTGCCAAAAAACATGTTTGGTTGTCCATTGAAACTCATTTTGGGATTTTTTGCATTTTTTGCTATAAACCAAAATATTGATACACAATTACGTATGAATGTGAAAATTCACCACCATCACATGAATTGTCTTAAATTGGACTATTCAAAAAAATTCATTTAAATTTGTTTCAAGTAAACGTTATTTACAAAAAATAACCCCATAAAAATCTTGGAGTTTTTTTTCCTTTTTTTGGAACCCCAACAATGAATAAGCCCTAAGCCGAATGGAAATTATTCTCATTATACTAGGTGAATTGGAATACTTTGAAGGATTTGTGAAATTTGGAAAAATAAAAAGAGATGAAGTGTTACAATTAGACCAGATGGCAATTATTGCATTAACAATTTCTAGTTTGAAAAGAATCAGCATAAGCAAGAATTATAGTAAAATTATTCATCTACTGGTTGAGATGAACAACCACATCATTGAGGGGTTAGTTGATACTAGAGCTTCGATGTCAATCATTGCCACCAGTGTGGTCAGAGAATTGGGTATTGTGCATTTGGTGCCTAGATTAAAATCTTATTGAAAAACTTCAAGAGTTGTGACACAAACAATCGGAGGGATCAATGATTTTCCAATTCATGTAGGAGAAATATTATGTAAAATTGATTTCATGGACAATGATGCGTGTTGTTTGGACTAAATTTCCTTATCAAGATAGGAGTTGTTGACATTGTAACAATTCATCCAAGTACACCATGGACCAAGAGTTGATGTGTAAGTATTACCATTAAACATGGTGAACATGCTTTAGCAAATAAACAACCATCTAATAAAAAACTCTCAAAAGATGCAAATCCGGGACCAACTGAAATTTGGAAGTGTGTAGGGCAAGGACATCCATTTGAACCCTTCCAGCCATATTAAGAACTTGAGTTAGTTGATTTTGAATCAATTAATGATGATGAGGAAAAGTTTGATCAAAATGTAAGTGATAATCAACTTAGGTTGATTGTGCAAAAAAAAAAGGACAAAAAAATGGAACTAAATGATCATGGGCTATAATCATTAGTCAAAGATGAAGCTTCTAAACAAATATTCACATTGGTATTTGAACAAAAATTGAAAAGACTCATGGAATAATCATCTTCATCAGATGACAATGATTATCAAGATTTGCACAGGTGCGTCAGCCTTGATGATTCAAGGGACGTAAATAGGCATCAATTGAATAACCTACATGTGTTGTTTCAAGTTGGTGCAGATGGAAGAATTACAAAACATAATGAAAGGCAACTGGAACTCAACAAGTGTTAGGAGGATATAAGGAGTAGGATCAAAGTTGATATATACTTGAATCCATAGAAATGTAAGGACCTATGGCAATTGTTGATGTGTTTATATGGAACAAATCAAAGCTGGGGTGGTGTTATGTGGAAGAATATTTATATTGACACTTAAAGGTTTCCACCTTGTAGAACCACTCCCAACCGTTTATCATTCTAGGAGGAGTCTGAAGTCAATAAGCAAATTCAAGCATTGGTTGATTTGAACAAGATGCATCATAGTACTTCATAATATGCTTGCAAGGTTATGTTATTAGTCAAGAAAGGTGGAATTAGATTTTTTTTGGGGATTATAAGCTTTTAAATTTGTAGACAAGAGAGATGCATTTCCTATGCCATTAATTAATGACATTCTCAATTAGCTTGGACAACTTTGAATATTTTTTTGCCCTTGACCTACATAGTGGCTTTTGGCATATTCAAATGGTGCAGGGGACATCAAGAAAACTAGAATCATAACAAAATTTTGGCTTTCTATTGGACAATAATGTCATTTGGCTTGAAGAATGTTTTGAACACTTTCACCTAAACAATGATAGAAGTCTTTCAAAAATGGATGTAATAGTTTTTGAAAGTATTTATGGATGACCTCAATGTACACAATTTTTTTGGTATGAACACTTGAAACAACGAAACTTGGTGTGGGCAAGACTAGGGGAAGTGAATGTCAAACTCAACCCTAACATTTGTGCTTTTGCAAATAAACACATGAACTTCTTGGGGCATGTAGTTAGTAAAAAAGGAATTATGCCCAATCCTTTGAAAATAAGGGCAATGGTGGAGTTTTTTGTATTTGTGTCTATCACGAATGTTTGTGCATTTTTAGGACTAACTAATTACTAGCGAAATTACATTAAGGGGTATGCAAAAATTGTTTATATCTTGTTTGAATTAACAAGGAAGGATTTAAATTTCAGGTGGGTTCACATCTACCAAGGAGCTTTTGAAACATTGAAGAAGGCATTGGTGGAGGCTACTATATTTTATAGACCAGACTTCAATAAGGCTTAAATTATACTAGATGTGGACTAGTCAATTCAAGGGGTGGGAACAATTTTATCTCAAAAGGATGGGTTCGACAAGAACATGTGATTGATTATGCCAATAAAGGACTTTCATTAGCACAAAAGTGTTTTCATCCCATGGAAGGAGAGTGTTATGCACTCATTTGGGGGTATTATGCATTTTAGGCAGCACCTACATAGAAACCATTTTACATTGAAAATAAATCATAAACCCTTAAAATAGTTAGCAATGGTGTCAAATGTTTAAGGAAGGCAAGGCAGGTAGACATATATGTTATAGGGCTAATTTGATTTCAAAATCATACACATAACATGATCCAAGCATGGCAATGTTGATATGCTTAATCATAACCTTGTTAGTCATATAACTAAAGATGAAAAAAAATTCAATGAAATACAAAGCATCATTTGGATACTTAGGGAGATGGGGATTCAAACATTGATTGGTAGGAAATGTCTTAAACATAATGAGATGGTCATCTACAAATCTAAATTTTCACAAATTGACATGGTGGAATTTGAGGAATAGGAGTTGGATGTGGAAGTGCATAAATGTTAAACATGTGTTGGGATTCCAAAATTTGCTAAAACATCTCAAACACACTTCAATAAAAGAAGAAGGTTACATGTCACCTTTTGAACAAAAAAATGCATTTGGTTGATGTTAGCTTGCATTTAGAATTAGTTGTGGTTGTTCAAAAGATGGTGGATATTGGAGATAACATTGGAGAATCATTAGAAGAAAAGAAAGATGAAAATTGGGACAATGAATGCAATGTAACATCTGGTAGGATGTTAACTATCTCACTATCTTGAATGGGGGAAAATTGACCAATGAATGTGCAATACAAAAACCAAATAAAATTAAAAAGCACATTCTGAATTAATACTGGCATGGGGATGCATTGATTTTCAAGGGGTTTACAATTCCAAAACTAAATGAACAACAACAAATTATAGAAGACATGCATGCCAAGCTCAGACATTTTAGCTTCAGACACTTTGATCAATATTTGCAAAATATATTATTAGCACAATTGAATTGAAGAAGTCAATAAGGTGATAAGGGCATCTCACCAATGTCAAATGGTGAAGAGGATAGGGAATATTAAATATGATATTGAGGAATTCAATAACATACCCATTCATGACCTATTTTATTGCATTGCATCAAATATAGTTGGTTTGCTTCTTGAGACAAAGATTAGCAATAAATACATCTTAATTGCCATTGATCATTACTAGAAGTGGTGTGAAGCCAAGGTAATATTGCCACCAATGTTGGCAAGTTCTTGGAGGATGACATTATTTGTTGATTTGGTGTTCCAAAATTTATATTAATTCACAATGGAGGGGAATGGGTTGGGGAGTTTGAGGATTTGTGTAAGGTGTATGGGATACAACACCAATTTACAACACTTTAGTGGCCACACTATAATGGCATGGCAAAACAAACGATTAAGACCATCAAAGATGGCATCTTTATGTTGTTTGGACTTCCAAAATATGCAGAGAGTTGGGACTTATAATTATAATGGGTGTTGTTTGGATACAAGTGTGGATGTAGACCAATATTAAGTTATCACCTTTCATGATTCTTATTGGACAAACACTTATGTTTAAGGTGGACAATCACCTAAGCATGTTAACATAGGAACCTTGATACAAAAGTTGGAATGGAGACGATAGTTGAATAAGTAATTGTTAAAATAGAGTTGATTACTAAAATGCACAAAACTCTCCTTGGAAATGTTGAAAAGGTGCAACAAAAACAAAGGAAAACCTATGCTCTATGAAAATGGAGATAAATGTTTCCAAGTTTTGTTGCTAGAAAGGATATGGTGAAGATGAAAAAACTAGACAAAAAAAAGGTTATTGAAACAAGCTAGGAAGGGCCATATTTGTTTGTTGGTTATGTCAATGGGAAGGAAGAGGTTGATTCTGATGAAGGAGGACACATCTATATCATTAAAGGACTTGATGAAGCTTAGTGGCAACAACCACAAAAAGATTTACAACTTTTTCATTTTGGAGCATGATTTGATGGGAGCTACAAAGGTGTAGTTAAATCAATATAGGAGTGGTTACATATGTCACCTAAAGGCATGTCCTATAAATGACAAGACATCTTTAAGGTTTTTTTTTTTGGTGAGTTTTTGAAGATGTGATCATTACCTTTTTAGTTGTTTATTCTTGAAGATTGACAACAATGGCAATTGGTAACAAAAACATTGTTATTATGTTGGATCATTTGTATTCGGTTTGTCATTGAAGTTTGATGTGCTAGCCAATAAGATTTATGTGGAGATTTCTATGGAGGACATGCAATGGAGGTTTTGTAATAAGGAATGTCGATTAAGATATAAATTTTGAATTAGCTTTGTAAAGAAGGGAGAAGGTTGAAAAGCTAAGTACATTGTGTTTAGTTAGGATGTGAAATGATTCAATTTTCTTTAGAGGCAACATTGCATCCAAATTATTGATTTTTGTTGCATAGGAACTAGTATTATGCTATATAGTGGAATGTAGTAGTTGTGTCTTTCGTGGAGATGCTTTCTTTGACCTAGTATTGGAGAAGTTGGAGATGATGATAGAGTTTTAAATTCATAGTCCAATAGGTCCCAAGTTGAATGTTTTCGAGTTGGGTTCTAGTTTCTTTGGTTGGTAATGGGGGAAATACTTCCAATGTCAAGGGAAATGCACTATGAAGTTATGAGTTTTATGTTGGTGCATGACAAGGTGATACCTAACAATGGACAAGAAGGTGAATCGTGAGAATATGATCCAACATCACTAGTTAAAATTGTTAAGGTGTAGTATAGTTGTTGTCCAAAGAGTTTATGTACATTGTTAGTGTGTTGAAGTGGTGTTGATTGCTGAAATTCATGCTTCAAAGATCTTATGAATGAAAGATTCAATTGTGTGTGGACTTGTGGTAGATAATTCTTAGGATGATTGTTAGTGTCAATAAACTCTTTCAACCCCCAATTTTTGGTTATAATACATTATATTCAAGTTTTAAAAAATTGATCATGATTATCAACTTCGATTGCTATTGGGTTACCTGATCATTGTGTAAGGGTAATCCAACAACAAACTCATTCTTTAATACGTAAAGCATTCTTTGAAATCTGGCGTTTTGGGGCCATTTTTCCCATGAAAAATCCTCTGTATAAGTCGAAATTTGGCTAAACTTCGCCAAAACACACACACACACACATACACACAGAGAATATAGACCTGACCTAATTTCAATCTGCCACCCTCAGATGCAAAGAGGAAGATTACACTATGGAAGTTGTACACAAGCAAGCAAGCAAGCAAGGGAGAAAAGGAGAGATCATGAACTTCCTCAGTAGTTTAGATCATCTTTTTCCTATTTTTTCCTGTTGATTGGAGTCTGCAGTTCATGGTTGCAGAATTAGGTCTATGTGCATCAGAAGAGGGTGGTGGGTGTTGTAATTCTTTGTTTTGGGGTAAGACTCTTTGGAGGAGCTGCTGCCTGATAGTCTTTGAAATATGTGTGATTTATAACAAACAATTTGCAAGTGGGGAAAGTTTGCAATCCCAGAAGCTCAAGGGGGATTGATGGAGCAGCAGAAGGACGTGTCATCAAAGGGAGGCTTGATATGGGAGTCAGCAAAACCTTTTGTGTTTGGAGGAATTGCAGGCATGCTAAGTACTTCTATAATCCAACCTCTCGATTTCTTCAAGGTACTTACTTTGTACTAATTAGCTGGCAAGCTTGTTAGTCTGTTCAAGTTCTCTTCGTCACATCTCCATTGCAAATGCAAAAAATTCCAGAGGGTGAAGATGAAGAAGCTGCAATGAAATGGTTGTTCTGACTTTGGTGATGGTCTGACTGTCAATTCGTGAGCAAACTCTCTCGTAAGTTTAGTTTTTAGGGTTTAGGGTTTAAAGACTGCACTCAAATTTTCATGGTACCTTCCAATGTTGTTGGTGGAGATTTTGTCTGCAAATTTTGTAAATATTTGCATGTTATTGTCCTGTTGTTGTGGAGATTATTTTCTCCACAAATTTCATGGATATATATATTTGCAACTTTTGGTGATAGGTTCAATTGCAACTGATTGGGCAAGGAGCAACAATTGCCTATGCTTCAGTTTTCCGGTTAGCACCCAACATTGTGAGTAGAATTTTTGTTTTTCTGAGTGTTGGACAGTCAGTTGGTCACTCTCTTTTCTGAGTCAAGCTTCGTTGTTGTTCTCTCTGTAATGTTTTTGTTTTGTGATGGTGGTTCTGAAGATCATTGATATGATGAGATAGTTATGTCTCTATTAGTGATTTTGATTCTTAGGGAAATGAGGGTGGGCATAGATGAGAAGTGAAGGAGTGCGGATCATATACACAGGCCTCTCTGCTGCACTTCTTGGTCAGGCTACTTACACCACTGCTCACATGGGTAACTTTGCTGTTGTCCACACTAATTCTTTGCTGACCTCCTTGGCCAAGCTACTATGTCTACTTCATGCACCAATTTAGCCTTAAAAATTCACTAATTGTAGAATGCTGAGTAGGCCAAAAATGGGGCTTATAGATACTGGGAAAAGTTATTTTGTGTTTGTGTTCAGCTCATTTGATGAAGCTCAGTTACTTTGGAAAGTGTCATCATCAGTTTTTGAAATAACAGTGGTGGTGTTAGTAGTGGTGTGGTGGTGGGCATTTCATAACTTGAAAAATCAAACAAGTCCTCTCTTCATGGGCTTCATCAACAAGCAAATGCCAAGAGTTTCTTGTAGACATGGAAAGAGGTTTCACAATGTGTTTGTTGATGCCTTGTTTTTGTTTTTGGTTGACAAAGCGTACAAGTGATGTTTTGGGTGGCCTAGGGATCTTCTGGTCATTGAGTGATGCTTTATCAGAAGAAGTGAAGCCTTTGCCTTTTCACATGAAGGCAGCTTGTGGACTGGTGGGGCAACCTTGATGTGAC
>Ga0116226_10004184_pt1 | contig 12752 bp, 14 predicted proteins | sample S1TSphfallax_FD_89692 | JGI IMG/M metagenome (GOLD analysis project Ga0116226, IMG submission 89692) | Host-associated microbial communities from peat moss isolated from Minnesota, USA - S1T2_Fa - Sphagnum fallax MG | ecosystem: Host-associated > Plants > Peat moss > Unclassified | place: USA... | reverse complement strand
ACTCTTTTGCCCATCTTTGAAACTCCAGTGTAATTTCAAAGTCATCAGGTGAACTAGGGAAGGTTCGACCATCTTTAGGTCGCTTAATTGTCTTATCCATATCGAAAATAATGGCATCTGGACATTGCAATCCAGTCATTTGCGCCGCGATATCGCTTGCTGTTATCCCTAGCTTTGGTGCAGGGTTAAATGATTCCCACCCTATCCGCATACTTTCAAGTACCGCATCAGGCACATTATGAGTAGAAGTGGTGCGATCGCCTGAAGGCAGTATCACACCTTCACTCGTAACAATATGAACCGCATAACCATACTTCTTAGCCAGTTCAATGTATGGCTTCCGGTAAATATTGCGGGTGAATGTATTATGCACAATCACCTCTTCCACACCTTTTTTTAACCAATTCTCAACAGTTTCCTGACACCACTCATGCGATCGCTTTTGGAGTTCGGCTTTATAAACTCCATCAATGTACAAATTGGGGTAGTCGTCTGCTGCGATCGCATTCCCAGAAAGCTTTTTAGCTAAAGTGGTTTTCCCATTCCCAGGCAGTCCACACACTAAAGTCAAAGTTTTTTGCATTTCGCACCTTTTATATTGTATTTATCTAAAAATATCAACTTATCTAAAAATAATCAATACTAAGTTTACATTTATTTGTAAAATATATAAATCTGTTATTTAAGTAAGTTAATCGGTGTTTTTAACCAAAGAAAATCACCCTACTGATGATAAATTAGTAGGGTGATTCAATAGGACAAAATTTTAAAAGTCTATCGTTTGCCTCTGCCCTGTTAGGGTTTTTTCCTCCTATATTTATAGTTGGGCCTGTGTCGCACACAGTGCCCAGTGATTGATCGTGTTAGTTCCCCGCAAGTGCGGCAGGGGAACCGAAATCTAAGCTCGACAAAGGGACGATATCGCCGCGACGATATGCCCTATCCAGACTCCAAATGATTACCGCGCTCTTTTCTTCAGATAGTTTGGGATCTACAAAGGCAATCCACTTAACCTTATTCTTGTACTCAACCGCGATCGCACCTGCCGCCCATTGCGGGAACCCAGAAATCACCAACCCTTTACTACCTTCTACATCGGGAAATTCTAAATCAACTAAATCAGAGGCAGATGCTTGCGATCCGTTTAGACTAATTTGTAACAGAGTAGCTACACCGCTATTTTGTTCAATTACTAGTTCAATCATTTGTTTCCGATTCACTACCCTTACACTTTACCCCACTTACAGAAAAAGTGGGGTAAAGTGTTACATTTCTTCATAAATCTGATTTGATACTCAACTCATTCTCTAAGAATGCCTTTTCTTGCTTGAGAGCTTGCACAGACTTAATAACGGCATCCCGATCGCATCTTTTCTTGGCTAATCGTTCGGTTGATATCTCTAATTCCTTGTTCAACTTCTCTAGGCGTTGATTGAGATGGAAGTCTTTTTGGGCGATCAGGGCATAAGCATCAATCATATTTCTGATTAGTCGTTGTTCAGAGATGCGGTGCTTGAAGTCATAGCGATCGTGTGAACCTTTGAGCCAGAGGTCAACAGTTTCCCCATCTGAGGAAACCCAGACTTTGCAGTAGATTGGCATCCCGCCAAATTCTCCAATCACTTTCGGGTCGCTGGTAGTACTTCTATCTTTATTTCCAAGCTTTTGTTGCGTTTCTACCACTATTCCTTCAATCACCTTGAGAAAGTGAGCATCCGCCAGTTTTTGCGCTTGCTTGACCGTAAGTGGTTGAACTGGCCCATGCTCTCCCGCTTTTTCTGGCATGGATGATGGCGGTTCTTTCCCTAAATAAGTGCGATTATCAACGGTGCAAACAAACCTATCGGGGGACGCATCCCTTAAATGCTGCCGCGCTAAATCCACATCGGTAGAACACTCTGCTAACTTGCGCTCGACGTAACGCAGACTTTCTTTAATAGTAGGCAGACTATCATTAGCGCTACCAACATTCAACCGATTAATTTCTCGCATGAGCAAACTTGCTCTACTTTCTTCAACCTCTAATTCTCCCTTGCACTCCATGTAACGCTTGAAGCGGATGTCACCAGTGGCATGGGCTGACATCATCATAAACAACAGAAGTTGATCATCATCTTCAACTATCCGCCGCACTGATAAATCGCCGCGTAGGATTTGCTCACGAGATTTCATTTTGGTTTCTAGTAGTCCCATTTGGGCCGCATCAGCACCAAAGTTACCCTTCTGCCCTTGAGTTAAATACTGATAAACGATTACTTCTGAGTTCTCGTTGCCTGATCGCACCGCTCGACCTAACCTTTGTTCGTACTGGTCAGGGCGACGGGGAATGTCAACAAAATGGACTACTTTAACTTTGGTTTGAACATTGACACCAACTCCCAATGGTTCAGTTGAACCAAATAAAACCCTCACGTTGCCTTTATTTACTTCCTTAAATAGCTCATTTTTGGCATCATCCTCAGAGTAATCTTGAACAAATGCAATTTCCTCGTTGGGCACACCTTTTTCAATTAGGCGATCGCGCATCCACTCATAAAGGCAAATCTTAGCACTGCCTCCAGGTGTTCCCATATCCAGAAACACAAGTTGTGTAGAACGTTGTTTTTTAGTTAGTTTCCACCATTTATAAATACGACGCACACACTGACTAAGTTTATCTCGTTGGTAAAAGGGTTCCTCTGAGTCGATTAACTGTGGGGCAATCATCAGCTTTCGAGCATCAGTAACTAGCCACAAATGGTTGTCAACTTTTCGACCCCACTTTAATCCCAGCGCGATCGCTTCTTGTATTTCTTTAATAGGTTGTCCAGTGCTGGGGTGAAGCAACCGTTTACCCCTAACTTTTTTATTTTGTTCGCTTTTAGTCGGTATTCCAACCAAGCATCCATCACTGTCTCGATCTTCAAAAATAAGTGGTTCATCCGAATCAATCCACTCTCGGCGCTGGGCAATCCATTCCATGCTTTTAATTTGGAATTCGCTCAAGGGCGTACTCACCTGAACTACCCTATGCTTAGGGCGTGTAAACCCTGCTTGCCCCGCTACATCACTGAAACGCTTGATGTGACAAACGCTCAAGTACATTTGCAACAGTTCTGGCACATTGATAAATTCAGCAAACCGCTCTGAAGTACGCAAGTCACCGCCCACGCCAGCTTCAATTTTAGAGACGACGCGACCAAAAGCAACCGCCCAAGCATCGAAGTGAGCTAAACCCCGCTTTTCTAATTCCTCTGGTTGTAAATAGCTCTGAAAAACATACACCCCGGTCATTGAGTTTGTCGGTTCTGGTGTACCCGTAATCATCAATAGGAAATTGTTTGCGGGATATTGCGATCGCATGAATGACAGCTTCAAATCAAAGTCTTCTGATCGCTGAGAGATACTAAGGTTAATTCCCTTGGCTTGAATGCGAGTCGCAAGGTAGTTATTTTTATACCTCTGGCATTCATCCACCACCAGCATCGAAGGTTTAATATCCTCAAAATGAATCCCCACATCATGCCAAGATAGAATCTTGTCTAGGTGCATATAAAGCTTGTCGCGCATTTCCTCAAGCTTTTTGACTATCCGGTTGCCCCGCTTTTTACCCTTCTTTTGGCTAGTCTCGCCCTTGGCGTAAAGGTCTTCTAAATCGGCTTCAACTTTACACAGTTGCCGCTCAATGAAGATCCGCTCCGTTTCGACACGGGTAGGAATAGCCTTAAAGGACTCATGGGTGACAATGATGGCATCGTGGTTCCAGAATGCTGCCTTGGCGAGAAACTTTTGGCGGTTTTTACCGCTACAATCGTCAGGAGTCGCACAAAGTACATTAGCGTGGGGATACATTTCCTTAAAAGCTTTCCTCCAGTCTGAAAGTGTAGACTTTTGGACAACAACTAGAGCCTTCTTGCTGGTCTTGTAATGTTTCCGCAGCATTATTGTAGCAATTGATGCGGCTGTCTTACCTAGACCGACCTCCAAACCCAGCAATGAGTTGCCATTAATGGCCATTCGCCAAATAGAATCAAACTGATAAGGGCGCAGTTTCTCTACCCACATCTCACTCATCCCCGATGCCCGGAGAATATCTTTAAACCCTGCTGGTGCAGCATTATCCCAATTGGGAAGAACTAATCGGTTGAACTTGCGATTGTAGATTTTCTCTAACTCCAAACCGCGATCGCCTTCTTTGCACCAGTCACTCCACAGTTGCCGTAGTTCTTCCTGTTTGAGTGTTGCCTCCCGCCTGCTAGTTGGGTCTGCGATCGCAGGGGATTTAAAGTGCATCGCCATCGTAAATAACCCTTTTTCGATGCTCTCAGCTACAGCAGGAATAGTCTCTACCTTCTCTTCCTTCTCAGTGCGCTTAACGTAGCTGTATCCGTAGGTTATTTGATTCGCTTGAGAACCACCATTACTCAAGGTTAAATCCCAACTCCCACTAATCTTAGAGAAAAAGAAGGTTGCATCTACCTCAAAGACCTGCTTACAAAAACTGCTGTAGTACTTGGTGGGTATCCAAGTAACGCCAATCGCAATGTCAATATCTGCGATCGCAATGTTCAAGGGCAATATTTTATTTAGTACTTTGACCTCTTCCTCAAAAGATGGGTCGAATTCTATGGCTTTCTCGGCATTTTCTAACTTTGAAAGGATGTCGCCAGAAAGGAATCGGTGTGAATCGACTACATTGAATAATTGCATGGTGTCTCCTAAAAGTTTGCATGAAAAAAACCAGACTCATTGCTGAATCTGGTTTCGTTAATAGATTTGGCAGGCGTTAGCCTTAAAAAATAACCCCCAAGTTTTTAGCCTGGGGATTTTGCATTATCAAAGATAGCGAACTCTATTGATAGAAGCTGAAGCCTCTTTTCTTTCTGGATGTGATTCTGGGAAATCTTCATCTTCATCCCCAGTACGGAGATAAATTAAATGTTCCGATTTGTCTCCTATTCCGTTTATTTCTTCATTGCTTCTAGTCTCCGTCCTAATAGCAATTCCTTTCCAAGCAATCGAACCATTACTTCTTAAGATTTCTACTTTTTGCATATTATTCCCTTGGTTGATTTTAATCGCAAGCAGGATTTATTTTTAACTTTTATTGGTGCATTTTAGGAGTCAACATAAGATACTCACTAAATGCTGTTAAGAAAACATTTTGTAACGATTCCGGCAAAGATTGCATTTTCAATCTAATTTCATCCGTGCTTGGCACATTGCCAGGAACAAACTTTAAAGACGCTAAGGCATCTTGTACAGTTACTCGATCTTCAATTGATAAACCCTTAAGTGATTTCATTTTATTCTCCTCCTAAACAATGATTCACTAAACAATAATTTCGGAACTCTATCTTCATGCATTTTTTGATTTACACGATATATGCCCCCTTTGGTTTTTCAATCACTCCCTTAATGAATGCTTCTTCATAGAGGTTTTCAATCTCCAAATCTTCTAAGTCAAGCAATACTGCTTCTGCATACTCAGATGCTTTGGAATGCCCTTGAAGAAGTAACTGTATCGCCAGTTTTGCTTTCCCCAAATACGGAAGCTTTGTAAATAGAATGTCCGCATCCTCTGCACCTGCTGCAATTTCAGCAGCATCGACAAGCGATCGCAATCCTTTAGAATAGTTGCCATTTCCAAGTTTTTGAGCAACCTCCCATTGCTTCGGCATCAACCTGATTTTCTTTTCATCAGTAAGTTCACTCCCGATTCTGTGATTGCCGTGGGAATTGGGATTGCTCCCACGGCCTTTGATTAATTTCTTAGTCATCATTCAATTGTTGAAAGTATTTGAACAAACTAACTGCGACATCTGGCGCTAGAATATATTCCTGAGAAACTAACCTATCCCCATTTTTCGCCACTACTTCCTCTACTAAACGGAACCCTGAAATTCCGTTTATTGGCGTGTAATTGAGTTCCAGTACTAACGTATCTTGATTAAACGCTGGGATCTGTTCATCTGGATACTCCAAATAGGTTTCCACGGTAAGTCCTTCTTCATTTATCCCGTTGTTGTCAATTAGTATTCGCATACTGGCATCCTTTGATTGCAATTAGTTGCAATACCTTAAGAATCGGCCTTGCAACTAATCTTTATTTACTCGTTAATACTGGGAATTTCTAGAAATTCTTCAGCAAACTCTTGAGTACAAAGAGCTTGTAAAAACTTCTTTTTAGTCCAAGACGGACTGTGAGAAACACGACTCCCATACTTACTAACAAGCTTGACTTTATCGTATTCATGATCCAATTTAGAGATCGCTAAATCAATAGCATTGGCGCGATCGCTCTCTACTACCTCTTGAGCCATTGCTGTTTTTGCTAGCTCAATTGACTCCAATATTTCTGGAGCAATCTCAACCTTGCTCTTAAATTTATCGATAGGGTGTGACCACGCCCCAGTCCGATATTTCCAAGGTTCACCACTTCTACAAGTGGGCGGGAGCTTGCTTATTTCATCAATGTGATCCGACAGCCATTCCTCTAAATGAAGCCCTATCACTTTGTCCGGGAACTGATTGGGGCGGTCAAGTATTACCCCAAAATTCCCTCCAAAATGCGCCACGCTATATCTGGATTCCTCAACCCAAGCATAGATAAACTTCTTGGCTTGTACCACCCAATACAGGCGATCGTCTTGGTAATTTAGCTCCCAATCCCGTGACTCCCAGTTGATTGAGTCGGGATTGGACTTATCTATTGGAACACCTACCCATAATTCACTATTAGAATTCTGAAAATGCACCACCTCGTCATCAAAAGCGTGGACGGCAGTGAGTTCTACAAGCTTTAGATAAGTTGTATGTTTTTCCAGTAATTTGCGAATCACGCGATCGCGGTAGGGAATGGTAAATATAAATCCGGGGTCTATCCGGCGCTCACTCCCCAAAAGTATTGTGGGTTTGTACGCTTGTTCGCTGCTGCGAACAAGTCGCATGAATAAATTATATCCGCCATCATCAGATAGATACCCATTTAATTGCAATTGTAAACTGTCAGCATTCCAGCGCACCAACTTGAGCTTGTAATTTGGCAGTTCATCAACAGCAGCAACAAATTCATCAATCAGTTCTTCAGTGGATTTAATTTTTTCTTCCTTGATCTCAGTTTCAGTCTTCCCTACATAATTTTTGAATTCCCAACCCAGCCGCTGTGCGTGTTCAGCGCAAATGTCGGTTATGTACTGGAGATTGGTTTTCTCATCCGGCTTCTGATCCGGGTCGTCAAGTGCGATAATCCATTCAGGATTTGCCCACCTTCTTTGGGCTGGTGGAATAACTTTGATATCGCCAATTAAATCCGTATCAAACGGAGCTTTCACTACAATACTGCTGCCGTGTACCCGAAGCTCTATTTGTTTTTTATTCATGATAAACTAATCCTTAAGTCTCCTGTTTTTTTGACGAAGCCCACATTCTGCGAAAATGTGGGCTAATTAACTTACTTGTTGATCGACAAAACTGGCATACCGTAAAAGTATCCAGACTTATTGGTAAAGGTATTCTTCATGGAAATGGGATATTTCCATCTCCCACTACCTTTACCTTGGTATTCACCCCCTTTCGGAAGTAAATCTTTGAAGCCTTCACGATAACCGTTGGCTTCAACAATGATGCAATCATCCTCATAAATAATCACCTCCCCTGGTACATCGCCGTACTCGTAATCATCTTTAAATTGCTCGCGCTGATTTTCCAGCGTATTCTCAATCAGCATCTCAGCTTGATGCTCTGCCTCATAAAAAACAGTTTGGGCAGTTTCCAACCGCTCCACAAATCCCAAAATAATTGGGTAATGCTTCTGGGCGAAGCAACAGGCGATCTGCCAATTAAATTTACTGTGAAACTCAATCGGTAAATCTTTGAGATATTTCTTATACTCCTTGGCAATATCTGCATTCAGGGGTCTAGTCACATCACTTGTTTCCCCCACTGCCGCCTCAACCTTTTTCAAGGCTTTGGACAACGTTGGCTCGACTACTCCAACCGATTGGAGGTACTTGATGATCTCTTGCTTGATTTCTTCCATTCCTTTGAACTCCTTTTGTTTCCTTGCTTATATTAAAGCAGGGTGTATTTAATAAGCCAATAGTCTATCGAAATTTTTTTAGCCGGGAAGGTAGCGTTGATTTCCTCCCCTTACTTGTTTGTTGAGAGAAACGCGATCGCCGGCTGACCGTCCTGCAACGTAACCCTCCCTAGAGTTATTCGCAGGGCGTTGGGTGCGAATTTTGAGATTGAGGTTATCTTTGGCGTAGGCTTTCACCTCCGACTCAAGTTTCTCGTAGAGCGATCGCATCACAATGGCTGTGACTGGTGCAGAATCCCCAGAAGCCGCCATTCCCTCCCGTTTTTGTTTCTCCATGCCTTCAATAATCCGGGCATGGAGTCGGTGGGCTGCTCCTAATTTGAAAGAGTTTTTAAAGGTTCGGTCGCCGTCTTCAAGTCTGGATAATCTCTCAATCGCCTCAACTAAATATTAAAATTGCATCCGCGCAGACTGGATATTGACAGGACGACCAATCATCATCTGTTTTACTCCTTCTCTACCACCGTGGCGGCTAAAAAACATACAGTAATTAGCTTTAGCGACAGCACCCAGTAACGCACCTTTCCATGAGCTTGGTCTTTTTGATTCATCAATGATTTGTTCCTCTACTTCTTCTGGTTGTGAATCTGCCAAGTCGGACATTGATAGGTTGTGGCGAGTTAGTAGCTCTTGAGCTTTAGAGAAAGCTGCCATCGCCTCTGCTTCGTTAGGCGACTGTGACAAAGCGAATAGCTTTTTGATTTTGTCAGCAACTTTCTCTAAATCTAGTGGTTCATCTGGGGGTGAATAGATTGGTCTAGTTGAGTTTCCTTGTGGTACTGGTTCGGGAACATCCTCATCTTTTTTGAGGAAATGCTCAACTAACTTGTCAACTTCGGTTTTCCAGAACAGGTAATTGTCCCACCCCGCAAATGACCTCCGCACCCAAGTATTCGGGTTTTCGTCAGGCTTGAACCCTTTTTTCTCTAACATATTTTGCAACATACAATGCAGCGAGTTTGTAGAGTCAAAATCTTTCACCGCTACCGCGATCGCAGTACCATAGTAAATAGCTTCAATTTGCATGATTACCCCTTGTAAAATTTCTTGATTTGTTGATACTTGGTATGATTTGGATGCTCTGGAACCCAAGAACCGACATACTTAGCTTCCAACTCTTTCAGGCAACTTAAAGCTCCACTGAGGCTAGAGAAGAAGGTAATGCTTTTATTGGTAGCAAGGTCGATTAAAGCAAATTGTTTATCATCACTAGGCTTATCCCGTGGGACTTCACAAGCACCCAGATGTTTGCCACAACTGACTATTACATCTGCAATCTTAGGAATAAAATTGACAGTGAGAGTGCGATCGCGCAGCACAATCTTCGGACTACGACCACCCACAATAACCGCCGCTTTCTCATAAGCATTATTTAAAAGCTGCATCATCTGCGTGGCGTAAGTGGAAGAGTTAATATCAGGATGCCAGATTTTGACTTTCTCGCGGTATGCGATTTTCAGTTCAAATCCAGAATCTATATCTTCCTCTACACCCAGCATTTCCCACCAAGATTGAGAATCAAACCCAACCCAGTGGCGATATACTAATCCTAACTTTTGCAAGATATCTAAGGCGCGATCGCAGTCAACCCCAGATTTTTCCGCAATCTCATCCATCCGCACCTCGCCAAACCATCCCATGCACCAAGAGAAGGCATTGGTTAGGCGAGTGTCGAAATCTTCCTCAAAAAACTGCTGCCCAGTCGCTTCTAACGGCGGGTAATTAATCCGTTTGTAGAAGATATCAGACTTATTTCCTGCTGAATCCGTGAGTTGACTAAGGTAAATTTCCAACCGTACATCGGGCCACAAGCTATCGTAATAGCTATTGCAGTTGACCAAAAGCCCGAACTCTGGGACAAATGAATCGTAGAACTGGTTGAGACGGGCACGAATGCGATCGCACTCCTCATCATCATGGCGAGTAGCTTCTGCCTCCAATAGCTCCTCAACTATCATTGCCCCTTCAAGCAACCGACGCATTAATTCTTGTTGCTCTACTGGTGCGGCAATTGGCTGGAATGTGCCGGGAAGAATTGGAATGTGGCAAGTGATGTTTCTGACATTTTTGTGAACATCTAGACGCGCCCCACAATGCTTACGCTCTACATCCCACTCTAGCCCTGCATGGGCATTTTTGAAGGAGATACCCAATTGATTATCGTGGAAGCAGAATACACCACTCCGAAAACGTTCTGTCCATTTAAGATCATCATCCCCCAAGATGATGGGATTATCTAAGAATTCTACAGTTGGGGTAAAGGGTGCAATCCCAAAAGGTTTAGCCTTTTTTGATTTCCTGCCTTTCTTGTTCTTCCTCTTGCCTTCTATCGTTGGGGTCGTGAAGCTATTTTCTGCTGCAACAGTTCGTTCAAGTGTTGCAATTTCTCGTTCGCGGCGCGATCGAACTTTTTTAGAGTTGCGATCTCCTCCTTTAGTTGCGCTAATTGAGATATAATTGAGTGATGTAGCAATGCACCCTGAACATTTGATGAGCCTACTAGTATCTCTTCTTCATTTACTTCAATAGGCTCATTTCCATATTTTGTACACAGTTTTGTAACCTGAGACAACCAGAATTCAAATGAACCCTTGGGAGTTTCATTGAATTCTTGGCGCTGCCACTCCCAAGATGAGACTAGGACGAACTTTGCGGATTCCAACATTTGTTGGAGTTTTTGGCAGGAAGTTTGAGTTGGATCGAAATCCTCACAGATAACTGTGAGGTATTTGTCTTTTTGGTAAATTGATTTTAGTTGCATGACAAACAACTCTGTTTTGTGGCAGAGTGATAAAGATACAAATCTATCGTTTGACTGCGATCGCATTTGAGGGCGATCGCAGTTTTTGTCTTAATTCTCTAAGAATCTTTCAACTAGGGCCTGCTTTGTCAGAACTAAATGCACCTGATGGCATCTCCCACTTTTCGGAATCGACAAAGACTGATTCGTAGTAAACGGGGGACAGTGCTAAGTCAATATCTTTTTGTGTCATTTGAAATGGTTTACCTTTGGCTACCCGTTCCATCACTGGTATTGACCGATGAATTGTATAACCTGCCTTCCCTTGCTGTTTCCAGTACTCGCTAAACTGCCTTTCATATTCAGCAATTCGTTCTACTTTATGAGGTGCAATCTTATAGACTGTTGCTAATTGGTCGTCTGATGCGAAAATGCACATTTGACAAGAAGCCCGACCAAATCCCAAGTAGTAGCAAGGGTGGCATCGGAGTGACCATCTTTGTGCGATCGCGAAGACATCTTGGGCACTCCAGTCAATTACTGGTCGCCAATGGTCAACATGACGAGATTTGCAGTGTGTCCGGTGCGGTTCAAACTCTAAATATTTTGCTCTAGAATTTGACTCTTCCCTGCGTTCACCAGTTAGCACTAAAGTCCGTTTCCCCTTGAAACGAGACTGATTATTGATTGCTGCATCTGCGATCGCAATCTTCCCATAAGAGCTACACCAACGCACGTTCATGCTTGCAGCTAATTGAGGGAATTTTAGCCTTGTTCCCAAGCTATTGCTTTTCCCTCCAGTAATTTGTAGCCCCTCTTGGGTTTCAAATAAAGTGGCAGCAGTGGGGGTGTTGTGTCGCAACATTTCTTGCTCTAATCCCCCACTACGCCAACTGTAGTAAATCGGGACATTAAGTGTGTTGCAAAGCGTCCTTACGTAATCCTCTGTGCATTCCCAGTCGAACAAAAGAGGATTTTCTCTACCATCTACAAGGTGATGCCAGCCCTCAATTTTAGATTTTGGTATACCTTGCTCTAATAAATACAGAAGGCAAGCTACACTGTCTTTACCACCGCTTAAAGCGACAATATAATGGTCATAACTATTGAGTTTCATGCGACATTTCCACTGTAAGATGCTACACAATCCAAATCTTCACAATCTACTATTTCAATCTTGATTGTTTGGCTATTACCTTCACCATTCGCTAACAGCAATTTTGCATGATGCGGGTGGTTAATTTGTTGTATGAGATGCTCTATCACGTTGCCGACCTCTTCACCAGCATAGACAACAACATAACAGTCGAATACTAAGTTAATCGACAATTCATATTGTGAGTAATCATCATTACAAGCCACTTCTCTGCATGAAGACGATTCACAAGTGGTGTGTTCAAGCTTAATTAGTTGCTTGTTATTCCCGTGATCTCCTATTTCCAGTTTTACTGAATCTAGGTTATTGATTGCATTTAAGTTGCGATCTATGACTACCTGGACATCTTCATTCGCATAGACAATTAAGCAGCAAGTGAAATTCATTTCTGCAAGCATGGAATAGGTTGTGATTTTCATTTTGATAGTTGAATGCGAGTAGGATAGGGAAGTCCGTAATGGGCAGCACAATCTGGGCCGTAGCCAGCAAAAAGCGATCGCTCATCGGTCAGCGTTTTTTTGCAAAAGCAACAGTTACCAGTTGTGTGTCCGTGGTCTTGTGCGTAACGGGTGGGGTCAGAGGCAAAGCACTGTAACTCTGCCTCTAATCCTGGTAGTGGTTGGGATTTGTTGAGAGTTAGCAGCCCAGTAATTTCAATCCGGGCATACCATCCAGAGTCACGTTCTAAAGGAGAAACGTAAATCGCACCAGGGTATTTACCTCCACTGGTGCGATATAGTTGATATTTGGTAAAGCGTATCTTTGGGTACTTGAGT
>Ga0116226_10004183_pt1 | contig 12752 bp, 10 predicted proteins | sample S1TSphfallax_FD_89692 | JGI IMG/M metagenome (GOLD analysis project Ga0116226, IMG submission 89692) | Host-associated microbial communities from peat moss isolated from Minnesota, USA - S1T2_Fa - Sphagnum fallax MG | ecosystem: Host-associated > Plants > Peat moss > Unclassified | place: USA... | reverse complement strand
CGCCGGGGCGGCCGCGCTCCCCGAAGACCACGGTGTTGTGCCTGAAGCCGAGGTGCACGGCGTCGATCAGCGCCGGGTTCGCGAGGGATTCCTCGGTCTGCAGGGCTGGGCCCGGCACGAGCTGCCCGGCGGCATCCTGCCGGAGGCGGCGGGCCGCCGGGATGCGGATCAGGTAGTCGGCGCGGGTGGCGCCTTCGCTCCACGGCACGGTGAAATAGAAATGGTGGCCGGCGCTCCAGGGCAGCGGCTCCGCGCCGAGGTTTTCGAGGGTGAATTCGCAGGTCAGACCGAGGGGGGCGAAGCGGTAATCGACCGTGAATTCGTAGTTGAACGGGTAGCACGCCGACGCTTCCTCGCCCGGCACCATGACGGCGGCGAAACCGTGCGCGTCGCAGCGCGTGACCCGGAACGGGCACTGGCGGGCGAGGCCGTGCATCGGCATGACCCGGCGAATCCCGCGGGCATCGCGCCAATGGTGGATGTCGCCGCGATCGAAGGTGCGGGCGGCGAACGGAAAGAGGATCGGATTGCCGCCGCGCACCTTGTACAGGCCTTCGGCGGTGGCGAGCTCCGGCCAGTGGATCACATCGCGGACCGAGCCGTCGCCGAGCACCGTGCTCCAATTCATCAAGCGGGCGCCCTCTTCGGGCAGCGCGAGGAAGGTGGAACGCCCCACGCGCCAGCGGGTGAGCTCCTTGCCGAGGTACGGAATCCGATCCATGGCCCGATGAGAGCCAGCGTGGCGAAGGGTGGCAACCCCCGTTGCGGCCTTCCTTGATCCGACGCGCCGCCGTTTTGGCGGGGCGGCTCGGTTCCGGCGGATGGCGCGATCTTCGCGCCCGCCTCCTGGAAAGGGGAACCGACTAGTTTAAGCGTTTCATCCGCAGTGCGATACAACGCCCGGGCGCCGCCCCGGCTTGCGTGCTCTGGGGGCGATCGATATCAGGGGTCGTTCGTGGACGTGCGTATGCGTGCTTTCTTCCAGCGGTCGGGGCTCCTCTGGCTACTCGCCGTGCTGGCGGGCGGCGGCGCGGCCAGGGCGGAACGAGGCGAACCGTCCTCCGCCGCCGTCGCGGCAGCCGCCTCGTCGTCTGCGGCTTCCACGCCTCGGCCGTTGCGGCGGGTGATGATCATCCCCATTCGCGATGAGATTGCCGAGCCGACCCTTTATGTCCTCCGGCGGGGTCTGAAGCAGGCCGTGGCGGAGCACGCGGACGCGGTGGTGTTGGATCTGAAGACGCCGGGCGGCGCGATCGCGGTCACCCTCGAGATGATGGCGGCCCTGGAGAAGTTTCCTGGCCGGACCATCGCCTACGTCGACAATGAGGCGATGTCCGCCGGCGCGTTTCTCTCGGCGGTCTGCGGCGGGATCTGGTTCGCGCCCGACGGCGTGATCGGTGCGGCGGCGCCGGTGCAGGAGTCCGGCCAGGATATCGAGGCGACGATGAAGCTGAAGCTCGTGAGCTACCTCAAGGCGCGGATCCGGGCGATCTCCGCCGGCCAGGGGCGGCGGGGCGAGGTGATTTCTGCGATGATCGATGCCGAGACGGAACTGCGCATCGACGGTCAGCTGATCAAGCCGAAGGGCGAACTCCTTTCGCTGACGGCGGCCGAGGCGATGCGGGCCTACGGCGCGCCCCCGCGCCCGCTGCTCGGCGCCGGCATCGCGCGCGACGTCGACGATCTGCTGGGGCAGGTGTACGGTCCGCAGGGGTACGCGGCGACGCGGCTGGAGTCGACTTGGTCGGAGCATCTGGCGGTGCTGCTCAACCGCGCGTCGCCGGTGCTGATGGGCCTCGGCCTGCTCGCGCTCTTCGTCGGTTTCAAGTCGCCCGGATTCGGCGGCATGATCGTCGCCGGCGCCGCGCTGCTCGGGGTGGTCTTCGTGGGGGGGCAGGTGGCGGGCCTGTCCGGCCATGAGCCGGTCATCCTGTTCGCGTTCGGGCTCGTGCTGCTGCTGCTGGAGCTGGCCTTCTGGCACAGCGCGGGCCTGCTGGGCGTGCTCGGCTTCGGGGCGATGCTCGGTGCCCTGCTCTGGTCGATGACCGATCTGTGGCCGGGCGAACCGATCGCCGTGGCCTGGTCGGCCGACGCCTTCGTCGGCCCGGTCGTCAACCTGAGCCTGGGCCTCGTGCTGGCGGCCGGCCTGGCGGCGGCGCTCTTGCGCTGGCTGCCGCGGGGTTGGACGTGGGATCGGCTCGTGGTCCAGGCGACGATCGGGGGCGCCGCGCAGACCGCCAGCGCCGGACCCGGCGCCGGCGGCGAGCTCGACGCGCTGGTGGGTCGCCGCGGGCGCGCCGCCACCGCGCTCCGGCCCGGCGGACAGGTGGAGATCGGCGGCCGCCGCTTCGAGGCCGCGGTCGCGGTGGGCGCGGTCGATGCGGGCGCGGCGGTGGTCGTGGTGCGGCGGACGGATTTCGCGCTCGTGGTGGAGGAGGTCGCGTCGTGACGGCGATCCTGCTGCTCTTCCTGTTCGGGGTGGTCCTGCTCGCGGCGGACGCGTTCATCTCCAGCTTCATTCTGGCCGGCGTCGGGGCGGCGGCGATGGTGGCGGGGTGCGTGCTGGCCTACCAAGGCCTGGGGCTCACGGGAGCCGTGGCGGCGGGCGGAGCGGCCCTCGTCCTGCTGGGCGCGGCGCTCTACGTCGAGCTCGTCCTGCTGCCGCGGACCCGCTTCGGCCGCGGCCTGATCGTGCAGTCCGTCCAGACCGCGACGAGCCAGCCCCCGCTCGCGGCGCCGGCGGCGGTCGTGGGGCGGGAGGCGGTCGCCCTGACGACGCTCGCGCCGAGCGGCTACGTCGTGGTCGACGGGCGCCGCTACGAGGGTTTCTGCCAGTCGGGCCTCGCCGCCAAGGGGGCGGCGCTGCGCGTCGTCGGGACCGATAATTTCCGCCTTCTCGTCACCAAAATCTGATTACAAGCTCCGCCATGCCGCTCATCCTGATCGTTCCGCTCGCCGTCGTCGTCCTCGTGCTCGTCGGCATCTTCTTCTCGTTCTTCGGGACGTGGCTCAAGGCGCGCATGAACGGGGCGCCCGTCAGCGTCACCAACCTCCTCGGGATGCGCCTCGGCGGCGTGCCCTACGGGCTGGTCGTCGCGGCCCGGATCACCGCCGCCAAGGCCGGCATCCCGATTTCGACCGACAAGATCGCCGCCCACTACCTCGCCGGGGGCAATGTGGTGCCCACGGTCCAGGCCCTGATCGCGGCGCAGAAGGCCGGGATCGTCCTCGACTGGGACCGCGCCTGCGCCATCGACCTGGCGACCAAGGGCTCGGGCAAATCGGTGGTGGAGGCGGTCCGGACTTCGGTCGATCCCAAGGTCATCGACTGCCCGAACCCGGAGAGCGGGCGCACGACGATCGACGGCGTCGCCAAGGACGGCATCCAGGTGAAGGTCAAGGCGCGCGTCACGGTGCGCACCCACCTGGACCGCTTTGTGGGCGGCGCCAAGGAGGAGACCATCATCGCGCGCGTCGGCGAGGGCATCGTGACCACGATCGGCATCGCCGACAGCTACAAGCACGTGCTCGAGTCGCCGGACAGCATCTCCAAGACGGTGCTGGCCCGCGGCCTCGATGTCGGCACGGCGTTCGAGATCCTTTCGATCGACATCGCGGACGTGGACGTGGGCGAGAATATCGGCGCCCGGCTCCAGGTGGCGCAGGCGGAGGCGAACAAGAATATGGCGCAGGCGCAGGCGGAGATCCGCCGCGCGGCCGCGGTGGCGCTGGAGCAGGAGATGAAGGCCCGGGTGCAGGAGATGCAGGCGAAGGTCGTCGAATCCCAGGCCCAGGTGCCGCTGGCCATGGCCGAGGCCTTCCGCTCCGGGCGGCTCGGCGTGATGGACTACTACAAGATGGAGAACATCCAGGCCGACACCGGCATGCGCCAGAGCATCGCCCAGCCGGGCGAGAAGAAGTAACGCCTCATGCTGGCCGCCCTTCCCGCCGGGGATCCGCTGAGCTGGTTCGCCCTGCACCCGCAGCTTCTGCTCGTGGTGGTGGGCGGCGCGCTCTGGCTGTTCAAGCGGATCTCCGCCCTCACGACTGCCGCGCCCGGGCGCGGCGGGGAGGGACGTCGACCCGGGACTGGCGGCGCAGGCAACGCGGGGGACGGGGCGGCGGCCCGCCCGTCGGAGGACGACGCGGCGGCGGCCGAGCGAACCCGCCGGGTGCAAGCGGAGGTGCGGCGCAAGATCGCGGAGCGGCGCGCCCGCCCCCTCGCGCCCCCGGTGGTCGCTCCACGGCCGATCGCCCAGCCGCTGAGCCCGCCGTTCGGCTGGCCGCCGGCGCGGGACGCTCGGCCGGGGTCCGGAGAACCGGCGGAGAGGGACGCCGGGGAGAAGACCGAAGCTGGGCCGACGAGCGGGCGGGAGCCTTGGCGTTCACCGGTTTTGCCGGGTGCCGGCGAACGACGGGCGGCGTCCGAAACGGCGGCGCTGCGCCCGACTGCGTCCGAGGCGGGATCCGGCCGGTCGCCCGCTCGGTTCGAGTCCGGCCCCACCTTCGTGGGCGGGAGCGCTCCGGCGGCCAACTCGCCCACCGTCCGCGAACTCACCGCCGATGTCGTGGCGCGAAACGCCCGCAATTTTGCCGCTGCGACCGCCGCTTCGGCGGCGATGCCCTCGCCCTCGGTCGGGACGGCGCTGGCCGCCGAGCTGCGGGAGCCGGCGACGGTGCGCCGGGCGATGCTGCTGCGCGAAATCCTCGGGCCGCCGGTGGCGCTGCGCTGAACCGCGCGGGCTTAAGGCTTGGCCGGGAACGGCGGCAGCGGGACGCGGGCGTGGCCCTTCTGGCCCGGGAATTCGTAGAGCGCGCCCTTGTATTCGATGCGCAACGACTCGACGGTGTAGGAGGTGATCCACAGCCCGACGTTGGGAAAGTCGCGGCGCTCGTTGCGCGCCATCGGTCCCTGATACAGCTCCTGGCCGTCGGACTGCCGCACCACCTTGACCTGAAGGGGCGCCAGCGCGATCAGCGTGACGGGGGCGGCCGTTTCGGGCGGGACCGCCGCGGCCGGGGTCTCGGTGCGGGGCGCGCTCGGCGCGGGCGCGCTGGTGAAGAGGGTCTTGGCGGCCCAGATGACCAGAACCGCGACGACGACGGCGGCGCCCCATTTCGCGATCCGGAGGACGAGGGCCGGATCGAGTGCAGGGGCCTTGGGCAGGCTGCCGCCCGGGCGCGGAAAGCGCGGCGGCGGCCGGCCGGCGCCGGTGCCGGGCGGATGGGGGGCGGGCGGGGTCGGCGCGGACTCCTCGGCCGGCTCGGCCGAGGAGATGGACAGATCCATGCGACCGTACACTTCGCGGCTCGGACCGCGCGGCCGCCCATCCTTGCGGGCGAGCGCGCCGTAGTCGTTCAGCAGGCGCTCGGCGGGCACATGCAGGAAGTGCGCGTAATTGCGCAGAAAACCGCGCACGTAAATCTCGGACAGACCCAGGTCGAACTGATTGCCCTCGAACTTCTGGAGGTATTCGCCCCGGATTTTGGTCAGGTCGGCCGCTTCGCGGATGGAGATGCCCTTCTTCTTGCGGGCATCCTCGAGGCGTTCGCCAATCGTCTGCATGGGGAGTCGGTAAGGGGTTTGGGGGGACGGGTCAACGCCGCGTCGTGCTAATTGAGCTGGTCGAGATCGATCAGAATTTCACGCGGGCTCGAGCCGTTCTCGGGACCCACGACGCCTTTCTCCTCCATCAGGTCCATGATCCGCGCGGCGCGGTTGTAGCCGATGCGGAGCCGGCGCTGGATCATGGAGGTGCTGGCGCGCCGGGTCGATTTCAGGACGTCGAGAGCCTGGCGATACAGTTCCTCATCGTCGCCGAACTCTTCGTCGCCTTCTCCGCCCTCGTCGTCTTCGTCCTCCTCCCGCGCGGCGCGATCGATCTGCTGCTGCACCGCCTGCGCGTACACCGGGGGATCGTTGTTCTCCTTCAGGTAGTCGACCAATCCCTGCACCTCCTCGTCCGACACGAAGGCGCCCTGCGAGCGCACGAGGCGCGAGCTGCCGGGCGGCGAAAAGAGCATGTCGCCCCGGCCGATCAGGGTCTCGGCGCCCTTCGTGTCGAGAATCGTGCGGGAATCGACCTGGGAGGCGACCTGGAAGGCGATCCGGGAGGGCAGGTTGGCCTTGATGACGCCGGTGATGACATTCACGGACGGCCGCTGCGTGGCGATGATGAGGTGAATGCCGGCGGCGCGGGCCAGTTGGGCGAGGCGCGCGATGCACGTTTCGATTTCGGCGGGCGCCACCATCATCAGATCCGCGAGTTCGTCGATGATGGCGACGATGTAGGGCAGGCGCTCCGGAATCTCCAGGTCGTCGCCCGCGGCGAGCGGATCGACGCCGCTCAGCGAGGCCTGGGCTTCCGCCGGCTCGGGCTCCTTGGCCCCCCGTTTGCGGGTGTTGAATCCGACGATGTTGCGGACATTGACCTTGGCGAAAATCTGGTAGCGCTGCTCCATCTCGCTGAGGAGCCATTTCAGCGCCGCCGGCACCTTCTTCGGCTCCGTCACCACCGGGATGAACATGTGCGGGAGCGCGTTGAAGATCTTCAGCTCGACCACCTTCGGGTCCACCATGATCAGCCGCACGTCGCGGGGGCTCTTGGAGTAAAGGATGGAAGCCACGATCGAATTGATGCAGACCGACTTGCCGGAACCGGTCGCGCCCGCGATCAGCAGGTGCGGCATCTTGGTGAGGTCGGAGATCAGCGGCTTGCCCGAAACGTCCTTGCCGAGCGCGATCGGCAGCTCCGCCTTCTCTCCGGCCCAGTCCTCGCTCTCCAATAATTCCCGCATCCCGACCGGCGTCGGATGCTGGTTCGGCACTTCCACGCCCACCGCCGCCTTGCCCGGGATGGGTGCCAGGATGCGGACGGATTGGGCGCGCATGCCGAGGGCGATGTTCTTGTCGAGTCCGGCGATCTTCTCGACCCGAACCCCGGGCGCCGGCACGACCTCGTAGCGGGTGATGACCGGACCGACATGGATCTCGCCCAGCGTCACCTCCACGCCGAATTCGCCGAGAATGCGCAGGAGCGTCTCGGCGTTCTGCCGATGCTCTTCCTCGCTGTTGCCGGCGGCGGGACGAACCTGCTCCTTGAGGAGCTTGAGCGGAGGAAACTTGTAGTTGTCATCCGCCGATTGGGGCACCGTCAGGCGCGCCTTCTTCGTCTCCTCGGGTTTGACGATGTTCAGCTCGATCTTGGCGGCCGGCTTGTCGGGCGAGGGCGGCAGCGCCGCCGCGCGCGTCGCGGGTCGGGCCAGCGGATCCTCGCCCGGCTTGGGTCCGAATACCTTGGGCGAACCGACCGGACCCACCACGGCGGGGGCGGCTCCCGCGGCGCTGCCCACCCGGGCGGCGACGGGAGCGGCCGCCGCTTTCGCCTCCGCCGCGGCCGCCGCTGCGGCCATCTTCAAACGCGCCTGCTCCTCGCGCTCCCGGGCGCGCGCCTCCGCCCGTTCGGCTTTGCGCTGGGCGCGCGCCTCCCACCAAGCCAGGACGGCCGCGAGGAACCGCTCGAGGTCGGCGCCGATGTCCCGGCTGAAGATGAACAGCAAGGCGACGCCGTAAACCGTGACGAGGATCAGGCCGGAGCCGAAGGTGCCGATGGGGTCGTGCAGCCCGCGGCGGTAGACGATCTCGCCGACCGCGCCGCCCGGCCCGCTGGGGAAATAGTCGCTGGTCTTGAAGAAGAAATCGAGCATCGCCCCAAGTCCGGAGAGCGACAGCAACGCCACCACCATCGCCACCAACCGCGTGCCCACCAGCCGGCGCGCCTGCCGGACGTTGAGGTAGACCATCCGGCCGAAGAAGAACGGCAGCAGCCAGATGCCGATCCCGAGGGCGAAGCGCAGAACCCAGGAGGTGTTCGCTCCGATTGTGCCGACGAGATTGCGCGACGTGGGCGAAGTCGAATGGAACGTCGACTGCCCGGGGTCATAGTCGAGCAGGGCCACCGTGAGCAGGGTGCCCAGAATCAGGCAGACGCCGGCGGCCGCCCAATTGGGCCGATAGCGGGCGGCGGGTAACGCTGAGCTGCGATTTGGGTTTGAACTCTCGGTCTTGGGCATCTGTTCTGCCGGCAGTGGTGGGTGTTGCGAAAGGTTACCAGCCCGGGCCGCCAAATGTAAACCAGCGCCTCGAATCTTTTTCCCGAGTCCATCCCCCACCTTGCGATGAATCAGCTGCTGCGGTTTGAACCGATCTATCATGAACGGGTCTGGGGCGGCCGCGCCCTGGCTTCCGTCTTCGGACGGACCCTGCCCGGCCACCTGCCGATCGGCGAAAGTTGGGAGATCGTGGACCGGCGGGAGGCGCAGTCCCGCGTGCGCGGAGGTCCGTGGGCCGGTTCGACCCTGCGTGAGGTGCTGGCCCAGGATGGCGGCGACGTGATGGGGCGGCGCTGGCGCGAGGGCGCCCCTTTCCCCCTGCTCGTGAAATGGCTCGACTGCCGCGAGCGGCTCAGCCTCCAAGTCCATCCGCCGGCCTCCGCCGCGCCTCTGCTGGGAGGCGAGCCCAAGACGGAGAACTGGTACGTCGCCCACGCCGACCCCGGCGCTAAGCTCATCATCGGATTGAAGCCTGGCGCGGATCCGGAGTCCTTCGCGCGGGCGCTGGCGGAGGGCACGGCGGAAACGTGGGTGCGGGAAGTGCCGGTGCATTCGGGCGATTCCGTCCTGGTGCGCAGCGGACAAATCCACGCGATCGACGCCGGCAATCTCATTCTGGAGATCCAACAGAACTCCGATACGACCTATCGACTGTACGACTGGGGCCGGAGGGGGCTGGATGGTCGCCCGCGCCAGCTCCACCTCGCCGAATCGATGCGCTCGATCCAGTGGCGCGATCCGGTGCCGGAGCTCATTCGCGCGTCCGCCCCGACCACGATTCTGGCCGAGTGTCCGGAGTTTCTCATCCGCCGCGAGGTGCTGCAGATTGGGGAAACGCTCGCGTTCGCCCCAGGGGAACAGCCCCGGCTCCTTGGCGTGATCGAGGGCTCCTTGCGGGGCGCGCATGACCACCTGGAACGGGGCGACAACGCGCTGGTGCCCTACGCCGCCTCGATCGCCCTGACCGCCGAGACCCCGACGACGGTGCTGGTGACCGAGGGGTTTGCCTGAGATGACCCGCCGCGGCGCGGAGCTCGTTTACCGGGCGTCTTCCGCGAGCGTCCAGAGGAAGTCGACCTGCAGGGTCCCGGCGAACTGGGGATCGGCGAGATCGACGTAGCGGGCGCCGGCGTACCGGGGCGCGGTGGCGAGCCCGGCGGGAGCATAATTCGCGCGGCTGTGACAGCTCATGCAGTTGCTCTGCACCCCGCAATTATTGGCGGCCGGCTGCCCAGTGGGGTCGTAGCCGGGCAGCGAATCGGGCAGGTCGGAGGGACCGAAACGGGCCTCCAGCCAGGGATTGTAAACATAGGTGGCCAGTCCGACGTTGCGTCCTCCCACGACCGGCTGGCCGGGGCTGGTCATTTCGTAGCCGAGCGCCATCGCATAGTGGCGCGCCGCGCCCTGCAGCGCCGCGGGTCGCAGCGCGGCGATTTCGGCGGAACTCGGCGCAGGCGGAGCTTCCGGTTGCGGCGTCCACCAATACGTCTGCCAGGTCCAGCGCGTGATTTCCCGGCTGGCGACGTGCATGGCGACGAGGATGGCCGGGTCGCCCGGCGCCGCATTGGCGCCGGGGGTTTCCAGATTGAACGCCGCCGACTGGTCCGCCGACAGACGGAAGTGGATCAGGCGGGAGAGCGGATAGGTGGTGGCGGGCGTGCGGCTGCTGCCGTCGGCGGCGCCGACGAGGTCGACGGCGCCGCCGCCAACTCCGCCGCCCGCCAGATCGATCCAGACGCAGCCGCTCCATTGGGCGGGCGCCCACGCCTGCGCCACCGCGGGTGGGCCGCTCCACACCTTCAGGGGATAATAGCGGCCGCCGACGAGTTGGGCGCGCGCCATGATCCGATAGACGGTTTTAAGGGCGAGCGCCGTGCTGGGGAACGGCGGGATCTGGGCATTCCCGCCCCGCAGGAGTTGGCTCAGGGCGGAGGCGCTCAGCAACTGTTGCCGGCGGATATGATCCGCGGCGGTGGGATCATATTTGACGAAGCCGAACACCCCTTCGGCGGCGATGGCGATGGGGCCGTCGGCGCGGGTGGTGAGCGGGCTGCCGGGGGAGGCACGGTGGAAGCGCCGAAGCCGATTCGGCGTCTCCGCGGGATCGATCAGCGCCTGGGGGGTGGGCCAGGTTTCGAACACCCGCAGCGGGCGGTCCCCCTCGCGCTGCGCCGTCTCCGCCGTCAGGGCCGTCCAGAGACCCCAGCCGTGGAGATGGAGCTGCTCGAACGCGATCGACGCAGCGGTGGCCGAGCCGGCGTGGTCCAGATCGTACACCCAACCCACCAGCGTGCTTTCGCTTTCGGGAAAACGAAATCCCGGAATGCCGGGATCCGTCAGCCGCTCGGCCGGAAAGGCGCGGAGCGCTGCCGCCGAAGCGAGCAGCGCCGCGCACCGACCGGCCGCGGCGCTCCACCGCCGTGAACGGCGGTCAGGGCACTTCATACACCTCGACCAGCGCGACGCCGGTGTCGCCGCTGGCGCCGGACACCTGGGCCGAGTAGGCGCCGGGCGGCAGCGTGAGGAGGATGGCGGAATCGGCGCTCGTGGCGCTGGTCCACGGGAAGGCGCCCACCGAGGCGGCGGCCGTCACGATCTGGGCATTGCCGGACCAGCCGTTGTTGAGCGCAATGACCGTGCCCTGGGCGTTGGACACCTGGAGCTGCGGGTCCGGCAGCGTCCCGCCGACCCCGAAGGGTACGAGGGCCGGGCCGGACGCGCGGATCAGCATCGTCTTGGCCGAGGAGCCGCCGATCACGAAGCCCGCGATGAGCACGTTGCCGCCGGTGCCGACCTGCACCCGCGCCGACAGATTGACCAAACGGGGGGTCGTCGGCGTGAAGGCGGACGAGGGCGTGGTATCGTAGACCTCGGCGAGCGCGACGCCGGTGCCGTTGTTGTTCCCCGCCACCTGGGCCGTGTAGGCGCCCGAATTCAGCGTGGTCACGAGGGCCGCGTCGAGGCTGGCCGGATTGGTCAGCGGGAAAGCCCCGACCTGCGAGTCGGTGCTGGTGATCTGCGCGCTGCCGCCCCAATTGTCATTGCTCGCGACCACCGTGCTGCCGGAGGAGAGGGTGAGGAAGGGATCGGCCAGAACCCCGGTGACGCCGAAGGCGGTCAGGGCCGGCCCGGTGCCACGAATGAGCATCGATTTGCTGCCCGAGGTCCCGTTTCCTCCCACCACGAATCCGACGATCAGGACATTGGCGCCGGTGCCGACCTGGACGCGGGTGGAGAGATTGACCAGCCGGCCGACATCGGCGGTCGAGATGACCGTGACGGCGGCCGCGGTGCTGGTCGCGGAACCGGCGGAATTGACCGCGGTGACCGTGTAGTTGCCGGCGTTCGCCGCCGTGGCGCCGGGAATCAGCAGCGTGGGGCCGGTCGCTCCTGCGATGGCCGTTCCGTTGAGGCTCCATTGATAGGTGGGCGAGCCGCTGGCGGAGGCGTTGAGGGCCAGGGTGCTGCCGCTGGCGAGCGTGACCGACAACGGTTGAGCGGTGAACACCGGCGCGGTGACCGGCGGAGGCGTCACCGTCGTGGCGGGAGGGGGGGTGGTGGTCGTGCCGCCCGCGGCTGCGACCACGACCGTGAAGGGGAACGTGGCCGAGACGATGCCGCCCAGACTGCCGTATTCGTAGGCCTGCAGATTGAAGGTGTAGGTGCCGGCGGTCGTCGGCGTGCCGCTGAGCTTGGGGGTGGTGGTCGAGTTGCCTCCGCTCGTGCCGCCATAGCCGTCGCTTTGGCCGGGAGTCGTCGCGTCCAGCGTGCCCGGTCCCGTCAGACTATTGCCCCCTTCCACCGCCGAGAGGGTGAGTCCGGGAGGGAGGGTGCCGGTCACTTTCCACGAGCCGATGTTGATCGTGTTGGTCACGGTGAAGCCCACCGGGGTGATGGCTGTCCCGACGGTCGCATTCAAAGGCGTGGCCTGCGAACTGGACAGGACGGTGGCGCCGGCCAGTGAATCGTAGGCCCCAAGGGAAGCCGCCGCCAGGGCGGCCGAGCGCAGGATGGCGCCGGCGGGCGAGGCCGCGACGTAATCCGTGCCGGCGATGATGAGGCGGGCGGCCGGCGAGCGCTGCAGGAGCGCGAGGAGGGTGGCGGTCGAAAGGTTCATCCAGGTGAACCGGCGTTGGAGGCGGAGCATGATCTTCATGGTGGTGAGGGTCTGGCGGAAGCGGCTGAAGGAAGGGCGGAGGTGGGAGCGGAGGGAGAGGGCCGGGTGATCGTCGGGGTCCGGTGGGCGGGAATGGCTCGGGCGCGGGCGGTCAATTGCAGCCGCAGCCGCTGCCGCCGACGCCTCGTCCCCCGGAGGCGGCTTCCCGGGAAAAATAGACGTGTTCGTTCATCATGGCCCCGAGGCCGTCCCGGTCGGGATTCATCGCGTAACCCGCGAGGGCGCCGCGTTCCCATGGGTGGACCCGGACGGCCGCGGGCGCCGTGCAGCCGGCCAGCGCGACGAGAACGGCGAAGAGGACCAGAGCGAGCGGCAGCGACGGAGGCTTCATGGCTGACCCGGGGTTTCGGCGAGCAGGGTCGCAAGTTCGGCGCGCAGTTCGCGTTCGGTGGCCGCGCCATGGAAACCGCCATGCATGAAGCGGACCCGACCGCGGCGATCGACCAGGAAGCAGGTGGGCATG
>Ga0116226_10004182_pt1 | contig 12758 bp, 17 predicted proteins | sample S1TSphfallax_FD_89692 | JGI IMG/M metagenome (GOLD analysis project Ga0116226, IMG submission 89692) | Host-associated microbial communities from peat moss isolated from Minnesota, USA - S1T2_Fa - Sphagnum fallax MG | ecosystem: Host-associated > Plants > Peat moss > Unclassified | place: USA... | reverse complement strand
TGCATAATGCAATGATGGGTATTTTCTCACTATTACCATTTGCATTGTGAAACCAATGTTTTCATCGAGGCGATATACTAGAATCTAAATGCAGTTGCCATTTAGGATTGTTTAAATACAGAATTTTTAATCCTACCTAAAATATGGAGTGAAATACAATGAAACTAATACTAACATAATCTATTCATTCATATTTGCTTAAAGCTAGTTTTAGAATTAAAATCTAGTAATCAAAGTATGATAAAAACATCAAAGTAACAACCATGACTATGGAAACAAAGCTTTTCCAAAGATCAAACATATTTATCTCATACTCCATTAAAGCTCCATGTTCTAGAATGATACAATGGTCTTTCATCTCTTTCTCTTTTCCAAAATATATACCTCAAAAAAAACAATCTTATGTTATATTCAAACTCAAATGGTGATAAAAATTATGTAATCTAGCTAGTAATTCCTAAAATAGTAACCTAGTAAATATAAATGTACTAACTAATAATTACCACTACTCCCTTAACATTACCCCACCCATATTCTAAATTATGTCCCAGAATTCTGGATTAAAAATGTGCTAAAAAAGTTAAATGTTTTGTTGTTTCTGATCTTATGATTCAAAAAATCTAATTTGTCTATACAATAATCTTCTCTATTTGTTCTATAGTGTGCTATGCATGTACTTCAAATTGAAGCACAATTTGGTTTTTTGTTGTATACAAAATTTATTATTGTTCTTCTGATGCTTCTGTTAACAACTGTGAAGTTGTTTGTTGATGGGCTGCATTCTATTCTTGTGATTATAACTTTGTAATCACATGTAGCTGTTGTTGTAACTTCAAATCTATTGTGGGTTGAATTTTCTCATGTTGTTGTAACCTTGATACAAGTTGTAATTGTTGGTTTGACTATAAATCTAATGTAATTTGAGTCTGACCCTATTGTTGCAACTTTAACACATGCTCAATTTGACCCCGGTGATCTTCATGAATTATATGTTCTTCAAGTTGTATCTGTTCCCTTATTTTTGTGGCCATAGATGCATATTCATGAAAACTGACATCTTACAAAATAGATTCTACTTGTTTAAAAATCTATTCAACATCCTCCATCTCAGGGTTATCATGTCCTCCTTTGAGGTCTCTTAGCTCCTTTAAAAATCCTATACTTGATGGTCTTGCCCCATCTGTATCCCCTATATTTTCTCCCTCATCTAAAGTCTTTGGTTTTAAAGATAAAACTAAAGGTTCATATTCAAATGATGGCATAGTTATTGGCGATGATCCACTCTGCATAAAAAGATTAAGACATTAGCCACCAATTAAAAATGAAAATAAACCTTTTTAAACATACTCATATATTTTTGGCTAGATGCTTGAACCATGTATATAAATTTAACAATTTTCCTCAATTTTTTATTGAATTTTCCTATTGAAAATCCCAATGACCATTATTTAACTCTTTTAATTATTAAAAAAAATTGCACTATATAGCCAACAAAAAATACATTGATCTTGTTGCTTGCCACATTGGGAGGAAACAAGATCCCTTTATCATCAACAATGGATGTCACAACCATCACTTTCCATACACAAAAACTATAGTTTTTCCATAGTGTAAACTCAATGACTTAAACGTTAAACATAATGGTTAAACTCAATGACTTAAAGTAATGGCTAAACTTAGTTGATAAACCGAATGGCTAAACCCAAGTTAAATTTAGTGAGTAATTTTAATGTTTAAACATAATGGACCTATTGGCCAAATTTAATGGTTCAACTTAGGTTAAACATAGTGCCAAATTTAGTGGTTAAGCATAACGGCTAAAGTTAGTGATTAACTTTTAATTAAAGTTACTGGTTAGAATTGGGTTAAACCTTGTGGTTACATTTAGTGGTTAATATTAAATAGGTAAGTGGGTGGATAAATAAGTAGATAATATGTAGATAGGTGGGTAGGTAAGTAGGTAGATCAATAGTTAACTAAATAAATAGGTGGATGAATAGGTAGGAAGTAAATACATAAGGTAGTAGACCATGTCATATTGATTAAGGATCATTGGCCATATTGACTAAATGTTGGATGGAGGTTTTGGAGTTAATATTATCACAAAACAATTGAAATTGACGTTGGGGTTTCCAAAGCTTAAACATGCACCATATAATATGAAGATGGCAGATCAAACAACCACAAAACCCATGGGGTTGATTAGAGATTTGAAGATATATGTTCATGGCATTCCTTACATAACTATGTTTATTGTACTTCAAAATAATGTGGTAGATTCTAGTTATTCCATGTTGTTGGGAAGACCATGGTTGAGGGATGCTAAAGTGGCACATGATTGGGGAAGGAACATTATTACCATACAAGGGAATGGGACAATTAAAACAAGTATAATCACCTAACATTTAGGAGGTGAAGTAAGAAAACCAAAAGTGTTATTGTGTTATGATTATCAAAATGGCATCATAGATGAAGAAAAAGATATCATCTTTGCTACAAAGCCATAATTGTTCTCTATAGGTATAATCAATTTATCTGAAACAACTTAATTTGTGAAAACCATAGATGTGGAGATCACGGATATAGATGTGAAGACTAATATTTTAGAATAGGGATTTGGAATACATAACACAAAAAAAAGATACATGGCAATAGATATGAGCCAGAAGTTGTTCCAAAGGATAAGGTGTATTTGAATATGTATTATAAACACCAACTAAGGAGTATTGTAATGGATGAAACTCCAACAAAAATCAAAGCACATAAATTGTAGATAGATGGATGGACGTTAGATAAAGATCAACAATTGATGGAGTTCAAATTGGGAACTGATGTAGAGCCATAAATGGTGAAGCTTAATGCATAACTAAAAGCAGGCAAAATGTTAAGAAGTGGAATAGTTATTGAAAGAATTCAAAGATGTTTTTGCATGGACATAATTTTTTTTGGAAGGGATTGCACCAAAGTTAGCATAACACATAATTGAGTTAGACACCATTATACCATCGACACATTAAGCTAGGTACAAGTTGAATTGCTCCACTTGTATTTTAGATTGAGGCATTATTTGATTCTCTGTTGTATACAGAGTCAATTATTGCTCTTTTGATGCCTATGTTGACAACTATATAGTTATTTGTTGATAAGTTGTTTTCTATCCATGTGACTACAACTTTGTTGTCATTTGTAGATGTTGTTGTAATTGCAGATTTGAAGCAATTTGAATTTGATCATGTTATTGTAGCTCTAACACAAGCTCAATCTGATCTTGCTACTCTTCTTGAATTATATGTTTCCCAGGTTGTATTTGTTCCCTTACTTTTGTGGTTGTATATGAATATTTTAAAAAATTGACCTCCTACAAAATATATTTTGCTTATCCTAAAGTTTGTTCAATAGCCTCCCTCTCAAGGCTATCCTTTCCTCTTTTGAGGTCTCTTGGTTATTTTACTATTTTTATACATGATGGTCCTACCCCATTTGTATCCCTTCCATCTTCTTCTTCATATGAAGTCTTCGGATTTGGAGACATCATTAAAGGTTCATATTCAAATAATGGCATTATTTTTTCCATTTGAGAAATCATGTGTCTATATAATTTTTCATTTTTTTCGTACTTTCTACAAACCTTCCCAATATCCTTTTGAATAATGTCATGAACTACATCCCACCATAAGTTTGCATCTTTTTCCTCCATTGATAGCGCCTTGAGCTTTACCTAAAGCAAAGTATTTTGCTTCTTGAATTGATTATTTTTTCCAAAGACAATGTCATAATTGAAGGGTTTTTTCTTATGAGTCTCTTCCAAAAGTTTGTTTAATTTTTCATTAAAGGTCATCTACTTCTGCAAATTTATGTCGATTTGTGCATGCCTCTAGTCAGCTTGCCTTTGTATCTCATTCTTAGCTTGATATGCATTGGCATTGTCCACTCTGAATTCCTCCACCTCCTTTTGTTGCTTTCAAATAATTTCCTTCATGTTCTTACAGTCCCTATGAAGTCGGTTCTGTTTTATACTTAAAGTATTTTTCTTTGCTTTCAAACCCTAGTAATTGGCATATGTCTCCTTTAAAGTCACTTGCAAAAAATCCTTTTCTATTTTGATGTTCTCCAAAATTTTGTTTTGCTTTTCCATGTTATTGATCTTTTGTCTAGTTGCCTTGAGTTTTGCCAATATTTGACTATTCTCACTATTCCTATGCTACAACTTTGCTTTGAGCTTATGCTCCTTCTCTAAAGCTCCATGCAAATTTTGAACAAATCTATCTTTCTCCTCTATAATTTACTTGTTCTTGATCTCCAAATAAAAAAGCCTAATCCAAATATTTGTCATCTATACACTATACTCCACTACATGTTGAAACATATTAGTAGTTTTTTTATGCTCATCTAATTTTGCTTCCATCCCTTGCATAAACCCTAGGGTATGAAACCTAGGAGTTTGACCCTTGGAACTTATACTTGAACCTAAACTCTTGTGTGCAGTCCAAACTTCTTTGAATACACTCATGCATGTTACAAAACTTGGTCTCAAGGGCAACTTACCTTCATTCTTCTATGGTGATGGAATAGATTATTGTACTTTTGGTGGATCTTAGTTAAAATCCTGCATCTATGATGTTGTCGACTATTGAAGTTAAGACTCTGATTCCTTCTTGGGCCATCTCTGATGCTCTTGCCTATCTGACTTGTGCTCCTACTCGGGATAAATGGTTAGTTTAGGATCAAATTTAGGAGATATGGATTTTTCCTTATGTCTTTGATTCCATTATTATTGTTTCCTCACCAATTATGTTATTTGTGGAAGATCAATACTACCTCTCATTACAGTATCCTCCTATCTTTTCTTCCTCTTCTATAAAGTCTCTCTTCTCTCCTCCTCCTCATCATCATCAGATTGAGACATCAAGACTATTCTTTTGGTAGTCTTAATCTTTGGTTGTTTTTCCTTTTTAGGAAAGATGTGTGTAGGGTGTAGAGGCCTTTTGTTCTTAATAAACCTCTCCCTCAAAAAAATTCTTCTTCTTTTGTCCTCTTTAGGCTAATCTACATGTTTCTTCTTCTCTTATGATTTTCCTCCTTCTAATGGAAACTACTTTTGAAACATAATTTCAAAAACTATGGCAAAATGGCATACATCCTTTTTTGGATTTCTTTTGGCTATTCTTTCAATCATATTTTTCATGAGAATACATGATTGCAACCCAATTAATAGACTTTCCATGATCTGCTTTAGAGGTCATCATAGCAAACTTATTGTTAAAATATTGCACCTTATCTTTCTAATAAATAATTGGCAAAATGGCAACAATTCTATTAACATACTTTGACCTCATCTTTTTTACAACCCACCCTTTATTGGTGTTATAAGTGTCATGGACTCTATCTATTATTTTTGCTAATGCTACTTTGGCATTAGACATTTATGTTTAATTTGCTTTTGTCTTTCATGTTTAGCAAATTTTGAAGCCTCTACCAAGACATGCTTGTTTATTATTCTTTGCTCATCCCCAACATAACCTTGATTCTATTATGTTCAATATCTAACTTCCAATTGTTCAAAAATTCAACTAAAATGTTTTCCGTTCAATCTTAAATAGACGTATTAATCTAGCTTTGTTTATTTTATCTTTCTATTCCTCTTTAGAGCTTGTCCAAGGAAAAATGTTCTTCAGGTTGCTATTGTAATTATGCTCTGTTGGAGTAAAAACATACCTAATCTCATCATCTTGATGAATATGCATTTTCTTCCCATGCAAATTTACAACCATTGTTTGCCAACTTGTTCTTTTTGTGCACTTATTGGGAATATGAACTCCCTCTGGAATTTGCTGCTCAATGTACTCCTCTTGATGTAATGGCAATTGTTGTTGTTGTTGCAAATTGACCTTTTGTTGGTTTTCTTCAAAATTTGAAATAAAAATGGGACCAACTTGCTCACTAGAACTTGCTTGTTTTCTAGGCTTTCTAAAGTTATATCTCCTCAATGTTTCCTTACAATATCTTTCATTCTTTTCTAATTGCTTCAAAAGTTCTCTCTAACTTAGATATCAAAAAGGACTTATGAGAATAAATAAATAAATAAATTGGAAAAGGAAAAGGTGGACCTCTTTTTGGAGACCTAGACTATAGAGCAAAATGTTTGCAAAATTCTACTACTTTCATAATCTCTCTTGCTCCTCTTTCAACTTCTACAAAAAAAAATTAGATTGTCTTTGTAATTGATCCACAAGACTTTATTCAGTACTCATTATGGAAACAAAACAATTGAAACTTGTTTATAGAAAATGAAAACAAATAGTCATTATGGTGATTGCCGCTTTTGAAACATTATCACCTCTTTTCATAAATTTATGTCTAATTTTTTGTTTTAGGGCCAACATTTTAATGATTTGTATTTTTTTCAACTTGTTTAACATCTGTCACCTCCTTGTTAAATTCATACTAATACCAACATGGACTATAATTATTACATGTTGAACAAAGAATTATGTGGATGTGGCATTAAGTAATTATAATGAAATTCCTAAATCTAATGACATAATATAATCTACACTTCAAATTCCCTTTAGCCTATGCTAAGTCATTAGATCAGCAAAATCTTGTTATGACATTAGTGATTTATCCACCCCACAATCCGATAACTGTGAAATTGTATAACCATGGTTTAAATATTTGTTTATAACTTGTTGGCTTATCATATTAATTAGGGTTTCTTCTAATATTAATATCTAATAAGCCCCCCAATGGTCTTTGTTTTGCTCTGATCCTATGAATTTTCATCATATGTTTCTTCCATGTGGTCTTTTTTTATGCACTTTAAAGACTTTTGATCCTTTGAACTTTGAATCCCTTTCAATGTTTAATCCACATATTATATGGTTTCAACTTATTAACATTGACTAATATTAAGTTTGGTTCAAAATTGTTAACAAAAACAAGAAGAACAATATTATTGGGTAAACAATATTGTACCCTAAATGGACCAAACCATCTTTTTTTTAATATGCCTAGATGTGTTTTTTTTTCCTTTGGGAACCATAAAACATAATATCCAAATTGGAACATTTTTTCAGTATTTTTTTGTTGACTCCATAAAAATATGTTCGATTGGTTGGCTCCCACATTTTTTTGAGCTTCCAATTTATTCTCCTGTAACTTTTATAGTTTTGTAATTTCGGTTGTTAGCACTCTGGTTGATTCTACATCTTTGTGGTCCCCATTAATAACTGACATAACATATTTTATTGGGATTAAAGGATGCAAACCTTAGACTAATTAGTAGGGTGTATAACATGTTGCCACCTTCTAAACAATCCTACACAAAAACAAAACTATAGATAAATGTTCATCCCAATCTTTTTTTTTCTCATTGACCAACTTGGTCAATAGTCTACTTATGACTTTGTTAATACACTCAACTTGTCCATTCCCCTGTGGATAATATGTGGTTGAACTAACATGCTTTAACATAAATTGTTATGTGAGATGTTTTATTGTGTCTTGATGAAATGTATTCCCTAATCTATAACTATGGTCAATGGACATCCAAATTTGGTTAAAATATACTTATACAAAAATCTAGCTATAATTACTGCAATATTGGATTTGAGTGCCTTTGCTTCTACCCACTTGGTTGCATAATTTGTAGCTACCAAAATCTTTTTTTTTGTTAGTATGCATGCTAGTTTGATTGGACCTATAAAATTTAAACCCCACTTCATAAAGGTTCCTCTAGAAGTGTTGTTACCAACTTGGTTAAACTTTTTGTTTTGAATCCTCCAATTTTCTAACAGCTATCACAACTTTTGCAAAATTCATGAGTATCCATGAATAAAGTTGGCCAATAATATCCTACATCTAGAATTTTCTTTGTAGTAATATCTGCAGTAAAATGTCTTCCAACCACTCCTTCATGTAGCTCCTTTAGAACAATATGTGTTTTTGAGGCAATCAAACATCTACGCAATCTATTGTCTTGTCCCATTCTATACATAATTCCCTTTTTCATAATGAAAGGTTATTCCTTTTTTGCCAACTTTTGTTTATGAACTAGGTTCAAAATTTATGCCATCTGACTTGTCTCTAAATTTTTACTTGCATCCATATAGGTTCTATAAAAAATAATGATGCATCCATAGTCTAATTTGGGACACCCAATGGTTATGAACTGTCTAACAATTTGGATAAAACATCAATAACTACATGTGTTCTACCAAGTTTGTAAACTATTGTGAACTCATACTCCAAAAATAACAACAACCATCTTGTTATCCTTCCTAACACATGTGGTTTGTTGACCAAGTACACTAGAGCCAGATGGTCTACATAAAAAATAAATTTGTTTCTTAATAAAAAATGTTTGAATTTACGCAAAGCATAAGCCATTGCTAAGGCTTGTTATTTTGTAGTAGAAATAATTTTGTTTTACTTTATTAAACAATTTAGAGGCATATACCATAGGTTTGTCATACCTACCAGTTGGGGTTTATGCCATTATTGCACCCATTACCAATAATGATGCATTTATGTGCACATGAAATTCCAATTGGAAATTTGGAAGTATTAAAATTGGGTTTTCCATGTACTTCTACTTGATCTAATCCTAAGCTTTTTGACATTCAATGGTCCAGATAAAAGGGTTTTTTTCCTCATCAACTTAGTGATTGGTGCCATGATAAAAGCAAAATTCTTGATGAAACATCTATAAAACTGAGCCATACCATTAAAAATTTGAATTTGATGTGGATTGGTAAGTACTGGCATATTTACTATTGCCTAAACCATTTTAGGGTTTGGTATTTTTCCTTTGTTGGAAACTATGAACCCTAAAATCACTCATGAAAATACCATAAAGGCATTTTGGGGCGTTAAGAATGATTTTATATTCCCTACATTTCTAAAAGCAAAGTTTGAGCTTCATCAAATGATTCCATATCACTATAAACTGTGAAGTCATCCAAAAATGTCTTCATGAATTAGTCTAAATACTCTTTGAAGGTTTTACTAATTGTTTTTTTGAAAGTCGATGGCCCATTTTTGACACCAAATGGCATCACCATCCAAACAGAAGCTCCCCAATTTGTTACAAAAGTTGTTTTGTATCTATCCTTAGGGGCTATAAAAATTTGATGGTACCCTAACTATCCATCTAGAAATGAATAGGCTTCATACCCTATTACAATGTTCAATATTTCATTAGAAAATGGCAAAGGATAAGGATTTTTTTTGGTTGCCTCATTGAGCTTCCTAAAATCCATACAATTTCAATTTACCAATTTTTTTAGGCACTACCATCATGGGTGATAACCATGTAGTCTCCTCTATCCGTTGAATAAAACTAACTACTAATAGTTTGTCATGTTTGATCGCTGCAACATAATTAGGGTTCAATTTGTGCCTTGTTTGATGTGTTGGTTGAATTGAAGTATTTAACTCAATTTTATGTTGAACAAATTTGGAGGTATGCCATTTGGATCTTTGGAAGTCCAAGCAAATACATTTTAAAACTCTTTTAGTAGCATCTAAAGCTCCTCAGTCTTTTGCTTTGTCAATTGTGAATTAACCTTGAGTATTGTGGATTTGCCTTTGTGCAAAGATTCAATTAAACAAGTTGTTGTTCTTTACTCAAAGTTTAACCTACTTCTAAAGATTATGTACCTATATTTTTGTTGGTGTCTCATCCACTTGAATATCATCTTGGCTATGATGGTAATAGGTTTTTAGATAAACCTTGTCTTCCAATGAATCCTCTAGTTTGACAAATACATCTTTTGATTTCACTATTGAAGGCTCCAGTTCCATAGTGTTTAATTTAATGTCCTTTCTAGATCAAATTTCCCAGTGGTTTTGATTTCTAACACTCTAACACTCAATAATGAAATCGTTTATTTTGAAAGAGTAATTGTGCCAATTAAGAACAATTATGGTTATGTCTCAAAGATCAGATCCTCCTTTTCATTTGCCTTACATCAAGTCATAATAATCAAGTATTTAAAGCCTTCCAGTTTATGCTCCTAATTTTTTATTAATTGAGATTTTTTTTATTGTTCCATTAATTTGACATGTATATCATTATAATTAAAACAATCTATGATCTTATGTCCAGTGTCACCACAAATATGACATGAATATTTAACATGCCTTTAACTTTAATTTGTTGAATAGTAACTTTAAAGACTGCAAAAACAAGGTCTTCCTTTCTTTTGATTTTACAAGTTTCAACATTATGATTTGTCATGTTTTAATTTGTATAAAACATTCATGTTTTTTCTGGAACTGTTTGAGGTTTTTTAATTAATAATGTCTCACTACTCTATGGTATTAACAAATTGTTTATGGCCTTCACATCATAAATTCCTTCTTTACAAACCAAAGCTACTTCCTTTTGTTGTTTCTTCTGAGGGTAAAATTGAATAGATTAAAAATTTATGCATCATTTGTTTCACTATCCTTTTTAATGACAACTTTAAATACTTTGACATGAGCATTTGGGTCAAAATATTTAACATACTTTGGATAGTTAAATGGTTGACAATAAGGTTTGTTTGGTGGTAATGGTGGCTTTTCGTGATTCACCATTGGTAATCAAAAATATCCTAGGGGTCTTAGTGGTCTTAGTGGTCATAGTGAATCCAAGCCGCTTCTTCTTGGATCTAATGGTTGACTAGCAAAAACTTTGTTCACCTTTCTAAGTTTATTTTCATACAAACTCACAAATTCTATTGTTCTTAGAGTTTGTGTTCTAGATCTAACACCATCAACAATATGAATTGCTGCTAAAACAAACAAAGGTTTAGTAACTATAATTATAGATTAAGGCATTGCCACAAAGTATAATGCCACATATCTTATTGGTTCCATTTTGAAATTGGAAGTTCATGCATAGATAACTCCAATATGATTTTGATGCAATAGACTTGGTACAAGAGCTATAGAAACATGTACTACATCTACCATAATCTAAACTCTCATTTCCACTATGTTTTGTCTCCAAATCTATTTTCTAAATCTATCTAAAATTTTGATCCTTTCATGGTCCAAACCCCTTGGCTCAATATGTCCATGATTCCCTATTCTTGCTAATTTCAAATTCAAATTCTAGAAATGCTCAACAAATCCTTGCTTCACATTATCTTCAATAAATGGACATTCATTGATCTAATGTCCAATCTGATGGCAGTATGTGCAACATGGAGAATTTGGTCTTGGAACTCCATTCACACTGTGGATTCCTTCACTCCAATCCTTTGGAACTCCTCTAATTGTGCTTCCATTTTTTTTATTAAACTTGGGTTCACTATACCTCAATCTTACAGCCATAAGAACACCTTATGCTATAGTTGGTTTTGCTTTTGGTAAGACTACAATTTTTTGTTTAGTTACATGTACTAGCTCAACTCCTATGGACATTCTGATCCCTTAGTTGTGGCTTCTTGCTCAACGACATAATAAATTGGAAGTTCAAAATTTTGAGCTCTTTGTTCAAACTTTTCATTCTTTTGATCAATTTGATAATAAGGAGGTGAAGTAGATCTATATCTTAGTAATACTTCCTCCCTTTATTGAGTCTTTGTTCTTCTTCTTGAATCAGAGCATCAAAGGTATGTTGATGCATCAAATCTATTGATTACAACACAACTCTTTGTTGAGGTTAAAATTTTTGACTCCTTCCTTTAAACTCAACCTATGAATATGCATTTTCAATCTAACGTTCTTCCCCTTGGAATTTTGCAACAAATTGCTAGTGTGCCTTTATGCTTCACTAGTTTGCATTTCAAGAGGAATAGTCAATTTTTCTTGAAGTGTTTTGTGGCTTGTAGGTCTTTCTTTCGTCCATAGATGTCTTTATTATGTTTGAGAAACTCTTCAAGTTGTTTCAAACCGCTAATCTATTTGATTTGCATTTGAATTGTTGTTAACAATAGTCCCATTTTCCACTTGTTCATGCAATACAACATCATCTAATTTTCTCTTCAGACTTTTAGTTATAATTATATTTTCCATCTTTCCATATCCTAATTCAAATCTGAGCAAACTTTTACTATATAACAAAATCCTCAAAGTTATCTACTCTACTTATATTTGTTTCCTAAACAAAAAAAAATGATCAAGATTTGAAAAAAAATGCAAAAAATAAAATTAAAGTTCACTATCTATCTATAGAAACAAAAATTTCAACAACAATATGAAGTTCACTCTAAATTCAGACCCTAAGATGATTGCCAAATGGTAATTATAGAATCTTAAATCTTGCATTTTGGTCAAAATTTTGGATTGAAATGTAATAAAACTAATATTAAAAAAGTCTACTCATTTAAATCTACTTGCAATTAGTTTCAAAATTTAAATCTAGTAATGAAAGTATGATTAAAACACCAAAACAATAAACTCTAACTGTGGAAACAAAGCTTTTCCAAAAATCAAAGTATATTTCTCTCATACTCCATTAAAGCTCCATTTTTATAATTATACAATGGGTTTTAAAATTTCTTCTTCTTCTTCCAAGATATATCCTCCACAAAAAATTGTCTTATGTTTTATTCAAATTTAAATGGTGATAAAAACTATGTAATCTAGCTAGTAATTCCCAAAACAATAACCAAGTAAATAAAAATATATTAATTAATAATTACCGCAAATAACTACTCCCTTAACACCACCGTTTCTCCATTAACTTTAATGGCATTTTTGAATATTCCAATGTGAACATCTAGATAAGTGTCTTTGACATAGGTTAGGTATTGTAATTTCTTGTA
>Ga0116226_10004181_pt1 | contig 12759 bp, 14 predicted proteins | sample S1TSphfallax_FD_89692 | JGI IMG/M metagenome (GOLD analysis project Ga0116226, IMG submission 89692) | Host-associated microbial communities from peat moss isolated from Minnesota, USA - S1T2_Fa - Sphagnum fallax MG | ecosystem: Host-associated > Plants > Peat moss > Unclassified | place: USA... | reverse complement strand
CCAAATCCCAAGTCCCCATAGTCTTGAGTTTGAACTAGAATGACTTGGGTTGTCTAGAAGTCTCTGTCTTTGTGAAGAAAAAAAGGTGCCAATAAAGAATGCAGCATTTATTGCTGTCCATTGCACATAACCAGAAAGAAAGGTAAACAGTGCAAGGAGGTAAAAGCACATACAACTGGTTGGATGGTCTGGGTACATCCTCTTGCTGTGCCAATGCCTTAGCCTTGTCGAGTTCCCGTCTGGAGATACAATGTACAGGAGCATTTGTGATAATACAATGTAAGCCAAGGATAAAACATACAGGTAATTCTGTCTCGCACATTTTTGGTTTCCACAATAGAACTTTTGGGGATATAACTTCCCCTACATTCAACATTCTCAGGCAAGTGTCACGTGCAGAACTGTGATAGATCAAGAGATGCATATATAATCCATTCAAGAAAAATAACAGCATGTGTAAACAGAAAATACTTTGCAGAATGTAGTAAAACAACTATCGACTCAAAGCCAATTCAGGGTTATGAATGGACAAGCGTAAAAAACAAGGTGCCAAGGGAGATTATGGTTACAGTGGGACTGGAGCCCATGCAGGTGTTGATGATGTATCTTGTGGATTCTGTCAAGAAACACTCAACTGTCAGTAGTGTCTTCCAGTCTCTCATTCTCTTTTGAAAGTGGCAGCTTTATGATCACCAGACCTGCTGGACACTAGAAACATGGAGCAATTGCCAGGGACATACTACTACTGTGAGAGAATATGAGAGATAAGTCCATGAGATCCAGTGAAGGCCATAATATTGGGAATGGAACAAAACCATCCATTGGACAAGAAGAACCCACCTTCACAAGCCTCTGTTTCTTGGTTGTCAGCTGCCAACGCTCCACACCCAGATCAAGAATTTCTTGCTCTCCATCGTCATATAGTACCTTAAAAGTTGCAAAGTAACAAGACCAGATGAGACCACGAAACAAGAGTTCCAATTCTGCTTATCTGTCTGCTCCCATGAGGCTTTGTTGCCAAAAACACAGCTGATCGTGATTAGACAACCCAATTGACAAATGTGTTCTGAATGAACATAGATTTAGGGTTCAGGGTTTAGCATAACAAAACTCAGACAAACACTTCAGAAAAGGTGAAACTTCTACAGAGGAAATCTGATCCATCATACCTTGTGTCTCTTCTTTTTGGCATCGTATGAGATCACCTCCCCCTTGTAAAACCTGGCAGGTCATTCAGTCAGCATAAATGGCATCAGCTCAATCACTCTATTTTGATAAATGTGTGCCTGGAAACTAGGTTCCTTATACAATCAGGAGGCTTTTCCAAGGTATTGACATGTTGAAGTCCAGAAGAGCAAAGCTTCTGGAGACATGATAAGATGCTAACCATATTCTCTCTTGCCCAGAGGTTCCTGTGCTGTACTGACACATTAGAGCATGTCATTGAGGGCAAGATGACCTGCTCAAGCAAGCAGAGATTCCCATTAAGATGGCAGTTGAAGATACTAACCTTCGATCGAGTGGCCACCAGACCTTGATGCCACAACCCACAAGATCCTCTTTTCCTTTGTCGGCTGCAATCTTCTTAGCAGGGCTCTACCCAATTCCAGGACCAAGGGAGGGGAAAAAAATGTCACGAAAACACTACTCCATAACCCAGACACAAATTTGCTAGGTGACATATGACATGCTTCATACCATCAGGAAAAGAGCAGCTGATTGTGAGCAAGTCTATACCCATAGATCAAGAAAAGAGCAACAGACCTTTTGTACACTAGAAGAAGCCTTTTCATCACCGCTAGACACCTCCCTGACAGCCTTGTTGATGGAGCCCTTGGTTCGCCCAGGTTTTGTTTTTGTTTTAGGGGTATTGATGTTGTTCTTCTCCTCATGCTTTTGTCCAGTTTTTACATCTATGCCAGCAGTAGATCTGATTTCCTTTTTCCCAGTGCTCTTGGGACGCCCAGGTTTAGACTTTGCAGTTTGGCCCTCCTCCTCCTCCATTTGCTCCTCCTTTTCTCTGCCTTTCCCATCTCCACCAGCCTTACGTGTGATTGCCTTTTTGCCAGAGCTCTTGGGATGGCCCTGGTTCTTGCGTGTTGTAGAGACACTTCCCTCCTGTTCATCGCCATTTCCATAAGATTCACCCATGATCTGTTTCTTGCCAGAGCCCTTTGGATGCCCTGGTTTTGACCTTGGAGCAAGGTTTTCCTCAATACCCATATCTCCATCCTTCTTATCTTCATCCTTCTTCTTGCGACGAAAGACATATGTGGTAATAACCTTGTCGACTGCGCCCATTGGCTGCCCATAATTGGACTTGGGAGTGACATACATTTCCCACTTAGTTCCTTCATTCTTCACATCTTCTGTAATAATTTCCTTCTTGTCAGAGCTCTCAATATGTCCCCTTCCTCGCTTATGCTTTGGACCAAGCGCCTCTTCATGACTCTCACTGGCCTTTTCATCACCCACAGAGAGTTTCCTCTTATTCTTTGCAGCGGAGCCCTTTGGGCGCCCAGCTTTACGCTTGGCAGAGAGGTTTTCCACCACATCCTTTTCCTCCCCCTCCTTGTCTGTTTCTGTTGGCATCTGTTCTACATCCTGATGATCCACACCCACCGCCACCTCTTCTTCATCCTTGTCTTTACTTGACACCTCCACAGCATGATTCTTGCTAGAATGCTCCAAAGATCCAGCCTCTTCAGCATCATTCCTGCTAGAATCTTCAGGAAGATGTTTACGCTTTGCAGGCTGGTTCTCCTCTTGGTCTTCTGCATCCTTCTCTGTGATCTCCTTCTCAAGCTCAGTTTTTCCATCCATCACATTTCTAGGTGTGCCCCAATCATGTGTTTTGCGAGACCCCTTGGAGGGCCCACGTTTGCGCTTCGTGGGAATGTGGTGCTTCTCTTGGTCCTTCTCGCCTTCCTCCCCTGTGGATAGTCTTTGAGGCGTCTCTACCCCAACCTTCTCAATGTTGTCTCCATCAATTCCTGGGTCCCTAGTTTGATCCTTTTCAACTTCAAGGGTGACGACCTTCTTAACATCCTGCTTGCCAAGGCTCTTGGGATGTCTGTGTTTCGGTTTCCTGCCTAAGCCCTTGGGTCGCCCACGTTTTCGCTTAGCAGAAAGATACCCCTGCTGCTGCTCATCCATTCCCCCATCTTCATCTTTGCTATCACCTGTATCTGCCTTCTGGGTTATTTCTTTTTCCTCCTCTTGCTCAGTTTCTCTGTCTTCTTGAGCATCAGGTTTCTGAGGAACTACTCCTCCATCACCTTCTTCCTCATCCTTGCCGCCCTCATCTTCCTGTGTGTCAGGTTTCTGAGGAACTACTCCTCCATCACCTTCTTCCTCATCCTTGCCATCCTCATCTTCCTGTGTGTCAGGTTTCTGAGGAACTACTCCTCCATAACCTTCTTCCTCATCCTTGCCATCCTCCTCAGGGTCCATCTTTGCTTGAGTCTCCTCCCGATCCTTAATTTCATCCTCAACCTGGTCCTTGACTCTGTCCTCCTCACGACCTTCTGATCTGCCCTCATGACTCATTCCTGCATCATGCTCTTTCTCACTCAGTCCTTTTTCCTCATCACCCACAACCTGGTCTTCATCATTGTTTGCTGCATCTGCATCCTGTTCCTCTGGTCCACCACCCTCCTCTGTCCCCTCTGTGACAACCTTGTTTGTCTCATCTGCATCCCGCTTCTCCAGTCTGCTCCCCTCGGTCCCCTCTGTGGTGACCTCATTTGTCTCATCTGAATCCTGCTTCTCCAGTCCGCTCCCTTCTGTGGCGACCTCATTTGTCTCATCTGCATCATGCTTCTCCAGTCCGCTCCCCTCCGTGGCGACCTCATTTGTCTCATCTGCATCCTGCTTCTCCAGTCCACTCCCCTCAGTCCCCTCCGTGGTGACCTCATTTGTCTCATCTGCATCCTGCTTCTCCAGTCTGCTCCCCTCAGTCCCCTCCGTGGTGACCTCATTTGTCTCATCTGCATCCTGCTTCTCCAGTCTCCTCCCCTCAGTCCCCTCTGTGGCGACCTTGTTTGTGTCATCTGCATCCTGCTTTTCCAGTCCGCTCCCCTCTGTCCCCTCTGTGGTGACCTCACTAGTCTCATCTGCATCCTGCTTCTCCAGTCTGCTCCCCTCAGTCCCCTCTGCGACTACCTTGTTTGTCTCATCTGCATCCTGCTTCTCCAGGCTGCTCCCCTCAGTCCCCTCTGTGGCAACCTTGTTTGTCTCATCTGCATCTTGCTCCTCCAGTCCACCACCCTCCTTAGTCACATCCGCAGCAACCTCCTTGTGGCCACTTTCTACGGTCTCCTGGTGTTTGTCTGCTTTCTCATCTTCAGTGTGGTTGAATTTTTCATCCCCGTCAAATGTAGTGCCATGCTCCTTCAGGTCCAAGTCCTCCTCTTGTTGATGACTTTGGTTCTCCTCACTTTCACCCTTCTCAGGGATTTGTAAGCCACCCGCTTCCTGGTCTTGGAAGTCATCTCCCTTGGCGGTGTCATCATCTACTACAAGGTCTTTTTCCACTGCATCCCCTTCATGGTTCTTGGCCAGCACCCCATTATTGTTTCTATCATCTATTGCATTATCCTCTGCATTCTCTTCCACTTTGTCTATGTCCTGATCTTTCAACCCATCCTTTGCAGCAAGCTCCCTCTTTTCCTTCACACCATCGCCTATCACTTCCATCTCCTCAACTTCTGGCAACCCATCTTTCTCAAAGTCTCTCACTTCCTCCTCAGGATCCTTTATGTTGTCACCCGCCAAAGGTTCAATCCCATCTTTTTCTTCTTCCTTCATTCCATTCTGCTCATTGGGTTTTTTACCTACATCCACCACTACTGCCTCCTTGATCTTTGGTTCATCATTCTCCTGGTTCTTTGGTTCCGCCACCACATCCTCCAGCACTTCTTCAACATCCTCAATCTCTGGCACTCTCTCTTTTACATGATGAACCTGTGATTTGTCTGGATCATGATCTTGCATCCCACCACCCTCATGGTCCTCCTGGACAACATCCTCCTCCATCTTGCTGCCATCATTCACCTCCTCATCCTGAACGACCGCATCCTCCTCCTTGTGCTTGTTCATTCCATCTGCCTCTGGGCTCTTCACATGGTCCGGATCTGCACCTCCCTTCACTCCATCCTTTTCAGCTTCCTCAGCAACCTTGCTTTGGCCATCCTTGTTGGATCCTTTGGGTCGCCCACGTTTGCGCTTCAAAGGAAGTCCCTCATCGTGCTGCTCTGTTTCTTCTCCATGCATGTCATTAACTGCAATCGGAATTTTCTTTGGAGTGATCTGGCCAACACTTTTCATCCTACTGGAATTAGGCAGCTTCTTGAAGGAGCCTTTTGGGCGGCCACGCTTACGCTTCACGAGGACAGTCTCTTCTTGTTCTTCCTGTTCTTTTTCTTCGGTCTCCACTATGTCCTTTTCTGCCAATCTGGGCTCCTCCATACCCACAGTGCCTTTTGCCAATACATCATTGTTGTGCTCGCCCTTGTTGTGGTTCACCTCCTCATCTATTGCTTCCTCTTCATCTTCTTCTTCAGACAACACTTGTGCATCACTGAATGCTTGTCCTTGCCTTTGGCTTTGTGGACTAGATTGCTGACATGAGGAAATATGAAATCAGTAATGATCATTTTCCCATGAGATCCCAAATGAGGAGAGGAGAAAAAGCTTGTTTTTCTGAATCTCAAATGTGGGTCAGAGACATATATATATACCTCATATACTGCAGCTGAGGAGAGTCCTGAATCTGCAGTCATAGTAATTTCAGCAACTGCAGATTTGATTTGCTTGCAGTCTTCCTTGATACAGAGCTCTTCAGATGTTGACATCAATTTGCTGCCAGACACAAAGAAACATCAACAACCATAGTATCGTCAGTTAGATCAACAAAACTGGCCCACCCAACTAGCAGTGAGGTGATTGATTTCTTTCACAGAATGCTTGGACAGATGGCAGGTGGATCACAAGGCAAATCACTTCACAATTATTCTTATGTATGCTCTTATCAGTTCTCTGCACCAGTGGCAGCATCACTTTCTTCACTGGGAAATGTTTGCAACTCAACTCATACATACCTGCTAACTTCAGACCCAGCTGCATGTGCATAGGAAGAGCTTCCAGGATTCTTAGAGATGACATCTAGCACACTGTTTCTGATGAATTCCTCATCATCCTTGGACAAGAGATGCAGGTTCTCCTTCACATCATCTATAAGTAGAGGGCAATAGGCAGCAACTTCCTGTAAGGAAATGGGAGTTAATATAAACTCTTCAGCAAAGGTTTCACATAGCAACATAAGCACCAGGACTCCAGTCAACATTTCTGGCAGATCACTGATCCCCCTATCAACTTCATATAAGTTGGCATAACCCAAAACCCTAAATGCTCCAAAGTCTCTTGAGGATTCCTAATCTACGGAACTAGGTCCAATTCATCCCAAATCAACACATGTTAAACCCTAAAGCCTAGCCATGCAAGAACCTACAAAACCAACCATTTTAGCATTACCCATCAAAGCAAATGTCACATGTTTGACAGAGATGGACACCTCCAGGTATTATCTCATGGAACCTAAACCCTAAACCCTACTACTATAACATCTATCAGGCTATCTGGAAAAAAGACACAAAATTTCAACTAGCAATGGGCACCAACCGAAAGCAGATCAATAGTTGATGTCATTTGTTCTTTCCTGGCTGAATTTCTGTAGACAAGAATCTGCTGTATAAAAGCATGAGCGTGCTCCCTACTGAACAGTGAATATGCGCACTTTGTGGTTAGGATTTTCAAGAAGTCATGCTGCGGGTGATTCTCCCCTATCTTCTTCAACAGCTCTGCCTGCACTCAATCAGACAGTAATATTACTAAAGGGTTTCATCATTTGATATTTTGTAAGCCTCTGTAGAAGGTTAGATTCTTTCATTCTCTGCATTGTCTCACCACCACAAAGTATGTATAACAGCAGCAGCACTGGTTTTGCTTTTATCCTTACCACCACTTCCCACTGTGGGTTTTGGTGTTAAATTGAGTGAAGATAGGAGAATGGCAGGGAGGGGAGCTTTTAGTACTGCTACAGGAGCCTCTAAGAGCTGAATTATATGATAAGGAAAAACGTACAGAAGCTGCACGTGCATGAGCAATACTGGTGCTTGGATCCAGCAAAATAGAAAGCTCCTTGAAAACAGTGTCATTGCCCATTTTGTGAAGCTCCCACAGATCTTCCTTTGCTTTGGGTGGATCCACAAACTGATCAGAAATTACAGTGAAGCTGCTCTCGATCTTCCTCTGGAAATCCAGCATCTCTTTCTCCTGCAAAATGCATAACTTTGTCAAGGGCTGCTGCTGCTTCTTATGTACAAACAAATGGGTTACAAAACTGCCAAACACACGAACTACCAAAATTTCCAAAGCACAAGATCAGAAGTTCTTTGTTTTCAGCATCACAGAGCAACTTTGAGCTGATTGATGATCCTGACTGTTTTTGAGGATTATACAAGCAAGGTGTCCATGCCAAACCACAGATACCACCATGGCAGACAAAAGAAAAGATCAACTATGATGATATGTGGACAGACTGTAGAATTTGTGAAGTATCAGATTATGATGAAGAGCTAAGTTGCTGCACCTCAGTTGTCTGTTGCACAGAGAGGTAAACAAGCATCTCCAACTGCAATCTGCATGACCCCACCCACACTTGCATCCAGATAAGCATCCTCTTCAACCCTCCTTGTCTCTCCTCCTCTCCCTTTTTTTTCTTGATGCAATTGTACAATTTCTTGCCTGAGACAGGTCCTTAGTATTCCTTTACTTTTGTGACTTCCTCTCTTTTCAGATTGTGAAAGAATGCAGTGAGAACCCATCCTAAACAGTAATATCCTGGAGGCACACCGGAAGAACCCAGAAAAGTCCTCACTTTTGCTTCTGTGACAAAATGTGCCGAAGAGCAATTTTATCCTGCTCATCAAATGTGGAGAAAAACGCTACCCAGTGCTTTGCCTGCTCCTCCACAGGGAGCAGCTCTGCGTCAAAAAGCTCCTCACAAATCACAATCTCCATGTCCTGTGCTCTGCCCAATCAGGCCTAACTTTTTCAGTACATTCAAAACCCTGTTGGAGAGAATAATTCTTCTGATATATCACTCTGATGAAGGTGAGGGGGGGGAAAAAAAAAGAATCAAGCAAGAAGACCCAACAAAACAGTCACTATGGTATACCAGATCTTCAGAAGAAACTGATGGCAACAGAGTAAATTCCATTGATGGGTACGTGTCCAGATGTGTGTGTTTGTGATAAGTGAAGAAGCAGTTCCAAGGAAAGTAACTTGCATTTCAGTCCATTGGGAAAAGCGGGAAAAAAACTCACATGAAATCTGCAGAACCTTTTCCACAGCAGGAGTGAAAAATTTTACTTGGTATCCACTCAAACTGATCATGGCCAGCTTCAAATCCTTCAAAGGATTTTGTGCAGTAGCTCCTATAAACACCTGCCAACTTATGTAGAGTTTCTATTCTGATTGAAACCTGCATCATGTTCAGATTCATCACCACAAATACCAGGTGCATGATGAGTCCCTTGTATGGGAAGACAAAAGAAACATTCAAATAGTAGTAGTAATAGAAGAAGAAGAAGAAAACCTAATGGGTTCATTGTTTTCTTCAAGCTTAACATCCACTGGAACAGCAGCAGCAGCACAAGTATAAGATTCATGGGCAGTTGATAAAACCAGCTGATTTTACTGATGGGTAGACATGATGGGCCACCAACCTTGGTATCCTGAAGACAATCAGCAACTTTATGTAGGATACCAGGGGGACTTAAGTTCAGATTCACTCTTGCAAAATTGCAAATGGCATTCATCGCTGTAATGCGCACTCCATCATCGAAGCAAGAGAGCTGCTCACCAAGTGCAACTATTCATTCCACCCCACAACTGCACTTCATTCAGGTTCAGGACTTGAAGGAAAAAAAAAGACAGAGTTTGGTTCTTACATACAAAACACGTAATAGGAAGGACATAGAATCTCTTGATGAACATGATAAATGTCTGCTACAATTTTGAGCCAAAGCCTTTCATGACCTACTGAGAGAAAGAAAGAGCCATATTGACAGCCTCACCGAGAATTTCAGATGTCTCCACAGTGGATGATTTTGTTGTCTCTAGATACACTTTTGCGCAGTTCACAGCAGCTACTCGAACATCGACATCTTCATCATTCAGCCTCTTCAAAAACTCTGAGAAAAGCTGCTGATATTCTGGGGGCACTTGCCGACCTGGCACAGAAAACATTCGCCCTAGGAGAATTGTCGCCTTCAAACGTATTGGAACCTGATTGGACTGGAAGAACTCACCCAACCCCACATTTCCAGAAATGCTTGATTTTCAAACACAACCTAAGTCACCCAACTTTCATTGCCTTCCATAATTTCTAGTGATGAGAATATCCCATTCTGCGACTATCAAAAAGAGACCAAAAGGATACGTAAGCAAACTAGACTGAATCTGGTGCAAACAAGGTAGTAGTCCTTGGCAGTCACAAGAAACTATATCAAGACTCCATTTTCAAGCATGTTGGGTGCGTTGACAATTGGGTGAGCTTCCAGAAAAGGAGGGAGATGTGCATACCACAAGCTGCTCTTTAAGATACGGTAGGACCCCCTGTACCATCTGTGGTGCACAGCAATAAAGCTCATAGATGAGCTCATGATAGTCCTTTTTGAGCGCAGTTGGCAAACTTCTTCCATCTGACATTGCAAGACTAAAAAATTGCTGCACATATGGCTCCAGAATCTCTGCACTATTCTCCACAACCGCCACTGCCAGCATGTGTCCAGCTTGTGATACACCCTACCCCCAAAACACAGTTTTGCTTTATAGAAATGTAACGAGAAAATTTGTTTTAAGACCTCTCTTTTCAATAGTTTTTCAAAGAGACCCAACTGCCAGAAAGACCTTCTGAACTTAGTACCCTAGGAATCTACAATCTACAGTATGAGCAGGAGGACTCAAAGACATTGATGAGCTGCAAAGTGCAGCAAACTAACTTGGACCACCCAACTGAACAGGAGGAAGTTACATTGAAAGTGAGGACCATATAAACCAAATTTCTATAATGAGTTTGGGTCTTTTCTTTTCTTTGTACCTCTTTCTGCCTCAGAAGATTGTTTAGGATGACCTCCAAGATCTGTGATGAAACCTCCTCGCCCTCGTTGATGACCAGCGACAAGACATTCCGCATAGCCAGAAACACAGGTTCTGGATGCTTGTCACTGCATTTTGCAGCAAGATATATTGTCTCAGGTACCTAAGTTGAGAACTTTCTTGTCCTTGATAAGAGAGCATGAGAGCATGAACCTTACTAAATGGAAGGGGGGAAAAAAAAATTTGCCCCCCCCACTAAACATCTTCCTACAACAAACCCATTTGCCAATTGTTTGAGAGCCTGCCTGAAGGTACCTAGTCATAAGAATTCTTTTGTTCTAACATTACCTTACACTTGTTCTAGTGCCTGATGAAAACTATGAGGGTGAGAACTCATTGTTACCTAATGGTAGTGAAGAAGATCTCAAACATTTCGGTAATCAGATCATCACAATCGAGATCCAGCATGACGACACATGACCGCACCTTTGCAACCGTCTCGAGAATATTTACCCTGCTGGAAAATGAAGGACTGTGCACGTCATCCAACCCTCTGAAAATGCCCACAATCAACTGGAAAATTTCCTGCACAACAGAAGAACAACAACAACCACTTTTTTAGTATCTGGGTGAGAAAGAAACTGCAAGAGAGAGAGAGTGTGTGTTTTGTTATTGACCAGAATAAAAACCCATTGCCACAATGAAGAAGACAAATACTACCTTCAAGCAATCATCACTGTAAGGTGCATCGGGTGCAACAATTCTCATGATTTCACTGATACAGAGTGCCACAAGCACGCCAACATCCTTATCTTTATGACCCAACAGAGTTGGATCCACCAGCGCATCTGAACATCCCTTCATAGCAAAGATTGTGCTCGGTGGCGGTGACTGCTCCACATCTTCAAGCATGCTTGCAGCTTGCTGTGTACATCATACAGTTCAAAAAATCATCAGCAAATAGAGCAACCCCACTGATGCACTGTACAGCAGATTTGGGATGAAGAAAAGTCAAAACATGCTGGTTTGGCTCAGCAAAATAGTTTGGCCCAGCATTTTTGCACATGGTGCTGCGGCAGCTGGCAAAAAGGTGCAGCAAAGCCGAACACCTGCTGCTGCTGATTGGCTAGATGGTTTGATTGGTCAAGGTGGGTTGCTATTACATAGTAGTCTCTCAGCCTTTTGCAGTTTTATGGGTGGGGTTGGGAAAAAAGAAAAAACTAATCTTGGGTGTGAGCACTACTGTTGCAGGGCCACATGCTGAGCACATGGGTGGAGGTGCAATTAGGGAAAGAAAGGGAAAAACAGAATAGTAAGGTGATAGATCATTCATAGCTGCCAATCAGATTTTTTCTATCTCTTCAACACCTACATTCTTTCAAACCAACTACAATTCAATGCTCAAGGAAAGAAATGAATTCGAAATCTGCAACTACAAAACCTTTCCCAACCAGCCAGGGCAACAACCAGCAGGCAGTGGGAATCACAGGAACCCTAGTAATGGAAACAACAAAGCGCAGCAGCTTTGCAGCAGCATTAGAGACAGAAAGAATTTAGTTATTGCAGTGAGAAAAGTAGTGTGCTCTGGAAGGGAAAATTGTGTTCTCTGCAAGAAATAAAGAAGAAAAGATTTTGGGAGTATTACCGGTAAGAGGTTCATGAGAGCTTCTTTGGATTGTGCATTGGCGAGTTTCTTGCCGATGTCTGTCAAGTCCAACTCCCTTTGCTTCGACATCATGCATGCATGCAGGCAGGCATGCACACACACTGGTGGTAGTGGGTTGTGCTTTTCGATTAATAAAAGAAGAAGAAGATAGGGTTTACAAAGAGCTCTAAAGCCAGGAGGACCCACAGAAGAAACAACCAAAAACCACCACCAGCTGCAGCAGCGAAAACAACGACTCCTTTCTTCTTCTTCTTCTTCTTCTTCTTCAATGGCACTCCTGCTTCTTCTTCTTCTTATGCTTCACTACTTGAAGACAACAAACGAATCCATCACGGTCGTTGTTTCCAAATCTCTTCTTCATGTAGGCAAACGCAAAACATCTCCACACCGCCAAAAGATTTCCATTTTCTCTCTTTCTTTTTTTTTGTTTTGTCCCTGTGCCAAAAACAGCCTCCAAAACGCAGTTTTCCGGTAATGGGTATTCGCGAAAAACAGAATTCACAAGAGCAGCAAGTGTACAAAGGCTTCAGCGATTGCCATGGCACCCAGAAACACCACCACAAAAACCTCGCCGAGAGCGACGACGCAACGACGACAGACAGCGCTCGGGACTACGCTCGGGCCAAGGAAGAAAGGACCGAGCGCGAGAGAGACAAGAAGAACATGGTAGGTAGCTAAGCACATGGTAGGTAGCTAAGAACATGGTAGGTAGGTGAGAACATGGTAGGTAGGTAGGTAATTTCTTTTTCCAATCTTTTTTAATAATTTTTTATTCCCTTTTTATTTTTTAACCCTCTCTATCTTTTAATTGCTAGGTAGGTAATAAGTAAAAAAAATAACTTAAACTCAGTAGGTAACTTCAGTAGGTAGGTAAGTAATTTGTGGTGGTAGCATCACTTACCTACCTACTTATCTTTTACCCCCAATCT
>Ga0116226_10004180_pt1 | contig 12760 bp, 12 predicted proteins | sample S1TSphfallax_FD_89692 | JGI IMG/M metagenome (GOLD analysis project Ga0116226, IMG submission 89692) | Host-associated microbial communities from peat moss isolated from Minnesota, USA - S1T2_Fa - Sphagnum fallax MG | ecosystem: Host-associated > Plants > Peat moss > Unclassified | place: USA... | reverse complement strand
GGGGGGGGGCATAGCTGCCATCGCCATTATCATCAAAAGTTCATGGCACCAACTCTTGGTGGGTCAAACCAAGCTCTGTGTGCGCTATGCAACCTTAAGGTTCTTACAACTTAGGTTTCATCTTCTTATGATCTTCAAATTACATTATAATCTTTAAATTATTGTGGGGTTCAATATCTGGAAGATTTTTGTTACTTTTTGTTCAAATGCATTTGTAATTGCTTCTTGTTTTGAACTTCTCGTGTTCTACATTCTAGTTCACTAGTTTCAATGGCATCCTCAGCAGTAAAGAGCGAACCCCTTCTTGTTAGATGTGAGAATAAGAGAGACAATTCAGTGAGTAAATGAGAAAAATAAAAGTTGTGAGGGTGAGTCAAACCTTTGATTGTTTAGAGTGGAATGTCTTTGATTTTGCCAAAAAATTGGAACTTGACGATGTAGGTCTAAATCCTTGCAAAGACATCAAGGAATTTTTGGTGACGCATGAGGAACTTGTGTTTACATTTGGTGTTAGGTAACAAAATGGTTGGAAAGCAATTGTCAATGAATTTTTGACTATGCAAGATTGTGAAATGTTCCTCAAGTTGTACAAGGATGTCTATGCACATCCTCCCCCAAATGGTGACTATCTAGTCATTTTTTGCATGGTTGGTTGGCATAACACAAAGGCCACCTAATGAACTAAGCTCAATATGCACATGATACAACACATCAACAATTGAAAAGGGTGACATGGCCTACACCGTCCTTGAAACACAAGACTACTTTGGTCGTTACAACACAAAGTGGTGATTAGACTCACAAGCACCTTGGTGATGGAAGGTGCCAAGATGATGATTGCTTTCTAATTGAGGCATGAATGATTTCAAGGTTTTCATGCTACATGATATTACATGAGTTAAGAAGTTTTTGGAAGATGCAGAGAATGTAAAGTAGACCAAGTGTGCAAAGAAGTCAATTATGTTAACAGAGAAAGAATGTTTGCAATTGGAAGTTTGATCTTGGGCAACCACACTGATTCACTTGAAAAAGTCCTTGGAAAAAGATGAGTGCAAGCTAGGGAAGTTCAACAAAAGTAGGGATAAGGCTTAGTAAGAACTTGCCAAATGTTAGTTGAAATGTGAAGATTTGGATGTCACTTTGGATTACATTGTTGTGGAGAAATACAAGGCTATGGTGGCAACAATAGTTGCCAATTTGAAGAAGAGAGAAAGAGATTTTGAGTTTCAACTATTTTTGGTTAACAACCAAAGGGAGAAAGTGCATGAAGGCAAAAAAGAACATGAACTAGCCTTAACACAATTGGAAGTTGTGAGCGTTGATGTTCAATTGTTTGATAATGAAAGCAGCCATAACCAACTTTTAATGAAAGGCTTATTACACTAGATACATCATATGTCAAATGGTTATGGTATTTCCACCAACCCATTGCCCATTAAAAATCCCACTACCATGCTAGTGGGAAGTCCATGAGTTTTTTTTGTTGAGCCATGCACAATTTGTGGTCTATGTTCTACCTCAACAACATTTGTACTTCATCATGCAAATGTACATATCACCACTTCAATGTGGGAATGTTGTTGGAGAGTGGTAGTATTAGTTGTGTGAAGGCAATTTGTGGGAAGATGCTAGAGTTTGCTTAGTTCAAAACACAATATTCAAGCACAATATTATCTAGTTGAAGAGGGGTAAGTTGAAAAGAGGATTCAATGTCATCACAAGGAGTGGCAAAAGGAGTGCCAGTAGAAGTAATTTGCAACCTTCAACATCCCCACATTGTGAGTTGTTTTTCACTTTACCAAAAGATTTTGAACTTTTATGTAGGCATGGTTTTTGAGTCACAAGTGGTCCAAGTGTGTGTGTGTTGAAAATGTGACTTGATTTTTTGATTGAATTTTATTGATAGGTTTTGGATTCTTTCTAGTTTTCCTTTCAATGACTATTAATTTTTAAATACATGTTGGAAAAAATATCAAGAGATGGTGATTTTAGGGTTTTTGCTTCAAGAATAGTTGGTTAAGAATCTTGTCCAATGTATCTTTGCATTGGGCATCACTTGTAACCTTTTTAAAGATTAAACTTTCAACACAACACATTTTGTTTGCATTCAAACAAATTTGCAACCAACTTTTATGCAGCCATGGCCAAATTTTATAGATTTAGGCACAAAATGTGGAAGGTGGGTCATTATGCAAGGAAACATTATATTGGTTGAATATTATATTATAGTCATATATTTTGTGTTGTAGTAAGAAATCCACCTACTCAAATGGTCAAAATTAAATCTAATGTTCAATTTTAAGGTTTCACATTCACATTGGTTGTGGATGTGATTGCACACCCAAGAAACGCATGTTTTGTGTCTCGCAACATTATATAATTTTTTACTTGCTGATAATCATTCTAATTTAATTATACAAATTATATTTGTCGGATGTCTTCTCGAGGTTGTGTTGTTTTTTGATAGACTTTATTTCATCTTGTTCGTGTTTTTTTAATGGACATTGTCTTCCTTGTTACAATTACTAGGTATTACTAATTTTTTGTCATGCTACTTGTCAACACAATGTGGTGGGTGTTTACTTGCAATCTAGTTGCAAGAACACAATCGTACTTTATGGGCATGTACTAGCTATTTTAATTGCATTGGAGTGCCTATTTGCTAACCATGACCATGTCACTTGTTGCATTTGTTGGCTATTTGTTAGATGTAGAGTTTTATGTGTTTTAGTAATGGCTACTTGGTGGGAACTACCACGTATCCATTTTTACTTGCTTGACATCTTAAATGTGTCAGCTATTAGTATTTGTTAAACAATGCAGTTTACTTGTTTCATGTAGTGGCTAACTACTTATTGGTTCATAGCTTACTTGTTAATTATGTGGCTACATGATGACTTGAACTTACTTGTTTCAAGTAGCATAGTCATTAGTTACTTGTTGAATAACCATTAGTACTTGCATAATTTTGTTCCAACTACTCATGTAGATTCTAGTAGTTGGTGTATTTGTTTAGATCATACATCCAATAGCAACTATTAGATCAATATACATTCAACATCTAGTAGCTTTACTTGTTGAATAGCCATTAGTACTTGCATCATTTTGTTCCAGCTTTTTGATGAGAGTATTTATCTACATCATACAACATTTTTGTTAATAATTATATGTTTGCAATGTATATTTATAATTCCCATGTAAGGGGCCTCTCCCTTGATGAAGGTTGATGACACAATAGAAAATTTTGGTGGCAAGAATTTGTTGGTTGTTTCTAGAGGCTCCTTAATACCCCCAATACCTATTCCAGTCATTGATGTTTCTCCCAAGGTGTCACCTAAAACTACCTCAATGACATTTGAATTTGATCGTGTTGACCTATTTAATGATAAGGAGAACCAACAAATTGAATTTCATGACCTCTTGGATGACAAAGATGGGAAGAAAGAAGTTGTTGAACATTTCAATGACAAGGAAAACCAGTGCCTTATAAAGCCTCCAAGAAGGCAAGTACATGAACATTTGGCTGATCAACCAATTGTTCAAGGTATGGACGGTTCACCTTTGCCACATGTTGATGAAGTATAAGCAATTGTGTCCAAACCATGTGGGCTTAAAATTGGTGTTCCTACATAGCGACCACTTGAAAATGAAAAGTTGTTGTCATTAGACGTAATGTCTGGTATGCCTAGTGTGGACCCTAGATGAATGGGGAAGTTGCCCTAGTTATCAATTTCCAATTAGGGAACCATGTGGAGAAGGATGTAGCACCTTGAAAGAGGAAAGAAAATTGAAGCCCTACAAAAGTTTTGGTTGATTATGCAACTAGGAAAGGCCAAAAAATGATTATACAAGGACTTAACTAAAGATTATACTCCAAAAATTGCTATTGTTGAATTTTTTTTGTTCCAAGCGGGTATCACATATGTCTAAACCTATGACAAATTTTAATTACAATATAGCTCATATGTCAATGTGCTAACTTGGCTCTTTGAGGGTAATTGCATGGAATGCATCTTAATATCAAATTGATGTAAGATCTAAGTACATATTTTTGTGTTTCCTATTTGAATTTCAGTATATTGTTTGGTTGTTGTGGCAAATATGAACAAGAAAAAAGATGTGCATCATGATTTCAACTCAATCAATGTGAGATAATTTTACATGCACCATTGTCCAAAGGATGGAGATGTAAGCATGCATCTTATTTAATTTAGGTGTGATTTTTCTTGGATGTGCATTATGTTTCAATTGAATAAAGTCACTTTTTGCCTTTCATAATTGCCTCAAAATTTGTCACACAATCTATGGCACATTCTTTAACATAATGGACTTCATCAAGTCTAGAGGTTCAACTTTTGGAGGTATGTACTTAACATGCTGGATCTTGTAGTGAGATTTATAAACTTTTAGCCCTCAGTTTATTTGATTTACCAAGAATTAGATTTCAAACATGAGGGTCCTTTTCTTGAAAGTTTTTTGGAATGAACTTAAAGTTCTTAATGAAATTACATTGTTCAATGTTCACTTACCCTTGCAATTAAAGTTCCCATTCCCCTAGAATGAAAGGTTTAAACCTTCATTTCCTATAATGAAATTAGACACCAACCAGGCATAGAAGCTCAATTTCTACACTAGAGAGTACAATTTCACTACTCTATTGTTGTATTTGTAACACTACTTTATTGTTAGTTCAAAAAGTGATTTGGAGCTACTTGATTATGGATGGTGTTTGCAATGTAATGAGCTACACACTATTGTTGAGCCCGATTGAGTATAAGAATCCTATATTGTGAGGGAATTTCTACAGGGTGCATGAAACTTTACCTACTTGAAATTCCAACAAAACATATGAACACATGTAAGTCATTTTGGCCAATCTTTGTGAAGGTGGGGATGAGATTATTTGCCACAAATGAAGTTTATAACTTTTGTGTTGATTGGAGTGTAGCAAAGTTCTTAAAGTCAAAAGGAATGCTGGAGGATGCTCTTGAAATTACCACAGATCTAGACTAGAATTTTGACCTTGTTGTACAACTTCGGAAGCTTGGGATTGCAAAGGTTTTGTTCCTATCTTTTTCCAACATTGTTTCCATTATAATGTTTATTAGAGCTATAACTTTTTTTTAAATGTAGTGGATGCTACGATAATTCACTATTGTCAATTTATAGGGACTTATAGATAGTGTTGCCGCATAGCAAAGGTTATCAACTATGAACATCAAGTTGTTTGTTATTTGTTAATATAAGCGAGGCTGTGTGCAAGCTATTACTAAAAGAAGGCCAGAGTCGATCCAAATGGAAGCAATTAAAAGAACTTGTTTTGTTTGCTAGCAAGGTATTTCTTAAATTTGGTGAGTTGTTAGACAATTTAGTGTCAATTTAATTGGCTATTGTTAATATTCATTCCAATACATTGATTTTCCAACAAAAAAAAACATTTTTTAAGGGTTCTGTGTAGGAAAATTCAATAAAGGTTTTCTTTCTAAGTTCCTTGTGCAAAATTTATATTTAGGGATTATGCTTTTATAACTTCTATTCATCAAATAAGATTTCTGTTGTGGCCTAACCTAGTGTAATTATCAATATTATTACAAGTTTCTAGAGCTTGATATAATCTTAATTGCTTACAAAAATTCCAATTGATGCCTTGTTTCTAGATACTCTAAACTTGAATTCTCACATGATGTTGTGGCTATCTGGCATAATTGGATGTTGCGGAAAAGTGTTTAAGGCATGTAGTGGATTTGAGTGGTTTATTTCTATTACATTCAACACTTATAGATGTTGAAGGAATGCAAAAACTTGCCATTTCATCCAAAGAGCATGGGAAGAACAATGTAGCATTCCAACTTTCTATTTTCTTATTAAGGGAAGTAGAAGCATGTATGTATAATTCCTAGTTGATAGGTATTTTAAACAACATTCTATGTTTTTGACCTAGTTGTGTTTTGTACATTCAATGTCCTATAACTTGCAAGTTGATAGACAAGAAACATGGTATATTTTGAATTCACATGAATTTATGTTGTTTGTTGTAGCAACTGAATACCAAAGGTTGCACTTATGGTGAGGACCTAGTATGGACATAAGAGTTATTGATAGAAGAGTTATAAATAATCCAACCAAAAGTGATTAAGATCTAAAGTCTATGCTTGCTTTGGTATGTTTTCAATTGGAGATGGCATTTTGTAGCTTGAACAATTTGAATGTACATACTTTCTAGCATTTGGAATTTAACTTTGGAAAATATGTGAACTTTTATGATGTCATAGTCTACAAAATTCATGTTAATATATGATTTTGACTTAAATATGATTTTGTTTATTGATCTAGATTTATGGCATGGCCCAATATTTCAAGCACAAGCACCAACTTGAAGGACCCGACTGTTTAGTATGTGCTCCATTATAAATGACTAAACTATGAATCCATTTGAAATTTTAGGATTGTGAAGACCAACTTTCATATGTGTATATACATATAGAACCATAATTCAAAGTTATAAAATTTGAAGTTTGCATTTATTCTCTTGTCCATATTGAACTAAGTACTAAATCATCTTTCAATATGTACCTATAAAGTTTTTTCCCCACATAATCAAAATGGACTCAACACCAAAACAACCTGGTGAACTTCATTTGATGTAATTCTAGAGAGTTTCATGTTAAATGCTCTCATTTGTACCCTTCATTTCTTCCAACAATTCTACCACTACATCCAACTCATTATGCACATTGTCAAATTTGTTAAGATTCATACCATACTACTTGTAGTGTGTTTCTAGCAATTTCAAATATTCTTGTTATAGCACCCTTACTCAATTTTTCATTTGTCAACCATCTCCAAATGTGAGTTGATATGACCTTGCCACAATTGTTTATCTTCTAGTAATGCTTTGTATGTATCTTCAGATTCTTTTAGCTTTGCATTTACAATCTATGTTAATTCATATGGAACACCTTCATCCTCACATGCTTGCCTTTGTTATAGTGCCAAAAGTAAACATTCTTTTGAACTTTCAACAACCTTATCCATGTGAAGAAAATCATGTTTTAGACTAGATAATACAATTTCTTTTTCAACCAAAATGCTTTTGCAACTAAATAGTCTTGATTCATACTCTACAATTTGTTTTTGCAAATCCAATTGGGTTGTTGTAGACAATTGTAGAAGATGTCGGCATGGGTCAAGCTCTTTCATGGCCTTGTTCATTTTAACTTGCAAAGTACCATCACTTTTGTTTTACATATGTGCATTTGTCTTGCCATGGTTACCATAGGTATCCTTGGTTGTAGTCTAATTAGATCCACTTCCAGTGTATTGGAATGCTACATGTTTTTCATTGTTGTGGTTGGTCTGAACTCCACATTCCGCTGCCACATACGTTGAATTTTTAAGCTTTAAACCACTTGCATCCTCAAGAACAATTTGCTTATCTTTTGAAGAATTAGGTGATGTTATGCCATTTGAACACCAAGCAACCTCAATATCTAGAGCTTGCTTCTTTGCTAATTTCGCCTTCATGGCCATGAAATGTTAAGTCCTTTTTTGGCATGGTAGCTTTTAGCTTGCCTTGTGTGTTTGTGACCCTCGAGATTGTATTTGTATTGTAAAAGTTGCCCAATTCACATCACATCCCTTTTTATTAGCCAACACTCCTTTTGTAAAAGATAAATTAATTTTATTATTTGTTATCAGAAACCTTTATGCACTTTGGGCCACAACTCTTCAACATAAGAAACCATTTTCACATCAATGAACTATTTTTTATACTTGAAACCATGGCTATTGGGACACCTAGCTCCCCAAAACTTTTTAATCCTCCACAATAACATAGCTAAAATTTGGATGCCTAGGACGAAACCCTTTAGATGGTAATCCAACTACTTTGCTAAAGTATTCAAATCCATGCTCCCTAACTCCTTTGCTAGCCACACTGTTGTGTGTCTTGATATAACCAAACTTGCTTATAAAAAGTAAAAAGCAAAATGTTTATGGAAATTTGATGGAAAAGGAATGTAGAAGCTAAGATTGTAAAGTAGAAAGTGCCCAAGTCTAGAACAATGTCCTCAAGCTCCTCTAAACACTTGGATTGCAATTTATTTAACACATGTATTAGGTTGTAATCAATCATGTGCCATTGCAAAAATCTGTTAATAATTTCCATGCATTATTGTAACATGTCATGCTACCAAGTCAACAATTATAATGTGGACATTAATAATCCCTCCACTAATTAAAATCACATTTAACATGCATTAATGTTTAGTAATTAGTCTTATTTAATAATATGTTGCTTTTGAATATGCTATATAAACAAAGGAAATAATGCATGAATTAATAGATGTTGTAAATGGTATAGGTAAATGGTATAGGTATTTGTTTCATAGGCTAGTTAGTTTCTAAGTTATATTTCACAATTCACAACACATGTAGTCCATCCAATGCAAAAAATTGTTTTTGGCTGCAAATCATATCCAAGAGTGTGATAATGTTCATTATTAAAATAATCTTATTGTGGCTGTATTTTTAAAAAAATACTACATTTGTTATTTTTTCATTATTATTTTTTAATGATTTATGTAGCCCATTTTTTTCTACATGCAATTTTAGAATTGAATACAAAATAGACTTTCCTTAGATCTACACCTATGTATAGTGTGCTAAAATTTATCATAACCAAATTTAGATAGTGTCATGAAGAAATGCAACTTATGCCATTCACAATTCAATGTGTAATTGACTACAAATTACTTACTTGCACATATTTTATTAAAAACAACTATTAAAAAATCAAGAAAACAAGTTCAATATCTAATTTTGGAGTAATTTACAAATCCATATTGACACACCCCCAAGCTCCTTGATGGACTCAATTGCGAGTCCAAAGGTAGAGACAACAAAAGGAGAAGGAGTTGGGGCGCACTCCTTGGCTTGTAGCATTTCGAGGGTAGAGGGGCGTGCTAAAGTTCTAGGATGGGACTAGGAAGATTGACAAACAATTCAATTACTCACACGGACTTGCACAAATCAAACAACAAGTTGATTAGTGTGTAGTTGGAGCACTTTAGTGCATGGACAAGTCACATGCAAACACAGACTCACAAAACTCACCACGGCCCATACTTGGGGGAAGTCACCACCTTCCCCCTTATAATATACTTTGTGCCTGGCCACAAGACCAGCACCCAAATGTCATTTTGTCTCGAAACTCCCAAGTGGGGAGTTTTGAAATTCCCAAAGTTGGAACTCCTCTGACTTTGGGGGCCCATAACTTTGTGTGTATACTTCCGATTGAGATGATGTATAAAGCAATATGTTGTATGACACCTGCACACAAGGAAATGGGGGCGATTCCCAACTTTTAGTGGTTGGGGGTCAGATTGCCAATTTGATTCCCGGCCCTTCTTTTAGCCATAACTTGTGTTTTAAGTGTTCAAATGGGTCATGCGAGCTCATTTTAGACATCTTCGTTCCAAGAGATTTCCAATGATATAGGGAACTCTTCAATCCAATGGGTTTTGACCCTTGAAATTGCTCTTTGAAAATTCAGAAGTCCATCGAGACTCCAACTCCCAAAGTGGGAGTTCACTTGGATGTGTGAGGGTTCATTCCCTCACACTCTCCTACACTACCGGGAACATGAGATGTGGCTCCCAGGCTTCCCTCTTGGCTCACACCCTTGCAAGCCCTTGTCTTAATCGCGAGCCTAAGGCTAGGGTTGCAACACATATATACAAATTTATTTCAATGTTCAATTTGGTCTGACAATACCTTAAACTTCATGATTGCACTTCATGTGACTTTATACATCAGTAGATCAACCCCAAAAATGGTTTTGTTGACATGTTGGTTGCAAGTTAATATGGTTAACCCTACATCCTAATCATGTAGGATGCACTAAACATATGTAGATTAATACACCCCATTGCTAAACACCCATACAACCATGTATAAACATCTGAAACACATATCTTGCATTTCCACGGATTGATGCCACTTGAACACTTTACAATTAATGCCAATTCATTTAAAGCCAAATGTAAACAATTCAAACAAACAAAAAACAAGTAGGAAGATTTAAAATAGTTCAAAAACTCATAGTTAGTAGTCCAAGTAAGTGTCAAATGGTAATCAAAATTTGTGAACCATAGTGAATATGGTCTATAGATGTTTATTGCATCTCATGTGATTATGCCTCCACAACACTAAATGAACCCCTAAACCAAGAAGTGTATATTGCAAGTAGGACAATTAACTTTAGAATTTTGAGCAAAAACATACAACTCACACCATTATGCTTTAGAAATGTTGGATTACAATATGAAGTACCTGCCCATTTTGAACAATTGAATGTTATTGTGGCAAAAAAGGCTAAATATAAAAGGGTGAACATGATATGTGGCCTTTAGGTGAAATTGTGTGAAGTTAGCATGGGCATTCATGAACATTTTGAATGTTATACACCATTCTAAAATTTTGCACAATGACTTGTCATTATGAGAAATCATGTCTTTTGCAACTTGTCCTATGCAACTAAAAAATGTCCTTTAGAACTATTTTGAGTTGCAAACTAGTTTTAAAAGACATCTTTTATTTGAATAAGACAAGTTGCAAAGGACATGATTTCTCATAATGTGTTAAAAATCAACATCATGTTACATTTTTTGACAAACTAGATGTTATGTACATTGGTGTGTGTGATTGGGGTGAAACCGGATGCATGCAAAAGATGACTTCATTTTTATATGCATTTGTTAGGGAACATGATTTTATCAACACAAGGAAAGTGCATTAGTGGGTGGCCCCATAATTGTTTTTTGTTCATGACAAGCAGGGAATTCCAAATCCCCCTTATTAAATGGCCAAACAACACCAAACAACTTTGAGGTTTGAATATATTCAATGGGCAAACTTGCAAATGTGATATGGCGTGAGGATTGTGATTTAATTGTTTTGTGGGTAGTTCAACCAAAAATGTCATTTAGCAAGGGATCCATGACATGTACGAGTTGAATCCGAAGGCATGATGAACCATTCAACATGTTGTGCACATGTTGATGGCGCTTCCATACAATTGGACTCCACTTAAAGAATGTTATCAAAGGTAGCCATAAGACATATATCGTTTGTACTTAATTCATACAAAATTTAATGTAATTTGTATGAATTGTAAAAAATGACATGTTGTGAATTTGGTGATTTAAAAAAATCAAGTTTTTTCAAGGAATCATGTTGTCATGTGTCATTATATTTGAAATTTGTGTGATATTGGACTTTATATTCATATTGTGATTTTTCATTTTGCACATGTTAAAGGCATAAGTAAATAACATGCATCCCATCATTTCATGTCCCCAAAATTTTCATGCTTTTGTTGTGGAAATTTTCTCTAAAGTTATGATGTTGTAAAAATATTGGAAAATTGATTCGAGTTCCACTTTAGAAACAATTTTTTTGGATTATTTTTTCCTAAACCTTTTGGATAAAAAAATAATTGGCCAAAATTTTCATTGGATGAAAACCCTTATACCCCTTATTATTTGTTATCGTAGTTTGGTTGCAAGTCATTGTGTGATAATTAAAAAATTGGCGATCGAAAAAAAATGTGGTGACCAAAACTTTGGTAATGGAAAAATCTATGGCAACCAAAAATGTTGGCTACCAAACCTTTGGTGATGGAAAAATTTATGGTGATAAAAAAAAGGTGGTGATTGAAATTTTGGTGGCACAAAAATTAGTGGTAATTGAAAATTCCAAAATGTGGTGATTGAAAGCCATTTCAATCACCATAGGGTGTATGGCAATTGAAACAGAGTAAATGCAAGCTATGGTGGCTCAATATTGGCAAAAATTACATTCCCTACAAGTCCATACAAGATGATTTAAAATTATTAAAATGGACATGGTTGTTATTAATTTGTTTTTAAAATTTAATCTTTGAATAATGCATGTTCAATCACCTACAAACCTTCCCAAATCTATGTGAAAACTTGTATTTAATGTAGTTGATGTCATTTAAAAATTTGAAAGTCCTAAAAGGAAAACTCACAAAGTGCATAGGAATAATGCCCCATCTAAAACATTCAAAAACATATGTTTTTGAAACAAAGAAATTAAAAAACAAACAAAAATTGCAACTCATATAAACTTATGAAAATATGGTCAAATTTTAACCATTCAAAAGTCCCTAACTATTAAACGGTTAAAGTTTTCAAGGAAAAGATTCCTCATATGAGTTTATCATTTTACATTACATTATATAACGAGTCCCAATAACAAATATGAAATGTGAATCAATATGATTTTTTTCATTTTGTGATGTTCGAGTTAGACGACTAATCCATATTTTTCAACTTCAAAAGTTCATTACTACTAACAAATATTTTTTTTAAATCAATAAATCGTCATACAATTATTTTCATAATGAAATTATTATTCTAGATCCAAGTCCCAATTAATAGATTTAAAAATATATTAATTACCATACGCATTTGAATAAAACGTACCTAGGAAAAAAACATTGTTAATGTTACAAAAGTGAGCCATTGTAGCTTGCATCTACCCAATAAGTCCAATTTCAATCATTCTTATCCTTGCCTTGGGGGCTTGATATGAACTTTGGAAATAGGTCCAATTTCAATCATTCTTATCCTTGCCTTGGAGGCTTGATATGAACTTTGGCCTAGGTTGACCTTAAATTGACTTAGTTTAACCCTATTTTGATGTGACATTGGGTTATGTTTACATGCAAAGGGAG
>Ga0116226_10004179_pt1 | contig 12761 bp, 10 predicted proteins | sample S1TSphfallax_FD_89692 | JGI IMG/M metagenome (GOLD analysis project Ga0116226, IMG submission 89692) | Host-associated microbial communities from peat moss isolated from Minnesota, USA - S1T2_Fa - Sphagnum fallax MG | ecosystem: Host-associated > Plants > Peat moss > Unclassified | place: USA... | reverse complement strand
TCCACTAATGTAATAACCATTAAAAATCACCAATATCCACCAATAGAATAACCACCAACAGCCATAAATATAATAAGCACCAAAATCCACTAATGTAATAACCATTAAAAACCACCAATATCCACCAATAGAATAACCACCAACATCCATTAATATAGTAACCACCAAAATCCACTAATGTAATAACCATTAAAAACCACCAATATCCACCAATAGAATAACCACCAACAGCCATTAATATAGTAACCACCAAAATCCACTAATGTAATAACCATTAAAAACCACCAATATCCACCAATAGAATAACCACCAACAGCCATTAATATAATAACCACCAAAATCCACTAATGTAATAACCATTAAAAACCACCAACAACCATTAATATAATAACCACCAAAATCGACTAATGTAATAACCATTAAAAACCACCAACAACCATTAATATAAAAACCACCAATATCCACTAATGTAATAACCATTAAAAACCACCAATATCCACTGATAGAATAGCCACCAATAGCCATTAATAAACACCACTATCCACCATTCAAATATACATCAATAACCATTAATAGAATACCAACCAATAGCCATTAAAAACCACTAATATCCACCAATACAATAGCCACCAATAGCCATTAATATAATAGCTACCAATATCCACTAATATAATAACCATTAATAACCACCAATATTCACCAATAAAATAGCCATTAATATAATAACCATTATTAAGCACCAATATCCACCATTCAAATATACATCAATAACCATTAATAGAATACCCACCAATAACCATTAATATAATAGCCATTAATTAGCACCAATATCCACCATTCAAATATTCATCAATAACCATTAATAAAATAGTCACGAACAGTCATTAATAAAATAGCCACCAATACTAATTAATAGAATAGCCACCAAAAGCCATTAACATAATAACTACTGATAATTATTAATAGAATAGCCATGAAAAACCATTAACAGAATAACCAGCAAAAGTTATGACTATAATAACCACCAATACCCATTAATAAAATAGCCACCAAAAGCCATTAATAGAATAACCACCAATATCCATTAATAAAATAACCACCAATAGCCATTAATATAAATAGCCACCAATAGATATCAATATAATATATCCACAAATCACCATTAATAGAATAACCATTAAATAGCTAGTAATAAAGTAGCTACTAATAGCCATTGATAAAATAACCATTAGTAGCCATCAATAGAATAACCACTAATAATAATTAATAAAATAACCACTAGTAGCCATTAATAGAATAACCATTAATAATAATTAATAAAATAACCACTAGTAACCATTAATAAAATAATCACTAATAATAATCAATAAAATAACCATTAATAGATGTCAATAGATAAATATCAATAGCCCCAATAAAAGAATAATCAATAACCATATATTAAAATTGGTTAGGATTGCTAAAAATAATCTAGGGTGAAATAATTTATAATAAACAAAAATAACTTAAGTTGAAATAACCTATAATAACCTACAATTGCCAATAATAACATTAGGTGAAATAGCCTTCAATGGCCAAAAGTACCAATAATAGCCTCACATAATCGAAAATAGTGTAAAATGAAATATTTTAGAATAACCAAAAGTAACTTATAATAACTACAAATAGCCCAAAGTGAAATAATTTACAATAGCCAAAAATAACATAAAAAAACCAAAAAAAAACCTTACAACAACCAAAAATAGCTTAATGTGAAATAAGTTAAAATAACCAAAAGTCACTTAGAATAACCAAAAGTAGCATAAGGTGAAATAGCCAAAAATAATTGAAAATAACCATAAATAACCATAAATAATGTAGGATGAAATAATTTAAATTAATGAAAATAACCATATAATAATTAAAAGTAGTTTAACATAAGTAGTATTATTATATTAGCAAAAATATAATCCATTTATTTATAATTTTTTCTTAAATACCAAAAACAAAATGGTCATTGAAATGTTATTGAATAATGATATTCAACATTTTTTTTGTTGAAATGATTTTACACTTTCAGAAGGAAAGAAATGTAATTATGTACATTATTGAAATTTTTAAAAAATAAACTTGAATCATTTCATTCAAATAAAATATTAATAAGATATGAATTTTCAAAGTTTATGATTATGTAATGTTTAAAATGAAATATTTGATAAATCAAATGTAATGTAACATATTATCACAACAAGTGAGGTGACTTGATGGTAAGGGAAACACCTTCCTTTTAAAGGTCAAAGGATCAAACCTTATGAATGGTGTTGTGTGTGGTCAACAATGGTAAGTTTACCAAATATTCTCTTATCTAATTCCCTAGAATAGGTGTCTAGGTTGATTACATGGACCACATACATAGGCTAGGCTTTTAACTTAGTTTAAGTAGTGATGTGTGTTAATAAATCATAGGTTGAAAATCATGAAATTATCAATAATATTGTATATTAAATAATTTAATTTTAATTGATTTGCATGTTGGCTAGTTAATTGATTAGTAAGTGAATGGCGTGATAAATTTGTATTTCACTTGAGAATAACCTTGTTTCACTAAGTACTAATGAAACAATTCATTATCTATAACAATTGGTCCCTGTTCACTAAGGGGTTAATCAATTTCATCAAGTAAAAATATCCAAATTCACTCAAAATATAATGAAACCCAAAGTGAAATAAAACGCATTTTGGTGTAGTGTTTTGAAGTTCAAAACATTAATTCATTCCTTTAGAAAATTGAAGCACAAAAGGATGCAAAAAATGCTAAAATAACCTATTTCGAATTGGAATATGGTAGCAATGGGACTTTAAGGCCATCAAAACATGGTTGGGGTACCAAAAAGGACTATCACATTAAATATTTGATGGACCCCCTCACTTGAACATGTCATTTCAAAACTTAATGGCACATTTATATTGAAATTTTGTTTTTCCTCATACATACATACATACATTACTAAGGTATTATTTTATACATAGAATTTCAACTTGAACAAGTTTAAAGATTTTTAACAAGTCTTGAAAAAAATTCAAGATTTTGTTTCATCAAAGAAAAAAACTTTAAGGACTCATAAAGAATGTTTAAACAAATTATTTAGGCTAAGATTTTTACCAAAAACACCTTAGGTGCTAATGTGTATAAAATACTCAAGTGTGACAATAACTAAATGCCTTATTATAATGTACAAAGTTTTAGGAAGTGAAATTTTTAAGAATTTTGGGCCATTGATAAAAACACAACCCATATGGATAAATATTATTATTTACTTTCATAAGTGAAAACAATAAATACTCAAGAGGCCTACATGAAATTTGGAGTAAATTTACTTCATTTGATATGAGATAGAAAGGCAATTTAACACATTTTAAGTTATATAAAGAAAAAAGTGAATTTGGGAGTCCTAGGAATGAGTCTTTAGGTTTCAAATGGGATACCCTAATCATGTTTGGACTCCTTATAATCCTTCTACCTAAACCACCTCCTATGAAATTTGTTATCATTAGAATTATAATCATTATTCTTTTTGCAATTTAGTTGCACATTATTGTTTCTTTGACATTATTTGGAAAATAATATTGTTTGTTCCACCTTTTCATTCAACAAAATTACATTCTTAAATTTAATGGCCTATTAAATGATATGTCGTTTATGTTTTAAAATCTATCATGTATTATATGTTTGTGTTAATTAAATTATATTTTAAAGGATTGTTAATTTAGCTACATCACAAAGATGAAAAAAAGTATCATGTAATCAACAAAAAACATATCTCGATTTTTATTGTCATGTAATAACAAGATTATATGGCTATTATCTTCATTATTTATACCTATGATTTATTTGGGCTTTGTTTTGCTTCACACTACTAGTGATGATCATTAAATTAAGGTCTGTATATTAATATGTTTGAAAATTAAATGATTAATATATTGTCTAGTAAATAATGTTTCCATTTCCATTATCCTAGACATTGGATATTGAATTCAATATAATCTAATAAATAATTGTTCCCATTTCCACTGAATTCAATCTTCACATATTGTGAAAAAGAGTAACTTTTTTGGTACCCTCTTCATTTTGATGTTTAGACTCGATTCCCAAGGCATCTTTAATTCAAAATTTTAAAAAAATTATATCATAAAATCAGAAAAAAAAATTGCTAATTTGTTGAAATTATCATCAATTTGAATATCCCAAAACTAGAAAATAAATATTTCATATAACATTTAATATTATACACAATGAATTATGTGAATTTATGGATATTATAATAACATGTAGCATAAATTTAAAAGGACATTTCTCTTCATATTAGTATTGTCGCAATTATGTATATATATTGTGGATTGGAATGTGTATTCTAATGAAAATTTAGTTCTTTTCACAATGAAGTACCTTACATACACTGGTCAAATTGTTGTTGGCATCTCCCATATCAATACCTTTCTAAATTGCTTGTTGTTTTCATCTTTTAAATGTGTTTTAATGTTTTTTGAGTTTGAAAAAAAAGATTAAAACAAGCCTTCCAACATTTGTTAACAAAATGTATAAATAAATTTAAACATTGATAAAATGCATGCTTACAACACACAATAAAAATGACTTTTCAATTAGTTTTAATTCCATTCATGTTTAAAAAAACATTTTTTGCGAATAATTAATGTTACAACTTAATCTAATTTGAAAACAACCTAAGAATGGGCATGAATGCAATTGAAGTTAATTATTACAATATTTTATTTGAACTCCCCAAGAAATAATCATAGTGATAATTTACATGTTCAAAAAGCTTTTAGGATGTTAGACTTGTTTGGTTTGAAAATAAAAAATTTCAATGAAAATTAAGTTCAATTAAGTTTATTATTTTGAGACATGTGCATTTATTTGTTCATTCAATACTATATGTAAATATGGATAAATATACAAATATTCATGACCAAAAACCCAACTCTTTCAACGTGGGTGATACAAGTGATGTAATATTGAAAACTCTTTAACATGTGTCTACCAATTAAATTAATTAAATGTTAAAGATTACATTTTGAAACTAATTTTTTTTTCACAAGTCACTTAGAGAAAAAAAAATTTGATCAAATTTAAATTGTTAAAATTTGAATTATAACCTTAAATTTGTTATTTTATTTTTAATTTTGATTTTCAATACAAACCAAAAGCTATCAATTCAATGTGACCACTTCTTAAAGTTATGAAAATTATACAAATTAGATAATAAAAAAATCTTTAAAATGTATGGATATAAAGTGTCATTTAATAATTTAACATACACCAAGACAATCTTTTAAATATGAAACAAAATATTGAAATTTAGGCTCAATTTAGGACATTTGTCATCAATGATCATGATGTTTAAATCAATAATTACAATTATAAATATAAATTCACCCTTAAAAACATAAATAACATATAATTTAATGAGCCATTAAGCCTAAAATTGTATATGTTGAATGAAAAAATGAAATTTACAAATCTTCATTTAAATGTGAACCATAAATTTCTTAAAACTAGCATGCATAAAGGATTTTCAATCTTTTGAAAACTTTGGTGTGATACATAATGATAGTTGATTGAGAGACATGCAATGTAAGAATTATATGCAATCGAATAAATCAAATATTAAATATTTTAGGAATGTATAATTTGAAATCAAAAGCTAGATTTTGAACATGGTTCAAATACATGAAAAATGAACTTTGATTGAATTAAGAACATGCATTGAAAGAAATTTGCAACCCTTACAACAAATTCATTGGACATAAAAAGCACAAATGGATTAATATTTTCATAATATTTCTAGAATTACTTATACATTTGACTATTATAAAACAAATGTAGCTTCAACAAATGTTTGTTAAAGAAATAATGAATTTCAAGTATTCCTTGTCAAGAATAGACACTCTTAATTTTATTTTTTTTAATGTAGTTTCCTTCACAAAGTTTTACTATTTGAATTTTCTTTTTTGAAAAGTATGAAACTAACAAATGATATAAATATTTAATGTCAAAGAATGCCAAGGTATTGTACCAATAAACAAGATGGATAGTTTATTCTAAAGTATGACATATTTGGATAAGGGATGAGGTTCACCAAAATCATATATATTTAATTACATATATGAAAACGTACATATCACACTAAAGACTAACTCTTTGATTTATATATGAGCTAAAAAATCATTTAAATTGATAAATGGGATGCATAATTTGAAATCTTGCCTTGCTTTGTACATGGCTACATATTATCATTAATTTGTCATCAATGTCTAGATTGGTAATTACAACATGAATACAAAGAAACCAAGTGAAGAAAAACACCATTGGTTCCATAACACACAAGTCTTTATGGGTGGGTGCAATTCACTAGTCCTCATTCACTAGACAAATGAATTCACTACTTTCTAACTAATCCCCAGTTATTAAAACCAGCGAATTCATTCAAAATCTAATGAAATCACTTGGTGTATAGGGACACTTTTTGTTATAGAGCTTTTCAACCCTAAAAGTTATGAAATATAGATGAAAATGTTTTAAATGATCTTTCAATTAAATGTTGACTGACACACAAATTCAACTTATTGACAAATTAGCATGAACCAAAAAAATTCATGCGGATAAAAAAAACACAAGTAACAAAAATTTACAATTTAATTTACTAACATGCATATGTTTAACATATACATTGTAAACAATGTTAGGAATAGTCTTACTTTTGTAATGCTTACAACACGAAGGTCACAATAAGCCTCCAATGCACGTGCCTTTTGTTTTAATACTACCAACTTGCCCCATTATTTTCTTTAGTTCCATTGCAATATTTATTGAAAAAGACTAATTGATCTATGACCCATTGGAATGATCAGATCAATATAACAAACAGTGTGAGGTAAAAAAGGCATGATACGAAGGACGTTCTATTAAAGTGACCAAATTGGACATAAACCAACAAAAAAAAGTCATTCAAATAAAACATTAAATTTGCTACTTAAAGGACAATCATCACATCGATGATTGGTAAGTTGTTATGCTTCAAATTTATTTGGATCAAGCATTTAATAACCTAATTATCAAATAATCAATGAAGAATGTTAATGCATAATGGAACATTACAAATATGTATCAAAGTTATCCAAGATAAGATACCCACCACAACACATAGGTGAGGGAACACAAGCCATAGAAAATACACTTTCATAAGTACTAAACATTCCTCTACAATTATAATTAAATCTAAATAACTAAAATTGAGAAATGACCCAATCACACATTTGTAGAAATTTCATATCGGAAAAAATATTTACATTAAATTTTTTTTGCAAATATACGACTAGATTTATGACTCATTTTTAATCATAATTACCACATGCACCTTGCTACAATGTTTAATCAACTTGGACAAGTCGCATAAATTCTAGTTACAAAAGACAATATGTGGCACTAAGATGGAATGGTAGTAACATAAAAATGCAACTTACATGAACTTTTCATCCATCCAAACTAGCTTACGTTGCATCATCATTTCGCAATTGGATTTATGACTCGAAAATGTACTCACATTATTTATATATTTTTAAAATATTATTTAAATAGTAAGTAAACATATAATATATTTTTATATTATTATTAAATTCATTAAATTCAACTTGTACCATGTTGACATGTGTCATTGCATAGGCTATGCTTTAAAAACTAGTTTAGGTTGCTAGGTAGGCCACCTATTGCGTTTATTTAAGGTCACCTAATAAACACCTAACTTATGTTGGCTAAATAGGTAAAAAATATTTGGTCAACACTTCAACGTTGGCCAAAACCAATGTCATTTGTGGGGATTGATCCTGAAACCCAAGGATGGAGATCAATTCCTTTACCATTAAACCACCCCGCTAGTTGTGGCAAAGACCTACTATGCATTTTATTTAACCTACTTCATTCAAAACATTACACAAAACATCATTTTTGAACTTTGATATCTTATTATAATTTTATCCAAATGACAAGATTAAAGTTTAAAATTCCAATAATGTACACAATCATTTTTTTTCGTTTTAAAAATATAAATTTATTTGAAAAGAAAAAATTGAAGTTCATTATTCAATACAATTTCAATGACCATTCCATGGGGGGGAAAAATTTCAATCACATGATTTATAAACGGATAAAATAATGATAAATACATAGATATATTTCATATCCTACCTTCATTTTATTAATATTATATTATAAAATTCGTCTTTTGATATACCATAATTTTACCAATAGAAGTTAATTAGAAATTATGCACAATATAATTTACATTTACATTTATTCACATAAAATATTTATAAATAAACATAAATAAATTATAATAGAAGTATGATAAAAAAAATCTTTTATATATTATATAATTTTCATATAAAAGATTAATCTAAATAATCTATTTTAAATCCTCAATATTAATTAATGCCATATAATTCATTTATTTTATGGAACTATAAATTTTATTATGTTTACACACATTATATCTATGTTTTATTTAAAATTATCATAAAGTTTTAATGTAAAAATAAATTATGTTTTTTCACATTTCAAACATCTGATTGATTTAAGAAATTATATTATATAATTTTGCTTATAATAGATCATAATTGTACCAACAAAATGTAATTTAAAATGTATGATATTAAATGGGTCATAAATTACTCCTACTACTTAACATATTCAATAAATAAATTACATTGCCTACCTAATCTAATAATTAAGTCAACAAATATCAAAAATATCAACATGATAAAATACCTACTACTTAGCCATATTTCTATCATTAATTGTCATGGGTCATTTGAAAATTTCACAAACCCACCAAATCTTATTACATATTTAATGGTTAGCTCATTAAAGAAAGTTAAGGAAAAATAATTAGACCACTAAATGTAGCAATTTCATTGGTGAACCTTTTTTTTTAAATGAATTACATGTACATTTGCGATTAGAATTTATAGTCAAAAATCAAATTGAAAAGATACCATGTGGTGTGCAATGGCCCTTGAACCACCTTCCAAGTCACAAACACAACTACATTTTCATCTATATTGGGATGCCACTAAAAATGGATGATATAAATGTATTTTCATTTTCATGTTCATCCAAATTGACATTAATTGCAAGTATAAGTTGCATATATAATTGCAAATAATTTTGTAGTCATTTATACGACTATTAGTCATTTTTACCAAATGCCACAAAGGATAGTCATATTTAAAGTCACAAAAATGGTTGATTTGGATAAAAGTTGCAAATGCACATGTTGAAATGGATTGGATTCCTTGTAGTGTTAACAAACAAGAAAAACATGAAACCAAACCCTTTAAAAAACCACTTTGCACAACCATGATAGGCATACACACATTCATAAACATTTAAATGCAACAGGCCTAATAGTGACCAATTACTACAACATCCCCACTAACTTTTCAGCTCTAGTAATGGGCCAATGTCATATTAATTAATGTACTGAGTTTTTATCTCAAGACCCATAATATTGGGACAACTTAGCCATGTCGAATTAGCTAGTTCAATGAGACTTAAAAGAGACAAAGAATAACACAAGAACTTCAAGAATAACAAGGAGCAAACACAAAAACAAAAATCCAAAGAAGAAAAAAAAAGAAAAAAAGAAAAAATATAAAGGAAAATATGGGCGAGTTTTTCTTTAAATTGTTTCTGGGAGGTATTTTTCATCAAATTTATAATAGTAATGCATCATAATCACCAAGGGGAAGATTGTCATCTATTCTGGTTTGTAGGTGTGCATTCAAATATATATACTATTTTTTTTTATTCAAGTACTCTTATAGGCTATGAAAGTATGGGCATGTGTTTTGTCACAAATGAGACATTTGGTAGACTTACAAGTTCTTGGACCCCTTTCCCATACTATTCTAAAATATTTATAACCAAGAAATGTTCACCTTGTAGAAAACACATGTTTACGAGCTCTAGAACACATTGCTTGATGCACATGTTTGCATTATGGGAAAATAACAAAAAAAAAAGGTAATATGAATTTTATTTATAACAACAAAATAGTTAATAAAATTTGGATTTGTAAATAACTACATATGTACTAGTGTGTAACTTATGAACTTCAATGAGTGATCCCCATATATATGTATAATTCCTTTTATTGGAACTTTCACATAATTGAATATTCTAGGATATTTAGATTAGTAGCCTCCTAAAATATGTTTATCCTAGCTACCTAAGCTAACCTACCTTAGAGGTAATTAACATTGGTAGGTTTTGTATGCCTATCTACTTAGATAAGGTAATTTGTGCTACACTTTCCCATTCTAAACTATGCAATCATGTAATCTTATAATGTCCTAAACAACTACCAACCAAATCATGGTTGTAATCGTAGTGTTATGTGAATATGAATTTATTCACCATCATTTTACTAGTTGAATTTTGCAACTATTAACAATTTTGAAGGAAAAAAAATTGTTTGATACACATCTTTGCATCATGCATTACACCATATACAAACAAACCTAATATTATATTACATTATCTATCATTTTGATATTTTATTTGTTTAGTTTTTTTTTCAAAAAATAAAATGAAGGTAAAATGCAAATATAATCATTACTTTTCATTGTGAGATTCTTGGATTGACATCAAATAACCTATAATTAATCTAGAATGTTTTTCCGTAGTCACAATGTTTTAGTTTAAAACTTGTACACCTCTTGTGCAAGCTTAACATTCTCATGCTTAACATTCACTATCAAATTTTTGATACATTCAAAGTGGGGTTATTGAACCCCCTTTTGTTGACAATTTCAATTATTTTGACAAAACTTGCCATTCATTAGTTGTGGGTATCATACTACCTAATAAAATGTAAATGACATTCTCTGAAATAAATATGTAAAGAAATTACATTTTTTACTTCAAAAAAAGACTTGAGGTGCTTCTTACTTATCCTACCAAATTAAAAGTAGTTCAATTAACATCATACTCCATGTTCTACATTAATTGAATATTTAGAATGACAACACATCAATTAGTCATTCATGTCCGAAAGTGTTTGTGTGAAGGATTTTTGTTTAGCCTATTACAAATAAAGTCAAATATTATGGTGGGGGCATATATCTTATGCATCTTTCCGAAATGCTTTCCCCTCCATTGATTTAAATCATAGGTTGGTAATGAATCATATTCAACATACTTCTTCAAGGAGGGATCCGTCTAACCAATGTGAACATGGTTTTGTTTTTCAAATTCCTTGAGTCCCCAAGATCCTTAGTATTAATTAGCACATAATGATTGTCTTAGTTGGGCTATAACATGAAAATTTTCAAAGTGCCACTACAAGTGGTGACCTAGGAAGTGCCTAGGTCTAAATGTGGATCATTTAAATTATTTTATATCAAAAATTTGTGAAAATCCTTAAGTAATTGCCAAGTTGCAAAATTTCAACCAAAAAAAATCAATGTAAATATAATGTCAACCCAAACAAGCCAATTATGTTTCAAATATAAATGAACAAAAGGTGAAAGAGACAGGTGCAACGGTTCAAAGAAATATCACCAATCAATTCTCCGAGGGAATGGGCCAATGGCATATAGATCTAGCTAGGCCACATGTATGAAATGACTTTAACGGTCAACCATTTTCTCTTCACCTCACCCTCCTTTTCAATCACCATTATCTTTTAAATTTTCCATTCCTTAGCATCTTCTAATTAGGCTTTTGTATAATTCCTACTATTTGTTTTTTCATTCGTATGCCTTTGATACACTACTTACTTTCCACTCCTCATCATCTTCTAATTAAGCTTTTGTACAATTTTTATTCTTGTCCTTTATTCATATGCCTTTGATACACTACTTTAAGGTCATGTGCATGTATTTTTGTCAATATGTTGCCAAATAGTTGTAAAATATTCTTGTGTTTGAGAAATGCATCATTTACATTTGAAGGATCAATGTGCTTGCCAAACATTGATTATATATGTTATGTTGGCAAATTTACAAGCATTGCAAGTTTAAGGATACAAACATGATCTCCTTATACCAACTTCCACAAATCAGCACATTATGTTCAATTTAACACTCGTTTCCCAATTCTTTAAATAGACCCCAAAAAAAGAAAAGAGAGAAGAGGATATTTGAAGCATGATATTACATAATTGTATTATTGAAATCTTGGATATTGAAAAGAATGAGGTTAAATGAAAATAAATGGATTATCCAACATAATGAGTATAGAAAGAAAAAGAAAAATAGGTTATGGAACACTTTGTGAATGCAAAAATTCAAGGATGTGAAGGTGCAATCTACACACAAAGCCATGTCCAAGTTCAATCCATCAATATCGGCGCCCCATCTTTTCTTTGGGCTTCAATCTTTCCTTACAATTTTGGAAAAACATGCACAGTAATCATTCCTATGACCTTTTTCACTATCTTATTTGAAGTTTTCTTTCTTGCAATTTTGCATTTGATAGACCAAAAATTGAAAACAAATTGATTTTTTTTGTTTTTGGCAATTCGAATTTCAATGTGATGAAGGTTCTATTGAACTTTCAAAATTGAATATGAAAGAATGTTTTGCTAGCATTAAATAAATATGCATGGTCCACAAGGTCACTATAAACATTATTAAATTAGATGCTGATAATTGGCATTCGCCATTGGTCAGTATTGAAGTACTATAATTTGAGGCGCACCGAC
>Ga0116226_10004178_pt1 | contig 12763 bp, 13 predicted proteins | sample S1TSphfallax_FD_89692 | JGI IMG/M metagenome (GOLD analysis project Ga0116226, IMG submission 89692) | Host-associated microbial communities from peat moss isolated from Minnesota, USA - S1T2_Fa - Sphagnum fallax MG | ecosystem: Host-associated > Plants > Peat moss > Unclassified | place: USA... | reverse complement strand
TTGCCGCCTAGACGCGCCGGAAAATCAAACTCGCATTCGTTCCGCCAAAGCCAAAACTGTTCGATAAGGCGCAATCGATTTTGCGAGTCTGGGCGGTATGCGCCACTCGGTCGATCACGCTGGCCCGGCTCGGTTCATCCAGATTCAATGTTGGTGGTGCTACGCCATCGCGGATTGCCAGCAGCGAAAAGATCGACTCGACGGCCCCGGCCGCCCCCAGCAAATGCCCGATCGCCGACTTGGTCGACGACATCGCAAGTCCGCGGCCCTCGTCACCGAAAAACCGCTCCACCGCTTCCAGCTCCAGATCGTCGCCGATCGGGGTCGAGGTCCCATGCGCGTTCACATACTGCACGTCCGAAGCCTGCAACCCGCCATTGCGGAACGCCGCCCGCATCGCACGGAACGCACCCTCATGGCCCTCGGCCGGCGACGTGATGTGATAGGCGTCACCCGACAATCCGTAGCCGACAACCTCGCCATAAATCTTGGCGCCCCGCGCCGTCGCATGGCCAAGTTCCTCGAGCACCACGATGCCGGCGCCCTCGCCCATCACGAACCCGTCGCGCTCCCGGTCCCACGGCCGCGAGGCCGTGCCCGGCGTGTCGTTGAACCCAGTCGAAAGCGCCCGGCTCGCGCAGAAACCGCCAATACCCAGCTCGCACACGGAAGCCTCGGCCCCGCCCGCCACCATCACATCGGCATCGCCCAGCTTGATCAGCCGCATCGCGTCGCCGATCACATGCACGCCGGTCGCGCACGCCGTCACCGCGGAATGGTTCGGCCCCTTGAATCCATACTTGATCGAAACGTGGCCGGAGGCGAGGTTGATCAGTGCGGAGGGGATAAAGAACGGTGAAAGCCGCCTTACCTTCCCCTCCAGCACCAGCTTGCTGCCCTCATAAATCGTCTGCAGCCCGCCGATCCCGGAACCGATCATCACACCGGTCGCTTCCTGGCCCGCCTCGTCGTCGGGCAGCCACCCGGAATCCTCGACCGCCTCCGTCGCGGCCACCAGAGCCAGATGGATGAACCGGTCCATCTTCTTCTGGTCTTTCAACGGCACCCATTCGGAGAGCGTGAGCCCGCCATCGGCGCGCGTGCCAGGCGGCACCTGCCCTGCGATCTTCGCCGGCAACTGTCCGGTATCGAACGACTGGATGGACCCGATCCCGGACTCGCCGGCAACAAGCCGCTTCCACACATTCTCGACACCCAGGCCAAGCGGGCACGCAATACCCATCCCTGTAACGACAACCCGTCGTTCAGAGTATTGCATCCCAGCCCCGCTCACGGCCGTCGTAGGGTGGGCTGCTCGTCAGCCCACCATCCCGCCACGCGAAGCCGGGAAAAAAACTCACGCAAAGCACCCGCCCGGAGCATGGAAGTGCTCAGGAAGCCTTCTGCTTTTCGATATAATCGATGGCGTCTTTCACCGTGCTGATCTTCTCAGCCGCGTCCTCGGGAATCTCCACGCCGAACGCTTCCTCGAACGCCATCACCAGTTCCACGGTATCCAGGCTGTCCGCGCCCAGATCGTCGATGAACGACGCTTCAGGCGTCACCTTGCTTTCCTCGACGCCGAGGTGCTCCACCACAATTTTCTTAACCTTGTCGGCGATCTCACTCATCGGTGTCTTACCCTTGTTGACCATAGTTCTGTCGAAGAATAGCTGCTGCCCGCAGAGGTGCGGGCCGAAACTGAAGCGCGCTTAGCATGTCTCGTTCGCCCCCGCAAAGCCGGGCCAAAGACCTGTTTGCCATGGCCAGGCCATTCTCGAACCGGTGCGGCGCATCGGCAGTCCGGCAAGCCCGCAGATGAATTATACCATCGCCATGCCGCCATTCACGTGCAACGTCGCGCCCGTCACCCAGCCGGCCTCGTCCGACGCCAAATACACGACAGCGGCCGCCACATCCTCTGGGCGTCCCATGCGCCCCACCGGGATCGCCGCCAGCAGCCGCTCCCTCTGGGCCGCATCTAGTGCCTCGGTCATCGCCGTGTCCACAAAGCCGGGTGCAACGACATTCACGGTAATGCCGCGCTTGCCCACCTCCTGCGCCAGCGACTTGCTCATGCCTACCAGCCCCGCCTTCGCGGCCGCATAGTTCGACTGCCCGGGATTGCCTGTGGCACCCACCACACTGGAGATCTGGATGATCCGCCCAGCCCGACGCTTCAGCATCACCTTGATGGCCGCCCGCGCCAGCCGGAACGGCGCCGAAAGATCGACGTCCAGAACCGTCTGCCAATCCTCCTCCTTCATCATCAGCGATAGCCGGTCACGCGTCAGCCCGGCATTGTTCACCAGGATCGACACCGGGCCGGCCGCCGCCTCCGCGCTTGCCATAAGCGCATCCGCGGCGGCCACCTCCCGCAGATCGGCCGGGCAAACATGGGCGCGCATACCAAGCTGATCCGCCAGCTGGTCGAGGGCGTCCTGCCGTGTGCCCGAAAGAACCACGGCCGCGCCCTGCGCATGAAGCCCGCGCGCAATGGCGGCACCGATACCCCCAGAAGCCCCGGTCACCAGGGCCGTCTTTCCATCCAGCCGAAACATCAAACCGCCTTCACCAAAGCCTCGATTTCACTGGGGGTGCCGGCCGACAACCCTTGGGCATCCGGCGCGATCCGCTTCACCAGCCCGGTCAGCACACGCCCGGCCCCGAGCTCGACAAACCGGTCCACGCCCATCTCCCCACAGGCCAGCACGGTCTCGCGCCAACGCACCGTCCCCGTCACCTGCGCCACCAGCAGGCGCTTGATCTCCTCCGGATCGGTCGCCTTGCCCGCCGTCACGTTCGCAATGATCGGCACACTGGGAGCTCGCACCCGCGCCGTCTCCAGCGCCTCCGCCATCTTATCCGCCGCCGGCGCCATCAGAGCGCAATGAAAAGGTGCCGATACCGGTAACAGCATCGCCCGCTTCACTCCGCGCCCGTGGGCGACCGCCAGCGCCCGCTCCACCGCCTCGCGATGCCCGGAAACCACCACCTGCCCGCCGCCATTATCATTGGCGGGCTCAACCACCTGGCGCGCATCCGGCATCCCGTCCCGATGCCAGATTGCTGCCTCCGCGCAAATCTCCACCGCCTGCGCCAATTCCACGCCGATCAGCGCCGCCATCGCCCCCTCACCCGGTGGCACGGCAGACTGCATCGCCAGCCCGCGCAAGCGCAGCAGCTGTGCCACCTCGGCCAGGTCGATCGCGCCCGCCGCCGCCAACGCGCTGTATTCCCCGAGGGAATGGCCAGCCACCAGCGCGGCATCGCCGATCTTCACCCCGGCCTCCTGCTCCAACACCCGCACCACGGCCATCGATACCGCCATCAGCGCCGGTTGTGCATTCTCCGTGAGCGTTAGCGCCTCGGCCGGCCCCTCGAACATCAAGGTCGACAAGCGCTGCTTCAGCGCCTCGTCCACCTCGCCGAAAACCTCGCGAGCCCCCGCGAACGCCGCAGCCAGGTCGCGGCCCATCCCAACCGATTGGCTGCCTTGGCCGGGAAACACAAACGCAGTGACAGACATGCCTATGACCAACTGGAAACAGCCGCGGCGTATCGCCCCCGTGCCAGGGCCTGTCAATCGCCGCCCGACCCGGCCGCAAATTCCGCTTGCATCCCCTATCCGGCCGTGGTCTATCCCCGCCCTCCCTGCCGAGGCGTTGGCTTCGCCCCGGCTATGCCCATTTCCGGGCCACCAGCCATAGGGACCAAAAAATGCCACTTTATGAATGCGTGCTCATTGCACGCAACGATGTCACGCAACAACAGGTCGAAGCCGTGGCTGACAATGTTGCCACCCAGCTCGAAACCGATGGCGGCACGATCCAGAAGCGCGAATACTGGGGGCTTCGCTCCCTCGCCTACCGGATCAAAAAGAATCGCAAGGGCCATTACATGCTGCTGGGGCTCAACGCCCCGCCGGCTAGCGTCGGCGAGATCGAACGCCAGCTTCGCCTCAACGAAGATGTGCTGCGGTTCATGACCATCCGCGTCGATGAGCTCGACGATCAGCCCTCCGCCATCCTCGCCCGCAAGAGCGACGACCGTGAGCGCGCTTTCCGTGGTCCCAAGCCTGCCGGCCGCTTTGAAAGCGGGCGCAAACGCGGCTACGACGACCGCGAGGAATTCCGCGCCCGCGACCTCAATGATTCCGGTGAGGAGTAACACCGATGTCCGATAGTTCCGAAGTCAATGTAGCGGCCCGCCGCGCCGCCGTCGGCGCCCGCCGCCCATTCTTCCGTCGTCGCAAGAGCTGCCCGTTCTCCGGCCCCAACGCGCCAAAGATCGACTACAAAGACGTGCGTCTGCTGAGCCGCTTCCTCTCTGAGCGCGGCAAGATCGTGCCAAGCCGCATCACCGCTGTCTCGGCCAAGAAGCAGCGCGAACTGGCCCAGGCCATCAAGCGCGCCCGCTTCCTCGCCCTGCTCCCCTATATCGTCAGCTGAGGGCATCATGGCACAGGTAGAACTCATCCTCCTGCAGCGCGTGGAAAAGCTCGGCCAGATGGGCGATCTGGTAAAGGTCAAGCCCGGCTACGCCCGCAATTTCCTGCTGCCCCAAAAGCGCGCCATCCGCGCCAACAAGGCCAATCTGGAACGTTTCGAAACCGAACGTGCCCAGCTTGAAGCCCAGAACATCAAGCGCCGCGAGGAAGCTGAGCGTCTCGCCGAGCGCGTTGGCGGCCTTACCGTCGTGATCATCCGCCAGGCTGGCGAATCCGGTAGCCTCTACGGCTCCGTATCTGTACGCGACATCGCCGATGCCGCCACCGCCTCCGGCCTCACCATCAACCGCACTCAGGTTATCCTTACCCACCCGATCAAAACCTTGGGCCTCACCAAGGTAAAGGTCGTCCTGCACCCCGAGGTCCTGATCGACGTCACCGCCAACGTCGCCCGCAGCGTCGAGGAAGCCGAAAAGCAGGCCCGCGGCGAAGCCGTCGGCCAGGCCGCCGAGGAAGCCGAAGCCGCCCAGGAACCCGCACTGGCCTTCGGCCAGGACGAACAGCCCGACATCGCGTAGGACACGATCCGGCGGCCGCGATCGGCGGCCGGACCATCATGCCCGCTACAGCAGAGGGCTCGAGCAGGACGTTTGACCATAGGGAGCACCGGCCCAGCGCGGTGCACCCTATGATATCGGCTGTGGGGTGGGGGCTTGGCCGAAAATGGCAATGAGGCGGTCGACAAGAGCGGTCAGCGTGAAGGGTTTTGGCAGAAGCGAGAAGCCTTGGGGCAAGGCGCCGGGGGTGATGGCGTCGCCAGCGTAACCAGTGATCAGCAGGACAGGTAGGTTAGGCAGGAAGGCGCGACCTGCATCGGCGAGTTGGCGGCCGTTGAGACCGCCGGGGAGGCCGACATCGGCGATCAGAAGGTGCAGGTCGGCGAGGGTATCGCGCAGGATATCAAGGCCCACGGGACCATTTTCGGCGACAATGACTCGAAAGCCGAGGTCGTCGAGCGCCTCGGAGAGGAAAGCACGTATCTGGGCGTCGTCCTCGACCAACAGAACGGTTGCGCCGTGCGGGGTGCCAAGCGTCGATGCGGACGTGGGCCCGGCAGCTGGGGCAGGCACGTCGGCGAGGTGGCGCGGCAGGTAGAGATGTACCGAGGTGCCTTCGTCCGGGGTGCTTTCGAGGCGGACCGCGCCTTTGGATTGGCTGGCAAAACCATAGACCTGGCTGAGACCGAGGCCGGTGCCCTGGCCCGCGGGTTTGGTCGTGAAGAAGGGTTCTAAGGCGTGGGAGAGGACATCCGGCGTCATGCCAACGCCGGTATCTCGAATGGTGAAGCGGAGGTAGTCGCCGGTGGCGGCGCTGGGCGGTCCGGTCGGGGCGACGAAACTTTCTTCTGCGGTTTCGATGGTGAGGCGGCCGCCATGGGGGAGCATGGCGTCGCGCGCGTTGATGGCGAGGTTGAGCAGGGCGTTTTCGAGCTGGTTGGCGTCGCATTCGACGGGCCAGCTTGGGTTGGCAAGCGCGAGCTGCACGTCGATGGCGGGTCCGGCGGTCTGGCGCAGCATGGGCAGGAGGCCCTCGATGAGCGAGGGCACGTCGATACGGGTGGGGGCCAGGGCCTGGCGGCGGGAGAAGGCGAGCAATCGGTGGGTGAGGGCGGCGGCGCGCTCGATTCCGCCCTGGGCGGCGGCGACGTAGCGGGCGGCTTCTTCCGGGCGGCCGCTCGCGATCCGGCGGTCCATCAGCTGGATGGCGCTGGCGATGCCCTGAAGCATGTTGTTGAAATCATGCGCGATGCCGCCGGTGAGTTGGCCGACCGCCTCCATCTTCTGGGATTGGCGTAGGGCCTCCTCCACCCGATCGCGTTCCGCGAGGGCGGCTTGCACGCGTTGTTCGAGCTGAGCGTTGGCGTGGCGTAGGGCGCGTTCGGCGCGGGCGCGCTCCAGCGCGTCCCACAAGCGTGCGGCAACATCCTCGACCAGGGCGATCTCGGCCTGGGTCCAGGCGCGTGGGGTGAGGGTGGAGACCCACAACGTATTGCGCATGGCGCCGTCGCGCATCAGCGGGACCGAGATGACGCCGCGCGATCCGAGGCTGTGGAAAGTTTCGGTGTGGTTGTGCGGATCGTCGAGGAGGTCGGCGTGGACGACGGTGAAACCCTCGCGTAGGCGCTGCGCGTTGCCCTGGCCGAACTGCTCCATACGGAACGTCTGGCGAAGCTCGGGGGCACCGTGTGCGTAGCCGCCGCGCACGACCATGGATTGCAGGTCGGGCGAAATCTCGCCATAGCCGGCGCGGGCAACGCCGAGATGGGCGCCGAGCTTGGAGGCGGCGAGGTTCAGTATGGCGTCGGGATTGTCCAGGCCGCGCAGACTGTCGGCGAGGTCGAGGAGGAAGGCTTGGCGGGCTTCGGCCTGGCGGCGCTCGGTGATGTCGAAGGAGAGTCCCGGGAGGCGGATGGGGCGGCCGGATGGGTCGCGCAACAGGCGGCCGCGGGCGAGCACCCAGCGCTGGGCGCCGTCGGGGCGGCAGATCCGGTGCTCATGGAAGAATTCTTGGGTTTTGCCGGCGAGCAGGTCCTCCATCGCGGCGGTGGCGGCTGGGCGGTCATCGGGGTGGATGTAGGCAAAGTAGTGGCTGGTCGGCTGGCCGGCCGCGGCAGCCACCGGGTCGACGCCATAGATGCGGGCGAAATGGATGTCGGCGTAGATCAGGCGGGCGGCCAGATCGCCGTCCCAGACGCCGACATTGCCGGCGGCTGCAAGGGCGAGATCGAGGCGGATGCGGTCTGCCAGGGCGGAGGACGGATCTGGTTCGCGAACTCTATCTGCGCTGTGCACTCGGTTCCTCCAAGGCGCTCTCAGAACTACCAAGTAGCGAACATGATCCCGACAGACACCGCCATTGTTACGGTGCACAGCCAGCCCAGGGCCAGTAACGGTCGTGGGAGGGTGAAGGGGCCCATGATATCGCTGCGCATTGACATGAGCATGATCATGGCCATCAGCGGGACGGCGACGATCCCGTTGATGACCGCGGACCAGAACAGAGCCTTCATCGGGTCGGGGCCAACGAAATTGATGGCTATGCCGATCAGGGTGGAGATTGCGATGGTGGCGTAGAAGGCCTGCGCGTCGCGAGGTTTGCGGTCCAGCCCGGTGGGCCATTGCAGGACCTCCCCCAGCGCGTAGGCGCCGGCGCCGGCGAGCACGGGGACGGCGAGCAGGCCGATACCGATGATGCCCGCGGAGAACAGCGCGAAGGTGAAGATCCCGGCGATCGGGCGGAGCGCTTCGGCGGCCTGGGCGGATGTTTGGATGTTGGTGGCGCCGTGGGCATGCAGAGTGGCCGCGGTGCTGACGATGATGAACAGGGCGATCAGGTTGGAGTAGCCCATGCCGATCAGCGTATCGATACGGATGCGGCGGATCTGCGCGGGGGCTTGCGCCGGGGCCTCGATCAGGGTGCGGGCAGCTGGATCGATGCGCTCGTCGCTGGCTTCCTCGGAGGACTGCCAGAAAAAGCAGTAGGGGGTGATGGTGGTGCCGAGCACGGCGACGATGGTGACGATGTAGTCCTTGCTGAGCGTGATGTTGGGGATGAGGGTGTTTTTCAGGACAGTGAGCCAGGGAATGCGCACGACCAGGGCGAGGGCAACATAGGCGAGGAGCACGAAACTGCTCCATTTGAGGATGGCGGTGTAGCTGTCGTATCGGGCGTAGATTTCGAGGCAGACGCAGAAGACGGCGAAGGCGGCGACGTAGAGTCCGGTGGAGCCGCCTGCGAGCAAATGGAGGGCGGCGCCCATGGCGCCGAGATCGGCACCGAGATTGATGATGTTGGCAACGAGCAGCAGGCCCACGATAGCGTAGAGCAGCCAGGCCGGGTAATGGACGCGGATGTTGCCGGCGATGCCCTGGCCAGTGACGCGGCCGATGCGGGCGCTGATTTCCTGGATCGCCGCCATCAGTGGGAAGCAGGCCAGCATGACCCAGCAAAGGCTGTAGCCGAACTGGGCGCCGGCCTGGGAATAGGTGGCGATGCCGCTTGGATCGTCGTCGGACGCGCCGGTGATGAGCCCCGGGCCGAGAAGGGCCAGGAAGGATTTGCGGGGTGGGCCGAGCGGCGGCATGTTCGGAACTCCGGTGGGCGTGGTAGGCACGGGTAGCGCTGGTTCATCGGGGGGATGATGACCTGCGCCCATACTTCAGATTTTGTTGGAGTGCAGTTTGTCGTTTCGTGCCGCCGATCTGCCTGAGCTAACGCTGCGTGGGTTGGTGCTGGGAGCCGCGATTACCGTGGTTTTTACGGCGGCCAATGTCTATCTCGGGCTTAAGGTCGGGCTGACTTTTGCCAGCTCGATTCCCGCCGCGGTGATCTCGATGGCGGTGCTGCGGTTGCTGGGGCGCAGCAATATTCTCGAGAACAACATGGTGCAGACGCAGGCTTCGGCGGCGGGGACACTCTCGTCGGTGATTTTTGTGATGCCGGCGCTGATCATGGTGGGACACTGGCATGGGTTTCCGTTCTGGCAGAGTGCGGGGGTGTGCGCGTCGGGCGGGGTGCTGGGGGTTTTGTTCACCGTGCCGCTGCGCCGGGCGATGGTGGTGAACAGCGACCTTCCATACCCGGAAGGGGTAGCGGCGGCCGAGATTCTGAAAGTGGGGCATGGCGGTTCGGTGAAGGGCGAGCCGGGTGCGGCCGATATCGCGGCCGGCGGGATTGTGGCCGCGGTGGCAAGCTTTGCCGCCGGCGGCCTGCATGTGCTGGGGGATGGGTTTTCGGCGTTTTTTGCGTTGGGACCGTCGGTTTTTCGGATTTCGACGGGGTTTTCGCTGGCGCTGCTCGGGGCCGGGTATCTGGTGGGTATTTCTGCGGGGTTGGCGATGCTGCTGGGGGCGGTGCTAGCCTGGTGGGTCGCGGTGCCCGTGCTGACGGCGCTGCATCCGGCGCCGACCGGCGCGGATATCGGCGTGTATGCGACCGGGTTGTGGGCGCACCAGGTGCGGTTCATGGGGGCGGGGATGATCGCGGTGGCGGCGATCTGGTCGTTGATCGGGCTGCTTGGGCCGACGATCGAGGGAGTGAAAGAGAGTTTGGCGAAAAGTGCTGCGGCGGGGATGGGGGGCGAGACGCTCCGGACGGAGCAGGATATGTCGCCGCGGTGGATTGCGATGATGTTTGCAGCCTCGATGGTAGTGATGGCTGCGACGTTTGCCGCGTTTCTGTCGCAAGCCGCGCCGGCTGCTGAGGTGCTTGGGCTGGTGGTTTATGGCTGCGTGTTTGCCGTGGTGTTCGGGTTTCTGGTGGCGGCGGCGTGCGGCTATATGGCGGGGCTCGTTGGATCCTCGAGCAGCCCGATTTCGGGCATTGCGATTATTGCGACAATCCTGACCTCGTTGTTGCTGCTGGTGATACTTGGAGCGGGCGCAGTGCTCGCGGCTCCCGGCGGGCAGCCAATGGGAATTGCGCTGGCTTTGTTTACCGTGTCGGTGGTGTTGGCGACGGCGACGGTATCCAACGACAATCTGCAGGATCTGAAGACCGGTTATCTGGTGGGGGCGACGCCATGGCGGCAGCAGACGGCGCTGGTGTTAGGCTGCGTGGTGGGTGCGGCGGTGATCCCGCCAGTGCTGAACTTGCTTTACACGGCGTACGGGTTTCCGGGGGCCCTGGCGCGGCCCGGGATGGACCCGGCGCAGGCGCTGGCGGCGCCGCAGGCCACACTGATGGCGGCGATCGCCCGCGGCATTTTTGGCCATGCACTCGACTGGACGTCCGTGCTAATCGGCATTTGCGGCGGTGTGGTGCTGATTATCGTGGATACGCTATTGCGGCGGGCGCGGGCGGGGGGAATCCCGGTGCTGGCGGTGGGAATCGGGCTGTATTTGCCGCCGACGGTGGGTGTGACGCTGGCGCTAGGGGCCATCCTGGCGTGGCTGATCGATCTTCGTCTGGGGCGCCGGGCGGATGCGGGCCAGGCGCGTCGGCGCGGGGTGCTGCTAGCCTCGGGCTTTATCGTGGGGGAGAGCCTGGTGGGGGTGGCGATGGCAGCGGTGATCGGCGGCACCGGCAGCCAGGCGCCGCTGGCGGTGGTGGGGGATGGGTTTGCCGTGACCGGCGCATGGCTGGGGCTGGCGGTGTTCGCGTGCGTGGCGATGTGGTTCGGACGCCGAGTAACGGCGCGCATCTCGGCTTAACGGCGTTGGAACGTAAGGCCAGGGCCGTCCGCGTCCTCGCCACCGGTTCAAGCGACGGTGACGACGAGGCAAAGAACCCGGCCTTTCCTCCAAAGGCCAAGCCCTTGCCACAGCCTTGTGGGGGGCAGTTGGCGGCCCCATAAACGCAGCATGTGAACACGCAGAGAGTTGGACCGCAGCATCATGTTTATCGAGACCGAAAGCACGCCGAACCCCGCAACCCTGAAATTTCTGCCTGGGTGCGCGGTGATGGGTGCAGGAACAGCGGATTTCGCGCAGCCGGCGGCGGCCGGCGGCAGCCCGCTGGCCATGGCGCTGTTCGGGCTGGAGGGCGTGGCGCGCGTGTTCCTGGGCGCCGATTTCGTGACGGTGACGAAGCTGGAAGCCATCGAGTGGCAGGCGCTGAAGCCGCAGGTGCTGGGCGCGCTAATGGAGCATTTCGTCTCCGGCCGGCCGGTGATCGAAGGGGTGGCGGCGGCGGCCGAGGAAGAGGACGTGGCGCCGGAAGACCGTGAGATCGTGGACCAGATCAAGGAATTGCTCGACACGCGAGTGCGCCCGGCGGTGGCGAGCGATGGCGGAGATATCGTATTTCGCGGCTATCGCGATGGCGTGGTGCGCCTGCACATGCAGGGTGCGTGCAGCGGCTGCCCTTCCTCGGCCGCGACGCTGAAACACGGGATCGAAAACATGCTGCGGCATTACGTGCCGGAGGTTTTGGCCGTGGAACAGGTGGCGGCCTGACCGGAGGCGGCGATGCTGGATGATGAGGCGCTGAAGGCGCTGTTTGCCGAGGCGCGCACCCAGAACAATTTTGCTGCGACCCCGGTGAGCGATGCGGACATCCGGCGGATATACGATGCCATGAAGTATGGACCGACCTCCGCGAATAGTTCTCCGGGGCGGTTCGTGATTATTCGCACGGCAGCGGGCAAGGAAAGGCTTCGCCCGGCGCTGTCACCTGGGAATGTCGAGAAGACGATGGCGGCGCCGGTGACGGTTATCGTGGCCTATGATCCGCGATTCTACGACATGCTGCCAAAGCTGTTTCCGCATGGCGATGCTCGGAGCTGGTTTGCCGGAAATGCAACGCTTGCCGAGGAGACCGCGTTTCGGAATTCAACGCTGCAGGGGGCCTATCTGATGCTGGCTGCGCGCGCGATCGGGCTGGATGCGGGGCCGATGTCGGGTTTCGACCGGGAGGAGACTGATCGGATCTTCTTCGCCGAGAGCGGCTGGAAATCGAATTTTCTGGTCAATCTCGGGCATGGCACCGGCGAGGGAATTTTTCCGCGGGCGCCGCGACTGGATTTCGGCGAAGCCTGCCAGGAGATTTAGCCCAGGCGGAGCCACGTTTCATGCTTGTGCTGGCCATCAGTTCGGCGTTCGGCGGATGCTTGGCGTGCGTGTGCGCGGATGGGGCGGTGGTGGCGGAGGGACAGCTCGGTGACGCGCCGGGGCTGGCGGCGGCGCTGCCCGGGCTGATCACGCGGATGCTGACACAGGCGGCTGATCGGCTGGATCTGGTTGCGGTTTCGGTGGGGCCAGGGAGTTTTACGGGGTTGCGGGCCGGCATTTCGGTTGCTGTGGGCGTGGGGCTAGGGTGCCAGGTGGCGGTTGTTGGCGTGACGGTGCGGGAGGCTTTTGAGGCGGCGGCGCTGAAGCTGGATGGACGGAGGCTTCTGGTGGCAGTCGCGGCACGGCGCGGACGGGTTTTTTTCGATATGGGCGAGGGGCCGGTAGGGTATGGCACGGATGCGTTGCCGGCGGTTTCCGGGAGAATTGCGGTGGCCGGGAATGCGGCCATCCCGGTCGCGGGGGCGCTGGCGGCACGCGGCACGGATGTGATGCTGATGGATGCTCGGCTGCCGCGGGCCGAGCATGTGGCGATGGTGGGTGTGGAACGGGTTTGTGGGCGACTGGCGCCTCTGGCGCCGCTGCCGATCTATATCGATGTGCCGGAGGCGAGGTTGCCGGCTGGTGGCCTGCGGGCGGCGCCGGTGTGAGAACGCGGGCCGTGAGCAACCCGATCCACAAGGCGGGGCCGCTGCATGCGCGCGCACTGTCGGCTATCCACGCGCGGGCCTTTGCCGATGACGAA
>Ga0116226_10004176_pt1 | contig 12764 bp, 13 predicted proteins | sample S1TSphfallax_FD_89692 | JGI IMG/M metagenome (GOLD analysis project Ga0116226, IMG submission 89692) | Host-associated microbial communities from peat moss isolated from Minnesota, USA - S1T2_Fa - Sphagnum fallax MG | ecosystem: Host-associated > Plants > Peat moss > Unclassified | place: USA... | reverse complement strand
GGCGGCGGAGGGGGAGGGGGCGGCGGCGCCGGAGGGGTCGCGAAGCTGTACCGCAGGCCCAGCGACACCGATTGATCCTCGTAACGGGCTTTGTAAGCCAGGCCGGTATAATAATCGTACAGCTTTTCCTTACCCCCGCTGAGGTAATGATAGGTGAGATCAACATTGACCCGATCAGTCACGGCGTAGGTAAAGCCGCCGAGCCCCTGATAGGCGAACGCAGCCGGGAATGAGTTGATGTCAGAGGCGCCCGTGGCGCCCGGATTACCAGCGCCCACCCAGGTCCCGCGTTGGTGGACCGGTAGGAGGGCATCAATGCCCGCGCCACCACCCACGAAGGGGCTAAGGCGGGAATGGGGGAGGAGATCAACGATGATATTGCCCATGCCGGTCAAGGCATTGACCTCACCGTAAGGATGGGGGCAGGAGCCGCTAAACACTCCGGCGGCGTAAGTGGCGGTGGCTCCGGCTCCGCAAAGGTAGGCGCCCCCGTTCGTGTTGGCTGAGACGCCCTTCAGCGTTCCGGGACGATAACCGAGCTCGCCTTCAATCCGGAGATAGGGACTGATCCGGTAGCCGATGCGACCAAACACATCGACATTGTCGAGCGTTTTGGCCTTCAACGACGGTACGCCGGATGTCTCCGGATACTCGTTAAGGTCGTTCATTTCATGAGCGCCGATGTCCACGGCGCCGTACCAGCCGGGAGTTGTCGCCGAATACGGCGCCGACCCCATCAGATCGCCGGCTTGGGCAAGGGCCCCGCCCGCGATCAGCATAAGGCCCAGCGCGGAGCCTGCCAGAAGTGTTGGTTTCACATCACCCTCTTTTGATCCTGCCCTCGCCGAAGGCGGTGGGGCTGTTGCCGTTCACTTGAACGCTTCCGTCGCCTCAGAGCCCGAGAGCAGAGGAGCGAACTTCACCTCAACGCGCCAGATATGGACTTAGGTTCGTCAGGCCACGCTTATTTCGAGACATTTTCCGCATTGCGGAGTTCATTTTGACTCACTGTGGCGAAAATGACAACATTTCGGCGCGAGGTAGGCGTCGCGACGAAATGTAAATAAGGGTGGTGCCGCCTAGGTGACTCGAACACCTGACCTACGCATTACGAATGCGCCGCTCTACCGGCTGAGCTAAGGCGGCCCGAAATTCCTCCGAAAACAGTCCAAGCGCCTTTCCGGTCTTGGTGAGGCTCTTAGCGTCCCTTGGGCCGGCCGCCAAGGGCGCGCGAGGGCGGAGGCTGGGCGACCGAATCCCCAGCGGTAAGAACCTCACCAAAATCATCATCATCATCAAAAATTGGCGCGTTGGCCGCGCCCTGTTCCGCCGCCTCACGCCAAGGGGTCGCATTGAACGGCTGGCTCTCCACGTAGTCGGCCGGGATGCGTGGCAATTCCCCATAGGCGCCCTCGCCGCGCTCAAAACGCGGATGAAGGATCTCGCCGCGTTCGGCATAGGCGCCGACGATCCGACCCCAGTCACCCGGCGCGTAAGTGAAGGCCCGACCATCTTCGCCAATATCGGACCAATCGGCCTCCAGGGGCGCTGTCGCCCCCCGGGCGAGCCATTCGCGGGACTCGCTGGGGCGCCCCAGAGCGAGTCGCAATCGGGCCTGCAGATCGGCAAGGCGCCTTGTGAGCGGTTCGCCCTCTAGGGCTCGGGCTGCCGCCACAGCGGCGACGCCATCGCCGGAGATCAGGGCCTGTTCGACCTGAAGAATGCGACTCTCGCGATGGTCCGGATGAATCAAGGCTAGATCCGCGAGGCGCCGCGCGCGGGCGGGAGGCGTTTCATCCGTATGCAGGTCGCGCAAGGCGCGCCATAAGGCCGGGTGAGGCCGCGCGCGCCATGCGGCTTCAATCAAGGCTTCGGCGCGCTGTCCTCGCCCTTCCTGCGACCGGAGGCGGGCGGCAATCACCGCCGCGGGCGTGAAGTCGGGCCGCGCCCTGGCGGCGGCTGTGGCAAGATCGATCGCCTCCGACGACGGGCCGCCACTCGCAGTCTTGGCCTCCAGAGTCGCGGCCTTCGCGGTCTCCAAAGCGGCGCGTGCGCGGTCGGCGATCAGCGGCGACACGATTTTTCGCGCGAGCGCCGTTTCAATAAGGGCAAGTCCGCCATCCCAATCGCCCGCCGCCAGGCGGTTCTCCAGCAGCGCCTGCCATGCCCAGGGCGCGCTCTCGGTGAGACCAAATGCGGCGCTCGCTTGGCGAAGGGCCTCCGCGGCATCCCCACGGCCAAGGGCGATCTGCATGAGGCCCCGGTGGGCCGCAAGACGCATATCGGCAAAGCCCAGCATAGCCTCGTAGGCCAACTGGGCCGCGGCGCCATCTTGCGCCGCCTCCGCGGCCCGCGCAGCCAGAAGCCGGACAAGCCCGGGGGCCTCATCCGAATACTGAGCCGCTCTGAAGGCCTGACGACGCGCGCTGGGACCATCGCCGGCCGCCGCGGCCAGAAATCCGCGCGTGAGGGCGTCGCGGCCCTCCCGACGCCGAGTCTCAATAGCAGCTTTTCGCGCGCGCGCGGGCGACTGCAGAAGCCAGATCACCGCACGCCAGAATACGGTGGCGACAAAGGCCAGGAGCCCGATAACCAGCACGGCCGCCGCCGCCGTAGTGTTCACCTGCCAGCCCAGCCAGGTTAAACTCGCAACGCCCGGTTCGCCGATAAGGGCTATGGCGATGACCAGGAACGCCGCCACCAAGAGAAGCCCGAAGCTCAGGCGGATCATGGCGGCGAGCTCCGTGCCACGGCGAGATCGGCCAGGGCGTCAGCCTGAAGACCCGCCACCGCCTGATCTATGGCCACGCGCCGACGCGCCGCCTCCCGCCAGCCGGCAAGGGCGGCGTGGGTCGAGGCCGGCAACCTCGACAGCAGGCTAAGGGCGCCTTCGATGTCACCAGCGTTAGCAGCGATTTCGGCGCGGGCGATGATGGCGTCCGGACCCGAGCCCGCCGGATCCACCTGGCGAATGCTCACAAGCCGCGACAGCGCATAGACGAGGCGCGATGGCAGGCTCGCCCCCTGGGCCGGGGCCCGCGCCTCAGCCGCGACGCGCGCCGCCAGGTCATCCAGACTTCGCGCCAATTCCGTTCGGGTCGGGGCGCCTTGCAGCGCCAAGGGCGTCAAAGTCGCCACCGCGGCGCCAGGCAAGACCTTGGCGAAGGCGCTCAGGGTTTGGGCGAAGGGCTGAGGCTGATCCACGGCCCGGCTCAGGGCGGACACCGCCAAGGCTTCGCTCGCCGCGTCAAGAATCCGACCGTCTCGCGCCTCAAGGCTCGCGACGCGAGATTGAAGTCCAGCCACATCCGAAGACGGCGGGCTGGCGGGGCTCGCGGACGCGGCGGATGATGTGGCGCCCAACGCTTGGCCGGAAGCGCCCCCGGAGGGCGCCGCAGCGGAATCCCGCGCAGGCACAGGCGCAGCAAGAGACTGACCACGTTCCGCCAAGAGGCGTGGGCCAATTACGAACAGAACCGCGATCGTGAGGGAAATGAGGGCCAGGACCATCGCCAACCAGAAAGCGACATTCAGTACAACCGGGCGCGGAGCCGGAGCCGGACGGGCGGCAAATGGGGCGGCGTCAGGTTCAGCAGTCATCTCAAGACCTTTCGTGCCCCAATCGGGGGCCGCCCGCAACCTTCACACGGGCGCGCGCCACGCGGCGAGAAGAGCCATGAGCGCGTCTTCCGTCGGCGCGGCGGCCACCGCGAGCCCCTCCAGAGCAATGGCCTCGAGAGGCGCGGCGACAGCCGGCGAGAGACAAAAGATAGCAGACCGGCGGTCGGGGGCACTGAGGAGGAGGCGCGCCAGGGCGGCGGCGGCCCTGGGCGAATGCGCGAGTATGATGTCTGCCGCCGTCAGCCCGGCCCGAACCTCGGGCTCAGGCGCGACCTCTACGCTTTCGTAGACATCGAGACGGCGCGCAGGGATTCCCATGGCGGTCAAAACCCCCGCGAGATCGCCAGCGGGCTCGGCCGCGCCAGCATGAAGGATGAACCCGGCCGGCCTAGGCGTGGCCTGAATAAAGTTCGCCAGAGCCGCGACATCCCCCTCGGCGGAACTGACGTTTCCAAATCCAGCCAACCGCGCGGACCGCGCCGTCGCGGCGCCGACGGTAAACACCGGGAGGTTTCGGATGTCCGAGCGCGCGGAAAATGCCCGCACGCCATTTGCGCTGGTAAAGGCCAACGCCGCCGCGCCCGCCACATCAAGGGGCCTTTCACCCGTCGGGCGAACCTCGATCAGCGGCGCCAGGATAGGCTGGAAGCCAAGGGAGGCCACGCGTTCGGCGGTGGCGCGCGCGCCGGGCAGGGCGCGGGTAATCCACACTGTCCTCACGCGAACCTCCGGCGTTTCTATCTGACGAGGGCGTCCCCGGCTTCGACGGCGATGGCTTCGCCGAGGCGAAAGCCCAGATCGCGCGCGGCGGAAACTCCGTGGGGTCCGTTCACCTCGCTCTGGCCTTCTCGACGAAACCGCCGATCGCCCGTCGGCGTTAAAGCCTCCACCACAAGGGTCAAGATTGACCCATCCAGCGTCGCATAGGCGCCGATCGCGGTCCGACAGGACCCCTCAAGGAAAGCCAAGGCGCCCCGCTCCGCCGTGATAGCGAGGGTTGTGGGCCGGTGCTTGAGCGCCGCCAGCCATGGCGCGTCGGCGTCTTCGGCCCGGGTTTGAATGGCAAGGGCGCCTTGGGCGGGAGCCGGGGGGCAGGCGATGGGATCGATATGGGCGCGCGGAAGGTGTGAGAGGCCGAGACGATTGAGCCCCGCGGCCGCCAGGATGATCGCGTCGGCCTCCCCCTGCTCCATCTTGGCGATGCGGGTGTCGACATTGCCCCGCAAGGGAACAATGGAGAGGTCAGGGCGCAGGTGTAGGGCCTGAGCCTGACGCCGGAGGCTGGCGGTCCCCAGTTTTGCCCCTTGCGGCATAGCGGAGAACGTCTCGAAATGGGGGCTAAGGAAGGCGTCTCGAGGATCCTCGCGAACGGGCACTGCCGCGATGACGAGGCCGGGAGCATCCTCCACCGGCATGTCCTTCATGGAGTGGACCGCACAGTCGATCCGCCCGGCGAGCAGGGCCTCCTCGATCTCCTTTGTGAACAGGGCCTTGCCGCCAATATCAGTGAGCAGGCGGTCCTGAATGCGGTCTCCGCTGGTCATGACGCGCTCCAGAACCGCCTCGCCGCCATCGAGGGCGGCGGCGATCCGGTCCCGCATGTGACCCGACTGCGTAAGAGCGAGCTTGGAGCCGCGGGTGCCGATGCGTATCAGTAGGCCGGTCATGATGCCTCGCCTTAATCACAGCCCTCGCCCGGGCGCCAGCCTCACCGTCCTTGGCATAGAGACAAGTTGCGATGAGACGGCCGCGGCGGTGGTGCGAATATCCCAGGGAGCGCCCACCGAAGTGCTCTCCTCGGTGGTGCTTAGCCAAATCGACGAACACGCGCCCTTCGGGGGTGTGGTGCCGGAGATCGCGGCCCGCGCCCATGTGCAAACCATCGGGTCCGTCGTCACCAAGGCGCTTCGAGATGCTGAGGTTGGCGCTGCGGAACTTGATGGCGTCGCGGCCACGGCTGGCCCAGGCCTCGTGGGCGGTGTGATGGTGGGCCTCTCCTTCGCCAAGGGGCTGTGTCTGGCGCTGGATCTGCCATTAGTGGCCGTCAATCATCTGGAGGGCCACGCGGTTTCCGCCCGCCTTTCCGAGGACGCGCCATATCCGTTCCTTCTGCTTCTGGTGTCAGGCGGCCATTGCCAGCTGCTGGAGGTGGCGGGGATCGGGGCCTACCGACGCCTGGGAAGCACCATCGATGACGCGGCCGGCGAGGCGTTCGATAAGATCGGCGGCGCCTTGGGCCTAGCCTATCCCGCGGGCCCGGCTCTTGAGCGGCTGGCGGCCGGGGGCAACCCGGCGCGCTTCCCGCTGCCCCGCGCCCTATTGGGTCGTGCGGGCTGCGATTTTTCTTTTTCCGGCCTGAAGACGGCGGCCGCGCGGATCGCCGAGAGTTTGGCTTCGGACGCCGAACGTCGGGATTTGGCTGCGGCGGCTCAATCCGCCATCGCCCGCCAACTCGCCGACCGGACGGCGAGGGCCGTGGACATATACCTCTTGAGCCACACCCCGGAACAGCGACGGCTCGTCGTCGCCGGCGGGGTCGCGGCGAACGGCGTCGTGCGCGCGGCGCTGCAAGACTTGGCGACCTCGCGCGGCTTCACGTTTCTGGCGCCGCCATTGGCTTACTGCACGGATAACGGCGCGATGATCGCCCTGGCGGGAGCGGAACGTCTTGCCGTGGGGCTAATCGATGACCTTGATGTCGTCGCCCGTCCCCGATGGCCGCTTGACGCCGAGGCGGCCCGACTGGCTCCGACGCACCTCCCAGGTCGCAAGGGCGCCAAGGCGTGAAAACGGCCGGGATCATTGGCGCCGGCGCCTGGGGTACGGCCCTGGCTCAGGTGTGCGCCAAGGCCGGTTTGGAGGTCGTTCTCTGGGCGAGGGAGAGCGATGTCGCGGCGTGCGTGAATGCGTCCCGCGAAAACGGGCTCTTTCTGCCCGGGATCAGTCTAGACTCGCATATCCGCGCCACCACCGAGGTTGCGGATCTCGAACATGCGGAACTTGTCTTCGCCGCCCCCCCCGCCCAGCATTTCCGCACCGCTCTGACCCCCTTTGCCGGAACGATTGGCCGGCGCGTTCCCGTCCTCGTCTGCGCCAAGGGGGTCGAGGCGACGTCGTTGAAGCTGATGACGCAGGTTCTCGCCGAGACGCTCCCACAGGCCACGCCGGGCGTTTTGTCTGGTCCCAGCTTCGCGGACGAGGTCGCCTCTGGTCTGCCCACCGCCGTGACCCTCGCCATGGGATCCGAAGCGCTCGCGCGGGACATCGCCCAAGCCATCGCCGGCCCCGCCTTTCGGCCCTATGTGTCGACCGACATGATGGGGGCTCAGGCTGGCGGCGCGATCAAGAATGTTCTCGCCATTGCCTGTGGCGTGGCGGAGGGCCGCCAGATGGGGGCCAGCGCCCGGGCGGCTCTGATTACACGGGGTTTCGCGGAACTGACGCGTCTGGCCGTGGCTCTGGGCGGGACGGCGGAGACCGCCGCGGGACTTTGTGGCCTGGGAGATCTCGTGCTCACCTGCTGCAGCGCTCAGTCGCGGAATATGAGCGTGGGCTTGGCCTTGGGCCGAGGCGAAAGCCTTGCGTCCGCCCTGGCCGGGAAGGTCTCCGTGGCCGAAGGTGTGACTTCCGCCCCGGCCGTCGCGGCCCTGGCGCGGCGCCTTGGCGTTGCGGCGCCGATCTGCGAGGCCGTGCGCGCGATTCTCGCTGATGAAATCCCGGTTGATCGCGCCATATCGCAATTGCTTTCCCGGCCCTTGCGGGCAGAGAGCTGACGAAAGGAAACCGCGTGCCCCTCTACGTCCTGACCTGTGTGGACAAACCCCAGTCACTCGCCCTGCGCATGGCCACCCGGGAGGCGCACTTGGCCTATGTGAGCGCGGCAAGGACAGGTATCCGCGCCGCGGGGCCGCTGCTCGATGCGTCAGGCGATATGAACGGCTCGCTGTTTATTATGGACTCCCCTGACGAAACCTCCGTGGCGGCCTTCAGTGCGGGGGACCCCTACCTCCTGGCGGGCCTCTTTGAGAGAGTGGAGATCAGGCTTTGGCGCCAGAGCATCGGCGCGCCTCTTTGACGGACCCCCGTCCGCCCGCGGGAACACATCTCTGCGATCTCGTCGATCTGCCAGACCCAGGCGCCAAGGGCTTCCACTTTCGCGCGGGTGAGGCGCTTTTCCACGGCTTCATCGTCCGCATCAACGACGAGGTGCGCGGCTGGGTCGACCGCTGTCCTCATGCCGGGCTCCCCTTGGCCTTCACGCCTGATCGATATCTGACCGCGACGGGAGATATGATTCTTTGTGCCTCGCATGGCGCGCTTTTCCGACACGATGGCCTCTGTATCGGGGGGCCTTGCGCGGGCCAGCGTCTGAGTCCTTGGCCGGTAAGGCTGGAGGGTAAAGCGGTCATCGTCGCCTAGAAGGCCATGCCCTGCGCCACCGCCTTCAGACGTTCCATGACCGACAGTTTGTCAGAGATGAAATCCTGATCGATCCACCAGGCTTCCACCTCTCGCAGCACCGCGCCAATCATGGGGCCTTGGGGCACTCCAGCGGCGGCCACCTCGTCGCCGGTTAGCGGGAGGGTCGGCGGCGTCCAGGTTTGCCCTATGGAGAGCAGAGCGCGCCATTGAATGGCGGCCGCGGGGTGGTCCGAGGCCGCCCAGGCGAGCATTACCCGATCACTGAAAGCCTGAACGCCCAGGCGATAGAGGTGTTGACGCGTTTGGCGGGGGCTCATCCACGAGACAAGACGAGATTGAGGGCTGGGCTCAGGGGTCAGGGCCGCCGTCAGCCTGGACCGCTGGGCGTTGGAGAGGCGCAGGGCGCGCGCCGTGCGCGCCGCGCACACGGGATCATCGGGCAGAAGCGCAGCCAGGCGAAGCAGCGGATCCTCGGCGAATAGGATTTCGGTTTCGATCTTGACCAAGGCCTCAAACCGGTCGCGATTTTCAGCGCCTGGGACCATCCGGCCCATGACGCCGGTGTCAAACATCAAGCCCACCGCAGCCCGAGGGTCTTCGGCCGAAAGAAGCTTCATGAGCTCACTACTCACTCTTTCGGCGGAGAGCCCGTCAATGAGGGCGGCCAGTTCGCGGCAGGCTGCCACACCCGCCGAATTGGGAACGCCGCGCCCATACCAAGCCAGGAAACGAAAGAAGCGCGGGATGCGCAGGGCGTCTTCGCGAATTCGCGCGACCGGGTCCCCAACGAAGACAATCGCGCCGCTCTTGATGTCGGCGAGGCCGCCGCCGGTGGGGTCGAAGATCCGCCCGTCCCTGTCGGCATAAAGCGCGTTCAGCCGGAAGTCCCGGCGCGCGGCGTCATGCGTCCAATCCTTTGTAAAATCCACGACGGCATGGCGTCCGTCCGTCTCCACATCCCGCCGCAGCGTCGTGATCTCGAAAGCGCGCCCATCAGCCAACGCGGTGATGGTGCCGTGATCAATGCCGGTGGGGATCGCCCGGAGCCCCGCGGTTTTCAGAGCATCGAGAACCCGGGGCGGCGTTAGAGTCGTCGCGATATCGATGTCCTTGACCGGCCTCCCCAGAAGGGCGTCGCGCACGCAGCCGCCCACAAAGCGCGCGCAACCCTCGCCACCCTCGAACTCAAGCGCGGACATGACGGCGATCGTCGCGGGAGCGGTCAGCCAGGGCTGAGCCGGAAGGATCTCGCCACTCAAGGTTTGGGCGCTCCATAAATGCGCGCATGCAGGGCGCGGAGCATTCCAGCGGTCGCGCCCCAGATAAGGCGTCCCTCCCAGGGGATCGCGTAGTAGCGGCGGGCATCCCCTCCCAGCGTCCGTCCCTCCCGTGTTTCGTAGTTGGCGAGGTCCATCAGGAAGGCGAAGGGGGTCTCGAAGATATCGGCGACCTCATCCGGGTTGGCCTTCAGGACGACATCGGCGGGGGCGAAGCCCACCACGGGCGTCACATGATAGCCGGTCACTGTGAGATAGGGCGTCGCCAAACCGGCGAGGGTGACCTTGGCCGAAGGTAAGCCGATCTCCTCTTCTGATTCCCTTAGGGCGGCGGCCCAGGGTGTCTCGCCGGGATCACAGCGTCCGCCAGGAAAGGCCACCTGACCTGTGTGGCGACGCAGGGTGTCGGCCCGTCGCGTTAGAATCACCGACAGACCCCGCGGCCTCTCAACAAGACACACCAGAACCGCCGCTAATGTCAGCGCGGGCACGGTCCCGGGCACGAGGGCTGGGTCGAGGGTGGCGGCGAGCCCTTCATCCGACCACGGCGCCATGGTGGCCCCGTCGGCGGTCAGGGGGTCCAATCGCGCCCTGATCTGGGCCTTAAGGGCGGCTTCATTGAAAGACTGGGTCCTTGGCGCCCCGACCTCCGGCCCAATTTTGCGCGCCACGCTCACGCGCCGGACTCGAGCGCGGGGGGGCCGATCGGAAACCAGGCTCCGGACGATTCCACGGCCATCATGGGGCCTTTGGGAAAGTCTCGCTCCACCGCCATATCCGCCAGCTCGTAAAACACGGGTCGCGCGATCAGAGCCTCCAGTCCGCGCCGGACGTGCAGATATGGGCGCGGCGCGCCGTCCGCGGCGCCGTCCTCCACGCGGATCGCACAGTCAGGTCCCGCGTCCACCTCGTCGCCCACGTTCGTCGTGAAGCGCAGAACGGGACGCCCGGCTCCGTCGGCGAGGCGATCAACCCGGGTGGCGATAAACGGGGCATCTTCAACCGCAATCTTCAGCTTTTCCACAGGCGTGACCAGATGGAAGCCGTCCGGATCCTTGCGCAGCACCGTGGAGAACAGGCGCACCAAAGCCTCGCGGCCGATAGGCGAGCCTTCATGAAACCACAGGCCGTTACGCTTGATGACGATGTCGATGTCGCCGCAATGGGTGGGATTCCAGAGGTGGACCGGCGGAAGGCCCTTAAGGGGGGCACCCTCATCGAGATTCTGGGCGGCGGAGATCACCCCCGGCAGTCCCAACAAAGGTTCGGCCTGGCTCATGGGCTTAAGAGTTAGGCCCGCGCGGGGTCGGGCTCAAGCGGCGGCGGTGACGAGGCCGTCCAGGTCGTCCGCCGCGCCAGGAACCAGAGCGCGCGCCATGACCCGGCGTTGGTCGACGGGACCTGGCATGCGCACTTTGGCGGCTTGCGCGGCGGAAAAGCCCAGAGGGCCAAAAAACGGCTCGTCGCCCACGAGAAGAATGAGCTCAGCGCCCATCGCCGCGGCCTCGCTGACCGCACGCCGCACCAGATCCGCGCCCAGGCCCCCGCGACGCCAAGATAACTCCACCGCGATGGGGCCCAGGAGCAAAGCCCCTGTCTCGCCGATCTTCACCGGCCAGAGCCTCACACACCCCACGGCTTCTCTGCCGCGCCACGCCACGAAGCTCAGATTCAACAGGGGCCGCCTTCCTTCGCGCAGGCGCTCCGCGGCCTTGGCGTAGCGCCCCGGCCCAAAGGCGCGATCAATTAGTCCCTCCACCACAGGGGCGTCGGCAGCCCGTTCAGGGCTGATCACAACAGGATTCGTGCTGGGAGTGGCGCGCGCGGTCATGAGGCGCGCGGCGTTATGGGTCCCGCCGCCATAAGTCAACGGCGAGATTGCGCGGGGAGGCCCCCGCTTGTTATGGCCGACCATGAGTGAAGCCGCGACATCCCCGCCGCCCGGGCGGGCCCTGCTCCGCGAGCATGACTATATGCGATTCTGGGCCTCACGATGGATGGGCAGCCTCGGCGCCCAGATCCAGAGCGTCACCATGGGCTGGCAGATCTATGCCATTTCGCGGGAGACATTGGACGTGGGCGCTTCGGCGCTCAATGTCAGCCTGATCGGTCTGATCACCTTTGGGCCGCTTCTGCTTCTCGCGCTTCCCGCTGGCGAGACAGTTGACCGCCATGACCGGCGGAAGGTTCTGCTGTTGTGTTATGCCGGCGAGGCCACGGCGGTCGCCCTGCTGGCTATCGCCGCATTCACCCATCGCGCCAGCGTCGCCCTTTTACTCGCGCTTGCCCTCGCATTCGGCGCGTCTCGCGCCTTTTTCAGCCCGGCCACCGCGGCCTTGGGGCCCATGCTGGTTCCCCGGCCGCTCTTGCCCCGGGCGATCGCTTGGAATTCCCTGGCCTGGCAATCCGCATCCATTGCCGGGCCTGCGCTCGGCGGCCTTCTCGTGGCGGTCTCTCCCGGCGCGGCCTACGGGGCGACGCTCGTCCTCTATGCCGGCGCGGCGATCTCACTCCTCGGCATTCGTCGTGACACGCGGCCGCAGGTTCAGCCCGGATCCCGGCTGGAGCTCGTCAAGGAAGGCCTCGCCTATGTGTGGACGCACCGGGTGATTTTCGGGGCTATTTCCCTCGATCTGGCGGCAGTGATTCTCGGCGGCGCCGAGGCCCTCCTCCCGGCCTTCGCCCGGGACGTTCTCAAGGTAGGGGCGCCGGGGTTCGGCCTTCTGCGCGCGTCCCCGGCCATCGGCGCCACGATCGTTGGTATTGTCCTGGCGACACATCCCATCCGGCGGCGCGCCGGTCTGACCATGTTCATCGGCGTGGGCGTTTTCGGCGCGGGGACGGTGGTCTTCGGCGCCTCCCATTGGCTATGGCTGTCCTCAGTGGCCCTGGTCGTATTGGGCGGGGCGGACATGGTGAGTGTGTTCGTCCGTACGACGCTTGTCCAACTGATGACGCCCGACGCCATGCGCGGCCGCGTCGGCGCGGTCTCTGGCCTCTTCATCGGCGCCTCCAACGAACTGGGCGAATTCGAAAGCGGCCTAGCGGCCAGATTTCTAGGGCTGGTGAGAGCGGCCGTGTTTGGCGGAATCGGCGCCTTGGCGGCCACGGGCCTTTGGGCCTTCTGGTTTCCGGGGCTGCGAAAGGCGGACCGGCTCGAGTAGCCCGCGCGTCGCGCGCCTTGCCTCAAGCTGAGGGCCACGCCTATGCAGGTTTCCAATAAGCGCCAATGACGCATTGGGCGCTGGAGGAGGCAATCAGATGGGTGTTCTCAAGGGCAGGGTCGTTCTGGTCACCGGCGGCGGAAATGGCATTGGTCGCGAGTGCGCTCTGATCGCGGCCCAAGAGGGCGCCAAGGTTGTCGTGAATGACCTTGGGGCGAGCCTCGCGGGGGGCGACGAGGGCTCCGCCGGGCCGGCCGAAACCGTCGCGGAGGAGATCCGG
>Ga0116226_10004175_pt1 | contig 12766 bp, 12 predicted proteins | sample S1TSphfallax_FD_89692 | JGI IMG/M metagenome (GOLD analysis project Ga0116226, IMG submission 89692) | Host-associated microbial communities from peat moss isolated from Minnesota, USA - S1T2_Fa - Sphagnum fallax MG | ecosystem: Host-associated > Plants > Peat moss > Unclassified | place: USA... | reverse complement strand
TATGTTGTGTTGTTGGCGAGCGGTGCGAGTTTCTGAGCTATACAGATTGAGGTAGGGTTGCAATGTATGTAGCGCACTATGTCCCTCAATTTGCTCAGACGGCTGATTGTGCGAAGAGTGCTGGGCTGGTAAATGGAGTTGGGTATGCACTCATTTGGTAGAAGGGAAGCCCAAACAAGTTCATGCCTGCACTCTTCCCATTATGTTGCAATTGCCTTTCAAAATTATAGGATTGCCCATGAACTTGTAAATTACATTTGTTTTCGAAAAGGATTATCATGAGTACTTTATGAATTCATAAAATATTTCCTTCCCATTTTGTTACAATTATCTTTCAAAACTATGGGATTGCGCATGAACTTGTAAAATGCATCCATTTTGGTAAAGGATTGTCATGAGTAATTTATGAGCTCATCGAATGTAATATAAATCGCTCCGAAATTCAATCGCCAAGCGTTGCAAAACGGATTGTATCCATGTGCAACGCTATGGGAGTTCCCAAGAATTGTGGCTGTCTGCTTGGCGTCTGCAGTTATCTGCTACAGCAACGTGTGGAAGGGCAGGTTCGTCTAGGAAATTGGTGAGCTGCATAGAATAAGTGACGTTCTGCCACAGAACGGGCTGGTAGTTTCAAGCCCGAGAGAGGGAGCTAGTCGGACGCAACACAACCATGTTACTTAACCTAAGGCCAACCAGTAATTGAAATATTATAAAATGAAGCGTGCACTGTAAGCCGACCTAGCTCAGTTGGTAGAGCGCGTGGCTTTTAACCACGTGGTCGTGGGTTCGAGTCCCACGGTCGGCGGTTTACACCGTTCCGTTATTTTATGTTGTCTTCTTTTCTTCTTTGCTTGTGGCACGTGAGGACGACTCTCTTAATTGAGCACACTTCGCGTTTAATAGTTGTGAACGAGTCTTGTTTTAAGGGTTTTGTTTTCTGTGATGATGGATTTCTCTTGCAAACGGCTACAGAGAGGCCTCAAATGGCCATGATTTCGTGAAAGCTTCGTGCAATTTTGCAACACCTTCTAAACAAAGTGGCAAATGCCTATTTAAATTGAAAAGAATCGATTTAAACAGTTGTAAAAGAATTGAGCACCATCCAAGAAAAAAATTATAACATGTTGCATCTAATATAAAAAGTTTGAGGAAAACAAAATACCTAATTCTTTTGAGGGTATATATTTGGTGTACACTTGTGAACCTTTGTTGACACATCTGCCAGTTTCACTTCATCATCTTGTTGGTCCGATGGCACCAATCTATGCCAATGCCTAAATTCTCCTTTTGTGTCTCATCATCGTCTTGTTGAGTTTTTTTACAATCAATTTGAACCCCTTGATCATTAACATTGCGATCAAAATTCCCTACATAATCATCAAATTCTAATGATGAAGCATTGTCATTAGAATTCTCCAAGTCCAAAAGAGGAGTGGGCCATACTTGTCTACCCCGTCTCAATTACTTTTCAACTACTTCTTGTTGCAAAAAGGCATAATGATTTTTTTCTTCTTCATTTTTCAAAGGCATAGATAGAAGAACTTTGGTAATGTCAATCGTATTTGGATTGAGTTGCTTCAAAAGTGCTCCAATGGCATGGTTTTTCACAACCCATATGTTTGTCTACACAAATACTAATCTTTCCATTTATGGGATGGATAACCTATTCATTTTTTTTGTTTGGATTTGATCCCATATGGACCAATTCCTTTCACAAACTGAAGCATTACAATCATGTGAGAACACACGTAAAACTATTCTTTGCAACCCAAGCACATGCCTATTAAACTTTTCCCATCAAGAAATTGGTTACAACATTGGGTTTCAAAGTAAAATGGCCTCGCTAGCAAATTGTCCATCTTTTCGGAGAAATTGTAAAAGTTCATCTTCAATTGCATTTTGATTAACCGTAATAAGAAAGATTGTGACAATGTAGGAAACCCAACCTTCATGTAATTTTGGTGTCACAAAACCATCTTCTTTCCTCCTTAAAGGGTGCAAGATGAAAACAACCACATGGATGGGTTGATGGAGCCATTCCCATCAGTGCAACCATTGTTGTTTTACATCAAGGAGTTGATTTGTGAACAAATTTCCAACATTCGACAAAACTTCACCAATCTTGTTCAAAAATTCATACAACAATATGATGGTACAACCTTCCTTATCCACCAAACACAAGACTATGTGAATGGTTATAGATCCGTGATTATTGTTTGGGCATTTCTAAAGTCATGAGAAAGAACATAAGTCTCAAAATCACGAGCTTCTTGGGTTCCTAAATCAATCCATTCAAACCATGCATTTGAAACCACCATTTGCCGTAAGGTTTTATGAACCTTCTTCACCAACCATTCTAAAACTAGAAACATCATAGCAAACTGAATGGATGAAAACTTGACCAACTCTAATCTTTTACGGTCCTACACATTGCCAAAAATTTTGGTTTTTTTGTCACAAAATTCACCAATCTTCTAGCCACCCTTAACATCTCCTTCACCCAATTGAATTTACCAATATCTTCAACCATGATATCAAGGTAATGTGCAGCACATGGACTTTGCAAAATGTGTGGAAACTCCTCCATAATCATTGAACCCATGAATTTGCAATTGCTTGCATTGTCAATCACCACTTGGACAACATTAGCTAGTCCTACATCCATAATGGCTTGTATAATGTGGCCATGGATGTATATTGTTGTGACTGATGCTCCAAGCAACTCTATAAATGTATCAATTAAACTCAAAAATATTGTTCATCTACAAGAAGGAACAAGTATGTTGATGATGTTTTGTTCTTTCATGTCATTCCAACCATCAATCAGGCTGGAACACCCATACTTAGTCCAAGAAGCTTGAATAGGGTCCAAATCTTGTTTCAGAATAGTCACTTGCTTGTAAACCTTGCACACAGATGGCATCTCTCTATGGTTTGTCAAAAACATCATTCACTAAAGCCATTGCACGAATCATTGATCTCCATGTAGTTGTGTCAACAACTCAAAACATCAAGTTGCATTTGTAGATGCATCATCATATTTTTTGTTTTGCATTTTGCTTCAAGGCTATCTACCAAGTTGTTGTTGACCTACCTTTTTTTTAGTTGGTCCCTAAGCATTGGATGCAACATTGGAAATTCTTCCCATGTTTGAAGTTTGTTGAACATTATGTGCAGGGGTGTGTGAGGGGATGGGATGTTGATTACTACCTTCCCTTTTAGAACTTGGAGCAACAAAAAACATCCTCATCACTTCAACAATCACTTGAACACATTCAGTAATTTGTTTACTTTTTTCACCTATTAGGTGGGTCTTAATTCTTGTTCCCAAATCAGTGTATTCATTTTGGCAATATTTGCATTTCCAATGCTTAGTCCTTGTGCTACCTTCATAGCCATGAAGCAAAACAACATGATCCCATTTTGACCCTTTTTTATGTCCCATTTTTACTATAAATGAGAAACAAACACATGTTAAGATAAACATAATGATTTTAGGGTTTTAAAACTTATTTTTTAGGGTTTAGGTCAATGCCAAAAACAAATAGATTGATTTTATAACTTAACTTTAGCTTTTAAGATTTAGGTTATTAACTTTTTAGGGTTTGGATCAATAACAAAGATACATAAATTGATTTTAGGTTCAATTAATTTTGTAAGGTTAGGTTTTATGGTTTTAATGTTTAGGTCAATGTAGGGTTTTTAAATCAATGAAAGGTTTTTTGGGTTTTTGGGTCAATTTAGGTTTTTTTGGGTTTAAGGTTAGGGATTAGGGTTTTATTTTACAAACACAATTGGGAAAATTACACCATAAGTTTTAGTTATCCTTTTGTAAGTTTGACATTATTTGTTGAATTTGGGGGTAATCAAAAATTGAACAACATCACAAATTTTGAAAAATCATGCTAGAAAACAAATGTGCAATGTGTAATTGGAAATTACTACCTATGCATATATGTGATGTGCAAATATTTGATGCGTGATGTAACTTGATACAAATTGAGTAAAATTATCTAGATCAACTATTGGCATGAACAAAATAATACAACATGTGAACAAATGATTTTCAAAATTTTGACATCACAAAATTTGAAATTTCTAACCTCACTAACCTCATTAGACATTTTTTAATTTAAAGTAGACCTATATGAAAAATATATCGAGAACAACGCGGATCATGGCCTAGCCAACTAGATTAATATTATTAAGGATATAAGATCTTATAATAGTTAGTCAAAAAAATAACAACAAAAGCATTCACCAAGCTAAAATAAACACACATGGACATTTTCAAAAACACAAAATTTACAAAAAAATTAAACATAATTCAGTTGTGAGAAAAATTATTAAATCTTTCATTCACCAACCAAAAAAATACACACTTGGACATTTTCAAAAACACAAAATTTAAAAAAAACTCAAACATAATTTAGTTGTGAGAAAAATATTAAATCTTTCATTCACCAACCCAAAAAAAAAACACACTTGGACATTTTCAAAAACACAAAATTTACAAAAAAAATCAAACATAATTTAGTTGTGAGAAAATTATTAAATTTTTCTCACCTTTGGGTGGTAGTTTAATCAACAAAGGAATTGTGACTGGCCAATTCTTTTAGCACTGTAAAAGAACAGGAAAATTTTGAATCTTTTGAACAAAGAAAAATAATTCTCTTAATTTTTAGATTTAATAATCCTTTTCTTAAATGAAAAAAAATATTTGTAGAAGATGGAATGATGTTTTGGAAATCTTTGGGAATTTCTTGGAAATTTGTTTTTGTGAAAGATTGAAAGTAATGGAATGTGAAAGTAAAGTAATTGATCTAGCTAACACAAAATAATCTTGAAGCTTTAGCTAGATATCATCAACATTGCAGAATATGTTTTGTCACAACCCTAGCCTTGGGCTTACGACCAAGGCAAGGGCTTGCAAAGGTGCAAGCCAAGGGTGATGCGTGGAAGTCACATTCATGCTCCTAAGAGTGTAGGAAAATGGGAATGTAGGAGAGTGTGAGGGAATGAACCCCCACATTCCCCAAGTGAACTCCCTCTTTAGGAATCAAACTCTCGATGGACTCCCAAATTTTTAGGGGTTAAAACTTTTGGAACATAGATGTCTAAAATGGGTTCACATGACCCATTTGAATATTTAAAACATAAGTTATGACCACCAAAAGTTGAAAATCGCCCTGATTTACTTGTGTGCAAATGGTGTACCACATATTGTTGGAAAGTTTTCAATGAGGGTTACAACTTTGCTTTAGACCTCACCTCAATCGAAGGTTTGCACAAGAAGTTATGGGCTTCCAAAGTCATAAGAGTCCCAATTTCAGGAATAATGACATTTGGTTATAGGCCATGTGGCCAGGCACACGGAATAATATAAAAGGGAAGGTGGTGGCTTCTGACAAGTTTGGGCCATGGTGAGTTTTGTGAGTCCATATTTGCTTGTGGTTCATCCGTGCACCAAAAGTGCTCCAACTATGCATTAACTAACTTGTTGTTTGGTTTGTGTAGGTCCATGTGAATAATTGACCCATTTGTCACTCATCCTAGTCCCCATCCTAAAGCTCCAACACTCCTTTCTACCCCCAAAATGTTACAAGCCAAGGAGCGTGCCCCAACTCCTTGTCCTTCCGTTGTTTTCACCTTTGGACTTGTAGTTAAGTCTATCTGGGAGTTTGGGGGTACCTCATGTTCACTATGTGGTTAGAATGGAGAGTCGTTAGTGCTAGAACAACATTGTAAATAATGTGCATTATGGGGTGAAAAATAATAATCCTACAAAATAAATAGTGGTTGGGCCCATTATTTACGTGGCTTTTAACACAAATTTTGTTTTTATTATTTTTCATCGATTCCAATATCAAAGAATTGTGATTCTTTGCCACTTAACTTTCGAAACAAAAGAAACACAACTTATATTTGGAAGTTGGGGTGGGAAGGTGGAATGACTTTGGATAATATAAGTAATTCAATACATGGTGGTGGTATTATCATGTTTTGGTTTTGATATGACCATAATCATGACAACAATAAGCAAAGAATTCAACTCACATAAACAAGAATTTTGTTTAGTTCATGAATAATGTAAGTCAATATTTTAAAATTGTTGAAGAGGTAGGTAGTAATTTTGATTATGTCTGATATTTGCCACCTTTTATTGAAAGAAAGGTTGTATGTAATATGCCATCAACCTCTTCTAGGTGTGTGAACACCTTGAATAGGTTGATGTCATGCTATGGCTTATAGACAAATGAAGAAAATTAACAATAATATTAAGTGCATAACCATGGTTTTGGTATGAGTATTGCCTTGATTTGAGGCAAATTCTCAACTTGTTGGCAATAAAACTTGGTAGCAATTATCCCTAGCATTATAGGTTGGTTGCTAAATTAATTTTGCATTTGCTTATTGATGAATAATTACCCCATGGCACAACATGGGCCCAATATTACCTCAAAAGATCTGTAATTTTCAAAACTCAACAAACATTACACTAGGCAGGAAACACATGTAATATGGAAGGGGCCTTACCCCTTGGAATGGTGTAACTAGTTTTTTCCACTATTCATTCAATTTTCAAGAATGTTCTCCACCATGGATTCATTTGTACCATTGATTTACATTACAAATGAAGCCGACCAAACCAAAGGTAGAACAAACATATGATTGCATGTAAAACAATTAGAAGGGTTTGCATATCGGAAAACTTGGACCAACATGCACTCTCAAGAAGGGGATTTCACTTAATATATTGGTTCCTAGCCCTCAAACTAAAGAGAAACACCTGAAAAAAAAGGTATTTCCTTTACACTAAAAAATTGTTTTATTTTGTTTAATGTACACAAAGGACAACTTATAAGACATAAGAATCCCCATTAGGCCATCTAGGACCTTCTATGTTTTGAAAGGTTTCAGCCTACTTGCCATGAAAAGATGAAAGAATTTTTAATTTCTTAAATCATTTGGAAAGAAATATTAAGTGTATTTGAAAGGCAACTTATATTGAAAAATGTCATCCTAGAAAATAAGAGGGGTATTACACCTAGAAATAGAGGTTAGATTTCTAACCATCTTCAAAAGTAGACATAAGAACCTTTTGCACCTGTGCATTTGACCTACTAATAATAATATTCACTCACCTTAACAAATTTTTTCCAACATTTTTTCTAACTTGTTTTCATATTTGCATTGCACATGTTTGAGGTCTTGTGCAAAATCAAGTGTGAATGTTTAGTTATTTAAACATTCAATCATTTCTTTTTTGTTTTTAGCCTTAAAACAATTTTGTTTTCATGATGCGCACCAAGTTGGGTCTCACCCATCCGTTGGCCCTTGGCTTGTCACATTGCATATGCGGCCAACCTTTAAACCCTACCCGTAAGAGAACACCTCCTTTGTTACACTCGTGGCAAGGAGAGGAGGTGTCCCATGATATCAATGGCATTTGCACATTAGCTAATATCATCATTATTAATTGCACTCAAGTGGACTTGGCTTCATGTGTTGCATTGTCTCGCAAGGTGGTCATGATGGTGGCGGCTTGGACAAAGGAAGGACTTATCAAGATAAGTACCCTACAAACTTGTTTTTCCCTCTTGCCATTGAAGTCTTTGAATGTTTACATCAACAAGTTGACAATTTTCTCCATTGTTGTGCTAACATGGCTTGGGTAGCAAAGGGTCTTAGAGGCCTTTCTCTTTCGATTTTGCATGCCTTTTCTAGGTAGAAGGTGTCAATGGTGTTGCAATGGGTGCATGTTGCATCTATTTTGAGGTGGGCCGTTATTGCTAGCGATGGTTGTTTTAGGTTAAGTGTTTTTTCTAATGTTCATCCCTTATCCTTTTCTAACATGTTTCTTTTGATATGGGTAGGGTACATGACTTTTCCCCACACCTTTTACTTGCCACCTCGTTGAGGGTTTTTGTTTTCTAGCTTGGAAGTGGGTCCTTTCTTTTTGTTCTTTGTTTTCCCCTTCCATTCAATGTTTTGTTTAAATTAAAATTAACAAGATTTCATCATAACATTTAAATATATTTTTAATGATTTATGTTAGTTGTCCCTAACCAAATAGTTGGTTGATCTTTTTTTTATTCATTTACACCTAGGAGAATCATGAAAAAATAATTTGCGTAAGATAAAACCCTAGTTTTTAAAAAAGGATTGAAGCTTAGAATGGCATAAAGTACTAGCCTAGGGTGAAGAATAAAAATTTTAAAATGAAAAAGAGTTCTTGCTAATGAGAGTGAAAAATTAATAGATCTTGTTAAATTTCAAAATTGCATGGGAGGAAATTTATTAATATTCTACCTATAAGCCTCCAAACATGAACTTGAAAGACTTCAAAAGATAACTTTTTTTATATTTTTAGAAATTTTAATTATTAAAAGATAATAGGGCATGCATACTAGTTCTTAAGGCATGTTTCATGATTTTTTGTGCCTTGGTTCTTGATTTTAAAATGAACCTTTAATCTCAATTTTGAGTTTTTGGTTGAACAAGTTTGAAAATTGTTTTTTTGAATTTCTAAAACCTAGATTGTGATTTTAAAAATAAACTTGGAGCTAGCTTCAATTCCATCTCCATTACACACAATTAAAATAAAATATTTTGTGAATAATTAGTTTGCTCAACTTTTCCATAATATCCAAGATAAATATTATATTATATTATATTAACTATGTATAACCAATTACAATTAACAATTTGCATAAAAAGTTAAAAATTTTAATTTTTTTTGAAAAGTTGTAACTATTTATTTTGAGAACTTGAACTTGTGTAAAAGGACATAATACATTATTCCCGTGTTCGTCTAATGGAAGCATTGGTTTGAATTAAAACTTAAACCAATGCTTGCATTTAAATTTAAATTCAATAAAATCAATTACTCACTAATTTTGGCAAACTGTTGAACCTTTGACCTAGATACTTTAAAACTTAAATGGAAACTTACTCAAATTAAAAACTTGGCAACATTTACGCATACCAAGGAAAACGCACCATATAAAGAAAAACACAACAACAATGAACACAAGTAATGTGCCAAAACCTTATCTATTAATATGAAAAGGAAGGTGCAAAGTTGAAAATATATTACAAAATGTTAAGGTTTGTGCATCCTTCTTCCAAATCATAGAAATATGTGTTGAACATTTAAAGTTGTTTTGGAAGCTCCTTGCACTTCGCATGATGGCCAACATGTAATAATTATATATTAATTCACAAAGGCAATTTTTTAACACAATTTAAGACATCAGTTTGAACAATCTCATTGGTCACAATTTTTTCTTTCATGTTTAAACACAAGCCTATGAAGCTATTACAACAATTAAGTTCCTTGTACCATAGTATATTAATAGATTTAACACCTTATTGTTGGATAATTAAAATCCATTTTGGCATATAATATTTTTTTTTTTCAAATTTCAATTGTTTTGCATTTAAAAAATATGTACTATTTTCAACATGAATGAGGATGTTAATTGTTTTCATCCATTTTGATCCATAACGTTGATGTCTTATATTTATTGATTCTTTTCTCATTTACTTTTATGTTTCTTAATTTCTATTTGCAACATTTCAATTCATCTTTACAAATCTCAAAATGCAATCAATTACATTAGGATACGTGGAGATTTTTTTATCATCAACAGTGAATGAAAACTTGAAATAATGATTTCCAATGAATTCAAACATCTTTTCAAAACATAATGATATCCACCAAACATTTGCACCCACAATATTTCATTTTTCCAGCAAAGCTTAAAAATATATTACTAAAAAAAAAAGTGTGCAATTATGAAAAAAATTAAAAAATGTTAATGACCGAGGCTTTAATAACCTTTAGATTTCTAAAACTTTTAGCATTATCTAGTTTAAAGTTTCAACATATGGGCATTTTGGGCATTAAATTTCTCAAAAAAATTAACAGTTCAAAAAAAATAATTAATGCTGAATCTAATAAAGTATTAAAGGTGCATTTACACTTAGAAATTATATTCTTGAATCCCTTTTCACCATACTAGTCAATTAAGACTTAAACTTACTTTTCATGAAGATTTTATGCTAGACTAACATTTACCTTGTGCACATGGTTATTTTGTTAGCATGTGATTTTCATGTAGCCCAGTAGGTAATGGGCCCCACCACTAAGCTAATGCAAAAGCTAACTAATAGCCTAGTATTGGGCACAAGTAGGTTTATAAATGCCTGGCCCATTAGCTGCCAAACAAAATTTTTTTGAAGATAACTTTATCCCAATAATTTGATGATTGATCTAGGCCTTATAGGGTTCGAAGAAGCCCCATTGCTCACATTTCTTGCAAACAATTTCAAAGACATAGACATAAAGTTCCACATAGATAGAGAGCTCCACACGGAGAGGTCCCTTTTCCAATTTCATAATGGATTTTGATGATATGGGGGTGTAGGTATTTTTTAAGGTCAAGTCAAAGGTCTAGGTTGATTTTTAAATGTTATTCATTTAAAAAAAAATGTTTAAACCCTATAAATGATACTTTAGAAATATGTATTATCACCAAAATTCTAAAAATAATTTTCTATAATTTTTATAGGTTTTGTGATCTCTAGTTCATTTTCTTAGCAATGGATCCCACTTCTATAGGCAAGATATTCTTGATATGGATTCTTTTGTTTATTACATTCACAAATTCCATTGTCATTAAATCAAAATTGCGCACATTTGTTTTTGACAATGAGCCCAACTTAGGGATGAAATTGTTGCCACTGTCGTGGGGTGTTTTGGCCACCATAAAAAGACATCCTCCTCAATTGTGGTGGAAAGAACCTAGACAATCCACACATGGGGATCAAGTGGAAGTTGATGTATGGCATACTACCCAAAAAATGAGAGATAGAAACTACATCATGCACTATAGGATGACTTTTGATGCTTTTAAAAAATTGGTATTAAAACTAATTCCATTCTTGTGATCACAATGCCTCAATCTTGTGAGCCCATAGTTATAGATTAAGAAGATAGTTGCAATTGTTCTTTATAGATTTGCAGATGGACATAGTGCTATTTAGATGGTTGATTGTTTTAATGTGGGTGCATCAACTATCCACAAAATTTGTGGAGATAGTATGTGATGTTCTCACTAATGTCAAATGCATTAACAATCCAATAGGGAACCGATTGCGGTTGATGATTCAAGAATTCCAAAAATTGACAAGTTTACTAAACATATGTGGATTAATTGACAAAACCCACATTCCTTTGATAGATTTTCAAAGCAAGAAGGTCACACTTGCTCAAAATGATTTCTTCAACAAAACAAAAATTTCATAGTATTGTGTTTTGCAAGGGGTATGTGGTGCAAACAATTGGTTTTGGAATGTGTGTGTTGGACAACCACTGGGAGTTCATGATGGTGGTCAATTCAAGGTGTTTAATTTATATAGACAACTAAGAGATTGAATTTTTTTGCAAGAGCTTATTCTTTTGGTTAGAGGTGTGAAATGTACACCTTACATCATTGGTGATTCATCTTATCCAATTTGAACATATTTGCAAAAAAAATTGGAAGAATAAACACCTTATAGATGTGAACAAAATAAGATATGATTTTAGCATGAATAAAGGTAGAGTTTTGATAAAAAATGCCTTTGGTTCACTAAAGAATAGATGGAGAATTTTGAGACATTTCAACCCTATAGTGGATAAAACAACAAAGGTGATTGTAACATGTTGTGTGCTTCATAATTTTTGTGAAATTTGGAATCAACCATAACCAAGGCATGCAATGTCAAAAAATAGAAGGGAAAACCTAGATGGATTTGGTGCCCATTTGTTGTGTACTCATAAAGAAGAGGATGCAATTAATATAGAAAGAGAAATGTTGAGACTAGCCTTGTATGAACAATGGGTGCTTGATCATTCATTATTATGGTTCCAATTGTCTTTACCATAATACCTTAGCCACTTTAACATGTTTGTTGAATTATTTATCTTATTTGAAGATTTTATTTTGACTATATATATATATACTGTTATATTTGTTTTCTTCCATCATAATTAGGGCAATTAGGGTTAAACTTGCCCATGTAATATGGAATCTGATGCCATTTTGACAAATGATATATGTTTTAATGTTCCATCATATTTGTTTTTTTCCATCACAATTATGGCAATTAGAGTTGGGCTTTGCCATAATTATTGTATTATGGTATTAGTTGAAGGTTGGGTTTTTAAACCATAGGACATGATGGGTCGAATTTATATTGATTTTAACATATTGGTATTTGGTTAACTTGAATCAACAACATTTCATTATGTGTAAGAGGAAATAAAATATTCATCCCACCAACTTTGGTGGTGTCCATAAATTGCAACCCAAAGATCATTCAAGGACCAACATCCCACTAGTGACCACCATTTCAAAAAAAATCATCACATCTCACCACTTGGGGAGGAGGGGGCTCAAACCTTCCAATCTTTTAAAAAGAACCAAAATATATTGAAAATTTCAATGCCCCAAATTCATTGGAATTCTTAAGGAATCTCACACCAAATTGGAATTGACAAATAAATAATCTCAAATTGTAATGAACGTGAGTTTGAAATAAATGAAGGAAAATGAAAATCAAATTTTCATTCAATTTTTAAATACAATCAAATCTTTATTAATGAACTTGTGGTATCCAAATCAAATTAAAACAAATCAATATCAAGTCCATTATTTTTAAAAAACACAAAAGTGGGAATGACCTAAAATAACTTAATTGTCATTATCAATTGCTA
>Ga0116226_10004174_pt1 | contig 12766 bp, 7 predicted proteins | sample S1TSphfallax_FD_89692 | JGI IMG/M metagenome (GOLD analysis project Ga0116226, IMG submission 89692) | Host-associated microbial communities from peat moss isolated from Minnesota, USA - S1T2_Fa - Sphagnum fallax MG | ecosystem: Host-associated > Plants > Peat moss > Unclassified | place: USA... | reverse complement strand
GCCCGAAGACTGAAGACCCTCAAAGGACTTACCCCCTACGAATACGTCTGCTCCATCTGGACAAAAGAACCCCAACGATTCAAACTCAATCCAACCCATCTATCTCTGGGACTAAACAGCTAACCTCACTAAATGAGCGTGGCTTCCGTGAGTCTTCGCGCGTCTTCGTTGGTCACTCCCGGGGCAAGCTCGGCCACTTCGATTCCGCGCGGCGTCACATCGAAGACGCCGATGTCGGTGATGATGCGGTCCACGACGCCGGCCCCGGTGAGCGGAAGCGTGCAGTGCCGCAGCAGTTTCGGACTGCCGTCCTGCGCGGTGTGTTCCATCAGCACGATGACGCGACGGACGCCGGAGACGAGGTCCATCGCGCCGCCCATGCCCTTGACGCGCTTGCCGGGGATCATCCAGTTGGCGAGATCGCCGCGCTCGGAGACCTGCATCGCGCCGAGGATCGCGAGGTCGATGTGGCCGCCGCGGATCATCGCGAAGGAGTCGGCGCTTGAGAAGGTTGAGGCACCGGCGACGAAGGTTACGGTCTCCTTGCCCGCGTTGATGAGGTCGGCATCGACTTCGCTCTCAAGAGGAAACGGCCCCATGCCCAGCAGGCCGTTTTCCGATTGCAGCGTGACCGTGATTCCATCGGGGATGTAGTTCGCCACGAGCGTCGGAATGCCGATGCCGAGGTTCACATAGAAGCCGTCGCGCAACTCCAATGCGGCGCGCTGCGCCATCTCTCGTCTGTTCCATGCCATGACGTTATCCCTCGCGGACCGTTCGTCTCTCGATGCGTTTCTCGCAGTCGGGATTGTGTACCAGCCGATGGACGAAGATGCCCGGCGTATGGATCTCGTCGGGATCGAGCTCGCCTGCTTCGACGATGATCTCCGCCTCGGCGACCGTGATGCGTCCGCACGGTGCCGCATTGGGGTTGAAGTTCCGCGCGGTGAGCCGGTAGACGAGGTTGCCGTGCGGATCGGCCTTCCACGCCTTGACCAGCGCGAGGTCGGCGCGGATGCCGCGTTCGAGAAGATACGTCGCGCCGTCGAACTCCCTGGTCTCCTTGCCTTCGGCGACGAGCGTGCCCACTCCCGTCGCCGTGTAGAAGCCGGGAATGCCGGCGCCGCCCGCGCGCATCCGTTCGGCGAGCGTGCCCTGCGGGGAGAACTCGACTTCAAGATCACCCGAGAGATACTGCCGTTCGAACTCGGCGTTCTCGCCGACGTAGCTGGCGATCATCTTGCGGACCTGTCGTGTTTCTAGCAGCAGGCCGAGGCCCCAGCCATCGACGCCTGCGTTGTTGCTGGCGATGGTAAGGCCGCGAACGCCGGTGTCGCGCAGCGCGGCGATGAGTGCTTCGGGGATGCCGCAGAGTCCGAAGCCGCCAACGGCCAGCGTCATGCCGTCTTGCACGATGCCTACGAGCGCGGCGCTCGCACTGGGCCAGAGCTTGTTCACCGATGGACGCTCCTCCTCAATCAGCGGTAAATGTCCGACCCATCCTCGCAAACGACGCGAGGATGGATGGGGGCACCCGGGCGTTTTAGGCCAGTAAGCATCTCGGACGCACGACAACACTCGGTCCGCGTCGGTTAGATCATAGTCCCATCGGCGCTGGGCAGCACAGTGTCCGGAGTGGCTCGGCAGAAGCTCGCGCGAAGGTCGGCGACGCGGGTCAGCGAGAACGCCTTGGGAGCGGTCGGCGCGGTCACGCCGAGCAGGTCCACGCGCGTCACATCCTGCATGTAGAAGGATGGCCGCGGGTCGGGGTTCATCGGCGCGACCTCGACGTGGCTCAGCTCCAGATTGCGGAGATGGCGGAAGAAGAAGCCGCTGGCGGGCATGGGGCCGAACATGCCGGGGTCGGGATACTTCTCGACGTTCTCGGGCGGGACGACCTTGACGAGGTCGCTGTAGTCGCCGCCCTGGTGCTCGATGAAGACGTTCGAGAGCTTGATGTCGCTGATGGAGTAGCCGGGGATGCCGCTCACGATCGAGCAGATGCGCGAGTTCGTGTTGTAACTGACGAAGTTATCGACCAGCACGCGGCGCAGTGTGCCGACGACGGTGCTCTGGTCGCCGGTGCCCCGTGGACCGCGCAGACGCGCGCCAAGCCGGAAGAAGAGCGGTGCCTCGGTGACGTCGCGCTGCGTGATGTTCGAGATGGTGATGTCTTCGCAGAGCGCGCCGTCCTCGCTCTCGAGCGCGAGGCCCTGGCAGCCTTCGAAAACGCAGTTCGTGATGGTGATGTTGCGGAAGCCGCCATTCGATTCGGTCCCGCACTTGATGCGGCCGGTGCGGTAGACGCCTTTGGCTTCCGGTGCGAACTTCTTGAAGGTGCCATCGAGCAGCGTCCCGAGCTGGTAGGTTCCGGTGACGTAGCAATTCGCGATGGTCAGGTTCTCCGTTGCGCGGTTGTAGCCGAGCGCGAAGCTCGACTTGGGACAGATGCCGTCGTCCCACGGCGAGTTCACGGTGCAGTTTGTGGCATGCACATTGCGGCAGCAGTCGATGTCCATGCCGTCGCGGTCAGTGTCGATCTTCAGGTTGTCGATGGTCAGGTTATCGACGCCGGTCAACAGCAGCCCGAAGTGTCCGCCCTTGAGGATGGAGAAGTCGCGCAGCGTGATGTTGCGGCAGTTCTTCATCGCGATGGCCTTGTTGCCCACGCCCGGCTGCTCCGCGCTGTAGGTGGGAAAGTTGCCGCGCGGGTCGCGGCCCCCGCCGAAGCTGAGGCCCTTGCCGAAGATCAGCCCGGGGCCGGTGATGGAGACATCGTGGATGTCCTCGCCCCAGATGAGCGAGTTGTGCCAGTGGTTGTGGCCGTAGTCCTGGTAGGCGTCGTAGGCGGTCTTTGGCTCTGCGGCGTCGTAGGTTCCGCCGTTGTAACCAGTGGTCTCGCCGGGCAATGGCGAGGCCGCGGCGACGATGGTCGAGCCCTGCGAGAGGTAGAGGCTGACATGGCTCTTCAGTCGGATAGAGAAACAGAGAAACTCCCCGGCGGGAAAGAAGACGAGGCCACCGCCAGCGGCAGCGGCCGACTCGATGGCCTTGTTGATGGCCGGCGTATCAAGGGTTTTGCCATCGCCCATTGCGCCGTAGGTGCGGACGTCGAAGAGTGCCGGGGATAGGGGTTCGCGGCCCTCCGGCTCGCGCGAGACTGTAGCCGCCAGTGCGTTGACAGGTGCTCCCAGACCGGCGGTCGCAGCTAACGCATAGGGAGAAAGCTTGAGCAGTTCGCGGCGGCGTTCGTCGATTGACTTCATCTCACGACTATAAAGTACCTTCGGCTGAATTTGAGTGTTCCGGGACAGCCCCTGAAACGAAGACGCCTCAAGATGCTGCGGTCCGCTTCGCGGTCAACTGGAAGTAGATGGCGGGCGTAACGATGAGGCTGAGGACGACGGAGATGGTAAGTCCCCCGATCACGGCGATGGCGAGCGGCTGAAGCATCTGAGAGCCGGCACCAAGCGCGAAGGCGAGCGGCAACATGCCGCACATGGCCGCGACCGCCGTCATCACGATAGGCCGGAGGCGGCGCTGCGCGGCGTGCAGCATCGCATCGAGAGCGCTGTCACCCTCGGCGCGGGCGCGCTCATCGGCGTCGAGCAACAGGATGCCATTCTTGGCGACGATGCCGATGACCATGATGAGACCCATGAAGCTGGCGACGTTGAAGTTTGTGTTGGTGATGAGGAGCGCGAAGACGACCCCGGCCATCGAGAGCACAGAGCTGGTGAGGATGGCGATGGGCGCGGAGAAGTTGCGGAACTCGACCAGCAAGACGCCGAAGACCAGCGCGAGGGCGAGCACAAGAACGCGCGAGAGGTCAGCGAAGGACTTCTGCTGCTCCTGATAGGTTCCGCCGTACTCCACGCGCACGGAGGCTGGAAGGCTCAGCTTCGCGACGGCCTGCTTGACCTGCGCCATCGCGCCGCCGAGGTTGGTGCCTTCGAGGCGGCCACTGACAAGGACGACCTGCTGCAGGTTCTCGCGGCGAATCTCATTCTGTGGTGGAAGCTCGGTGATCTGGGAGAGCGCGCCCAGAGTCGCGGTTCGTCCCGATGTCGAGTTGAAGACGGTATCTTCGATGGCCGCAAGCGAGGCGCGGTGCTCCGCCGACATGCGGACGCGGACCGTGTAGGGCCGTGTGCCGACGATGACTGGATCGCTGGCCGTAAGGCCGTCCATCAGCGAGGCCGCGTCCTCGGCGACCTCTCGCGGCGTGAAGCCGAGCCGGCTGGCGACGACGGGATCGACCTGGAATGTCGTGGCAGGGCCGCTGAGCGTGTTGTCGACTCCGTTCTGGGTATCGACGATGCCGGGGATTGCGGCGATGGCCGCCTGGACCTTCGGACCGAGGTCATGGAGAAGCGCTGTGTCGCTCGTGAAGAGCTTGATCTGTATCGGTTCGGGCGAATTCGAGAGGTCGTTAATCATGTCCTCGAGCACCTGCGTGAACTCGACATCGAGCTGCGGATACTGGGCCTTGATCTTGCCGCGGACTTCGTTGATGATCTCGTCGATGGGGCGTGAGCGGTTGGGTTTGAGGCGCACGGAGATGTCTCCGGTGTTGGCCTCGGTCACCGCCGCCAAGCCTAACTGCAAGCCTGTCCGGCGCGTGGTGATGAGGACCTCGGGCGTCTCGCGGAGGATCTGTTCGACGTGGTCGAGGACCTCGCCAGTCGAGGCGAGCGAACTGCCGGCGGGCATGATGTAGTCGAGAATGAAGGCGCCCTCATCCATCTCCGGCAGCAGGTCCGAGCCCAGCGCGTTGTAAGCGAAGTACCCGGAGACGAGAAGAACGGCGGCGATGGCCGCAATCGCCCACGGTCTGGCGATCGTCCAGTTCAGCGCACTCGCATGTGCTGAGACGATGCGCCGCATGATGGGGCCATTGTCTTCATGGCTGTGCGCGGGTTCGTCACCAGTGGTGTCCCGCGCTTTGCGGAGCAGCGAGAGGGAGAGCGCAGGCGTGAACGTCAGCGCGAGGCAGAGCGAGGTCAGCAGCGCGGCGGTCATGGTGATGGCGAGTGCGCGGAAGAAGCTGCCCGTAACTCCTGTGACCGCGATGAGCGGGAGGAAGACGACCACCGGCGTGACGGTCGAGCCGATGAGCGGCACGGTGATCTCGCTCAAGGCGCGGCGCACGGCCTCCACGCGCCCCTGTCCTGAGTCGCGATGGACGACGATGTTCTCGACGACGACGATGGCGTCGTCGATGACCAGGCCGATCGCAGCGGCAAGGCCGCCGAGCGTCATCAGATTGAAGCTTTGACCGATGACCCACGATACAAGGATGGTGATCGCGACGGTGACCGGAATCACCAGGCCGGCGACAAGCGAGCTGGTCCAGTCCCTTAGGAAGAGGAAGAGCACGAGGCACGCGAGTGCTAGTCCGATGAGGATCGCGTCGCGTACGCTGGCGATGCTCTCGCGCACCAGCTCGGACTGGTCGTAGAAGGGCGTCATGCGGACGCCGGGAGGCAGCATCGGCTGGAGGAGTTTCTCCTGTTCCGCGACAGCGTTCGCAACCGCGACGGTGTTGCTCGACGGCTGTCGAGTGATGTTGATGAGGACCGACGGCCGACCGTTTGCATCCACCGCGGTGAAGACTGGCATGGTCGCGGGCGTGACCGTGGCGACATCGTCGATGCGGACCGGAACGCCGCTCGCCGTACTCTTCACAACGAGGTTGCCAAGCTGTTCGGCATCATGCGCCTGCGCGCCGACGAGCGAGAGGACGAGCTGATGGTCGGCCTCGTAGAGGCCCGGCGAGTCGATGATGTTCGACGCGTCCACCGCGCTGACCAGGTCGGTCACAGTCACGCCCGTCGCCTGCAGCCTAGCGGGGTCGGGGACGATGTGGAACTCCGGTACCTTGCCGCCCTGGACGACCACGGTGGCAACTCCGCTGACGCGGTTCAACTGCGGCTTCAGCTCATAGGTGGCGAGGCTCCAGAGGGCGGTCTGGGAGACAGTGGCCGGGCCGCGATCTTCGGCGGTAAGGGCGTAGCCGAGGATCGGAAAGGTCGCGAAGGTAAGCCGGTTAGTGGTGATCTTCGCGGTCGCGGGCAGGGTGGATTGCACCTTCGCAAGCGCCGCGTCGGTGAGTTGCAGCGTGCGGAACATGTCCACGTTCCAGTCGAAGAAGAGGCTCACCTCTGCCGATCCACGGCTGGTTGTGCTGCGCACGGTCGTCAGGCCCGGGACAGAGTACACGGCGTCCTCGATAGGGCGGGTGATGGTGACCTGCATCTGTTCGACGGGCATCACGCCGTTGTCGACGCCGATGACGACGCGGGGAAAGTTGGTGTCGGGAAAGACCGAGATCGGGACCTGGAAGGCGGCGTAGATGCCGGCGAGGGTGAGCACAGCGAGGAAGAAGTAGACGGGCTTTGCGAGCCGGACGAGCCAGAAGGATTCGGCGCGGTCGCAGTTTGCGGAAGCATCTGCAGAGGATGCGGTGCGAGTCAGGCTCATTTGTCCCCGCCCTCGTTAGCGGCGGAGGGCTTGGCATCCCCGCCAGCCGCGTCGTCTCCGTCCTTCTTCTCGGCCGGTCCGATCTTGACCTTCGTGCCGTCGTCGAGTCCGTAACCGCCACCCGTGATGACCATATCGCCCGAGCTCAGACCGCTCAGGATCTGTGTCGATTCAGCCGTCTGGATGCCGGTCGTGACCGTGCGCTTCTTCGCGGTGCCATCGGCGGCGATGAGCATCACGATCTTGCCCGCGCCCTCGCTGGAACGCGCGACTGCCTCGGTCGGGACCAGCAGAGCCCGTTCGACGGTGCGGCCCTTGATCGTCGCATGGACCGGCGTTCCGGCCTTCAGTCTGCCATCGCGGTTCGCGGCCTTCAGCCAGACCTCGACCGTGGTGCTGCCGGGGTCGAGGGCCGGACTGACCAGCGATACCGTTGCATCGACCGGATCGTTGATCCCCGGGACCGTAAGGGTCGCGGCCGCGCCAAGCTGCAACTGCTGCGCCTGGACCTGCGCGATGTGCAGCTTGGCGATCATGAAGGACGTGTCCATGACGGTGACGATGGGCATTCCTGCGGCCGCGGTCTCGCCGGCGAAGAGCGGCCGGTCTGTCACCACGCCGGAGATAGGCGTGCGAATCTGCGTGTAGCTGAGCTGCGCCTCCGCGCCGAGATACTTGCCCTTAGCTGAAGCGAGCTGCCCCTTTGCGACCTCGAGCGAAGCAGTCGTTCCTGTTTTTTTTACGGCTTCGAAGTGCTGCTGCGCAATGTCATAGGCCGCCTGCGCCTGCACCGCGGTGGCACGCGAGGTATCGAGATCGCGTCCCGGGATCGCACCCTGCGCGAAGAGTTGCTCCCGGCTCTTCAGAATCGCGTTGTCGAGATCGAGCGTCGACTTCGCCTGGGTCAGGTCGAGCCGCGCCTTCGTGGCATCTTCAGGCACGGTCGTCTGCGTGGCGGTGGTGTAGGCACCCTGCGCGGCGTCGTATGCGCCCTTGTTATCGAGCGCGGCGGCGGCGAGGTCCTTATCTTCGAGTGTCGCCAGAAGCTCTCCCGCCGTCACGTGCGATCCGCGCTGCACGTAGAACTTGAGCACAGGGGCGGTGACCTTGGGCAGAATCGCAGCCTGGGCGACGGGCGAGAGAATCGCATCGGCTGCGATCTCCTCGGTGATCGCGCCGGTGACCGGGTGCGTCGCCTGCACGATGACCTCGGGCTTCACCGTTGTGTCTTCGGCACCCTTGCATCCGGCGAGAGAGCAGGCGATGCAGCACAACGCGAGCAGCGCGGATGATCGGGTTGCGCTCATGGGTCTCATCAATGTGGCAGCGGTATCGTTCATAGGGTCCCCGTCAGGGTCTGGAGATTCGCGAGGGCAAGCTGATACCGCACTGTTCCGTCCTGGAGCGCGAGTTCAGCCGACGTAAGCGAGTTCTGCGCGTCGACAACCTCGAGCACACTCGCCTCGCCCGCGGTGTAACGCAGCCGCGTGAGCTTGAGGCTCTCGCGCGCGGTGTCGGAGCTGAGCTGGAGCGAGTCGAGCTGGTCGTGTGCGACGCGGGCCTCGTTGTAGAACTCTTCGAGATTGGCGATGAGCCGGCGCTGGGTCGCGGAGAGTGCCACCTTCGCCGAGTCGCGAAGTATCTGGGCCTGTTTCACCCGGTGCGCGGTTGACAACCAGTCCCAGACGGGAATGTCGATGGTGGCCGAGGCGGAGTAGCCAAGGTTGCGCGCGTGGTCCGGACCGTTCGCGGCGAAGTGCGCGGCGTCGATGCCGTAGGAGTAGTTGAGACTCAGGTCCGGCAGATACGCCGCGCGGGCGGCGGTTACGCCAAGCGCGGCTGAGCGCACGCTGGCAAGGGCGCTCGCAAGCTCCGGGTTCGAGGCCGAAGCCGCGGCCTCCGTCGCGGCGCGGTCAGGCAGCGCGGAGGCGACAGGAAGCGCGACCGTGTACGGAGAGCGAGGGTCGGCAAAGAGCAGCACACCCAGGTCGAGACGCGACCTCTCGGCGAGCAGGTCGGCATCGGCAAACTCACGCTGGCGCTGCTGCAGGCTCAACTGCGCCTTAACCACGTCGGCATGGGCCACCTCGCGCTCCGCTTCGCGCTGCTGGGTCTGCTTCAGGAAGTCGGCCGCCTCATCGAGAGCCCGCTGCGCGATGGCCACCTTGCCCTTCGCGATGGACGCGTTGTAGAAGAGTCCCACGACCGTTGCGGCAAGCCCGCGCCGCGCGATCTCAAGCTCCGCGGCGGCGATGGCCGAGGCGGCATCCGCGCGGGAGACCGCGTTGAACTGCGCCAGACCAAGCGTCTCGGAGACCGAGCCCTGGCTCACATACTCGTGGACCGTGTTATTCGCAATAAAGACTGGTGCGCTCCCGCCCGAGGTAGACGAAGCTGCTGTGGAGCCAGCGGATGCAAGAGGCAGGTGGTTCGACTCCGTATACAGATACTGGTTGTGATAGATCACCGACGGCAGCAGGGATGCCTGCGCGATCGATTTATCGAGCCGTGCTGTGCGGCTGGCCGCAACCGAAGCGGCGAACGTCGGCTCATTGAGCCGCGCCAGAGCGAGCGCGCGGTCAAGGGTTATCGTCTCGCCCGCGGTCTGTACAGCCACCTGGGCAGGCACCTGGGCCGATACCGCGACCAGGCCGAAGACCGCGCTGCGGCAAAGCCAGATTGCAATGTGTTGCTTGTAATTCATAGGTTGGTTGACCGCAACGCGGGCGCAGAGAAGCATCGGAGAGACGACCCGCTTGCTCGGATGGTCCTTCACCTGGCCGCTGCTTGAGTATCGCCGAGGGAACTTAACAGAACCTTAAGAACGCGGCAGATCCCGCGCGGCCGAAGCAACTCGGGTGCCCATGTCTCGCCTCTGAGACGTGCGACGCAACTCTCGAGCTCTCTTTCCGGTACCAATACCGTTCGGTTGCCCCATCCATCGGCCTCGTGCGATGGGTGGGATGTATGCCGCCCGGATGACCGCCGTTCTACGTGACGGCACACCACTACAGCAGCATGGCAGCCAGCAACGTGGTTCGCGGCACCAGATGCCGCCGCTCCAGATGCTCATGCGGTGCATGAGCGCCCGCGCCCACCGCTCCCATGCCATCGAGCGTCGGGACGCCGAGCGCGGCCGTCAGGTTTCCGTCGGACGCTCCGCCAGTCGACGCTTCTTCAAGGGCGATGCCGATGGTCGCCGCCAGACGCTGCGCACGGCGGAAGAGAGCGGCCGTGCCTCGTGAGCGCTCCATGGGCGGCCGGTTCATGCCTCCGCCGATCGCCAACGTGCAAGCGCTGTCGAAGGGACGCAGCGACCGCAGCGCACGGTCGATGCGCACAAGGTCCCTCTTGCGGGCGATCCGGACATCGATCTCCGCCCACGCCTCGGCCGCGATCACATTCGAGCAAGTGCCGCCGCCGATAACACCTGGGTTCACCGTGATGCCCTTGGTCAGGTCGGTCAGCGACTGGATCGCGGCGATCTGCCGCGAGAGCTCTACGACGGCGCTGTGCCCAGCCGTAAAGTCGACCCCACTATGCGCCGCGACACCTTTCACATCCAGACGGTACATACCCACCGCCTTGCGGGCGGTCTTGTAGGCACCAGCATCTCCCTGCGCCGGTTCCAGCACATACACCGCGCGGCAGCGTTGAGCGATGGTCTCGGTCAGCTTTCGCGAGGCAGGACTGCCTACCTCTTCATCGCCATGGATCAGCAGCGTCACCGGCGCGTGCGGAAGCTGCATCTCGCGCAGCGTCTCGATCGCCGTCAAGGCCATCAACACGCCGGCCTTCATGTCCAGAACGCCGGGGCCGGCTATGCGGTCGCGCGTTACGCGGAACGGCATTCGCGCCAGCGCTCCCAGCGGCCATACCGTATCGAGATGGCCCAGCAGCAGCGTTGGTTGCTGACCGCGCGCGGGCTGGCCGAATCGCACCTCCAGCGAGTCGCCGAACTTGCGCTCTTTATGCGGCACGACCTTGCCCCCAGCGGCCTCCGACCAGCCCGCGAAGACGCTGACCGCGTGGTCCACACCCGACTTATTGCTGCTTGGCGATTCGATCTCGACCAGCGTCCGGAGGCGATCGATCAGATCTTGCTCACGGCGGCGGACTGCGTCAAAGATGCTTTGCGTGTTCATGTGTAGGCAGTCCTGTCTCGCATTTGTTGCGACAGTCTCTTCAGATCATAACGCCCTGTCTTGCGTGACGATGTCAATGGAAGTCATGCGATCGGAGTTCCATCGCGCTATCGGTAAGGCTGGTGAGCCGCATCGCCTTTACATGGATCACGCCATCCTGATTTTGCAGGACACCTTCGGCCAGCAGGAACTTGCTCCGTGTGACGATGAGACGCGCGCGCTCATAGAGGTCAGGCGTCACAATGACATTAGCAATCCCTGTTTCGTCTTCCATCGAGATGAAGATGAAGCCTTTGGCTGTGCCGGGTCGCTGGCGGGCGATAACGCAGCCCGCCGCTTTCACATACTCACCGTCTCGACAACTGCGAAGCTCTGCGGCCGAGAGCACATTTCTCGACTGCAATTCCTGCCGTCTGTAGTGCATGGGGTGTTTTCCAACGGTGAGGCCGGTTCCGGCGTAGTCGGCTACCAGGCGCTCCTCCGTATTCATCTGAGCCAACGGCAGGGCATCGGAGGCCTCCCGAAGCCAGTCACTATTCTGCCGAAGCAGCGGCCCTTCCAGTTTGCCGGCGCGCTCCACCTGCCACAGCGCATCACGGCGATGCTCGACTCCATCGAGTTTGTTGAGAGCCCCTATACGCGCCAGTAGGTTCAACTCTTTCCGGTTGAGCACAGGAACACGCAACGCGAGGTCTTCCGAGGAGCGGAAGTGGCCGTCCTGCGAACGGGCCGCGACGACGGCCTCTGCGGACTGACGCCGCAGACCCTTCGCGTAGCCCAGGCCCATCCGCAAAGAAAGCGCGCCCCCGTCTTCGTGTCCGGCCTCATGTTCGATGGTGCAAGCCCAATCCGACACTTGAATGTCGATTGGTCTTACGCGCAACCCATGACGTTGTGCGTCTTTCACCAGCACGGCGGGCATGTAGAAGCCCATCGGCTGGTTGTTCAGGATCGCGCAGGTAAACGCGGCGAGGTACTTCACTTTCAAATAGGCCGAGGCATACGCGATCAGCGCGAAGCTGGCCGCATGGGACTCAGGAAACCCGTACAGCGCGAAGGAACTGATGTTCTGAATGATGTTCTCCTGCGTTGCCAGATCAATGCCGTTCGTCGTCATCCCAGCACGGAGCTTGCCTTCGAGATTCTTCATCCGCTCCCAGGAGCGCCGCATCCCTACGGCGCGGCGCAACTCTTCCGCCTCCGCGCCGGAAAAGTTGGCAACTGTCATCGCGATGCGCAGCAGTTGCTCTTGAAAGAGTGGAACGCCAAGCGTCCGCTTGAGTACGGGTTCCAGCGAAGGATGCGGATACGTCACTGCCTCTTTCTTCTGCCGCCGCCGCATATAGGGGTGCATCATCTGGCCGACGATGGGGCCAGGGCGGATGATGGCGACCTGCACGACGAGATCATAGAAACGCGTCGGACAGTTCCGTGGCAGGGACGCCATCTGTGCGCGGCTCTCGACCTGGAACATGCCGACCGTGTCGGCCTGTTGCAGGACTTTATAGACCTCCTCATCCTCCGGTAGTTGAGCCAGGTCTACTGTTTCGCCGTAGTGCTGAGGTATTAGCTCGATACAGTCCTTCAAGACCGCCATCATGCCGAGGCCGAGCAGGTCTACCTTGATGATGCCGAGGTCGGCACAGTCTTCCTTGTCCCACTGGACAACGGTGCGACCGGGCATGGATGCGCGTTCGAGCGGCACCACGCAGTTCAACTGTCCCTGACAGATCACCATGCCTCCCGAATGCTGTCCGAGATGGCGCGGCAAGTCCTGCAGCCGCATACAGAGCTCGAGGTACTTGGCGATACGCGGGTGTTTAAGATCGAACCCGGCATTTTGAAACGAGTGTGCCATCGTGTCCGTCTTGCCGCGCCACTCCCACTGACTGACGAGGCTCGACAATCGGCCAAGCGACTCCTGATCGAAACCAAGGACTTTACCGACCTCTCGCGCCGCCGACTTCCCGCGATAGGTTATGACGTTTGCAGTCATAGCGGCTCCAAGTTCGCCATATCGCTGGTAGACGTATTGGATGGCTTGCTCTCGCTTGTCTTCGGACGGGAGATCGAGGTCGATGTCCGGCCACTCGCCCCGGCTCTCGCTCAGGAACCGCTCAAAGAGCAGTTCCATCCCT
>Ga0116226_10004173_pt1 | contig 12767 bp, 7 predicted proteins | sample S1TSphfallax_FD_89692 | JGI IMG/M metagenome (GOLD analysis project Ga0116226, IMG submission 89692) | Host-associated microbial communities from peat moss isolated from Minnesota, USA - S1T2_Fa - Sphagnum fallax MG | ecosystem: Host-associated > Plants > Peat moss > Unclassified | place: USA... | reverse complement strand
TCGATTACCGTGACTGAACCCACCCCTGCAAGCGATTCAACACGGTTAATTAGGGCGCGGTCTGCTGCAACGCACAAGTCTCTTGGTTCTAGCTGGACTAGATAATCTCCCGGTTCTTCAAGCACGATCATCACTTTGCCTGGGCCTGGTGTGGCACGCAATATATCTGAGAGCTTATTGAGGAGCTTCTCGTCAGAATTTCCCAACGGCACTACGATACGGAGCGATTCGGGCAGCTTGATTTTTACATCTTCCAGTGCAGTGATAGTTGAGATGGCGAGTTTGGGGGCAGCATCGTCCTCACCGCGAAGTTGGCCGCGAACTAATACGGGGACATCGATTTTTAGTTTTTCTGCGAGCTTTTTGTATGCCTCAGGAAATGCAATTATGTCAAGCTTGCCGAGCGTATCTTCAATTGCAGCCTGGGCGTATAAGTCACCTTTACGAGATTTGGCAACCTTCAAGCCTGTTATGACTCCAGCAATAGAGACCTCATTTTGCGGCTCCTGACCACGGCGGTAACTTACAGGCTCCGGTTTCGTCTCCAGTGCTTCTTGTGTAGTTAGCACTTTTAGGTTGAGTAATTTGTCAGCATATTTTTCCAGAGGATGACCAGAAACAAAGAAACCAAGGACTTCCTTTTCGTTTTGGAGGCGTTGATGTTCATCCCAGTCAGCAGTTTTTGGCAGATCATTTCTGGGAGCGGCAACTAGGGCAGAATCATCAAAGAGACCGAAGAGACCTGATTGCCCTGCGGCTGCGTCACGCTGAGATTTTTGAGCGCGCTCCATAGCTTTGTCCACAGCTTGCATAAGCTGCGCACGCCGACCAAGGGAATCAAGCGCACCGGCTTTAATCAGGGATTCGAGAACACGTTTATTCATTAGACGAAGATCTATGCGCTCACAGAAGTCCCAAAAATCAGTGAAACCGGTTCTACCCTCTGCTTTTAGCTGTTCGCGGGCGCTGATGATGGAATCAATTGCATTATGCCCAACATTTTTGATTGCAGCTAGTCCGAAACGGATGGCATTACCGTTGGGAGTGAAATTTGCTTCAGAAAATTGAACATCTGGCGGCTCCACGGAAATGTTGAGCTCACGACATTCTGAAATGTATTTGACGACATTTTCTGGTTTGGATGTTTCACTTGTTAGGAGTGCTGCCATAAACTCTACTGGATAGTGGGTTTTTAGATATGCAGTGTGGTAGGCCAGCAAAGCGTATGCAGCAGAGTGAGACTTATTGAAGCCGTAACCGGCAAAATGCTCCATCTGGTTAAAAATGCTAACGATTTCATCTTTTGGATGATTCAGTTTGATTGCGCCGGTAACAAAGCGATCTCGCTGTTTTGCCATTTCTATCGGGTCTTTTTTGCCCATTGCGCGGCGTAGCAAGTCCGCTTCACCTAGCGAGTATCCGGCCAACACGTTGGCGATCTGCATGACTTGTTCCTGATAAACGATAACTCCCAAAGTTTCTTTGAGGATAATTTCGAGCTCAGGCAATTCATATTCGACTTTGGCACGACCCAACTTGCGATTGATGAAATCATCAATCATACCGCCCTGTATTGGGCCGGGGCGATAGAGTGCATTCAGCGCTGTAAGGTCTTCAATGGCAGTAGGCTTATAGCGACGAAGCACATCCCGCATGCCGCCAGATTCAAACTGAAAAACTCCCGAAGTTAATGCGCGGTGGAATATTTGTTCATACGTTTTGATATCGTCTAGAGGAATTATGCCAAGGTCCAGATCAATGCCCTGGTTTTTTTTTATTAATTTCACGGTGTCATCAATGACGGTGAGGGTGGTCAGACCGAGAAAATCCATTTTCAGCAGACCCATCTTTTCTATGGCCTTCATGTCGTACGCAGTAACAATTTCATCATTTTTATTGCGGCTAAGAGGAACGAGTTCGGTAAGTGGCTGTGGAGCAATAACTACACCCGCAGCGTGTACACCTGCTCCACGGACAAGTCCTTCTAGTTTTTTTGCTGTATCGACAAGATCACGTATGTTCTGTTCGTTCTCGTAAGCCTGTTGCAGAGGCTGAGACTCTTTTAGTGCCTGATCTATGGTCATACCGATAGTTGTCGGAATCATTTTCGCGATGCGGTCTACTTCGCCATAGGGCATATCGAGCGCGCGCCCTACATCTTTAATAGCGGCTTTGGCCGCCATCGTATTGAAAGTGATGATCTGTGCGACTTGTTCACGGCCATATTTGCGGGTTACATAGTCAATCACTTCGCCACGGCGGTTCATGCAAAAGTCAATGTCTATATCAGGCAATGACACTCGCTCTGGATTTAGAAATCGTTCAAAGAGTAAATTATTTTGGAGTGGATCAATATCGGTAATGCCAAGAGCATAGCCCACCAAAGAACCTGCGGCAGAACCACGACCCGGGCCAACAGGAATAGAGTGCTCGCGTGCGTATTTGATAAAGTCCCACACAATTAGAAAATAGCCAGAAAACTTCATCTGCTTGATGCAGTCTATTTCAAGTTGCAGACGAGCATCATATTCAGTTAGGCTGCGCCGAAGCAGGCCATTAAGTTGAAGATGTTGTATTGCTGTTTCGCGGCGATGGCGATACCCTTCGCGACACATCTGTTCGAAATAGCTGTCTACTGTTTGTCCGGGAGGAACATCAAAAGCTGGAAATGGGTTATCAACTTTAGTAAGTTTCAGATTGCAACGCTCGGCAATCTCCATTGTGCGCTTCAGGACATCTGTACGATGAGAAAATACTTGTGTCATCTGCTCGGCAGATTTGACGAAAAAATCATTGCTATCAAACTTCATGCGACTGGGGTCACTCATAGTGGTACCAGTCTGAACGCACAGCATGATTTCATGAGGACGAGCATCGTCATCGCAGAGATAATGACTATCGTTGGTGGCAACCAGAGGAATACCGAGTTCTTTTTCGATACGAAATAGATCTGCGTGAATACGCCTTTCTAGTTCAAGTCCTTGATCTTGTATTTCTAGAAAGAAATTTCCCTTTCCAAACAAGTCTTGATATTGACCGGCAGAAGCACGGGCAGCTTCATATCTACCCGCCATAAGGTGCTCGCAAAGCTCACCTGAGAGACATCCAGAAAAACCGATTAGACCTTTAGAATGTTCAGCTAGAAATTTCTTGCTTACCCTTGGACGGCGGTAAAATCCATGTAATGACGCTTCCGAAGTAATGCGTACAAGGTTGCGGTAGCCCTCCTCATTTTGGGCCAAAACCAGAAGGTGATTATTTTCATCCCCCTCTTTATCGCGGCCCCAACTGACTTCTGCGCGGTGATCTTCAGTTTTCGATATGTAAAGTTCACAGCCGAGAATTGGCTTGATACCTTTTTTAGCCGCTGCATCAAAGAAGTGGACTGCTCCATAAATATTTCCATGATCAGTCATGGCAACTGATTTCTGTCCCAATTCACTAACGCGAGTTACAAGTTTATCTACATCACATGCCCCATCAAGCAGGGAGTAATCGGTGTGTAGGTGAAGATGAGTGAATTCAGCAGCCATAGTGTGATTCTAAGCTGCTCTGAGAGAAAGAGTTATGAGGAAAACACGGCCGAAATAGTGGGTCACTTATTACTGTTGAGGCGTATTTTGACCACTTGACGGAATACTATTTGCACTGGCGGTCTTTGTAGCCTTATGCACTGGATTCCTGCGATGACGAGTTGCGGTAGCTCTGCGACGGTTAGAATGAGTTGTTTTTAGGGGAACTCGCCTCTGTGGCTGGATTGCAGCGCTAACCGGAATAGAACCAGAATAGTCTGTATCAAAATCTGCACCTACTGGAACCAGGAAGCTCTGAACAACTTTACCGCCAAAGCCACCTGTGCGAACCTCAATACGAGTTGGATCAATTCCCTTCTCGTTGACCAAGTATGCCTTAGTGTTGACAGCACGCTGTGCTGCAACCAAGTTACCCCCCAGTTCGCTGGGGGCAGCATCTCCAACGATAACGATTTGCGCATCAGGACTACGTTGCAGTGAGAGGGCAACGGAATCTAGACATGCTTTAGCTTCATTATCTACACGAGTTGGACGAGCACGATCTCTAGAGAATGAAATATCACAAAGAGGCTCCGTGTGAATTGCCTGTTCCGGTGGAGGCTGAGGAGTAATACCGTTGACCATAAAGCTGGCAGTTGCTTCCGCTGTGCGGCCTAAATTATCTACTGTGTCGCATGTAACAGTTACAGGCCCAGTTGGCAGTCCTTGAGTGTTCAATGTTGCTGAGGTACCAGCTCCACTGACCATACCGCCAGATGTTTTGAAGCTATAAGTCAACGGCAGATTTGACGAGCTGTACGCTTGAGCCGTAATTATAACTGTTTGACCTGCCGTAACGATATTCGGTACAGCGGTGCAGGATATGGTGGGGGGCTGAGGTGATGCAACTGTAAATGTTGTTGAGCAGTCTGCCGCATGCTTACCACTGCTTGCATGCACATTCGTAGTGTAGATGCCCTGTGCCAAACCATGTGTATCAATAGTGATGGTATTATCTGTTCCACTTAAACGCCCACCAGTGCTCGACCAAGCATATGCAATTGAATAGCGAGGATCAAACCCTGATACAAATGCAGTGACGTTTATTAGATCACCGACAGCCACAGTAGTTGGAGTGGCTGAGCAGGACAACTGAGGCCCAGTGGGCGGCGGCATTCCGGGCTGAGATTCTGTCTCGTGCTTTTCTACTCCACCAAAATGCCATACCAACCCTGCACTAAGGCGCAGAGCGTCAAAGCTAACATTACCACCACTGGTTGTGGTCACAGTGCCATAGTTGACCCTGACCACTTCATAGTCTGCCTGAATGAAGCGAATTGCCATGTGGTGATTGAAAAACGGTGTGCTGTAATCCATTCCAAAACCTGCGCCGTAAGCCTGCCCCCAAGTTGCGGAATTGTAGTAGCTGTAGGTAAGCGGTGACGCAGTTGCAACAATATTCGGGCCAGAAATATTTGCTGTACCGACTAGTCCGTGAGCAAAAACGCTCAGGCCACTATCTTTGGCGTTATAACGGAAAATTGGCCCACCTTGAAGAAAATAGAGCGAATCATTTTTATAAGTTAATTGGTAACTGCCGCCTGCTTCTACACCTATACTCCGTTTGAAATAATAAGCGCCTTGCCCCAATGCTCCGTAAGGCATGGTTGGGAAACGATAGCCTTGAACAGTGTCTGTTTGGCGCGTGAAGTAACTGTATCCAGCATAGACATCAATTCGAGAGGGGGGCTGCCCAGTATACTGTCCGTGTAGCGGAAGGGAGATGCATGCCAATGCAGCTAAATAAATAGCCTTTGCAAGGGCTTGAGCGCTACTAGCACACCTTGATGTCATCACAGTCAATATACTCTGCAGAGCCATAAAAAATGAATTGAATAATAGTACTCAGGGCTACCTGTAATCAAGATAGTTATACAGATCTTGCCATCCTAGGAACAGGCACCCACTTGTTTTGTATGTGACTATTTTTTGGACTTTAAATGATGAGCCTGAACAATTGCGAGATATTTTTTTGCGTTTTCAGTAATGATTTCAGGATGTCCATCTGCAACAGCCTTGTTGTCCACCAAATCCCCACCAACACCAAGTGCAAATGCACCTGCTTCAAGAAATTCTGCGGCAGTGGCGAGAGAAACCCCACCAGTTGGTATCATCTCTACCTGCGGGAGCGGAGCCTTCAAGGCTTTGAGATATTTTGCTCCACCAACTGCGCTGCACGGAAATACCTTGACAATGTTAGCGCCAGCCTGCCATGCCGTAACCACTTCTGTAGGAGTTAGGACTCCGGGGATGATGGGCGCGCTATAGCGACCACACATCTCAATCGTTTTCACATTTAAGGCAGGGCTGACGACAAACTGCGCTCCAGCCAGAAGGCAGATGCGAGCTGTCTCTGGGTCAAGAACCGTTCCAGCACCAACAAGAAGCTTACTTCCTGCCTGCTCAACCAGCTGTTCGATGACTTTGACGGCACCGGGAACGGTCATAGTTACCTCCAACACTGTAACGCCACCGGCAACGATTGCGTCAGCAATCTGAAGCGCTTCTTTGACGCTGCTGGCACGCAGAACTGGCATTAGTCCAATTTCGTGGACCTGTTTCAATATAGTTTCTCTGCTCATTTTGCTCTCCTATCTAAGTACACGAGCGCTACCGCCCTTCATTATCCGTTCGACCTCTGCGAACGTAGCCATGGTTGTATCGCCTGGAGTGGTCATTGCCAATGCGCCGTGAGCACATCCACAATTCACAGCCCAATCAGCACCTTTTTCATTCAGGAATCCGTAGATTAGACCTGATGCGAATGAATCGCCGCCACCGACCCGGTCATAAATCTCAAGTTCTGGGAGAGGTCGGGCTTCAAAAAACTGCCCATCATAACTACAAACTGCCCCCCAGTCGTTGACTGTCGCAGTTTTAGCATTACGCAGGGTGGTGGCAACAACCTTAAAGTTGGGGTAGGTTACTTTGGCTTTTTCAATCATTTTGCGAAAGCTGCTTGTGTCCAAGTCAGAAAGATTCTCATCTACACCTTCTACTTCAAATCCCAATGCAGCAGTGAAGTCCTCCTCATTGCCGATCATAACGTCGACATAGGATGCAAGCTCACGATTGACTTCCATCGCTTTCACTTTACCCCCGATGGCTTTCCAGAGGGAGTCGCGATAGTTGAGATCATAACTGATGATGACTCCGTGTTTACGGGCTGCGATCATCGCCTCTTTTGCAACATTGGGTGTTGTTTCAGAGAGGGCACAAAAAATTCCTCCCGTGTGGAACCAGCGTGCGCCTTCGTTGCCAAAGATCTGGTCCCAATCAATCTGACCTGGCTTCAATTGTGAGACCGCAGTGTTGCCGCGATCACTACATCCCAGGGCCGCTCGCACGCCAAATCCACGTTCGGTGAAGTTTAAGCCGTTGCGGACAGTACGCCCGACTCCGTCATATTTAGCCCAGATTACATGGGTGAGATCAACACCGCCTTGCAGCATCATGTCCTCAACCAATCGGCCTACTGGATTATCTGCCAGAGCGGTAACTATTGATGTCTTCAATCCGAAACAGCGTCGAAGGCCCCGGGCTACGTTGTACTCACCGCCGCCTTCCCATACCTTGAACTCGCGGGCGGTAGATACACGCAGATCGCCCGGATCAAGTCGTAGCATCACCTCTCCCAAACTAACTAGGTCCCAGCGACACTCAGAAGCGGGCCTCAATTTAATAGAACTCATTTTGACTAATTCCTTCCTAAATTCAGTGACTATATAAAAATGCTTTCAAAGCTCACTTGTAATTGAAAGTGCTAAGGGGGCATGGTGTCAAATCTGACGGTTAATTGGTCTGACAACTAACCCCATTTCGTTGTATTGTGGACACACCACTCTAATGAGATTTTAACGGTTCCCACTAGAGTTATTCGCGTTGTAGATCACACCTAGATTTCGCTGATCTCTGATTCATCTTATGAGTTGTTGGATTAGCAGAAATTATTGCGCAATAGAACTAACAAAGTTGCAGGGAGCTCAGATGACCACAGATAACGCCTCGTTACCCCCGCTCTTTCTCGGAAACCCATCATCGAACAAAATATCCCACCAGAGATGGGTGATCTGCATATTTTTGTTCTTGGCGACAGTGATTGCTTATATCGATCGTGGTGTTATTGCCTATCTTGAAAAGTTTTTAGAGGGTGTAATACCCGGACTGAATAGTATCAACTATGGCTATATAACCGCAGCGTTCCAATCAGCATATGCACTTGGACTTGTATTTGCAGGCGGCCTAACAGACAAACTTGGTACACGCAAAGCATTTGCAATCGCCATCACATTATGGAGTGTTGCGGCCATGCTGCCCGGTCTCGCATTTTCTGTAATTACATTTGGGATTGCTATGTTTCTGCTTGGACTCGGTGAGGCGGCCAACTTCCCTGCTTGCATTAAGACGGTTGCCGAATGGTTCCCGAAGCGAGAGCGAGCCCTGGCCACTGGCATCTTCAATTCGGGTGCAAATATTGGCAATATTTTAGTACCGCTGATTGTGCCTTTTCTGGTTTTTGAGTTTGGCTGGCGCGGAGCTTTTGTAGTAAGCGGTGCGACCGGTTTGGTATGGCTTGTGTTCTGGTTAATTTTTTATCAAAGTCCAGAAAAACACCGGAGTGTGTCTGATCAAGAATTGAAATTAATACTGAGTGACCCAGTAGAAAAAATTGATAGTATACCGTGGTCACATGTGGTTGTACGAAAAGAGACATGGGGGTTTGCTATCGGAAAGTTTCTTACAGACCCCATTTGGTGGTTTTATCTATTCTGGTTACCACGGTATTTGCAATCAACATTCGGACTGAGTCTGGCCGCAAATAGACTCCCGTTGATGACTGTATATGGAATTTCATTTATGGGCAGCATTGGTGGAGGTTGGATATCCTCAGCACTAATAAAAAGCGGGAAAGGCGTTAACTTTTCCCGTAAAACTGCAATGTTAATTTGTGCGATGGTAGTTATTCCCGTAATTTTCGCACCTTTTGTTCATCATTTATGGTGGGTAGTAGGTCTGGTTGGTTTGGCCGCTGCTGCACATCAAGGCTGGTCAGCGAACATATTTACTTTGCCTTCGGACCTTTTCCCCAAGTCTGCTGTTGGCAGTGTAATAGGTATTGGTGGTATGCTCGGCTCCTGCGGAGGAGTATTGATGCAGATTGGAACCGGCATCATCGTAGCTTACACTCACAGTTACGTGCCTTTATTCATCATTTCTTGCTCTTCATACAGCATCGCATTACTAATTATTCAATGCATTACACCAAAGATGGCACCGACGAAACTATAGTAAAACATAGGTATATAGGGTTAATTTGATAATGGAAAATTAGGGGCAACAGTGCTATCAACTCAAGCTCATCATGAAAGTGGTACACCTAGTCATCTAACTATGCAGGTAGTGGAACATGTTCGTTCCATGATTGAGAAAGGTGAGCTACGCCCTGGTGATCGGCTTCCACCAGAGCGCGAGTTAGCATTGAAACTGAGAATTAGCCGCTCCAGTTTGCGTGCTGGCATTGGGTTTCTCTCAGCCATGGGAGTGCTGAAGTCGCGTCATGGCGCAGGCACATTTGTCTCTGAGGGCCCAGCAGCACTTGATGCTAGTAGCTTAAGTGTTCTTGGTGCGCTACATGGATTTCAGCCATGGCAGATGTTCGAAGCGCGCATTGCGCTGGAATGTAGTTTGGCTGGGCTTGCTGCTGAACGAGCAACGGAGGAGAATCTTGCCATTCTGGCCGAAGAGGTTGCGGATATGTACGCTGCTCTAGACGATGCCCAAGAATATCTGATTCATGACATACGTTTTCATCGGACAGTTGCTGCTGCTGCTGGAAACCCTATTTTGGCGGCACTGATGGAGACGATTACTGCCGCACTCTATGACAAGCGTCGCGAAACCGCAGTGTTTTCAAATAATCGCAGACAATCTGCTGATATGCATCGTGAAATTTTCAGGGCTATACGTAATGGTGATGCTGAGTTGGCGCGCATTAGCATGGAACAACATTTGACTCATGCAAGAGATGCACAGGCTGCTGAGCCAAACCTCGAAGACAAACAACCGAGGAAAAAACAGGGGAAGAAAACTGCTTAATATTACTGGTTCACACCGCTGGCCAGAAAGCCGCCGTCTACGGCAAGAATCTGTCCGCTGACGAAAGATGCTGCATCTGAAGCGAGAAAAATACCAGCGCCCACCAGTTCCTCAGTATTACCAAATCGACCACTGGGGCTGCGCATTAATAGCTCCTTGCCACGCTCGGTACCCAGCAGTAATCCCTGATTTAGAGGAGTTACAAAAAAGCCGGGGGCAATTGCATTTACATTCACCCCATAACGTGACCATTCTACTGCAAGTGATTTCGTAAGTGATCCGATAGCTGCCTTGCTGGCTCCATAAGCGGCCACTTCATGCAGTGCAACAAATGTAGTGACAGAGCAAATATTGATGATGCGGCCATACTTTCTATCCAACATGTGACGACCAAAAATTTGGCAAGCTCGGAGTGTGCCAGTGAGGTTGGTCTCAAGAATTGAGCTCCACTCAGCCTCAGGAAAATCAACTGTGGGTGCGCGCTTGATACGACCAGCACAGTTGACCAAAATATCTACTTTGCCAAATTCCTTTAGGGTGCCATCAAGTAGAGATTGGATAGAATGACGATCGCAAACATCAGAAGTCAGGCGTGCCGATTTGCTGCCGCGCTCTTCAATTTGCTTAGCAGCCTCTTCTACTTGTTCTAATCTCCTCGAACTGGCGACAACATCTGCCCCAGCCTCAGCAAATCCCAGGGCCAAGGCTAGGCCTATCCCTGAAGTGCCGCCAATTACAACAGCTGTTTTTCCATTCAAACTTAACTTTTCGTAGCTCACAAATCAGACCTTTCGTTTATCGAATTATATCAACATGTGCTTGATTGGTCTGACCAATTTAGAAAATCGGCTAGTTAGGTAACTCTTGTGGAAGGGTTTCAATTTCTTCAAGCAATGGCTCATGTAGACCAGCATGTCGCCGGTGTATTAAGAAACAGATTCCGCCAACTGTTGTAATTACAAACAAAATTACAACATGTACTAATAATGCGTATAGGGCCGCGGGTGTCCCCGAAACATTATGGCTGGTCATAGCAAATTTTGCCGCCGTCTCAAATGTGCCAATAGCCCCGGGCATACTAGGTAGCATGTAAAACAGATTACTCAATACTAATGCCTGCCAAGGGGCGCTTACATCTGATGTGATGCCAATCAGGTGCTCCGCCGACACAAAGATTCCGCCTTCAAATCCCCAAACCACCAGCGACTCTATGATTAGCCCTAATGTTGTAACAATTCCAATGTCTGCAATAGTGTGCAGCCCCATAACCAGCCAATTTTCAAGTTTACTTAGCCTGGTTTGCAGGAGTGGAGTGCGTGGAAATGCAGAAAACAATTTACGGATTGGGGACTCCAATAAACGGGCCCCAAGTAGCATTACAAATAACAAAGTGGATATGCTGCACAGAAATACAAGCACTATCATACGCAAATGTTTTACGCGCCCCAAGTCAAGATGTTCACCATCTTCCATAGTTAGGGCAAGTATGAAAAGTAATGCAAAAACATCGAGAAGTTTTTCCAGCACAACGGTACTCAGAATTTCAGATGAGCTTGCTCCCAGATCGCCTGAGTATGTGAAGACCCGCATTAGGTCGCCAATTCGAAATGGCATTATATTATTGGCGGCAAAGCTGGTCATCAATACACGACCACATACAGAAAATTTAGCGCGCTTACGTAGCATCCTCCACCACCGGTGAACACGCAATGTATATCCGGCGGCTATGGACAAAACAAGCGCTATCAGCCACTCCGGCTGGTGAAGCCGCATATGAAGCAGGGTGCGAAAGTCTACCTTATGAAAAGTCCACCAAAGACAGAAAATACTAACCACTATGCCAGGTAATGTGCGCCATAGATTACGCTGATTACTCATTTAGCCACCATTTTTGCTTTTTACAGTGAGGCTTTGTTTTGGAACTGCATAATACTATTTTATAATGTCTATATATATATTATATTTGGCAGCTTAATAATCTATTTGATAAATGTTTGCTAAGGATATAGGTTAGATCATCTCCAGCTAGACGCACTACTTTTCTGTGCAAGTAATTAGGTGTATTACCGATGGCAACAACTGTAACTAGCCTAGCCAGACCAGTTTCTGGTGTATCACGATCAGTAGCTCGCATTTTCCACTCAACTGTTTTTACAGTACCTGTGACCCTGGTTTCAGCTTTCGTACTTGGCTATCACCCTTATGCGGAAGATGCTGGCATATATATGTCTGGAGTAAAGCGGCTATTGCAGCCTAATCTCTTCCCTTTTCATGCTGAGTTCGTCACGAGACATACTCAATACTCAGTATTTGCTTATCTATTGGCAGCACTGTCACGAATTTCACATTTACCAGTTGAATGGACGGAATTTAGTCTCCATATCCTTTCACTATGGCTTATAGTCTATAGCAGTCTATTACTTGCGCGCAGACTATTTCCATTGCTTGCAATGCAATGGGCCGCCGTTATTACCCTTGCACTTTGTCTGGGTACTCCAGTTGCCGGAACATCACTCTATATAAGTGATCCATACCTGACGGCTCGCTCATTTATCGCACCAATAGCTCTATTTGCTGCTTGCACTGTTCTAGAGCGGCGCTGGCTCCTAACAGTTTTCATAATTAGCTTTTCAGCACTACTCCATCCATTGATGACTATTTATCTTGTTGCAATAATATTGGCCCTTGCTATTGCAAGGTGGATGGCGATACGTCTGTTGATGCTACTTCCTTTAGCTGGCGTTGTAGGTTCGCAGTCCATTAAATTTTTGCACCACAATATGTTGGAGTCACAGGCATCCACGAAAGCCGTACTAACGCGATCATATTTTTTTCTCAGTGAGTGGCATTGGTATGAAATGCTGGGCATATTGCTACCGATATTGCTCCTGTTTACCCTTGCTCTGGCCATGCGCCATAACTTAAACAAAAACACTCAAGCGATGATGGCTGCTGCAATGATTTCAGGTCTTACATCTGCGCTGGTCTCAATTATCTACGTGCCTCGCATTGATAATTTCTATCTGATTGCGCGCTTACAAGTACTTCGGGAGTTCTATTATATATATCTATTTATGTTCCTGGTTCTTGGTGCGCTGG
>Ga0116226_10004172_pt1 | contig 12768 bp, 10 predicted proteins | sample S1TSphfallax_FD_89692 | JGI IMG/M metagenome (GOLD analysis project Ga0116226, IMG submission 89692) | Host-associated microbial communities from peat moss isolated from Minnesota, USA - S1T2_Fa - Sphagnum fallax MG | ecosystem: Host-associated > Plants > Peat moss > Unclassified | place: USA... | reverse complement strand
GCGCCGGTGTGATCGAAGCACTCGACCACGAACTCGAGGAACTCGGCATCGCCCAATGTCTGCCCCGCGATGTTGATCGCGACGCTGCGTCCGGCCGGCAATTTCAGGCCGCCGCGCCCGAGCGCCGACAGCACCGTTTGCACCACCCAGCGATCGACCAAGGGCATCAGACGGTAACGTTCGGCGGCGCGAATGAACTCCACCGGCGGTGCCGCCGGTTCGCCGGTCTCCACCTCCATGCGCACGAAGACCTCGAGCGCGGGACCCCGCAGACCGCCGACTTGAGCATGCACGATCGGCTGCGAATAGAGCTCGAACTTGTTGTCGCGCAGCGCGCCTTGCAGCTTTTGCAGCCAGTGGATCTCGCCGCTGTGGCGTGCGTTCGCCTCCTCGCGTGCCGAATAGACGTGCACGTGCACGCCGCCCTGCTTCTTGGCCACGTAACAGGCCGAATCGGCGGAATTCATCAGGTCCTCGATCGCTCCGCCGCCGCGCCCGATCTCCACCAGCCCGACGCTCACCCCGATGTTGAAGATCTTATCCTTCCACACGAAGCGGTATTCGTTGACGGACTGCACGACGTCGTCGGCGATCTGGCGCGCCTTCTCGAGCGGACAGCCCACCAGGAGCAGCGCAAATTCATCCCCTCCGATCCGCGCAACCGTATCCGAGTCCCGTACCGCTTCCTTGATGAGGGAGGCGACCTCGCGCAGCATGTTGTCGCCGGCGGTGTGGCCGCAGGTGTCGTTGACCACCTTGAACCGGTCGAGATCCAGATAGCACAGCGCATGCGCGGCATCACCGGTCTGCGCGGCATCCGTCGCTTCCTGCAAGCGGCGCTCGAACTCGCGGCGATTGACCAGGCCGGTCAAGGCGTCGTGACTGGCCTGGTAGCTCATCTGGCGCGTGATGCCGCGCAGCTCGCTGGTATCGTGCAGCACCAGCACCAGCCCCAGGGCCTCGCCGATCGGCGGCTTCAATGGCGTGACGCTGAGTTCGACGGAGCGCTCGGGAGCGCCGTTCGAGGGCACCAGCACGGCGCGCCGCCCGATCGACACCCGCCCGCCGGCGATGAGCGCCATGCGGATCGGATCGCCGAGCGAATGCCGGTCCGTTTCATCGACCAGCGATGCCACCTCGGGAAAGGTCTTGCCGATCACCTGCTCGAAGCGCTGGCCCAACAGTTCTTCCGCGGCATGATTCGCATAGTCGATACGGCCGTCGGCATCGACGGTGACGACGCTCTCCGCCATGGCATCGAGCGTTGCCTTGGCACGCGGCTGCGAAGCCGCCGTGAACCCGGTCGTCGTCACCACGGCCTCGGGCAACATTTCGAGCGCCGTCAGCAGCAGCGCCGACTCACCCGAATGGTCGATCACCGTGCTCGACAACTCCACGCGCGCGATGTCGCCCTGCGCACCTTGCAAATCGACTTCATAGCGTTCCGCCGCGGGTTCGTGGCGCAACCGGCGTCGTAAATTGTTCTCGACCAACTCGACATATTCTGGCGTGACGAAATCGGTCAGCGGCCGACCCACCACGTCGGCGAGGGTCAACCCGAGCAAGCCGAGGAAACGCGAATTGGCAAACAGGATGTGCTCGCGGTACACCAGCACGGCATGATGTACGGTCTCGACCAGACGCTGGAAGAGTTGCTCACGACCTTGGAGGTTGACGCGGCGTTGCTCGACGTTTTCGAGCAGGGAGTTGACCGCCACGCTGAGTTGCTCCAGCGCCTCGGACTTGCTTTGCAGCGCGATGCGCCCGGGACTGCCGGCCGCTTGGGTGATACGCCGCAACTGCTCGGAAAATTCGCTGACCGCCTGGTGTTGGCGTCGGTTCCAAAGGAGGAGCACACTCACGCCCACGGCTAGCAGGGCTGAAGTGAGAACCCACACGGATACGTCGGCTACAAGCAACTCGGACCCCACTGACGGAACTGCGTCACAATAACGCAAGGGGCTCGCGTCCCCTGGCGAAATTGACCATAATCAGTGGTCTTAATGACGAGTGGAAATCTATGGACACGTTGGCAGCCCGACGGCAAATGGTCGATCAGCAAATCCGCACATGGGAAGTGCTCGATCCCCGGGTGCTCGATGTCCTGGCGTCGGTCCCGCGCGAGGCGTTCGTGCCCGACGCATATCGCGAACTCGCGTTTGCCGATACGCCGGTGCCGATCGGCTTCGGCCAGTCGATGCTGCCGCCGCTGCTGCAAGGTCGGATCCTCCAGGCATTGGCCGTGAATCCCGGCGACAGCGCGCTCGAGATCGGCACGGGCACGGGATACCTGTCGGCTTGCTTGGGCTTGCTTGCGCGCACCACACGCTCGATCGATATCGTTGCGCAATTCACCGCCGCTGCGACGACGAACTTGCGTGCGGTACCACAGGCTACGGTGGAGTTTTCGACATGCGATGCTTTCAGCAACGCTGCGCTCGGCGAATATGACGTCATTGCGGTGACTGGCTCCCTCCCGATATACGATACCCGTTTCGAACAGGCGTTGCGCGTCGGCGGCAGACTGTTTGCGGTCGTCGGTATGGCCCCTGTCATGGATGCCGTGCTCGTGCGCCGTGTCGACGAGTCGGAGTGGATTCGCGAGAGCCTGTTCGAGACCGTGATCGATGCGCTCATCAATGCCAGCACTCCACCCAAATTCACATTCTGATGGTTAGGTTCTAATGGTCACAGAGATCGATCCACGCGAATTCTTGCAGCGTCGCGCCGCCGGCAGGGACATGCTGCTGCTCGATGTCCGGGAGGAGTGGGAGCTGGGGGTGGCGCCCGTTCCCGCCACCCTGATCCACATTCCGATGGGCCAGATCCCGGACCGCCTGGCTGAACTCGATCCTGCCAAGGAGACGGTGGTGATCTGCCGTTCCGGCGGTCGAAGTATGCAGGTCGCCCGGTTTCTCGAGGCCCAGGGGTTCACCTCGGTGTTGAATCTCGCCGGCGGAATTCTGGCATGGTCCCGGGATATCGACCCGACGATCCCCCAGTATTGAGCCCACCAGGCGATGAAACGGGGCCTGACAATGCTGGCGTGGGTTGTAGTTCTCCACGCCAGCGGCGTTTTTCAGGCCGCCTCTGCCGAGGATCTGCTGGCGGTCTACCAACGTGCCTTGCAGAACGATCCCGAGCTACGCGAGGCGGAGGCGAAGCGACTCGCGGCTCTCGAGTCGAAACCCCAGGCGGTCGCCGCGCTGCTGCCACAACTCTCAGGCAGCGCGCTCGCCAGCAAGGAGCGCGATAGCGGCCCGTCGAATTTGACCGAGGATGTGAACGTGGCCGGCGGTCCGACCATCGTCGAGAGCTTTCCTTTCGATGGCAACACGGTCACCCACGAACACAAGTACGGCGTGGATCTGAGACAGAATATTTTCCGCTGGGAAAACTGGGTGGCGCTGCAACGCGCGGATGCCGAGGTCGCCCAAGCCGAAGCGGACTATCAGGCCGCGCAGCAGGATCTGATCGCGCGCGTGGCCCAGCGTTACTTCGACGTGCTCGCGGCAGAGGATGCCTTGGACGCAGAGCAGGCCGCGTTGAAGTCGGTGACCCGCCAACTCGAACAGTCCGAGCAACGCCTCGCGGTGGGCTTGATCGCGAGCACGGACGTGGAGGAAGCGCGCGCGTCGCATGACAGCAGCGCAGCCGCCGTCATTGCCGCGAAACGCGCACTCGCCTCGACCCGCGAGTTGCTGCGCGAGATCACCGGCGATCTGTTCACGACGTTGGCCCGCCCGGTCGAACCGTTCACGATGGACAACCCCGAGCCGGTGAGCGAAGACCGGTGGGTCGACATGGCGCTGCAGCAGAATCTCTCGCTGGTCTCGAGCAGACTGGCCGCCGACATTGCCCGGGAGAATGTCAGCTCCGCGCGCGGCGGCCACTATCCATCCTTGGACCTGGTGGCGAGCGGCTACAAGCTGCACACCGATTCGAACAGCCTCTACACCGATGGGTCTCCGTACGGTAGCTCGACCCTCGATCAGACCCAGCGCTCCATCGGCATCCAACTGACCTTCCCGCTGTACTCCGGCGGCATGGTCTCCTCCCAGGTGCGTCAAGCCACCTATCTGCACCGTGCCGCCAAAGAGCGGGTGGAGCGCGTCGCGCGGCAAACCGAACATGATGCACGAGATGCTTATCTGGGAGTCATTGCCGAAATCAACCGAGTCAAGGCACTGCGCCGCGCGGTGGAATCGAACGATGCGGCCCTTGCCGCCACCGAGGCGGGCTATCAAGCGGGAAGCCGGACGGCGGTGGACGTGCTCGAATCGCGCCGGCTCTGGATCCAAGCGCAGACCGACTATTCGCGCAGTCGCTACGACTACATGATGAACGTCGTCAAACTGCAACAAGCCGCGGGGATTCTGTCGGAACAGAGCTTGGGCCGTCTCAACGCACAGCTGAAGGAATAGGCAGCAGCGACAGCAGTCGGGCCAGGCTGCCGCGATTGATCTCGACCACCTGCCGTGCGCTCGCGCCCACCCGTTGCCTCAAGGTGGAATCACCGAACAGCGCTCGCAACGCGACCGCGAGCGCCGCCGCATCCGCCACTTCGATGGCACCACCGGCGTTGATCAGTAACTGGGCGACATCCCGGCTGTTGGAATGCGACGGACCGGTCAGCACGGCCACGCCTAATGCCGCTGGCTCGAGCAAGTTGTGCCCCCCAATCGGCACGAGGCTGCCGCCGACGAAGGCCACATCGACCGCGGCATACAGCATCGCCAGCTCGCCGACGCTGTCGACCAACAGAACCTGCGTTTCCGCACGCACCGGCCGATGGGCGCTGCGACGCTCGAAGCGAACCCCACGCTGGGTCAGCAATTCCGCCACCGCGTTGAAACGCTCTGGATGGCGCGGCACCAGCAACAGCAACGCCCCCTCGAAAGAGGCGCGAAGGTCGGCGTGCGCCGTCAGCACGGCCTCCTCCTCACCGGCATGCGTACTGCCCGCGACCCACACCGGACGCTCGCTCCACGCGTGGGCCCGCAGCAGACGACCGCGTTCGAGACTGTCCGCATCGAGCGGTACGTCGAACTTGATGTTACCGATCACATGCGTGCGCGCGCGCGCTGCCCCCAAATCGATGAAGCGGGCCGCATCGGCGGCGCTCTGCGCCGCGACCAGCGTATCGGGCGACCACAAGTCGCGGAACAGCGAGCCGCAGCGTCGGTAGCGCGACACCGACTTCTGCGTCAACCGCGCGTTGGCGAGCACCACCGGAATGCGCTGCCGATGACATTCATGAAATAGGTTCGGCCACAGTTCGGTCTCCAGGATGATGACGAGTGACGGCTCGATGCGAGCGAGGAAACGCCGCATGGCGCCGCGCGTGTCGTACGGCAGGTAGCGCAAGTCGATCGAGTCGCCGAAGAGCGCACGCGCGCGCGCGCGGCCGGTGGGTGTGGCCGTCGTGACGATGATGTCGATCCGTCTGGGATCGGCACGCAGGGCACGGATCAACGGCGCGGCTGCCGTGACCTCGCCCAACGAGACGGCATGCACCCAGACTCGAATGCCCGAGGCGGCCCGTGGTGTCGGCCCGAAACCCAAGCGCTCGTCGAGACCCTCCCAATACGCGCGATTGCGCAAACCCCGCCACAGCACGATGGCCAACGCGACCGGGCGCAGCGTGTGGGCCACACAGTTATAAATGAAGCGCATAACCGTCGAGCAAGCACTTCCACGCCGGCGCGGAGAATCGGTCCGCCGGCATGCGGCGGCTGACTTTTTCGAGCGAGCGCCGCAGGCGCGCAAGATTGCCGCGGCTCCAGGCGCCCGGCGGGCGTAACCGGCCGCGATCGAAGTCGATCACGCTGACCATGGCCGCGTCACCCCGAGGCCGCTCCGGCGCGATCAGAATATTGTGCGCATTGAGGTCGGCATGATCCGCACCGGCGGCATGCAACCGTGCGATCGCCGCCCCGACCGCCCGCCATAGGGTTTCGGACAGCGGCGCCGCCTCGAGCAAGGCACTCAACGGCTGAGCGCCTTCGATCCGTTGCACGATCAGATCACAGCGATAAACGAGTCCGCTGCGCCGGTAGCGGGCGCCCACCGGCCGCGGCACCGGCAGTCCCCGGGCGAACAGCACGGCGAGCAAGCGCCATTCAGCGAAGGCGCGCACGCGCTTCTCGCCGTGCCAAACATAGGTGTCGGTGGACAGGTGGGCTACCCAGCCGCCGCGTCGGTAATGCCGCAATACCCAGCGGCCCGCCGCGCCGATGAACCAAGCGGCCCCGCGGCCGGCAATCACGTCGCGAAGTTCGCCGCGTTCGGCCCAGAAGGCAGGCGCGAACCAGGTCTCCGCCACAGCCTCCAGCCCACCCGGATGCCTCAAAACGGCCCCCGAGCAGGTGGCAATGCGTTCACCGCCGTCCTTTATCATCGGCGATCAGTTTATCATGTCACCATGAACGAGATCAGCGTGCCCCTGTCGCCCGGCGAATTGCTCGATAAGATTACGATCCTGCGCATCAAGGCGCAGCGCATTGGCGACCCTCAAAAAGTCGCGAACGTCCGGCGCGAACTCGATGCGTTGCAGACCACGTGGCAGGCCTCGGTGTATGGGCAGGCCCGCATCGAGACGGACATCGAGGCACTGCAGGCGGTGAACGAGCGACTCTGGGTCATCGAGGACGACATCCGCGACAAGGAGCGCGCCAAAGCTTTCGATGCGGAGTTCATCCGCCTGGCACGCGCCGTCTATATCGAGAACGATGAACGCGCCGCGATCAAGCGCCGCATCAATCTGAAACTCGGCTCGAGCATCCTCGAGGAAAAGTCGTACAACCCCTATTGAGCCTTCAGAGGCTCGAGCCTTCAGAGGCTCGAGCCTGAGCGGCTTACTGACCGTGCTGAATCACCTCATGGGGGCTGCGGATCAGCGTGTATTCCGCTCCACAGTAGCTGCATTTGGCCCAGGCCGTCGCCTCGATGGCCAGATACACCCGCGGGTGCGAATTCCACAGCGACATGCCGGGCATCGGGCAGGATAGCGGCAAATCGGCGACGGTCACCGTGTATTGGTGCGACGCATTGGGCTGGATCATCATCATCACTCCGCATTGAAACCACGTGCGCGCAGCAGCGCGTCGATCGTGGGGTCCCGGCCTCGAAATGTTCGGTAGGCGGTCCCCGGATCCACGCTGTTGCCCACACACATGATCGCATCGTGCAGCCGCTTTGCAACGGTTTTATCGTAGGGATCGCCGGTCTCGAGGAAGGCCTCGAAGGCATCGTGACACTGCACCTCCGCCCACAGATAGCTGTAATAGCCGGCCGCATAGGAATCGCTCGAGAAGATATGCGCGAAATGCGTCGTGCGATGACGCATGACCACTTCCGCAGGCATGCCGAGCGCGGCGAGCGTCTCGCGTTCGAAGGCCTCCGGATCAGGCACCGGCGCCGTCGTCAGGTGCAGACTGAGATCCACGAGCGCGGCCGCCAGATATTCCACCGTGGCAAAGCCCTGATTGAAGGTACGGGCCGTCTTGAGCTTGGCGGCGAGCGCCGGCGGCATCGACTCGCCGGTCTCGACATGCACGGCGAAGCGCGCCAACAGTTCGTCGGTCGGGAGCCATTGCTCGTTGAGCTGCGACGGCAACTCGACGAAATCCCGCACCACGTGGGTGCCTGACAGAGAAGCGAAGCGCACGTTCGAATGGAGCGCGTGCAACGCGTGACCGAACTCGTGAAACAGCGTCACCGCATCGTCCCAGCTGATGAGAACCGGCGCGCCGGCGCTGCTCTTCAAGAAATTGGTGTTGTTCGAGACGATGGGCCGCACCTCGCCATCGAGGTTCGACTGATCGCGGTATTCGCTCATCCACGCGCCCGAGTTCTTGCCGTTGCGCGCATAGGGATCGAAGTACCACAGTCCCACGTGACGACCGGATTGCGCTCGCACCTCCCAAACCCTGACGTCCGCATCGAACACCGGCAACCCGACCACCGGCGCGAACTTGAGGCCGTACAACCGACCCGCCGCCCAGAACATCCCATCGCGCAGTTTATCGAGCTGGAGATAAGCCTTCACCGCATTCATATCCAGGTCGAATTTCGCTTTCCGCACCTTCTCGGCATAGTAGCGATAGTCCCAGGCGGCGATCCGCGTGCCGGGGGCCTCGGTATCGGCGATGGCCTGCATCTCGGCGACTTCCTCGCGTACTCGCTGCACGGCTCTTGGCCACACCCCCACGAGCAACGCGCGCGCGCTCTCGGGATCCTTCGCCATGCTGTCGGCCAGGCGCCAATGCGCGTGGGTCGCGAAACCCAGTAGCCCTGCGCGCTCGGTACGCAGCGCGAGAATTTCGCTGATGAGGGCCTTGTTGTCATACGGATCGCCGTTGTTGCAACGGTTGTAGTATGTGCGCCAGACCTTCTCACGCAGATCTCTTCGCTGGGCGTAGGTGAGAAAGGGATCCATCGCCGAGCGGGTATTTTGAATTGCCCACTCACCCGGCCGGCCGAGCGCGACGGCCGCGGCGGCGGCGGCGGCGCACAACGGCTCGGGCAGGCCCTGAAGCTGCGCGCGGTCGGTGAGGAACAGAACGTGGTTCGCTTCATCGGCCAGCAGGTTTTGGCTGAACGTCGCGTAGCAGGTCGCCAGGCGTTCATTGATGGCGGCGACTCGGCGCTTTTCCGGGGGCTCGAGGCGGGCCCCCGCGCGCACGAAACGGTCATGGTAATACCAGGCGAGACGCTGCTGCGGGTCGGGCGCCTGTCCCGACTGATCGCGATACACCGCCTCGATTCGCGCGAATAGCTCCGCGTTCTGCGTGATCGCGTCGTGAAACGCGGCGATCTTCGGCCCCATCTCGCGCTCGACCGCCTGAAACTCGCCTGTGTTCATGCTGGAACACCAGACCTCGTACAGGGTGGTGACTCGTTTGAAGGCCTGCCCCGAGCGTTCCAATTCGATGAGCGTATTGTCGAACGTCGGCGCCGCGGGATTGGTGGCGATCGCGTCGATCTCGAGCAATTGCTCCGCCATGGCCGCTTCCAGCGCGGGCTTGAAATCGGCGATCCTCACCCGATCGAACGGCGGCACTCCGTGATGGGGCCCGCGCCACGGCGCGAGCATCGCATCGAGGCCGGCGTCGCGGTCGAAGCGGGCGTGCCAAATCTGCTCGACGCGGGCACGGGTCGCGGCATGCGCCGCGGCGTCCACCACACCCGGCATCCCTTCGAGCGACAGATGATGCAGCACCGTTCGATAGTCGATGTAAGTTTGCGTCAACCATTGCGCCGTGGGCAGGTCGAGCACCCCCGCCGACGCGAGTCCGGCAAGCTGGCGTATGTTATCCGAGTAGTCGAGCAATTCGGGGTGTCCTGCCGCTGCCTCGAGCACCAGGTATTGCACCAGGAATTCGATGTCCGCGAGCCCACCGGCATCCTGTTTGATGTCGAATTGTCCCGGCTCGGCCGTCGATAGTTCGCGCCGCATACGATTGCGCATCTCGATGACGTCACTGCGCAACGTGTCTCGATGCACCGAGTTTTGCAGCGTGAGCCGCCGCGCGGCTTCGAAGCGCCGGCACAACGGCACGTCGCCGGCGATCGCGCGGGCGCGCAGCAGCGCCTGATGCTCCCAGGTCCAGGCTTCATGCCGCTGATAGCTCTCGAACGCGTCGATGCCCGTCATCAGGAACCCGCTCTTGCCGTTCGGCCGCAGCCGCATGTCGACCTGGTACAGTCGACCCGCGGACGAATGCATGGTGAGCAGATGAACGATGCGCTGGCCGAGGCGCAATAGGAACAACCCGTTGTCGAGCGGCCGCTCGCCGTCGGTGTGCTGCAACTCGCCACTCGAATCGTGCAGGAATACGAGGTCGAGATCGGAGCCGTAACCGAGCTCCAAGCCGCCCAACTTGCCGTACGCCGCCACCGCCACATTCACGACGCGCATCGGTGAGTCCCGGCTGCCACACCGAGGCGTGCCGTAGGCATGAGTCATCTGCTCCCACGCAAGCGCCATGCAGCGCGCGACGATGAGCTCGGCGATATCGGTCAAGCGGTCGCTGACCTTCATCAACGGAATTCGACCGGTCAGATCGGCGAAGGCCACGTCGAACACCGCGACTTTCTGAAATTGACGCAGCGCTTCCACCTGACGTTCGGGATCATCCCAGCCGACGCGCTCGGTACGGGCCGCCAATTCGTCTTCGAAGCCTCTGCGCGATGGCGGCTCATCGAAGACGGTGGGGTCGATCAACTCATCCAGCAACAGCGGGAAGTCCGCGATCTGGCGTGCCAGGAATCCGCTGATGGCACACACCTCGACCAGGCGCTCCATGGCGGCTGGCTGTTCCTTCAACAAGGCGAGATAGGATGAACGCGAACCGATCGCCTCCAGCACCCGTAGCACCCGCTCGAGCACCTGTGCGGGCGCAGCGCGCGCAGCCACGGTTCTCAACAACCGGCCGAGGATCACATGCAGCCGCCGGCGTGCGGCCTCATCCAAGCGCCGATAAGGCGCTGCGTGCCGATAGTGCGAGAGAAGGGCGCCCACCTCCTTGATCTGCGCGGCGGGAAAGCTCACCGCGACGAGCTCCCGCTCGATGTCGAGATCTTCCGCGGCCAGCCAATCGATGGCGCGCTCCGCCTCCGGCTCGCCACGTGGCGCCGCAAATACCAGCGCCGCGAACTGACGCGCCACGGTGGACCGTGCCGCATCGATGCAGCCGAGCGTGGTCGGCCAATCCGGCTGTGCCATGATGACAGCCAGTCGGGCCCGATCGGCCGTGGCCACGGGCAGGGTGTGCACCTGCTCATCACGCATCATCTGCACGCCATTCTCTGCCTTTCGAAGCACCAGATAAGCCGCGCGCAGTTCAGCGACCGCCGTCTTGGGCAACAATTTCGAGCCGGCCAGCAGCGGCAATGTCTCGAGCAACGACGCCTGTTGCAGCCGACGATCGCTGCCGCCCCGCACCAGCTGCAACGCCTGAACGATGAACTCCGCCTCGCGTATGCCACCCTCGCCGAGCTTCAAGTGCCCGCCCTGCGAATGCCGAGCGACCTCGTGGGCAATCAACGCCTTCATATCGCGCAGCGAATCGAAAACCCCAAAATCCAGATAGCGGCGGTAGACGAATGACCGGATGAAATTCACCGTGGCCTCGGCATAGGCGTCGACGCCGACCACCGCACGAGCCTTGATCCACGCATAGCGCTCCCACTCGCGACCGTGGTCCTGGAGATAGCTCTCGAGCGCATTGAGACTCACCACCAGAGGACCGCTGTCGCCGAACGGACGCAAGCGCATGTCGACGCGAAACACGATTCCATCCTCGGTGCGCGCGTCGAGCAGACGGATCACTTCCCGGCCTACCCGGTTGAAGTAGTCGGAATTATCCAAGGCGTGCGGGCCATCGGTCTCCCCCGCGTGTGCGTACAGGAAGACGAGATCCACGTCGGACGAAAAATTCAATTCTCGGCCGCCCAACTTGCCCATCGCAACCACGATGAACGGCACCTCGGCCGTGCTCGACACCTCGGCAGTGCCAGGCGCAGCGGCAGTGGCAGGCGCAGCGGCAGTGGCAGTGGCAAGCGCGCGCGGTCGGCCGAAGGACCCCTCGAACTGACGCTGCGCATACACCACCGCCGCGCGAATACACGCATCGGCCAGAGCCGATACCGCGGACAGTGTTTCGGTGACCGGCTGGCGACCGACGATGTCGAGCCACGCGATCCGCACCATCGCCCGGCGCCGCCATTGACGCAACAGTCGCAGCGCTTCGTCGGTCGTGGCGGCGGTCGAAATCCGCGCTTCATAATCATGAGAAACAACGACAACAGCCGGCATGTCACCAGCCGCCATGCCGTCGGCTGAGACGAGCCCCGCCAGCGCCTCAGGATCTTGCAGCAACGCCGCGCCGATGAATTCACTGGCCGCGAGCACCCGCGGCAACTCCTCGCGCAGCGGCGCGGGCAGCGCCTCGCAGGCCTCCACCAAGCCGGTCACCGAGCGGGCTCGCTCCCACCAGCGCGCCACCGACCCCGCCAATTCATCCGGAATCGGGAAACTACCGGTTATTGCTGCGAGATTCATTTCGCCGATTGTTGCACGAACCTCGGCGTCTTGATGCGCCGCTGTCGGAGCGCAATGAGTCAGCCGCCGACGAGGGCGACGATTTTTGCGCGTACGCTGGCAAGCTCGGCGGGTCGCGCTTTGCCTTTGTATTTCGCCTTACGGCCTGCCCAATCGAGGCTTTTGACTTGATCCGCAAGGACCACGCTGGCGCGACTGCCTGACAGAATGACCTCGAACGGATAGCCCTTGACTTCGGTCGTCATGGGACAGCAAAGCATCAGACGAGTCTTGCCGTTGTAGGCGGCCGGACTCACCACCAGTGCAGGCCTGTGCCCGGCCTGCTCGTACCCGGCTTGCGAACTGAAACGCAACCAGACGATGTCACCCGCTTCAGGAACGTAACGACTCGACACTAGAGTAATTCCCGTCCCAGCGGATCACCGAAGTCGACTCCGCCGTGTAAGTTCTCCGGCGTGATGACTGCCAGCAACTGGGCCAAATCGACTTGGCTCGACCTGATCGGCTCTATCACGATATGCCCGTCCTGCTCTCGTACATCAACCACGTCATCCAATGTGATTCGAGCAGCTTGCATGATACCGCTCGGAATTCGAACGGCCGCACTGTTGCCCCATTTCTTGACGATCGCACGCATTACGCACTTCCCGAGCCAGCACTCACGCAATCTTACGATATCACGGACCGAGTATCTACAATGT
>Ga0116226_10004171_pt1 | contig 12772 bp, 13 predicted proteins | sample S1TSphfallax_FD_89692 | JGI IMG/M metagenome (GOLD analysis project Ga0116226, IMG submission 89692) | Host-associated microbial communities from peat moss isolated from Minnesota, USA - S1T2_Fa - Sphagnum fallax MG | ecosystem: Host-associated > Plants > Peat moss > Unclassified | place: USA... | reverse complement strand
CCCAATCCTCCCCGTGCCGGCCAGGATCAGTGGTGGTGGAGGACGTGGGGGGTGACGACGATATAGAGGTCGGTTTTCTGGCGGGTGTGCGATGTCGTGCCGAACGCCTGGCCGATCAGCGGGATGTCGCCCAGCAGCGGGATCCTGCTCTTGCTGTCGAGCACCGAATCCTGGGTCAGCCCGCCGATCACAAAGCTTTCGCCGTCGCGCACCACTGCCACGGTCTCGGCCTCGCGCTGCGAAATCGTCGGATAGCCCTGGGCATAGCCGGTCACGCTCGACACCACGCAGAACACGTGGCTGGTCACCGCGCCGTCATCGGCGACGCGCGGCGCAATCTGCAGCGTCACGCCGACATTCACATATTGCACTTGCTGCGACACGCCGTTGACCCCCGACAGCGTGATCGCGGTCAGGATCGGCAGCGCATCGCCGGTGATGATCTTGGCGGTGGTGCCCGACAGCGCGGCGATGCGCGGGCGCGACACGATCTTGCCGTTGCCTTTGCTCACTTGCGCCGAAATCGCCGCCTGCAATTGCCCGCTGGTCAGCAATCCGCCGCTGTTGGTGGCATAGCCGGATGGGACATATTGCCCCGATTGCACCGAAAACAGCGCGATCTGGCCATTGGCGTTGCTGAAATCGATGCCGACCGATTTGGCCCCGGTTTCGGTCAGTTCGACCAGCACGGTTTCGAACAGCACGCTGTCGACTGGAATGTCGATCTGCGCGATCTGCGCCTTGAGCCGCGCCAGCCGCGCCGGCGCGCCATGCAGCCAGACCGCGTTGAGCCGGCGATCGACCGCGATCGTGCCACCGGCATCGACCGCTTCGCCCAGCGGTTGATCGGAGGCCTCGCCAGGCGCTGCGCCTTGCCCCGCATAGGCGCCGCCGGTCAGGCTGGTCGAGCCGAACCCCGGCTCGCGCGGGGTGAAATGGTCGTTGGGCTTGACCGCCGCGCCGGGGCTGATCAGGCCGACGACTTCGCTGACATCGGCATAGCGCAGCATGACCAGTTCGCTGATCGCGTCGGCATCGTCGGCCGGGGCGCCGCGCCGCGGCGCGGCTTCGCCGGTCGCGGCGACAAGCGGCTGGACAGTGATGTCGAGATCGGTCGGGCTGATCGCATGCGCGTCGGCGCGCGCCGGGGCAGGGGTGGCGAAATGCACGATCAGCACGCTGCCGACCTGGTCAAAGCGGATCGCGCGGACAAACCCGTCGAGCCGCGCGGTCAGGCTCGCGCTGGTGGCGCGCGTGCTCAGCGCGAAGGCTTGCGCCGCGTGGCCGCTGGTTTCGGGGGTTTCGGCGAGCGCGGCAAAGCCGTTGACGCGGGGCGCGAAATGCAGGCGAAAGCGGGTTTCGCCGGGGCTTTGCGCCAAAGCCTCGATCGCGGTCAGCACCGCGGGCACTGCATCGGGGCGCAGGTCGGCGCTTTGCGCTTGAGCTGCGCCGGGCAGGATCGCGCACAACGCGCAAAGCCAGGCGCGCATCGTCAGAATGCCGCCCGGCCCTTGGGCGTGCCGTTGCCCGTCGGCCCGTCATAGCCGGGCACCGCCGCGCAGAAGTATGTCCCGCCGCAGGCGCCGTTGCTGCCCCTGGTCACATCGTAGAGATCACCCGCGCGCAGCCACAGCGATCGCGCGCCGGTCGGTTGCGCGCCGCTGGCGGCATAGATCGCGGCAACCAGCGGCGCGCCCACGCTGGTCCCGCCGAACACCATCCAGCCCGATGTGCCGCCGGGGCCGAGCGGGCCATAAGTCGCAACGCCTGTCGCCGGCGCTGCGACCGCGGCGATATCGTTCATCATCCGGTGCGTGCACAAAGGATCGCTCTGCCACGCCGGTTTGGGATAGAGCGCCGAACAGCCGCTGCCGGTGCCGGTCCACACCGTTTCGCGCCAGCCGCGCGACGTGGTGCCGTCGGCGACCAGCCGCGTGCCGCCGACGGCGATGGCATAAGGCGCGCTGGCGGGAAATTCGGCGCCATAGCCATTGTCCCCCGCGCTGGCGGTCACCGCAATGCCCGGATGGCGATAGACCTGGGCAAACGGCCGCGTGCCCGGTTCGGGCCCGCCATAGCTGTTCGATATCGCCGCCACCCCGTGTGCTGCCGCCTGTGTCACCGCGGTGGCCAGATTGGCGTCGCTGTCATCGTCCGCCTCGATCAGCAGGATGCGGCAGCCGGGGCACATGGCACTGGCCATTTCGATATCGAGCGCCTGTTCCTGCGACCAGCCGGTATCGGTCGGGGGCGGAGCGGTGCCGCCGCGCTGGTTGATCCGGGCAAAGCACCCGTTGGCGGTGGTGCACGGCGGCAGGCCGAACTGCGCGCGCCAGATCGCCAGATCGGCCTCGGCGCGGGGATAGCCATAAGCATCGACAATCGCGATCACCGTCGCGCTGCTGCCGGTCAGCGTCATCGCATAAGCGCTGCGCAACGCCGCCGGACCAAGGCCCGCCGGCACCACCGCGCCGCCATCGGCCTTGCCCAGGATCGGGCTGCCATCGGCGCGGACGACGACATGCGCGTGGCAATGCATGTGCAAAGGCCGATCGTCGCGCGCGCAGACCGCACGGTGGAGCACGATCCGCCCGGTCACGCCCTGCTCCTGCTCGATCGGTCCCGCATGCGATGCTGCCAGCGCAGGACCTGCGCAGGCCAGCAGTATGGCCACAATCCTGGCCAGCACCCGCAGCGCCCGGTGCAGCATGAACCCTCCCTTTGCGATTGCCACCTGTCGCGTTACGGGTAAGCGTTCGGCGCGGGCCCGGGTTGTGCAATCACCTCCGATCCCGAGCCAAAGTCACTGTCCTGCTGCAACGGCGGGCCGGTTTGCGGGGAGCGCAGGCGTGGGTGAAGACCGGGAAAAGACCGTGGTGGTGGTCAATGCGCTGGCGCTGCCGCTGCTTGCCGCGCGCGTGCCGGCCTGGGTCGATCTGCGCGGGTTCGGTTCCACTGCAGAGCTGATGACGCTTGCTCCGCAGGCCGATATCGGCTGGTTCGATCTGCACAAGCCGGCGATGATCGCCGAAGCGATCCGGCTGGCGACGCGGCTGCGCTGGCTCAATTCGATCTATGCCGGGGTCGATGCCTTTCCGCTCGACCTCTTGGCATCGCGTGGCATCACGCTGACCAACGGCGCGGGAATCAACGCGATCACCATCGCCGAATATGTCGTGATGGGCATGCTCACGCTGGCCAAAGGCTATGCCGAAGTCGTGCGCGCGCAGGATCGCGAGGACTGGCTGCTGGACTCGCCGGGCAAGCAGGAATTGAACGGCAGCCGCGCGCTGATCCTGGGCGCGGGCGAAATCGGCGGGCGCGTGGCCAGGATGCTCGCCGGGTTCGATGTCGAAGTCACCACCGTGCGCCGCCGCGCGGCCGAGGGCAGCATCGGCCCCGACGCCTGGCGCGCGCGGCTGGGGGACTTTGACTGGGTAATCATCGCGGTGCCCGCCACGCCCGAAACCGTCGGCCTGATCGGCGCCGCCGAACTGGCCGCGATGAAGCCCACTGCGGCGCTGATCAATGTCGCGCGCGGCAGCGTGATCGACCAGGACGCGCTGGTTGCGGCGCTCGAACAAGGCCGGCTGGGCGCCGCCTTCCTCGATGTCTGCACCCCCGAACCGTTGCCGCCGGGCCACCCGCTGTGGCGCACCCCCAATGCGCATGTGACGATGCATTTGTCCGGCCGCGCGCAGGACAAGATGTTCGCCCGCGCCGTCGACCGCTTTCTCGCCAATCTCGACCGCTGGCACCGCGGTGAACCGGTGGCGCCGCAGGTCGACCTGGCGGCGGGTTACTGATCGAGCAGCAGGGCGCTCACTTCGATTTCCGCTTCCGGGTGCGGCAGCAGCGTCTGGCGGAAGGCGGTGACGGTGATTTCGGCAATCAGGGCGTGCTGGATTTCGATATCGGCGTCGCTGATCGCCAGCGCGAGCGCTTCGGCGGCGGCGACGGCTTCGTCGCCGTGAAAGCGCAGCACGAACGTGTGGCGCGAACCGGTGAAGGTGGCGCTGGCCCATTGCGTTTCGCCGTGGCGGACGAGGCGCGCGAGCGGGCCGGCGCAGTCGAACAGCGCCTGGGCGAGGCGCTGGCCCGAAGTCGGGCGCGGGCGGTGGCCGGCGTGGCTGCGTGCCGGGGGTCGGGTGGGGTCACTGTTGCGCCACATGGTCGTGCTCCGGGTTATCGTGTTCATGATATGTTCCATCCGTGGTTGCCGGGCGCCGGGCAAACTTGGATCGCGGCGCGTGGTGGCGGCGCCGGCCAGCGCGGGGGTGGGGGCCAGGGTGTGGGCCCAGTTGTGGAGCACGGTGGTCAGGCGCATCGGGCGATTCCTTTCGAGTCGTCGTAAGATATTTCCTAGATTGACAGGAAAATTCCTTTGGTCTAGGATAAATCCTTCGAAATTGGGGTAAGGAATTGCCAACCATGCTGACCGGTGCCGAAAAACTGGATTCCCGCCTTCGCGGGCATGACTCGAGATACGGCGGCGTAGCGTGGGGACAGGGCGCTGATGCCTGACCTGCGCACCACAGGCGACGACAGCGATGCGCGGATGCGGCTGGTCGAGCTGGCGCGCGGGCACGGGGTCAGCCTGTCGGCGCTGTCGGCGATGATCGGGCGCAATGCCGCTTATTTGCAGCAATTCGTGCGCAAGGGATCGCCGCGCAAGCTTGAGGAAAACGACCGCCGCGTGCTGGCGATGTTCTTTGGCGTGGATGAGGCGGAGCTTGGCGCCGCGCCGGCGCCCGCGGTGGCCACGGTTGCTGCGAGCGGGGGGCTGGTGGCGCAGGGCGCGCGCGCGGCCGAGGCACGCTGGGTCGATATTCCGCGGCTTGCGCTGGGCGCTTCGGCCGGGCCGGGAGCGTTGCCCGTCGAGGAAGCGGCCGACGACCGGTTGCGGTTCAGCCAGCGCTGGCTGCGCACGCTCGGGCTCGATCCCGGGCATCTGTCGGTGATCGAAGTCGCCGGCGATTCGATGGAGCCGACCTTGCGCGATGGCGACGAAATCCTGGTCGACCGCTCGCCGCGCGCCTGGCGCGACGGCATTCATGTGGTGCGGATCGACGATGTGCTGCTGGTCAAGCGTATCGCACCGGGGCCGGGGGGCACGATCCGCGTGATCAGCGACAATCCCGCCTATGCCAGCGTCGACCGCGCGCGCGACGAGGTGGTGATCATCGGCCGCGTGGTGTGGAAAGGCGGGCGGATCTGAAAGCCTTGCACTTCGTGCTGCGCCGCATCATCTTGTGATCCGATGACCGAAACCGAGACCCCCCAGCCGCCGCTCAAAGTGGCGATCATTCCCGTCACCCCGCTGCAGCAGAACTGTACGCTGGTGTGGTGCACAAAGACGATGCGCGGCGCGTTTGTCGATGCCGGGGGCGATCTGCCGCGGCTGCGCCAGGCGATTGCCAAGACCGGGGTGACGATCGAAAAGCTGCTGGTGACGCATGGCCATATCGACCATTGCGGCGGCACCGGCACTTTTGCCCGCGAACTCGGCGTGCCGATCGAGGGCCCCGAAGAAGCCGACCGCTACTGGATCGCCAAGCTCAACGAAGATGGCCGCAAATACGGCATCGACGGCGAAGTGTTCGAACCGACGCGCTGGCTGCACGACGGCGATACCGTGACGATCGGCGATTGCACGCTCGATGTGGTGCATTGTCCCGGCCACACCCCGGGGCATGTGGTGTTTTTCCACGCGCCGTCGCGCTTTGCCATTGTCGGCGACGTGCTGTTCCAGGGATCGATCGGGCGCACCGATTTCCCGCTCGGCAACCACCAGCAGCTGATCGATTCGATCACGCAAAAGCTGTGGCCGCTGGGCAACGATGTGACGTTTGTCCCCGGCCACGGCCCGGTCAGCACTTTCGGCCGCGAACGCCAGACCAATTCCTACGTCAGCGACTACATGCTGTCGTAACGCAAATCCTCCCCGGAACGGGGAGGATTTACATGGTGATGGCGATGGTGGCGGCCCAGATGGCCAGGCCGAGCAGCGTCACCATGGTGATCAGCGTGCCGATGCCGCGGCCAAGCTTCAGCGAGCCGCCGTCCATGCCCAGGCCATGCGCGATGCGGCCAAGCACGTAGAGCACGGCAACCCCGGTCAGCCAGGGGTTCATCGGCCGCGCCAGCTCGATCACCGCGATCAGCACCAGCACGATCGGCGTGTTCTCGATGAAATTGGCCTGCGCGCGCATACGGCGGATCAGCGCTTCATCGCCGCCGTCGCCGATCGAGATCTTCTTGGCGCCGCGCATCTGGCCGATGCGGATCGACAGCCAGATGTTGGTGACGGCGGCCGCGGCGGCCGATGCCAGGCTGATGGGCAGATACATCCTCTTTTATGCTCCTGTTGATATGGCGTTGATCAGGCGCTAGCCGAGGACGGCTTGCAAATCATCCGAAATTGCGTATAGGCCCCGTTCGCCCGCGATTGGCACGTTTGACCAGCCCCGGCCCCCACGCAGTCCTCGCATGGTTCATGCCGATTGTCACAGGGGTTGTGTGGTCGTCCGTTCTTGCCTATCGCGCCCGTGACACAGACATCAGATTATCAGGAACAGGTGCCGCAATGGCCGTCCCAAAACGCAAGACATCGCCTTCCCGTCGTGGCATGCGCCGCAGCCACGATGCGCTGAAACCCGAAGCATTCCATGAATGTTCGAACTGCGGTGAACTGAAGCGTCCGCACATGCTGTGCAACGCTTGTGGCCATTACAACGGTCGCGAAGTGATCGCGGTCGGCAGCTGATTTGTGTCACCTGCGCGCCGCCTGGTCTGACCGGCGTCTGACCGGCCGGCGCGTGGATGACCAGACAACGACACGACTGAAGAACAGCGCGCGTCGCAGCCCCCTTTCGCAAAGACCCCGGTGCATCGCCGGCGGCACGCGCAACCGGGCCTACGCGCAAGGGGGGATCACCACACCATGAGCCTGCCGCGTATCGCTGTTGACGCGATGGGCGGTGATGACGGCGTGCAGGTGATGGTCGCCGGCGCCGCGCTGGCGCTGTCGCGCAACCCCGCGCTCAATTTTCTGATGGTCGGCGACGAACGCGAAGTCGCCGCCGCGATTGCCCGCCATCCGGGGCTGGCCGGCCGCTGCGACGTGCGCCACGCGCCCGATGTGGTCGCCGGCGACGAACGCCCGACCCAGGCGCTGCGCCGCGCGCGCACGACATCGATGGGGCTGGCGATCGACGCGGTCAAACAGGGCGAGGCCGGCGCCGCGGTCAGCGCGGGCAACACCGGCGCGTTGATGGCCATGGCCAAGCTGTCGCTGCGGATGCTGCCGGGGATCGACCGCCCGGCGCTCGCCGCGCTGTTGCCGACATTGGGCGATCACGATCTGGTCATGCTCGATCTGGGCGCCAACACCGCGTGCGATGCGCGCAATCTGGTGCAGTTTGCGATCATGGGCGCGGCTTATGCGCGGATCGTCAATGGCCTGGCCAGCCCGCGCGTGCGGCTGCTCAACATCGGCAGCGAGGAAACCAAGGGCACCGACGATCTGCGCGATGCCGCAGCGATGCTCAAACAGGCCGGCGTCGCGCTCGAATTCAGCTTTGACGGGTTTACCGAGGCGGACAAAATCAGCCGCGGCGATGTCGATGTCGTCGTCACCGACGGATTTTCGGGCAACATTGCGCTCAAGGCCATGGAAGGCGCGGCGCGGTTTGTCGCCGATCTGCTGCGGCGCAGCTTTTCCAGCTCGTTGCGGTCAAAATTCGGCTTTCTGATCTCGCGCCCGGCGACCGAATTGTTGCGCGATCATCTTGATCCCAACAATCACAACGGCGCGCTGTTTGTCGGGCTGAACGGCGTGGTGGTCAAAAGCCACGGCGGCGCCACCGCGCTGGGCGTTGCCCATGCCATTGAAATCACTGCCCGACTGCTGGAGGAAAATCTGACCGAGCGTATTGCCGCCGACCTTGCCAATGTCGGTATCGAAACCATCCAGCAGACCGCTCGTCCCACCCCGCGCAGCGCCGATCAGGCCGCGCCGGAGCATGGTTCATGACCAGCCCGGTGCGGCGCGCGGTGATCCGCGGCAGCGGATCGGCCTTGCCCGAACGCTGCGTGACCAATGCCGAAATGGCGACAATGGTCGATACCACCGACGCATGGATCGTCGAACGCACCGGCATCCGCATGCGCTATCTGGCGAGCGAGGGTGAAACCACCAGTTCGCTGGCCACGCTGGCGGCGCGCCGCGCGCTCGATGCGGCGGGCTGGGATGCAGCGAGCGTCGATTGCATTATCCTGGCGACCGCCACGCCCGACCAGACCTTTCCGGCGAGCGCGACGATCGTGCAGAAAAATCTGGGCTGCCGCGGCGGGATCGCGTTCGATGTCGCGGCGGTCTGTTCGGGATTTCTCTATGCGCTGACCACTGCCGATGCGCTGTTGCGCGGGGGCAACGCGCGGCGCGCGCTGGTGATCGGCGCCGAAACTTTCAGCCGCATTCTCGACTGGGACGATCGCACCACGTGCGTGCTGTTCGGCGACGGCGCCGGCGCGATCGCGCTCGAAGCGGTCGATGGCGATGCCGGTGATGTGCAGGCACCGGGCGTGCTCGGCAGCAGGCTGCATGCCGATGGCGCCTACAACGATCTGCTCTATGTCGATGGCGGGCCCTCGACCACGCAGACGGTGGGCAAATTGCGCATGAAAGGCCGCGAAGTGTTCCGCCATGCGGTGGTCAACCTGGCCGCCGTGCTCGAGGAAGTGCTCGCCGCAGCCGGGCTGACCGCGGCGCAGATCGACTGGGTGGTGCCGCACCAGGCCAACTTGCGCATCCTTGATGCCACTGCGCGCAAACTGTCGCTGCCCCCCGAAAAGGTGATCGTGACAGTCGACCATCACGCCAACACCAGCGCCGCATCGGTGCCGCTGGCGTTTGACGAAGCGATGCGCGACGGGCGAATCAAGCCCGGCGACCTGGTGATGTTTGAAGCGATGGGCGGCGGATTTACCTGGGGCGCGGCGCTCGTGCGTGTCTGATTGGCACAGAAAAGCCGCGCAAAAGCCGCTCTGACCGCGCTCAATCGCCCATCTTCCGCCCCCTAACGCATTGCGTCGGACGGAAAACCCGTTATCTTGATTAATGGGTAGTGGGACATTGTTTCAATTTGGGGGGGGATTTGCGGATGCGATCTGTTGGCACTTTGACACGGGCTGATCTTGCGGAAGGCATCAATCGCCGCGTCGGTTTGTCGCGCGCCGAATCGCTGGAAATGGTTGAATCGATTCTCAACCATCTTTGCGCCGCGCTGGCCGAGGGTGAAAACGTGAAAATTTCCGGGTTCGGCACGTTTCTGTTGCGCGACAAGGCGGAACGGATCGGCCGCAATCCCAAGACCGGGGTCGAAGTGCCGATTACCCCGCGCCGCGTGCTGACTTTCCGCGCCAGCCAGATGCTGAAGGACCGCATCTGCGCGGGCGGTTGAACCAGGGGATCCCCGACGGGGGCGCGGACGATCTGTTTCACGACGGCAAGGATGCCGGCGCGCTGCGCACGATCGGCGAAGTGGCGCGCGCGCTTGGCCTGCGCCAGCATGTGCTGCGCTACTGGGAAGACCAGTTTCCGATGCTGCGCCCGCTGACCCGCGCCGGCGGTCGGCGCTATTACCGGCCCGAAGATATCGCGCTGCTGATCGATATCGACCGGCTGATCCACCGCGAAGGCTATACCATTCGCGGCGCGCGCCAGGCGCTGTCGCGCGCACAGAACGACGTCGGCGCGGCGCCGATCGCGACCGACGAAACGCCCGAAGCGACGCTGCTGTCCGCGCTGGTGGTGCTGCGCCGCCACCTCGAAACGATCCGCGACCGGCTGGCCGTCGCGCTGCGCCAGGCCTGACGCACCGATCTTCCCGGTGCCGGGGAGGATGGGTCAATCGGCGAGGTCGGGGCCCAGCGACGGATCGAGGTCGCGCGGGCGGGTCAGCACTGTCAGCCGCGCGCAGCCAGGCGCGATATCCGACCAGCGATCGATTGCGCATTCGAGCACGGCGAACGTTGCCGTGGGGAATTTCTGTTCGACCAGCGCGCGCAGCGGGCTGCTGTCGTCATCGCGCACGAGGTCGAAAATCAGGTCTTCGAGCCCGGGATTGTGCCCGACCATCAGCAGGCTGGCCGGATCGCCGGCGATGTCGCGCAGCAGGTCGATCAGGATCGCCGAACTGGCGAGATAGATCCGCCGGTCCCATTCGATCGGGAACGATCGGCCATAGGCGCGGCTGGCGACTTCGATCGTTTCGGCGACGCGCACCGCGGGTGAGGCGATGATCCGGTCGAACCGCCAACAGCCCTGGCGAATATGCGCGCCCATCGCCGCCGCGCCGCGCACCCCCCGCGCGTTGAGCGGCCGGTCGAAATCGCGCGCGCGCGCATCCGACCAGTCGGATTTGGCATGGCGGAACAGCGCCAGCGTTTTCAAGCGGATTGTCCGGGCACCGGCGCCACGGCCTCGGCAACACCCCCGGCGATGCTTTGCAGCGCCGCATCGAGCGTTACCCGGCGCACCGGCGTGCCGATCGGAAACGCGCCGATCAGTCGCGACGGAAACGCCGCCGACAGCACCACAAACGCACCGCGATCGGCATCGGAGCGGATCAGCCGGCCGAACGCCTGCGCCAGCCGCGCGCGGATCAGCGCATCGTCATAGGCCTGCCCGCCGCCGGCCAGCCGCCGCGCGCGGTGCAGGATCGACGGCTTTGGCCAGGGCACTTGTTCCATCACCACCAGCCGCAGCGACAGCCCGGGCACATCCACGCCGTCGCGCAAGGCATCGGTGCCGATCAGCGAAGCGCGCGGATCGTCGCGAAAGATATCGACCAAAGTGCCGGTGTCGATCGGATCGACATGCTGGGCATAGAGCGGCAGCCCGGCGCGCGCGAGCCGGTCGACAATTCGCCCGTGCACCGCGCGCATCCGGCGGATCGCGGTGAACAGCCCGAGCGCGCCGCCGCCCGACGCCTCGATCAGCCGCGCATAGGCCGCGGCCAGCGCGCCGATATCGCCGCGCGGCACGTCGGTCACGATCAGCACTTCGGCCTGGCGCGCATAATCGAACGGGCTGTCGACCGCGAACAGCCGCGGCGTGACGCCGAGATGCCGCACCCCGCTGCGCGCGATCGCGGTGTCCCAGTCGGGCACCCCGGCGAGCCGGTCGCACAGCGTCGCGCTGGTCATCAGCACCCCGTGCGCGGGCGCCAGCACGGTGGCGGCAAACGGCTTCATCGGGTCGAGATAGCGGCGATGCAGCCCGATATCCCATTCGCGCCCTTCGGAGCGTTCGACCGCCAGCCAGTCGACAAAATCGGGATCGGCCGGCCCGCCCAGCCGCGCCAGCAGCGCGATCCACCCCGACAACAGATCGCAGCGCCACTGGATCGACCCGCGCGCGCCTTCGATCCGCGCGCGCGCGCTGCCGTCGAGCCAGTCGGGCGGATCGGCCAGGATCGCTTCGAGCCGGGTGCCCAGCCGCACCAGCGGCTGGCGCAGCGCTTCGAGCGCGTCCTGCGCATCGCCGGCAATGGCAATGAACGCGCCGTCAAGCCCGGCGACTTCGGTTTCCAGGCCATAGCCGGCCTCTTGCCCGCCGCTTTCGTCGCGCGCGTGGACCAGCGCGCGGGTTGCCGACAGCAACGCCTCGACCGGGCCGGAAGGGGCATTTTCGCCGATCCGCGCCAGCCAGCCTTCGCCGGGCAGCGCCTCGGCCGCTTCGCGCGCGCGGCTGATCGCGCGCGCGCCGGCTTCGTCATAGCTCGCGACATCGGCCAGCCGCGCGGCGAGGCCCCGCCGGCGGCCGCGCGATTTGCCTTCGGGGCCGATCACCCAACGGCGCAATTCGATCGTTTCGGCGCCGGTCAGCGCGGCTGCAAACGTCGCATCGGCAGCATCGAACACGTGGTGGCCTTCGTCGAGCACGATCCGCGTCGGCACCCCGCCGTTTTCCCGGCCGCGCGCGGCGTTGATCATCACCAGCGCGTGGTTGGCGATCACCAGGTCGGCCTGCGCCGAGGCGCGCGTCGCGCGTTCGATGAAGCATTTGCGGTAATGCGGGCAGGCGGCATAGATGCATTCGCCGCGCTGGTCGGTCAGCGCGGTGATCGCGCGGCGGCGAAACAGCGTGCCCAGCCAGCCGGGCAGATCGCCGCCGATCATGTCGCCATCCTGGCTATAGGCGGCCCAGCGCGCGACCAGCTGCGCCAGGATCGCGGCGCGGCCCTGAAACCCGCCTTGCAGCGCGTCTTCGAGATTGAGCAGGCACAGATAGTTTTCGCGGCCCTTGCGCACCACCACTGTCGGCCGTTCGCCCGCCTCGCGATCGGCAAAGGCGCGGCGGCTTTCGCGGCGCAACTGGCGTTGCAGCGCCTTGGTAAAGGTCGAAACCCATACCGTGCCGCCGGTCAGCGTGCTCCACAGCGAGGCCGGCGCGAGATAGCCGAGCGTCTTGCCGGTGCCGGTGCCGGCCTGCGCCAGCACGACTTGCGGCATGCGCGCCGCATCGCGCGGGGCGAAGGCATGGCCCGCCTCGCGCGCGAATTCGCGTTGCGCCGGGCGGTCTTCGGCGCGGCTGCCAGCGATTGTCGCCAGCCGCGCGGCAATCGCCGCGTCGTCGAGCACGACTTGCGCCGGTTGCGGGCGGGGGGCGGCTTCCTCCCATTCGGGCAGGCGCGCAAACAGCCAGCGTTCGGCCCGTTCGGGGCGGCGGATGGTTTCGGTCAACAGCCCGGCCCAGGGCCATTTG
>Ga0116226_10004170_pt1 | contig 12772 bp, 8 predicted proteins | sample S1TSphfallax_FD_89692 | JGI IMG/M metagenome (GOLD analysis project Ga0116226, IMG submission 89692) | Host-associated microbial communities from peat moss isolated from Minnesota, USA - S1T2_Fa - Sphagnum fallax MG | ecosystem: Host-associated > Plants > Peat moss > Unclassified | place: USA... | reverse complement strand
GATCCTGGTCGCGCTGTTCGCCGCGCAGCGCTTTGGCACGGAGCGGATCGGCCAGGCCTTCGGCCCAGTGATGCTGCTGTGGTTCATCGCGATCGCAGCCCTGGGAGCGATCGCCATCGCGCACCATCCGAGCGTGCTCGCGGCTATCGATCCGACTCATGCAGTGCGCTTTCTGTTACACGCAGGCATCGCGGGATTCGTAGTGCTGGGCGGTGTATTCCTCTGCATCACGGGCGGGGAAGCGTTGTATGCAGACATGGGACATTTCGGTAAGGCGTCGATCCGCTGGTCTTGGTACTTGATCGTGCTGCCCGCGCTGCTTCTGAGTTACGCGGGTCAGACCGCGCTGCTCATGGAAAAGGGGTCGAGCGCGAAGAATCCGTTTTTCGAGATCGCTCCAACCTGGTCCATTTATCCCTTGGTGCTGCTGGCCACGGCGGCGACCATCATCGCGAGTCAAGCCATCATCACCGGCTCCTTTTCGATGACGCGGCAAGCCATGCAGCTCGGCTGGCTCCCGGGCTTGAACATCCGCCAGACCTCAGCCGAGGTGTATGGGCAGATCTACGTCCCCGTCGTGAACTGGTTGATGATGATCGCAACCGTCGGCATCACCATCGGCTTCGGGAGTTCAGATCGTCTCTCGGGGGCCTACGGCACGGCCGTCGCCACGACCATGCTGCTCACCACGGGTCTCCTCTACGTCGCCATGCGCAAGGTGTGGGGATGGAACGCGCCCTCCGCGATGGCGGTAGGCGGGGTGTTTCTGGTCGTCGACGGTCTGTTCTTCGTCGCCAATTTGTTCAAGATCGTCGATGGCGGCTGGTTGCCGTTGAGCTTCGCCGCGGTTCTGTTTCTCATCATGATCACATGGCGCAGTGGAATGGATGGAATCCGCGCGGGGCTCGCGCATCTGCCGCAGACCGAAGCGCAGTTCCTCGCCGATCTGCGGGAGGGCCGGATACCGCGGGTCGACGGGACCACCGTATTTCTCACCCGGGCCACGCAGCGCATCCCGCGTCTGATCATCGATCACGTGCATTTCGTCGGCGCGCTGCCGCGTCACATCATCGCCCTGCACGTGGAATTCGACGACACACCGCGCACGCAAGGTCCCGCGTGTGGGCCGGTCGAGCAGGTCGCGGAGGGGATCTGGCATCTGGTCTGCCACTTCGGGTTCCTCGAGATTCCCGATCTTCGTCGCGCGCTCTCCAAGGCCGAGGGTCTGGACCCGTCGATCGATTTCGATCACGCCGTGTTCATCGGCGCGCGCGATCTGGTGGTGCATAAGCCCGGCAGCCGCGCGTTGCGGCGCTGGCGCCTGTCGCTATTCGCGTTTCTGTACCGTAATGCCGCCAAGGTCGTCGATCGCTTCAACCTGCCCCCGGCGAACGTCGTCGAGATTGCCCGGCAGGTGGAAATCTAGACCGCGTGGGCCGCCCTGGTAGCTAAAGTCCCGGCTGGGCGCGGCGCGCCGGCATGACGAACCGTGCATAGCCGAAGCCGAGTCCCGCCGCCGCGGAGATAGGGCCACCCAGGACAATCCCGGTCTTGGCGGCGTCGAGCAGGCGCGGATCCGGGAACGCGAGATTTGCCATCAGCGTTGCCATCGTGAAACCGATGCCGGCAAGCAGGCTAACCAGGCAAAGACCGTAGCCATCAATGTCTGCCGGGAGACTCGCGAACCGCAGTTTGACGCAGCTTGCAGCCATGATCAGGATCCCGATGGGTTTGCCCACTACGAGGCCAAGAACGATCCCGAGGGAGACCTGGACCACCGTCGGGTCGTGAACATCGAGGGAACCGAGATCCACCCCCGCATTGACGAGCGCGAACAGAGGCATCACACCGAAAGCGACCCAGGGACCAAGCCGGGCCTCCAAACGCTCGAAGCCGGGGCGGATGGGAGCGAGTAGGCCCACCAGGGCGCCGCAGATCGCGGGCTCTATGTGGGCATGATAGAGACCCACCCAGAGGATCAGCGCCGGGACTAGGTAGACGATGGGCCGCTGCGCCCCGAAACGCCGCAATAGCACGGTAGGGGTGAGTGCGGCCGCCGCGAGCAGCAATCCTCCACGGGTCACGCCATGAGAATAGCCAACGGCAATGACGACAATCGCCATGAAATCATCGGCCATGGCAACCGCGAGTAGCAAAACGCGAACTCCTGCCGGAATTCGCCTGCCCAGCAACGCTAGAACACCGACCGCAAAGGCTATATCGGTCGCCGCGGGCACCGCCCAGCCGTTGCGCGCCGGAGCCGAGGAATTGAACAAAAGAAAGATCACGGCGGGAACGACGACGCCGCCGAAAGCGGCCAACACAGCGAGCGCTGCGGCTCCCGAGTGCGCGAGACTACCCGTCAGCAGTTCGCGCCGGATCTCGAGCCCCGCGCTGAGGAAGAACAGCGTCATCAAGCCGTCGTCCACACCCCCGTGCAAGACTCGGCGAAAAGCGAAATAGGGAGCAGACCACGGCGAGTTCGCCCAGCAGAGAGCAAAGCCGGCCGCGGCGAGCAATGCCACGCCGCCGAAGATCTCCGCGCTTCTAGAGTGCCCGTCGGACACACGCCGCTCCGCGGCTGGCGGCCCGACCAACACACGTCCTGACGACGCCTCGACTGGCGTCGCACCCTTAACCCCATCCTACCCCAGACCGACGGTCGTCTAGAAAAGATATCCCGCTGAAAGCACCAGCACCTGCGGACCAAAATTCACATGGGTCGTGCGCAACACGCCCGCGGTGTCCGCGACCAGCCGCGAGTGAACATCGGAGTAGCCATACGAGCCATAGACGCTGAAGTGCTGTGCCACTCGCCAGCTGAGGCCGACCTCGGCAGCGGGACCCACCGACGCGGTCAGGGAGAGCTTAGTGGGTCCGCCATCAGCGGCGTCGCCGGCCGCGGTCACGTTTCGATCGTAGAACGTCGTGTAGTTAACGCCGACCCCGATATAAGGCCGGATGGGTGAGCTCTCATCCAGAAAACGGTAGTTGAGGAGCAAAGTGGGCGCAATCCAGCGCGCGCTCGAAATGATCTGACCGTTGTAGGGCACCGACCCCACGCTCGTGGGTCCGCGTGCCTCGGTCTTGGCGAGCGGCGGATAGCCCATGGCGAGCTCCAGTTGGAAATGGCTCGACAGGCGACGGCTGTAGGCAAGATAGAGCGTCTCGAGATTTTCCACCGTGTAGTTGAGTCCCGCAGGCACGTAGGGTCCGGAAATCTGTTCGGCGGAGGTGTGATACAGAACGGTGTAAAGACCGATGCGGGCGCTATTGGCAGGCTCGTCGCTGTCAGCCCTGGCAGGAGACGTGACGGTAACCAGAAGTCCAATCAAAGCAGCGCCCAACAGGCGCACCATGAAATCGGTCGGGCGGTGATGATGACCAGGCTTGCTCATGATTCAGCCTCCGAGCACTTGGTCGAAGAAGGAGCGCGCGGCGAGCGTGCAGAAAGGCGCCACATCGCTGTGATAGTTGGCCACATTGGACGAGGCGTCGGGTTCTGTCGCCTGGAATGCCGCCTGGATCGCGGCGAACGGGCCGGAAGGGGAAGCAGGCGGCTGCGGGTCGATGTCGAGGACCGTCACCACCCCAGCCGTTACCAGGCTCGGCCAGTAAGCCGCCATGGTGCCGGTGTTCACGCTGAAGAACACGGTCGGATCCTGGCTGCCGCCGCACAGCAGTGTCGGGACGGTCGGCTCCCAGTTACCGTTACGCAAATCGTTCTTGTAGAAGGCGAGCCGAAGAGTCTGGGTCGGAGGCGCCGCGGCGAGCGAGGCGGTAGGCGCGACCGAGGGGTTTACCGGAATTGCCCCATCGGGGTTCGATGCCGCGTCCTCCACATACGACACACGGTAGTTATTATTGATGAGATATGGAGAACCAAAGCCCGCATCGAACAACGCATCCCCGGCCGGTGGCACGGGCGGAACCGCGAGGGCCGCGGTCAGCAGCTGCGATTCGGCGGGGTTTCCAGTAATCGAAACGACCGGGGTACTCGCGTCGAACAGCGCCGATTCGGGCAGTAGACCATTTCCGATGATCGTCGTAATTGGGGTGGTACTCGGCAACAGCGTATCGATGCCGGTGGCATAAGAGCTGGAATACACGTCGCTGGTCGCCGTGTAGATATTCCCGTAGGCGTGCTGGTAGCTGGTCGTCAGTAGAGGCGCGAAAATCGTCGAGTCGATATCGACATGACCGAAGAAAATTGCGTCTCCGAAGGCCTCGAGAGCGTAGGGTCCGGACATCGGTGCCGCAGCCGTGACGTTGGCACCCGACGCTTCGAGCGCTCGCAAGGTCGCCATCGCCACATGTCCACCCTCCGAATAACCGGTGACGAGCAGCTTTCCGCCGTCGGTGATCCCCGGGGTCAGACTTATCGGTAGGGCGGAGCGAGCCGCCGTGAGGATATCGAGCATCTCGCCCGATTGCTGGGCCGCATCGAGAAATGGATGGTAACCAAGCGTAGAGATGTCATAGCCGGCGTAATTCGGTGCCACCACGATATACCCGTGAGCGGCGAACATGGCCGCGATCAACGCGCCTTCGGTGTTGGACGCGTTGGTGATGTCGGCGATGTTCAAAGCCTTGTTGGTGTTCGTCCCGTGAGCGTAGAGCACGATGGGCCGCGCCCCGCTGCAGGCCGCCGACGTCCCCGTGGGAAGCATCAGCGCGCCCGAAGACTCCGTCAGTTCATTGGCGGCGCCCACGGTTCGAAACTTGAGGTCGTAGAAATCGACGCCACAACTCGGGGTCCCCGCGAGCAGCAACAGAGCCGCCCCCGTTGCCGATGAGCCGAGATCGGCCGCGAGGGTCACCGCGTCGAGCGAGGCAATGCGTAACGGAGGATTATCGACGAGGCTACCGTGCGCGGTCGAGGCATTGACCGTGGCTGTTTCGCTGTCCGACCCACACCCGGTGAGGACAGCGCCGATCGACGAAACCGTGGCCGCAACCACCAGCGCGCTACGAACACTCATCATTACTTGCATCCCCCTCAGGTTCTCGTGACCGCCAGGTGCGATTCTAGTCGCATGCGTACGGCTGCACCCAACTTAAGAAAATAAAGTAAAAAGTGGTCCACTTCACATTTAGCGACTTCTCGACTGTTTCCCGTTTCACGAATCTCGAGTCCGTGCCGATTACAATGGGGTGTGGCGGATAGCCTAGGAATTCGAATACCCATGCCCAGGATGACGGCCCTCGCGCCTGCGCCCGCCTCGATCGATGAGCTAGCCGGCACTTACGCGCACCGCATTACGGCCGCGCTGCCGCTGCTCTGGGCACGGCGGGTATCGATGCACGACAGTCGGGGCAATGTCCGCTGGCAGTCGACCGATGTCTGGGGTCCCGCGGAGCGCGAAGCGGTACGCCTGGCGCTCGAGCGCTTCGTGGGTAAATCGGCGCCTAGCCGCGCGGATCATGAACTCCCCGAACAGCGCACCGCCGTGCTGCTGCGGGCCGCGGACGGGGCAAACGTATTCCGCGGATTCATCATGCTTGTAGTCGACAACCGCCGCCTGCGCGGCAAGGGCCAGTCGGCGCACGACCTGCCCATCCCGGTCCAGCGAGCGGCACATGATTGGGCGGTACGACTCGCGGCTGTCGCGGGGAGTCAGTTGGCCGGCGCCCCTGCCTCGGCCGAGTTATCTGCCGCGGAAGCCGATAGATTGCTCTCCGCCGGGCCGGTAGTCGATGCGGCGCTGGTAGACGATTTTTTCTCGCGACTGCGCTCGCTACCGGTCGCCCTGGTCGCGCAACCTCTCGTGCCTCTGCAGCGCGGCATGCGCATCCGCCGCTACGAGGTGTTCCTGCGCGAAGCGGCGCCGATTTTGAGCGACAGCGCACCGACCGCACTGCTGCGGGAAGCCGACGACCGTGGTCTCGGTGCCGTCCTCGATCGACGCGTCGCTGGGGCGCTGGTGGTCTGGCTCTCGGAGCGAAGCGCCGTGTTCGCCGATGAACCCGCCCAGTTTTCCATCAATCTCTCGGCGAGTTCGCTTGCTGATCCTAACTTCCTACGCTTCATCGAGCTGTGCATCGCGAGGGCGGGTATCTCCCCCTCGCTGCTTGCGTTTGAGGTCGACGAGTCCCACCTGCGAAGAAACCGCGAGCTGCTGGAGCGCTTGAGCCAGGGACTCGACGCCATCGGCGCGGGGCTCGTGATCGACAACTGCACCCTGCACGACGACACTCCGACGCTGTTATCGACACCGTCGCTGCGGCTGGTGAAATTCGACCGACCGCTCACGGAAAATCTTGCAGTCGATCGCGTGGCGCAGATGCGGCTTGCCGGTCTTTCGCAGATCGCGCGTGTAGCCGGAGTCCACAGCGTCGCGAAGCGGGTAGAGCGCGCCGACGAGCAAGAACTATTGCGGGCGACCGGTGTGGACTTCGTCCAGGGGCGGGGCACGGCGGCGCCCGTTCCGCTCGATGCCCTCGATCAGGAACGGCGAGTTCTCGTCGATGAGTCAGCGCAGCCCCTCGAGGCCCGGACCGATCCAGCGGACTCGGCGGAAGCCGCCGGGTCCGCCTGATTGAGAGACGCCGGACGCTCAGCCGCGGACCCAGTGTCCGGGATGTAGCCGATAGCCATCCGGTCCGTGCACCCAGCGATGCGCCTCCCAATGATAACCGGGGCGCGGCGCGGCCCAATGTCCGGGCACCCACACGTGACGTCCGCCCACCCAGTCCCAATAGCCACCGAGCCACACGTATCCGGGGGCGGGCGCCACACCGATCGTCTCGACGACAGGCGCCGGCGGCGCAATCACGACCACGCCGCCCCAAGCCGCCTCGGCCGGGTGCATCACCGCGCTCCCGATCACGAGCGACAAGGCAAGGGCCGCCGCCGCCCCAGACTTCCACACTCGATAAGTCTTCATGATTCCAATCCTCAAAATGACTGTCACCCCCTTCAGAACGCAGCGCCCTAACCTGGGATGACGAACCCAAAGATGACGATCACGTCATCCCGCGGCTCCAACGTCCGCCTGGTACATACCGCTCAAAAGCCCCACCCGTCGTCATCCGGAACAGGTAAATCCACCCGCCGTCGAGTAGCGCCGTCACCGAAGCGTGCCGACCGATGGCGGCATCGAGATGGGTCTGCGGAGCATCGACCAATACCGTGAGCCGGCGAGGCTCATGGACAAATCGTCGTCCGTCGTGAACCGACTCCCACGGCAATCCGACCTTCAGATCGCCGGCGTTACCCTGCAGCACGCCGAGGTTTGCGACTACGTTGTGCAGGAGTTTGCTGCCACTGCCAAATACACGGTGATTCACGGTGGACGCGTAGTATTGAAGATTGATCCAGCTCGCCACGATCATCGGCGCGTTAAGAATACGCTCGAGGACCTGGCCGTCACTATCCAGGCGCCAGTCGTACTCATGCAGGAAAACCCGCCCCTGCAGATCGAGTCCGCGAGTTCGTGCGCGCGGAGCGGCGATGAACGCCGCGTTACCGGCCAGACCCCACTCGGGCCTGACCTCAGACCAGTCACGACTGCGACGCAGCGCGCCGCCGGCTGGGCGGTCGAAGTACCGATCGCGTTCGGCTTGCGCACGTGCTGCGGCTTTATCCAAGGCCGCGCGCAGCCGCTCGAGGTCTGAAGCGTGGCTCGCGGGTAGAGCCTCGGGGTCGAAGAGCGTCACCGCGTCGGTGGTCGTGTCGTGCAGTGCGGCCTGGAACCACGTGTCGTCCGGAATCTCGATCCCCCGCTCACGCAGAGCGGCACGGACCGGCGGCTGGTTCAGAATAGCGGCCGCGACGCGTGCATTCGCCTCGCCCGTGTGACCACCGCAGGCACCACACTGGAGACTCGAAGCGTAGGGATTATTCACCGTCGTACTGCCATGACCGACGAGCAGCACGACACGCGCAAAACCCCGCGATAGCGACATCCCTCTTAGGACGGATTCGGCCATGGCAACCGCTGCAGCAGGCTCAAAGCCGCTTTCCCGGCTTCCCAAAGTACCCGGCAGGACATCGGGACCAAGCCGGCGCACCGCCGCGGCATCGAGCCCATCGCTACCGGGGTGCACCACAGGTCGAGTCGCATGCAAGCTATCGCTCAGAATCTTCCACGCAAACAACACGCCGGTCGATTCGACGTAGACGAAAGACGACACCGCGCCGAGTTTGAACGTCTTCCAGGCGCGAGCGACCCGTCGCCGCAGCCGCTGCAGCCCACGCCACCGCTTGTCTTCCGCAGAGGTTGCGCCGCACACATGCTCGCGCACTACCACCGTGGGTTCCAGAAGTGCAGGGCAATGGGCAGCTCCGTGTTCCTGTCCGAGCGGTACGTACTCGATCGGAAAGCCGAAAAAGCCCGCGAATCCGAGTGTGGTACAGCCAGGCAGAGCAGCCTCGAGCGCTCGCCGGTAGACCTCGGACCGCACATCGATACAGAACGCCGCTTGCACGAGCGGGCGGGGGCCCGCCTCCGGATTCCCACTCGAGCCGCTCTCGGCACCCACTGTGAATTGCGCGAGGAGGCGCCGCTGATAGGCGAGCTCATAAGCCGCATGTAGGACGAGATCGAGCGCGAGATCGGGATCGTCCCCGAGGCGCGCGTCAGCGGGGGCGGCGGCGGCCTTCTGCATCGCGAGTGGCCAGGCGTCCCGGAATTCCGTCTCAGTTCTGGCCGCGAACAGGGTGTATCCCCAGACCACTCGTATGGCGAGCAGCTGAACCAGGGTATCGTCCGAGTGTCCGGCCAGTTCACTCCGCCAGCGTCGATAGCGAGCGTGCGCGGCCCACCCCTGGATGTCGAGCAGGGCGCGGTATAGGTAGTCGCCGAAGGCCCGTTGCGGAATCTCGAGTCGCTCGAGCACCGTGACGATGGCCTCGACCGGATCCTCCGGTAGCGAGCGGATGGCCTCGCGGAATCCCCGAATGCCCATGACCTCGGGATTGCGATCGTGACGCATGGTAGCCCGCCAGCTTCGAAACGCCGGTTCGCTCTTCCAGGGTAACTTCCATGCAGCCTGGCCTTCGTCGAAATAGGCGGCGCACCACTTCGAAATCTCGTCGATCATGAACGCGGTGCGGGAAGTCTGACGGTCCCCGGCAGCCAGACGATCGAGCACCTCCGCGATAGTGGCCACGGCCGCCGCGGGAGCCGGCAGTCCCTCGCTGCTTCGCAGCGACGCCAATCGCAGCGCGGCGGCGCTCCGCTCCCGCAGCTGCCACTCGGCGGGAACCTCTGCAAGCGCGGCTTCGAGATCGACATCTTCGATCTCGCCGTGTGCGAGCGCTGCTTGGTAGAAGGCGCGCGGCATGAGGAGGTTCACGGCCGCCACGCGACGCAGCGTCGCGCAGGTTTCGGCGAAGCTCTGATCCGCGAAGCCAAGCAGCGGATTCACCGCGACGAAATGCTCCAGCGGCCAGAGCGGCGCGATGCGCCGACAGGCAGAGTCGATGGCCGCCTCGACCTCGGCACGACCGGTTGCGCGCGGATCGGCCGCGAGCCGCGGTCGAGCGTTCACGGGCCGACTCCGGCTTCCCTACCGGCTGGCCACCAGCGCACGATCAGGCGATTCGTCAACGTGTTGACGTACAGTCCGTTCGAGACATGAACCTGAAGCGCCCGCCAGCGTGGGGTGCCGCGATTCGCCGGCAAAACGCTCTGCCACAGGATCACCAGGCCAAACGACAGCAGTACGATCGCGACGATCGCGACATCAAATGGCCCACGGGGAATCGGATCGGCCGGCACCGCGCCCCGCAGCAGATACGCGCTGAGTCGTTGCAGAACCGCATACGCGGCTACGACGCAGGCCCCTTGCAGGCAGACGCGGGCTATCACGGCCATCTCCGGCCGCGCATCGATCGCCGCCGCCCCGAGTCGTCCCGCGGCGAGCAGCACGATACTGCCGAGTACGAACGCGCCCGGGTTTTCGCGCAAATGCGGGCCGACGAGATACAGCACGGCGAATCCCACCGTCACGACGAGCGCCAGGGCGAGAAGCGTAAGGCGAACCGGCAGCGCGCTCCGCGGTAGAGAGCTTCGATAGGGCCGAACACCGTCGAGGACGCTACCCGCGGACAGGAACGAATGCGCCTTATAGAGCGAGTGGCCGAAAAGATGCAGGTAGGCCGCGGGAAATGCGCCGAGACCGCATTCGAGCATCATGAAGCCCATCTGTCCGATAGTGGAATAGGCGAGCGACACCTTGATCGACGTTTGGGTCAGCATCACTACGGAACCGAATAGGGCGGTGAAACCGCCGATGAGCGCGAGTGCATCGAGGGCAAAGGTCGAGCAGCTCACGAACCCCGCGAACCGCAGCAGCAGAAACCCCCCGGCATTGATCACTCCCGCGTGCAGGAGTGCGGATACTGGGGTGGGCGTCTCCATCACCTCCAGTAACCAGCCATGAAGTGGAAACTGCGCGGACTTAAGGAGCGCGACGGCCACGAGCAGTGCGACGATCACATGGACGGGCAGCGGCGTCGAGTGGCCGACGCGTAGCGCTTCGACGGCGGGAAGGATGACCCGGTAGTCGAGGCTGTGAAATAACTGGTAGGTAATCACGAGTACGCCAAGGAGACATAGATCTCCGAGCCGGCTTACGACAAACTTCTTGCGCGCAGCGAGCACCGCCGCAGAGCGCCCGGGATAGAAAAGCAGAAGCCGATGCAGGCCGAGGCTGCTCAGTCCCCAAGCGAGTGCGAACTGCAACAGGTTGCCGGAGACGATGAGCAACTCGACCGCAGCCAGGGTCAGACAGAGACCAGCCGTGAACCGCCCGCGTCCCGGTTCGCCGTCGAGATAGCGGCGGCTATAAGCGATCACCACGAGCCCGATGAAAGCCACGAGTGCGCCCATGGTGGCGCTCAGGGTATCGACATAGAGTCCGAGTCCCACTCCATCGACGCCGAGCAAAGGGGTGTCGAGCGGTCCGACGACGACCGTCCGGGGCGTGATCCCCAACAGCGAAACGAGCGTCAGCAGCGCGGCGAGGAACGCCAGACGATGGATCCGGTCGGGGTGCCGGTCGGCCCGATCATTGGGCAGCGAGCCGAGCCCGGCCAGGATCAGCGGTCCGATGATGATCAGCCAAAGCGGCGCGACGAGCATGGTAGTTGCGACCAATTGCGATGTCCTGAGATTCGGTGCGCCATGATTCTGCTGCCCACGCAGCATCTATAATTTACAAAGTTTGTATATTATCGTTATATTTAATCGAACCTATAACTCCCCCTTACCCGCGTGCCTAGCCTCAGCTACAGACATCTCAGATACTTTCGCGCGATCGCCCACGACGGTCAGCTAACTCGCGCCGCCGAGCGGCTGAGTCTTTCTCCCTCGGCGCTTTCCGTTCAGCTGAAGACCCTCGAACTGCAGCTCGGCCACACGCTCTTCGATCGCGTGGGTAAGAAGCTCGTCCTTACCGAGGCGGGCCGGATCGCGCTCGACTATGCGGATTCGATTTTTCAGGCGGGCGACGAACTGCTAAGCACCCTCCAGGGCCGGCGAACCGGCAGTACCCAGGTACTGCGTGTCGGCGCGCTCGCCACCTTGTCGCGCAACTTTCAGCTCGAGTTCGTCCAGCCGCTCATAGGTCGTAGTGGTGTCGAGCTCATCATGCGGTCGGGTTCGATCCGAGAGCTTCTGGCCGACCTCGAGTCCCACGAACTCGACGTCGTACTCGCTAACGCGCCCGTGCAGCGGGGGACGGGCAGTGAAGTCCGCTGCCATCTGCTGCGCCAGCAGCCGGTGAGTCTCGTCGGTCGGCGGCGAAGCCGCGGCCGGCGATTCCAGTTCCCGGAGGATCTGCGCGAAGTCCCCGTGGTGCTGCCCGGTAGAGAGAGCGATATTCGGGCCACCTTCGACCGGCTCCTCGATCAGGCCGGGATCGTGCCGACGATCCTGGCCGAGGTGGACGACATGGCGATGCTGCGTTTGCTCGCGCGGGAAACCGACGGCGTGACACTGGTCCCTCCCATCGTGGTACGGGACGAACTCGCCGCCGGGACGCTGGTCGAACATTGTCCGGTCCCGGAGTTGACCGAGAGCTTCCATGCCATCGTGCAACGCCGCCGCTTCCCCAATCCGCTGATTGGAGAGCTTTTGAAGCGGTTTGCTACGCCGCGCCGGGCCGCGGCCATTTGACGCTGGCCGGGATCGGGGGCAGACTAAAAATGCGTTCAGGAGTCCACGGGCCTCGCAGCCCCTGGGTGAAACGGGAAGTCGGTGAGACCATGGGTAAAACCACGAGGTCGAGTCCGACGCTGCCCCCGCAACGGTAGGTGAGTCGAGCCGGGTCCGAAGCCACTGCGCGTAAAGCGTGGGAAGGCGATCCGGTGGGGAAATTCCCACTCATGAGCCCGTATACCGACCTGTTCGTTGCGGCACGGGTTGCGGTGGGCAACAACGGTGCGAGATGGGCCGTGTCCTAGGCACGCGCCCTGTTTCGTCACCGCTTTTCTCCTGCACCCCGTCAACTCTCGAAGTCAATGCACGGCGGGTGCGGGCGGACCGATGAATGCTCTTCTGGATGCTGCGTCGCTGCAATCGGCGGACGGAGCGATGCGCCGCGCTGCCCTGCAGCGAATCGACACGCTGACCAAGCCCTTGGGTGCGCTCGGCTGCCTGGAGACGCTGGCGGCTGAAGTCTGCGCGATCCAGGGCACGCTCCACCCCGTCATCCGAGCCCCGGTAGCGCTCGTGTTCGCGGGCGACCACGGGGTCGCGCGGCGCGCGGTCAGCGCTTACCCGAGCGCGGTGACCGAACAGATGGTGCGCAATTTCCTCGCCGG
>Ga0116226_10004168_pt1 | contig 12775 bp, 12 predicted proteins | sample S1TSphfallax_FD_89692 | JGI IMG/M metagenome (GOLD analysis project Ga0116226, IMG submission 89692) | Host-associated microbial communities from peat moss isolated from Minnesota, USA - S1T2_Fa - Sphagnum fallax MG | ecosystem: Host-associated > Plants > Peat moss > Unclassified | place: USA... | reverse complement strand
GTAACCTACTACCCAAGTTCAAAAAGCACTCACAATTTAAAAGATATGGAATTTTAAATTTGTAAAAATTCAAAATATTTTTCAAATTTTTAAATTTTCAAGAGTCTTTTACCACATGTAAATTGGGGTGTAATGTGCATGACATACAAAACAAAGTTGTAGTTTATGATATAAGAAACAAAAACCTAAGGTAGTTAGCATATTTTGGTATGACTCAAAATTATGATAAATTTTCAAAATGAAATGAAAATTTTGGCAAAATTTACACATTTTGAAAAAATCATATTTATTCAACAATGATTAATATGAAACATGTGATCTATTGGGGCAGCTATATGTATTTTTAATAACAAGTTGCAAAAGATTTCATTCAAAAAAAAATTCATATGAAAAAATGAAAATGGACTAAAAAGGATTCACATTCCATTTGTAAAGTAATCATGTTGGCTCCTATCTACATACTTGCACCCCTAGGGCCTAGGACATGGTGATAGATGAGTTTAACCGCCAATTTGAAAATCTACTGCACCCATAGACTTTACCCATTGTAAAACATGACTTTACCCATTGTAAAACATGAGGTAAAGGTTTCCATGAACCTAAACATAGGTGGATCAAAAGGGGGAGGGTTCTTAAACCCACATCTTAAAACTAGGAGGGGTCTTGTGCCTATAAATAGGCATAATTTCCATCCCACTTTTGAGGAGTTAGTATAATATCCTTCCTTTTTATAAAGAGGGATGTTTTTGGATATAAGACATTTCAAATACATTTAAGAATGTTTTTAGAATGTTTTACACTATAGGACACTCCATTGGTCTAATTCAATGTATATAATAATGAACAAAAGGCAATAACTCAAGTGGTTTACACTTTACATTCCTCCCCCTTTCAAAACTTGGGGCAATGTTTGATAATTATGCAAGTAATATCAATGCATGTTATTAGCAATGGAATTAACAATAGTATTGCCATGTAAAATTCAAAATGCATTCAAACACACATTTCAACTTCTTTTTTTGATTCACTAACAATAAGCAAAGGTAGCCTTTGCTAGTTATTTTTTGCATAACCTTCACTGAATGTCTACTTTTCATTGCCATTCAAGTTCAATCTTTTTGTTCAATTGTAACATTAAATGATTGTAAGCAAGGTTTTGGTTATTGTGAGCAAACGCAATATGATTGTTTTTTCTTTGGCAAGGTGCATTGCATGCACTACATGCATTTGGTTTTTTTACTATGTTGTCGGTGAGTGAGAAAATTTGTTGGGGATGTGCAATAGTTCCAACGTGCAAGCTTGGGCAAATTTTTGAACAATGCTCCCAAGGCAATAAATGTAAATGATGGAGGAACTCAAATTGAAGAAAAGGAAAAAAAAAAGGAATTTGAGTAAAAAAACTTGGTGCAATGTAGCCATTATGGTGTGCTTTTGATGTGGCTACTTGTAGTTTTTGCTACGCCACATTAATGCATGAGAAGTAGAAGATGGCCCCTCCATTCATGACATGCATGTAAGCAAGGACTACAAATTCACTCAGGTCTAAAAACCTTAACACAAGTAACTTGCACCTTATGGTTTCAAAACATCTTGATAAAATATTTAATAAAAAGTGACATCTTTAAAATTATCTCTAGTTGAACAAAACAATTTGAGCTATGAATGTGGATACAAATGTTGAACAACTTGTGATTATTCACAAGCACATCACATCCAACATGCATTTTGAAACTATAGATGCTCCAACGCTGCATAAACTTTCATTTGCTCAACATGAATCCCATGTGTGTATCTATTCAAAACAATATTCATCACCTTTTAAATTGGTTAAGGAGCTCACACAAATAATAGGCAATATACATGCATCATCCACCTTCTTGTGGCACAAGTTGAATGGCCTGAGCTTTCCAAATGCTCTATACTTGGGATACAGGACAAATAGAACCAGGGGAAAATAAGAATGTTGTTGTGAGAAATATTGTTCTCAAGAAACCCCTTCCCAAAGTCCAAAAAAACAACCCTCCAAGAATGTGTTCTATTTTGTGAAGAAGCATCACATGAGCTGCTAAACCACAAAGACTGAGCCACAAGGCCACTCCTTTATTATTTAAAAAGACATAGTAAAAATGCAGTTAAATGAAAAATAATTTCAGTCCATTTTCACCGTCCATAACAATGTTGTCATGTATTTGCAATATTATCCAGTTAAAAACCTAACTGCCAAGTGAAAAATGGGCACAAGGAGGGACCTGACAAATTGTGTGCATCACCAAGCAGGGTACACACAAAACATGCTCCTCAATAATGGTCACAGAAAGCAAAGAGAAATGTAGACATGTTGACAAGCTTCTAGAAGTTTCTGGAGTTTCTACTACCCTAGTCAACTTGCTCATGCCACAATCCTACCTCTGCTTGCTTACATGGTGTGTGACACAATTTCTCCAGTCCTTCCTCCTGCCCATTTGTCCAGAGCCTCCCTAAACAAGAAGCCCCCACTAACTGAAACCTGCATTTGATCTCTCTCCCTCCTGCATGACCATGTCACAAAAATTTGGAATTTTGTCCGTTATATTACAGATCCAGTCTCCAATTAAACAAAGACATCTAAGTTCAGATCAGTTATTGCTTCACACCAGCAATCAATTCGTAAATATACTCTCTTCAGGCAAAATGCATATTTTTCCTGCAAATTTCAACTGTGCTAGTTTAATCACACTCAATACCTTTCCCTATTTCATGACAGCTGCTGGCAACATCAACCTCTAAAAGGCTTTGCCAAAATTCCAGGCAGAATGTTTCAAAAGCAGCTTAAGTTCAAAGAGTGCCAGTAAGAAACCATTTTCTAGGTTAAATGGCAAAAAGAATTGCTATCAGTTATATCACAACATTTTCAGGCATGGATGCTGTCATCTGCTTGAATTAAGCTCCGCAGCAACAGCCAGCAGGGCTTTTGTGGCAAGGGGCTTTGTGAGATAGAAGTCCATTCCAGCTTCAATGCATTTGCTCTCATCCTTGGCCATTGCATGAGCTGTGAGGGCAATTACAGGGGTGTGCCATCCCATTTGACGTTCCTGTTCTCGGATTCGTTGAGTGGCACCATATCCATCCAACACTGGCATCTGCACCACCAATTCTTTAAACCACATTAGTGCCTATGTCATAGATGGCAAGTCAAACATAAGTTCTACTCATATCTATAAAGCATGATGATGGGAAGTTGGCCTGTTAAGATCTTGAAGCTTCTAATCTGGTTTCAAGATTCAGATTGTTGGCTAGGTATCCAACTACTTCAACATATTAGTAAACATGGGCTTGTGCAACAGTCCAATGCCACCAGGCTGAATTTGGTAGCAACAATTGGAACCAGGCACTACATAGCCCTTCGGTTATCTAGTGAAGTTTTTAGAGTTTGGAATCTGACAATATCTACAGGACAATGATGGGACTGGTCCTATGTTCACCTATGATGGCAACCTATATAATAACTCTCGTTAGAATTAAGAAGTCTTGATCCTCACAATTAAGAAAGCCAGAACAAGGTTAAAACTTTTCCTTGAGTCAAAAGACTTCCAGATAAGGACTCAAGAACCAGGAAGAACCACACAGAAAGGGTAGAAATAAGATGAAGGACAATAAGACTAACAGTGTGAACACAAGTGACAGTCTCTCACCTGTTCAGTGACCATCAACAGTATCATATATGACAGCAACTTCTCTATCACAACTTACCTAGATAATTGCAAATTTGGATTCTAGAGGGGTAACACTGCACCTGACAGTCCATGAGCACCAAATCGAATGGCCGTGGCTTAACTGTAGAGACCTGAACCTGAACCTGCTCGTCTTCATGGACTTCCCCTTTAGAGTCTGCACGTTTTTTTAAGCTGCCATAGGAGACCAGTGAGCCCAAGGGTCGTGGTAGATTAGCTAACACCAGCTGGGCTGCTTCTGCACCATTGTCCACACACACAACAGTTGCACCTAGTCGTAGTAGCATAGTTTTTGTTAATTTCTGAAGAACACGATTGTCCTCAGCTACCAAGATATGCATGCCTGCAAGTGAATCTGCAGGACCCATTATCTCACTCTCTCTTGTACCCCTCTTGGATGGTATCACCAAATTGACATCAGTACTTGCCACAGAACCTGTACTGGCAACCTGCATTGCCACCACTGAAGCTAAGTCCTTTTGTGGGTGGATATCTTCACCTATCTCCTTGGAATCCGACCTATTTTCAAGGCAGGTAGCAATATCTTCTCTTGGATTCAGGCTGGTGGACAAATCCCTGCTCGACTGTCGATGCAGCATCATTTTGGAGACAATATCAATATTTTCAGCAGCTCTGCTATTTTCTGTGTCTGAGGTGCTGTCCATGTGTGACTCGTTCATCGAGGCAAGAACAGGTTGCCAAGGTGATTGGGGCCCTGCCCTGATTTCCCCTGAATCTGAGGCTGGCCCAACCATACTGGTTCCAGCATAGATGTCTTTGCTCTTTACAAGTAACTCCACCTATTACAATCCAGTGAAAGTGGAACATTAGCATCCAGTAGCAAAACCAGCCCTCAGCATGAACAGCTACCAATGTAATATCAATGAGATTAAAGAGTGGCAACAATTCAAAGGTAATATGACAATGAGTTAGGCTTTTATAACTTTGTGAGTGTTTCCCAAAAGCTTCAGACCATCATCATCATCACATATAGCAGTAATATGCTGCCATGACTACCCACTACCTTCATTAACTCTGGATGGTAGGTGCTGAGAAGCATATTATAATGTGCCCAAAATTTGGGAAACCTATTCTGCAAAAGCTACTGATATCAGGCACTGGACCCAAATTCAATAATTTATGAACAACCCATATAGATACCTGATTCCAAAGAGATTGAAGGCGTGACCCATGCAAAGGCTTGTGTAGAACAAGGTGGCATGCAATAGCTCCTTTCTTTCTTTTCAGACGAAGGAGGGCTGCACCAGGGGTGTTTGCAGTGAGCAACCAGACCACTCTGACCATTGCTGAAGTTTGTGGTAACCCACCTTCCAAAGCCAGGAACACCTCCTCCAGTGAATCAGGAGCCAAGGCCAAGTCCACAACTACTAGAATCCCAGTTCCTGAAATCCTTTCATTTTTCATTAATGATCCACAAGAGGAAGAGACAGAATCATCTCTTGACATTCCCTGGGCTTGTATGTCACTTGAGGTAGCAACCACTTCACTCTGCTGCCGACCATTCAGGTTGGCGGCCCAAGTTTCAAAAGAAGTACGTCGCACGGGATCTAAGCCAGCAGCCCATACCTCAAACCAGCTGCGCAGTTGGCTATCAAGGTTGCCAGACCCATCTGATTCAGGATATTCCTCTCTAATTAACTCACGAACAGGTGGATTTGAGAAGCTCTCCTTCAGTAACACTCTCTGCTTTATCCTCTCAAACATGGGTAGAAACTCATCCCAGTGGCTAACTGACCAAACCTGCCAGATCATTCCCATCATCAGAATCAAAGATGCTATGATACAATTTAACTGCTCTCTTGATATCAAATGGCAAAAAGATCAAAACTCTGGATATATGTGTCCACCATTCAAATGCATCCTACTGATTGACAACACCTTGGAATCTCCACACAGGGATTCAACATCTACCCAAGCTACAGACTGTAGCATTTTAGGCACATAAGTCCATGTGCATAAATCAACACACAATAGTCACTCAAGATTCAGAGCAAAAATCAACAAATACATTCATCCAGTCTGACCTGGAAAAAAATTCAAAGATTTGACACCAGTGCACGAATCATGTTTTTTACCTGCAATCCACGTTGCTCCATCCATCGCTTGACAACTTGTTTCCCTGCCTGCCCTTGCATGGCCAACAAAACATGAATGCCATCAACTTGTGGCAGGTTGCCAAAGCTTGACATTTGCATTCGATGCAAACAATTTCCTCCATCTGTTGACATGTTGAGAGTACTGACTGATGGAGCCTGGAATTCAGGACCTCCTGAGAGCCTGACTCCAGCAGGAATTTTTGGATAATTTCTGTGCTGCTTTTGCTTTTCAGGCTGTTCCTCAGCACAGGGAAATATGAGGTTGAAGCGAAAACGTGTACCAGGCTCACCAGGCTGATCTTTGTCAATGATGCTAATGTCCCCACCCATTAGACAAACCTGTTTAGTTCATCACGGCACAAACACTTATGAACACCATATAGAAAATGCTTTGATATGCTGATATGCAAAGGTGCACTAAACCCACATCTATGAGATTTCAGAGAAAACTCTGCAATAACTGTGGAGGTAACCACTGTGTCAGTTGCAGCAAAGCCAAAACTAACATGACAAGAATGAGTGCAGTCATAATCTTAAGACTGTCGATTATAAAGACTTAGACTGTCACTGTCATCATGAATTGCAGTGATTAGCTGTCATGACTCCCCACTGACTTCATCAGCTCAGGATGGTGGGTGCAGGTAAGTATATAAAATGCCCAAATTCCAGGTAACAATTATAACTGAGTTTCTGTTTTATTTCTCAAAGTAGTGCAAAGACTCAGTCATGATGTTGGCCAGCACTCAAAAGACATAGATGGTACAATATGAACCAGCAGAGTAAACATCTGTGCTTATGACTGTTCAATAGTTAAAACACTGAGATAAAATCTGATCAACTACAGCCAAAACCATAAGGTAAAAGTGACTAATTTTGGACATTGGAATTGATATTCCTCAAAAGAGCTGGCAACTTTCAAACCAAGTCCCCCTCTCCTGGCTCATGCACATAGATATCTGGAAAATTCAGCCCTGGGCAAAAATTTAAGTGGACTCACACATGCCAACATGCTGAAACATGCTCTGATAAAACTATGCAGAACATTGTTAGTTGTTCAAGACTGAGCAAGTGAAAGGTTCTCACCAATGAATATACAATGCCAAGACCAAGCCCTGTGCCACCATGTGTTCGAGGAACAGATGAATCACCCTGCACAAAATTTTCAAACACTGCCTTCCTCCTCTCAAGGGGAATGCCTTTCCCAGTGTCCTCAACATCAAATTCAAACTCAATTTCATTGTGTGTCCTGGAACTGTCAAGATTTGCATCCAATTCCTCGTATTTCTTGTTCTTATCTGAGAGAATGTGTTGCAAGTGCTTTCCAAGGCTTCCAAAGACACCACTGTGTACTTTATCACAACTGCATAGAGCACTTGCCGAACTTTTCTGCTTGGGCCATGCTCGTAAAACAACATGACCTTCACTGGTGAATTTCACACCATTGCTGAGAAGGTTAGAGAGCAGCTGCTTCACTCGACCTGAATCGCCCTTTACATGTGCCACATGCTGGATTGATTCATCAGGAAGGTCAAGCACAACTTCAATACCTTTTTGAACACCCAAAACTGCAAACATGTCCACCACCTCCTCCATTACACTAACTAGGTTGAATTCTGTTTCCTCCAGTTCAAGCTTTCCAGCCTCAATTTTGCTCATGTCAAGAATTGTGTTCAGTATTCCTGCAATAACAGAACCACAGCTAATTTAGCAACATCCCAAATTTGCATATAAATTGACTGAAGTTGCATGTATAACCAATGCATGCATTCCACCTTCACATTGCAAAGTAGCCTGATGCTGAATGAAGAAAACAGACAACGCACCAAGTAAGTTTGTTGCACAGGACTTCATATGAAACAGATTAGACTCGAGCTCTGATGATTCTGTTGCATCACAGAGGCAAAGATCAATGAGACCAAGAATGGCAGCCAGTGGAGTGCGGAGGTCATGGCTCATGCTGGCAAACACTATGGACTTGTGGGAGTTTCTTGACTCTGCTTGCTTGGTGGCCTCCAGCTGTTGAAAAAGAGCTGCACGGAGCTGAATTTCATTGCTTACACCTTTGGTGAGGACGAGGATGAAGAAGCAGCCAACCATGCCAACACATGTTGCCAGCACAACTAGTGATGCTAGTGCCACATGGCTGCGACTGTCAGTTGGACCCCAAATGCTATTTCGAGGCAGCACCATGACAAACACCTGCTTTGTTTTCCAAAATTCCATCAGAATTGCAAAACTATGATACTCCTCACAAATGATGTTCACATGGATAAACATAAATTATGTCAAATACTGATCCAATGCTATGTAACCTGCATGCACCAGTCTTATTTGGGTTGCAATTCAGACCCAACATATTTTGGTAGTATCTTTAGCAACCAGGCTTGTTAAAAGCTATAGCTACTAATCTTTATGGAAAGGTTGTGCACAAAGGCAAAATAATACCAGGGTGATATCCGCAACCTGCATAGGGGCGCTGTCAACTGTGTATTCCGTGCCCCCTATCAGCACACGATCAGCCCTAAAAACCTTTTTGCTCAGGAGAGTCATATTGCCCTCCACTAAAGATACCAAGTATCTTGCAGCACCAGCAACAACAGAGTTATTTGAGCTCATTGCAGAAGGTAAAATTGGCACCCCCAAGGAGCCAACTTTGATAACAACTGCATCTCCAGTCTGTGCTAACAACCTGTTATCATCAGTTGTCATGTAAAGACTGCCACCCTTGAAACTGAGGCTTGTGAGTAGTGTGTTGATTTTTTCCATTGAGATCCCAATGACAGCCACACCAATGGGATCAGATCCATGAGACTGCCTGACTGGTGACAGTGAGAAGAAAAGAAGACTTCCTGATCCTGATAGAAGGAAGCCCCAGGATGTTCCTGACTCCGAGTGCAAACTTGTGTTAAAGAGTTCACTCTCCCAGTAGGGAACAGGAACAAATGGAATTGCATCCCCTGTCGGCAGACCCGTGATTGCATCAGCGGGCTGCCGATAACAATTATACTGAGTATGTCTCATTGAAAGCTGCTTGTATGGGCTCAAGACATTAAGCACTTCAGATTGCAAAGAGCGTGTTCTTGCCATGAAGGAAGATGGATAAGAAGAGTTGGCAAACACCAGTGATGTGTCATTGAACTCTGATGAATATGACAAAAACATCCTGTTATTTCCAAAGAAGGAGACTTGGTACTTGTCACGTAGAGCATAATATACAAGGAATAATGCAGGTCTCACCTGTTCAAGAAGACAACAGGAACACAAATCAGTGCACAGAGGATAACAGAAATGCAATAAGAGGAGAATTGGGTCAAGCACATTACTGTCCTCTAGGTAACCCAGAATTTCGGGTGACAAGTCTCTGCAATGCAAGGTAAAACTGAATGTATAAGGGCATGCAATTGGGTTCATGAGGAAGAAGGGTTTCCTTCCTTAGATTTCAGTTTTAACCAAGAACTGGAACAGTCATCGCATTAAGGATTTCCAATCCAAGACAATAATATGAGAGAGTACCAAGGAGGAAGATGAACCTGCTCCTCAAGGGTAGAGAATGCAGAGAAGTTCATTGGCAAAAGAGAGGAGCCAAGAAATCCTGCAAGTGAAAGAGTGGATGCATTGTTTGCCTGCAGGAGTTCTCTTGTGCTATCCTGTGTGCGTGCTAAGAGCTCATCTCGGAGTGCTGAAGCCACAACACTGACAGATTTCTCTGCATGTTTTGATGTAAAATACCAAGTGAGAATGGCCAGCAAGGTTATGAGCATCGCCAGTGTCCCCTGTCAATCACAATGCCTACACAATTGTTCAGTCCTTCCAGTGTGTGCAGTTCTGCATTGCAAAGGTCACAACAACCACAAAAATCTATGATCCCCATATCTATTAGACTGCAGAGCAAACTCCACAACAACACTTTGAAGGTAACACAACAATGAGTACTGCCATAACCTTATGAGTGTTGATCACAAAGTCTCACCACCTTCATCATGAATAGCAGTGACAAACTGCCATTACATTGGCTCCTGACAATGTTGTAGGTATAATTTATCTGCCCAAGATTTTATGCAAACCATCATACAAACAACTGCATCCTAAGTTTCAGTTGCATTTCTGGAAGCAACAGGAAGACTCAGTCATGGTGTTGGATAGCACTCAAGAGACAGAGCTAATTTAAGACATCAAGGATCCTCATTCAAGCTGCAACAAGCTTGTGAGGGTAAGCTTCATTTCATTTTAGCTCAACCTTGTACAAGCAAGCATCTAATTCTATGGCATAGTGAGGCCTACATAGAGGCTACTGATTGCAGCTTCCTGCATCCTGAAAATATCCCTCTAAGCAGACCAATGGTGACTACTAAAAGACGATCATACCACTGCTGATCCACTAAAAGATTGATGATCCCCATTATGCAGCTGTCAAATCCTCCACTGGAGCTTGAGGTCCAAGAAGTAGATGCTTGAGTTGAATATCATAAGTTTGGGTTCCACCTACACATTTAAGGGATTGGGACCTGACCAGGCAATTCAAAGCCTGGAGAGGGGGAGCTTCATGAATACTGCTGCTCATGTTTGGTGCACGAGATTGCTTCTGTCAAATGCACAGCCCATCAGTGGGTTGTTCTTGTAGTGCAATGGCAAAGTCTAACCCTAATTCTAAATCAAACAGGTTGACAGCGACTCTGAAATTGTGATTCCAAAGCACACAAGGTCTACATGCACAGCGCTTGAGGTGATCAAAGGCCAGAGCAGTAATCCAAATCCAAATGATGCAAGACATGGTCAAGTGAGCAGCCCTTTTTTCAGTGTCGGTTAAAAACAGGTGTATAGCACTGTAGACAAGAAGAAAGTGGCCGCATTATAGTAATCTTCGCCTTCAAACACTTCAATCACTGGTACCAGAGAACCGGAGGCATACTGCTTTGCATTTCCTGCCGATACTTTCATCGAAAATCCTAGACTAGCCGAACCTCGAAACAACTGATCCGTTAAAAAAAGTGAGAAAAACGTACCGTAATGGTTAGACGACCAACAAGAAGCGGATCGAAATTCTCCCCCACGCTGCATATGCCCTCCCCCAACGACATCCCACAATTCAGCGCTGTCGCCGCTTCCACGTCCTCACCCTCCTCCTTCGCATGCGAAGACGCCTCCCTACTACCCATGGCTGCGGGATGTGGTTTTTTCGCTCCTGCCGCTGCGGCGGCTCCTAAACACCAACCTCCTCTGCCGTCCCCGCCGCCCTCTATCCTTCACATTCTTCGCCTTGACCTAGGTATTATTCACGGATCTCCCCTCAGAGGCTCCAGATGTGCAACAAGTGCCAGCAGCCGCCCGCCCAGAACGCCACAAAGCTGCATACATACTTCAAGAGCCATAGACATCATGAGCTCTAAACTAGGCAAAGCCACAAAAAAGCTTTGGCTATGAGAGAGAGAGAGAGAGAGAGAGAGAGAGAGAGAGAGAGAGAGAGAGAGAGATCCAAAACTAGACACAACAAACTCCAGAAACTCTCAAACTAACAGATTGCATCCCACAATCGCAACACACCGAGTAGTACACACAAGGAACAAAATAATTTTCGAGAAGAACTCTAGACACCATCGCGCGTGCGTCCTTCTTCGTCTTCCTCGTCGAGTAGGGTGAGAGTACAGACCAAAAGGGCGGGGGCGACCGCGACCGATGAACGGCAGTGATCCAAATCGGCAAGAAAGGAGTCGATCAAGTGGTAAATTTAGGTACCCGCCTAAAGCAGATGTCCAGGTTGGTCTGCCCCCCCTTTTTTTTTAATAATTCGAAATTTAAGTGATTTTGGAGGGTTTTCAATCGCCAGAAGTGAGGGAAAAGAACCGTAAAAAAAAAAAAAGCCACATTTATATGATTGGTTTTCAATGTGTAGCCAAAAATATGGAAGGATGCTTTTTAAACCTTGAATTTCATATCTGGTTCATAGCCAGATTTGGCTAAATCTTCTTCAGGGAAGGTCGCCACTTTTTCTACATGATCGCCTACAAACAAAGAATCTTTAACAAGCGGTGTGTCACACTGTGTTGTTCATGGTAAGTAGGTGTAAGTCCTGAATGACTAGCATGGTGTTAGGGGACTCTACACTAGAGTCCCTAACACCAAGTGTGAATGCACCTTTGGAACCCCAAAAATCAACAGGGTGAAAATCTGGGGAGTTTTGAATAGGTAGTAATTAAGTTTTGCATGGGGTAAGGCATGCTCCAAGGGCCTCCAGGCCCTCCCCTAATTTGAGGGTTGGGAAGTAAGCCCCAAGGGTGTACGCCCCAAAAATTAGGGGGCTCCTACCCTTCCCCATGCAGTAGTAGCAATAGGCTCTTTTGAATGAGAGAAGGTTCACATGCGAATAGCTGAAGGTCCCTTTGATTGAGGAAAGTCTCTTTTGGAATACAAAGAAAAAACTCTTGAAGTGTTTTACGTGTAGGATACACCTAGGGGGCTTGAACCACTTGAGAGCCAGGGGGATGCTTCTTTTGGGAACACCCCACTCTAAAAGCATTACCCCGCATAAAGCACAAAGCTATGTTTCATTTTTTTCTTACATGTTGGATATCACCCAAAAAATTTGAAAAGAAAGGTGAGGTGTTTTTGAAAATGAAACAGCCATCGTGGGAGGAGAAGGCATTTTGTTTTCTAAAATAGCAAAGCATTTTGTTATCTAAAATTCCCCACCTTTTAATGGAAGAAGAGTTCCCTTGCGAGGTGCCCTACAAATAACTGGGAAATATATGTTGGTGCTTTACATGTAAAGCAAAACCCCATGAGTAAGGTTGTGTGGATATAAAGGAATTGCACAAGGCAAAATTGAGGTAGGATTTTATAATTTCCATGTATCAATGTTTCAAACGCTTCACACGACATAAAGATCAATGTTTGTCAATTCAAGGTTTGTTGGTGGTTGAATTCTTGACTACGAACCAAATAACTTAACCT
>Ga0116226_10004167_pt1 | contig 12777 bp, 10 predicted proteins | sample S1TSphfallax_FD_89692 | JGI IMG/M metagenome (GOLD analysis project Ga0116226, IMG submission 89692) | Host-associated microbial communities from peat moss isolated from Minnesota, USA - S1T2_Fa - Sphagnum fallax MG | ecosystem: Host-associated > Plants > Peat moss > Unclassified | place: USA... | reverse complement strand
GGTCAGCAATCTGAACGATGCCGGTCCCTACGTCGATAATCTCGCTTATTGGCTCTCATTCCCGACATCACCCGACGCGCTGCAAGGGCCGGAGCCATGGGCGGCGCATCCGGCGGAGCAGCCTGAAGCCTGGTACTGGGCGAATCAGACGATCCGGTATCTGATCTATAGTGATGCACCTAGCTTCAATGCCCTCTCGACGCCGGGTCTCACGTTCCAGACGGGCAGCACTGGATTCCACGCCGTCGTGCCGGCTGCCACCATGGCGCAGTTCACCGCGGCGACGGGGGCCGGCGACGGCGATCACCCGGATCAGGCCGAGACCTTCCTGAAGCAGGGGCGGAAGCTGATCCTCTATCACGGGCTCAGCGACGGCGACATTACGCCCTATCGTACCATCCAATATTATGAGGCGCTGGCGAAGCGGCAGGGCGGCTACCCGTCGCTGCAACAGAATGCGCGGCTGTTTTTGGTGCCCGGCATGGCCCATTGTGCGGCGGGCATCGGCCCCGACCAGTTCGGCCAGACCGGTGCCGTGCATCCGAAGGATGGTCCCGAGAATGACGTGACCGACGCGCTGGAAGCCTGGGTCGAACAGGGTCGCGCGCCCCGTTCGATCATCGCCACGCAATATGAGCAGCATGATCCGAAACGCGCCGCGTTGCGCAGCATGCCGCTCTGCCCGTTCCCCTCTATGGCCCGCTATAGCGGGACGGGCGATGTTAAAGACCCCGCGCACTGGCGCTGCGATGCCGGCGATCAGCGGATGCTGGAGATCGGCAAAACCGGGATCGCCGCGGGATTAGGAGCCGACTGACCGAAAAGGAGAGTCTATGTCCGAGGATCGTGAGCGCGGCGACAAGATGGAGCGGGTCAATCGGCTGGAATCCGCCCTGCTCCAAGGCAAGATCGAGCGGCGGCAGTTCATGAAGGCGGCACTCGCTGCCGGAATTGGGGTCTCCGCCGCCGGTGCCATGGCGGGCTTTGCCGAGCGGGCCAATGCGCAGCAATCGCTCAATCGCAAGAATCTGCGCCCGCATTATGATTTTATCGTCTGCGGCGCCGGCTCGGCCGGCTGTCCGTTGGCCCGCCGTCTGGCCGAAAACCCTGACGTTCAGGTGCTGTTGTTGGAGGCGGGCGGGACCGACGATGTGCCGGAGGTCACCGACGGCACGATCTGGTTCAAGAACATGGGCAGTTCGCGCGACTGGCAGTTCAAGGGTCAGCCGACACCGACGCTCAACGGCCGGACCCCGCCCTTTCCGATGGGCAAGGTGCTGGGCGGCGGCTCCTCGATCAACGGGCTGGTCTGGGCGCGTGGCCACAAGAATGATTTCGATTCCTGGGCCGCCGCGACCAGCGAGCCGGCTTGGCGCTATGAGAATGTGCTGAAGATCTATCGCCGGATTGAGGATTGGGACGGTCCGGCTAATCCGCGGTTGCGCGGCACGGGCGGGCTGGTTAAGGTTGGGCTGCCGGCCCAACCGATCAACCCGGTGGCGCCGGCGCTGATCGAGGCGGCCCGCCAATTCGGCATGCCGACCCCGGCAGATCTCAATGCCGAAACCATGGAGGGGATCGGCGGCGCCGGTCTGCCCAATCTGATCGTGCGCAACGGGCGGCGCATCTCGATGGCCGCCGCCTATATCCATCCATTTCTCGATCGGCCGAACCTGACGGTGCTGCTGGGTGCGCGGGTCAATCGGCTGCTGCTCTCGGGCAAGCGCGTGACCGGGATCGAGATGGATTATGCACGCGAAACGCGGCAGATCATGGCCGGCCACGAGGTGATTCTATCGGCCGGCTCGATCAATACGCCCCGGCTGCTGATGCTATCGGGCATCGGTCCGGCAGCGGATCTGAAGCAGCATAATATTCCGGTCGTGCAGAACCTGCCGGGCGTCGGCCAGAATTTTCAGGATCACATCCTGCTCGGCGGCTGCATGTGGGAATATGTGACCCCGGAACCGGGCCGCAACAACTCCGCCGAGTTCACCTTTTTCTGGAAAAGCGACCCGGCCCTGCCGACCCCGGATCTTCAGCCGTTCCTCGAAGAATTCCCCTACACGAGCGAGGTCACGCGCGAGCAATACCAGATCCCGCCCGCCGCCTGGGTGCTGGCCGCCGCGATCGTGCGGCCGGAAAGCCGAGGGCATCTTACCATCTCCGGCGCAAATCCGGATGATCCGATGCTGATCTATCCGAATTTCCTATCAACCGAGCAGGATATGAAGGCGATCACCCGGTCGGTCGAGATCTGCCGCGAACTCGGCAATTCCACACCGCTCACCAAATTCGCCAAGCGCGAAATCATGCCGGGACCGCTGAAAGGCAAGGAGCTGGAACGCTTCATCCGAAATGCCGCCGGCACTTATTTCCACGAGACCTGCACCTGCAAGATGGGCACGGACGATCTGTCGGTGACCGACGGGAAGCTGAAGGTGCACGGGATCGACGGTCTCCGGATCGCCGACGGTTCGGTCATGCCGGCGATCACGACGGGCAACACGATGGCGCCGTGTGTGATCATTGGCGAACGGTGTGCGGAGGAGCTGAAGGCGCAGTATCGGGTGTGAGTGTGTCGAATAATTTTAAGATTCGCCCTGCCAAGTCGGCCGACTTGGCAGGGCTATTGGACCAATACCGCCGCCTAAACCCCGCCGATCCCGCATTTGACGCGGCAAAAGCCGAACCGTCGTGGTCAGCACTGCTTGGCTCTGACTTTGTGAAGGTGGTGGTCGCACAGACAGCGAATATACTGGTATCGACCTGTACGCTCGTGACCATCCCGAATTTGACGAGAGATGTCAGGTCCTACGGACTTATATAGAATGTGGCGCCGCATTCCAGGGAACCGTATTAAGTACCATCCGCTGCTCCTGGCTTTGCCGCTGTAAACCGAATCCGGTTCCCGAATGGGTCGGTCACACTCATCACCAGCCCCCAGGGTAAATCCTCGATACTGGGCTTGTAGAACATATAATTCCGGCCGAGCAGCTCCAGCTGGTAGGCGTGGATCCCGTCGATCCCGACCACGATTGTCGAGCCGGGGGTGGCATCGCCGTGATGGCCGCTGAGATGGAGGGTGAGGCCGGCCCGCGTCACCTGGGCATAGAGCGGAAAATTCTCGCCGAAGCGATGCTCCCAGTCCAACGTGAAGCCCAGGAAATCAAGATAGAATTCCTTGGCCTTGGCTTCGTCAAAGATCCGCATGATCGGGCGGGTACCGGTGAATTGGATGATCTCGGGGCTGCCGGGCATAGCGGTCAGTGCCCGCAGATCGCCTGGAGAAATGCGAGATCTACATGCCCTGCGGGCGGCGTCCGACCGCCGAGGCAGCGAGATGGTGCGTCCGGTTCGCCGAGATCGCTCAAGACGCTGGCGGCGAGGCTGAAATCCTCATTTGCCGTATAGGCGCTGACCGTGACGATGGTCGGCAGGCCGGCAGCGGTCGCAGCACGGAGCCCGACATTCGAATCCTCGATCGCCACGCAGGCCGCCGGGTCAAGCCCGAGCGCCTTGATCGCCCAGAGATAGATATCCGGCGCTGGTTTCTTGCGCTCTGCAGATTCATGCCCGGCAACTACGGAGAAGAGGCCGCGTAAACCGGGCGTGCCGGCGAGCAGCGCTTCGACGCCGGCCTCGGCACCGGTCGTTGCGACGGCAATCTTGACCCCCGCCGCGTGTGCTTCGGTTAGGAGCCGCACAATGCCGGGCCTGAGCGGCAGCCGGGGCGCGGCTTCGGCGAAATGCTTGACCTTGGTTTTGTAAATCCGCCCGATCAGGTCGGATTGGAGCGCCGCGTCCAACTCCGCTGGCCGGTACTGCGTCAGATAATGGCGCAGCCGCTCGCGCCCGCCAGCCACGGCCAGCAACTCGCCATAGAGTTCTTCGTCCCACGCCCAACCGAGTTCTAACTCGGCAAAGGCGCTGTTATAGGCAACGCGATGGCCGAATTTTTCGGTTTCGGCGATCGTGCCGTCGAAATCGAGGAGCAATCCTTTGAGCAATTTCTACTCCGCCGGTCCGGGTGCCGGTGTTGGGGCGTTATCCACCGCTACCCAATGCCCGATATGGCGGACCAGGAAGCGCTGGATATCGTCAATAAAGGTGAAGGCGATCGGCACGAAAATGAGGCTGAGCAGCGTCGAGGTGACGAGGCCGCCGATCACGGTGAGCGCCATCGGTGCCCGAAAATCGGCGTCCTCGCCAAAGCGCATCGCGATCGGCGCCATACCGGCGACCATGGCGATCGTGGTCATTAGGATCGGCTGCGCGCGCTTGGCACCCGCTTCCAGCAGCGCCTCGCGCCTTGGTGTGCCGCGTTCGCGGATCGACAGGATCGCATAATCGACGAACAGAATCGCGTTCTTGGTCACGATCCCCATCAGCATCAAGAGGCCGATCAGCACCGAAATCGACATGCTGTCCCCGGACAACCAGATCGCGGCCATCGCACCGCCGACCGACAGCGGCAACGCCACCATGATCGTCATCGGCTGCAAGAAACTATGGAACAGCAGCACCAACACACCCAGCACCATCAGAATGCCGGCCCCCATGGCAAAGGCGAAATTGCGGAACAGATCGCCCATGATCTCGGCATCGCCGCCGGCCCGCAGCCGCACGCCGGGCGGAAGATTCTTGAGGATCGGCAGCGCATTGACCGCATCATTCGCGGGCCCGAGCGGGGCGCCGTTGAGATCGGCGCCGATCGTGACCCGCCGCGACCGCTGATAGCGTTTGATCATCGAGGTGCCGCTGCCCATCGTGATATTGGCGACCGTATCCAAGGGCACCGTTCCGCCTGACGCGGAGGTTACCCGGAGGTTGCGGATCTGCTGCAAATCGCTGCGCGCATCAGGGTCGATCTGCACGCGGATCGGGATCTGCCGGTCAGAAAGATTGAATTTCGGCAGATTGGCATTGATCTCGCCGACAGTGGCGAGGCGAGCCGTGGTCGAAATATCCTCGACCGAGACGCCGAGCTCGGAGGCCCGGTCATAAAGCGGCTTGATCTGCAATTCGGGCTGCAACAGGCTTGCCGAACTGCGAATATTGCCGAGGTTTGGCAAAGTCCGCATCTCGGTAACCAGCTGGTCGGCGGTGCGGTCCAGCGCATCCGGATCGTCGCCGGTCAGAATCACACTCAGATCCTGACTGCCGCCGCCTTGGCCAAAATTATAGCGGATGCCGGGGATCGCTCGAAAGGCAACCGACAGATCCTTTTCGACCGCCTGCTGCCGGCGTTTGCGATCGGCGTGTGGCGTCAGCAGAATTGTGACATTCGAGATCCGCACCTCACCGTTGCTCGAGCCGCCGATCGTTGCGAACACATGAGCGACATCTCGGTCCCGCTTCGCGATCCGGGTTACTTCAGCCATTGCGCGCTCGCTATCCTGCAAGGTGGCGCCGGGCGCCATCTCGACATAAAGCTGTGACAGGCCGTTATCCTGCGCTGGGACGAAGTCCCCCGGAATTGTCGTGGCGAGAAAGCATGATCCCGCCACAAAAACAACGCCGGCCAGCGATGTCCGCCAGCGGTGATTGAGCGACCAGCCCAGGAACTTGAGATAGGGTCCGATCAGCGGGTTTGAATGTTGGCGTTCGCCGTGGGGGCGCGCCAGATACGCTGCCATCATCGGGGTGATCAGCCGCGCGACCAGCAGTGAGAACAATACCGCGATCGCTACCGTCGCGCCGAATTGCCGGAAAAACTGGCCGACGATGCCGGGCATCAGGCTGACCGGCATGAAGACCGCGACGATGGTCATGGTTGTCGCGACCACCGCGAGACCGATCTCGTCTGACGCATCGAGCGCCGCCTGGTAGGCCGTTTTTCCCATCCGCATGTGGCGCACGATATTCTCGATTTCGACGATCGCATCATCGACCAGAATCCCGACGACCAGCGTGAGGGCCAGCAACGAGCACCAATTGAGCGTGAAGCCCATCAGCTCCATCGGGAAGAAAGTCGGGAACAGCGAGAGCGGCATCGCCAGCCCGACGATCAGCGTGGCGCGCAGGTCGCGCAGGAAGATAAACACCACAATGATCGCCAGCAACGCGCCCAGCTCAAGCGCCACCATCGAGGCGTGATAGCCACCCTTGGCATAATCGGCGACCGAAAAGATCCGGTGGAAGGTGACCTCCGGATGGTCCTTTTGCAGCTCGGCGATTTTGGCCTCGACGCCGTCGGAGACGGTGACCACGCTCGATCCATTGGAGCGTTGGACAATGAAGGAAACGACCGGCTGCCCGTCAAGCGTGGCCGCGCCGCGCACTTCGGCAAAGCCATCTTCGATATGGCCAAGATCGCTCAGGCGCGCCTGGCGATGGTTGGAGAGCGTGATCGTCATCGTCTTTAATTGATCGACACTCTCGGCCGAGCCCAGGGCGCGGATCGATTGTTCGGTGCTGCCGATCGTCGATCGCCCGCCAGCCATGTTGGCGTTGACCGCTCGCAGCTGGCGATTAATGTCGTCGACCGTGATGCCGAGCGCAACCAGCCGCGCCGGGTCGAGATCGATGCGAATTTCCCGCTCCGCCCCGCCGGCCCGTTCGACCTGACCGACGCCGCGCACGCCCAAGAGCGCTCGCGTGATCTGATTATCGACGAACCAGCCGAGCTGGGTCTCGCTCATGCCGGGCGAGCTCACGGCATACCCGATAACCTCGCCGCCCGATACGTTTTCGCGTTCGACCTGCGGCTGGTCGATGGTTTGCGGCAGGGTATCGCGGATCTTGGCCACAGCGTCGCGCACATCGTTCACGGCACGGTCGGTATTCGTGCCGAGCACGAATTCGACGGTGGTCATCGACACGCCATCGTTGACCGTGGAACTGATATGGTCGATGCCGCCCAGATTGGCGATCGCATCCTCGACCAGACGCGTGACCTGACTTTCCAGCTCGGCCGGCGCCGCGCCGGTTTGAGTGACGGTGACGGTCACTACCGGAATATCGACGTTCGGGCCGTCATCGATCGGGATGCTGAAAAACGCGACGAGTCCGACCAGCGTCAGCACGATGAAAAGAACAATGGGCGGAATTGGATGCCGTATCGCCCACGCCGAAATATTGCCCCGCATGTCTGGCTGGTCTCCTGCCCCCGGCTCAGGTCCGGCAAGGGTAGAGTAGCCTGAAATCGGCCTTAATTGGATGTTAAATCTATTTCACGAGCGGTCGGCCGTGGAGCCGGGTAATATGAGCGTATTATCAAAAGGGATCCGGGGGCCTACTCTTATGCTGTCAAATCGATCGGCGCTCACCGGTGTGCTTGGGGCGCCCCGCGAGGCGCGGCAGACTGTCGGCTCCCGCAAGACGCGTCGCTGGCTAATGGCCGGTGCCGTTATCTTTGTGATCGCTGGCGGTGCTGGTGCCTTTGTGGTGATGCGCCCAGCGGCTGCGCCCACGGTGACGGCGACAGAGCCCGCCGTGCCAGTTCTAACCGTCTCGACCATGCCGGTCGATATAGTCAAAATGGCCGATACCTTGCTGGTCAATGGGTCGCTGAGCCCGTGGGAAGATTTGATCCTGGGATCCGAGGTGTCCGGCCTTGCCATTTTGCAGATGCGCGTCGAAGAGGGTGATTGGGTCAAGGCCGGGCAGCCGCTTGCCAAACTTGATGATTCGCTGCTCCAGGCACAGCTTAAGGAAACCGACGCGCAGATCGCAAAATCGCAGGCGATGCTGAAGATCGACCAGAGTGATGTGAAGCGCGCTCAGGAGTTGCTGAAGACCAGCGCGATTTCAGTGCAGACCGCCGAGTTGCGCCAGGCGACTGCGCAATCGGCCGAGGCCGATCTCGCCTATGCCGAAGCGCAGCACGGGACGGTGCTGGCGCAACTGGCCCAGACCGAGATCCGCGCGCCGGCCGACGGCTTCATTTCGAAGCGAACCGCGCGGATCGGCCGAGTGGTGACGGCGGGTGAGGAATTATTCCGCGAGGTCCGTGATGGCGTGCTCGAGCTCGATGCCGAGGTGCCGGACCGGCTCTTGTCGCGGGTCCAGCCAGGACAAGAAGTAAAAGTTACGCGCGACGATGGCTCGGTCATTGTCGGTCGTGTGCGCGCGATCGCGCCGCTGGTCGATACCAGCTCGCGCAATGGCATCGTCCATGTCCGGTTTGCCGCCAACCCCTGGCTCAAAGCTGGCATGTTCGTGTCGGGCGAGCTCATCCTGGGCGATGCGGACACGCTGGCCGTGCCGGAAAGTGCAGTCATGGTGAAGGATGGCCACGCGCAAGTGTTTCAGCTTGGCCCGGACAGTAAGGTGGTGCTGCGCAGCGTCGAAACCGGGCAGCGCAGCGAAGGCAAGGTCGCGATCCGCAAGGGGCTGAGCGCCGGTCAGCAAGTTGTGACCGTGGGCGCGGGTTTTCTTCGCGATGGCGACCTGGTTCGGGTTGTGGATAAATCGACGCACTAACGGCGACGCGTTGACACTGTTCAGCAGCAGGACGATATAGAGTGCTCCGATATATTCCGTGTGAGGCCGATATGATCGCGTTCTCCCGACATGCTATACGCTGCCTCGTTGCGGGACTTGCCGTTACGATTTTTGGTGGAGCGGCCCATGCCGATGTTGCGCCGGTCGAGGCGCCGCACGGCAGTGCCGGCTGTTTCTTCGCGAGTCAATGGCGCGGCTGGAAGTCGCCGAGCCCGACTGTGCTCTATCTGCGGGTCAATCAGGATATTTACCGTGTGGATCTCAGCGTTGAGACCAAAGAATTGCAATGGCCCGGCGTGCATTTGATCTCAGAACAGCGCGGCGGCGATTCAATCTGTTCGGCGCTCGATCTTGATCTCAGTGTGGTGCAAGACATTGGCGGAATGCATGAGCATCTCTTCACGAAATCGATCACCAAACTGACGCCGGAAGAAGCAGCTGCGGTCCCGCAAGCCGATCGTCCCTGAACCAGCTTCAGGGACTTTAACTTGGCCGATTTCTTTAAGCATTTTGTCATCACGCCGTTTTACGTCCGGCGTCATTTCAAAGGCCAATCCGAGCCGGCCATCGCACCGCCGTCCTGGTTGGATAACCGTATCGATCTGTTCGAGCGCTATTGCCTGCCTTCCGTCATAGGCCAATCGAGCAGCAATTTCGTCTGGTGGCTCTATTTTGATGAGGCGACGCCCCCTGAGTATATCGCGCGGATCGAACGCTCGATCGCCGGTCATCCGCATATCGCGATCAAACGCTGTAAACTCTGGGAGACCACCACGCTCCATGCGGACATCAACGCCGTCATTGAGCCTTCGAGCGAATGGGTCCTCACGACACGCTTCGACAATGATGACGGGCTGCACCGCGATTTCATTGCAACATTGCATCGGCAGGCCGCGCCGCGGCGGGAATTGCTGAATTTCCCGCATGGGGTTTTGCTGTTTGGCGGCAAGAGCTATTTCTACACCCACCCAAGCAATGCGTTCCTCTCGTTCATGGAGCCGGCCGCCGACTTCCAGACAATCTGGAATGTCGCCCATGAATCCGCTGGCCTGATCGCGCCGATCCGTCAGATGCCACCTGAGCCTGGATTTCTGCAGGTCGTTCATGGCGGTAACGTCTCCAACAAACCGCGCGGTCGGCGCATCGCGCGCGCGGCGGCGTTCCGGGGGTTCGAGGCGATCAATTGCCTGTTCGATCCGCCGGTGCCCGAGAGCGCAGGATCAATCGCTTGGGATAATGCCACATCGGTGCTGCTCTGGCGGTTCCGCGATCAATTGATCGCGCTTGCCAAGAGCGTGAAGCGGGTCGTGGGTGGCCGGTAGGCTATCGGTCACGTATGTCCCGTCGCGGCCAGGCGACGCTTTAGCTAGAGCAGATCGCGATCAGACGGAATCGTCCGATCGCGTGAAGATGCTCGTCACATCAAAGATCTAGAGCGATTTGGGTGAGCCCTTGCGAACGCAAATCGCTCTAAATCAGTCCTTCGCCTTCGCGCATAATCCGCTCCGGATCCGACGCAACGATTGAACCGTTGCCAGCGTTGTTATTCCCGATGCTGGATGTCGTCAGGAGGGTTTCATGCACAAGATCTCGGCCGACCAGCCCCAGGACGGGCGTCTTCGCTTTCTGTTCGACGATACAGTCGTCTCGGTGGGCCTCGCACCCAATGCCACCTTCGGCGATATCGCGCTTGCGCTGGATCAGGTGAAGCAAATCCATCACGGCCACCCCGTGGCGATCGATGTCATGTTCGCTGTCTCTCCGAACGGCGGCATCATGCCGGGCGCGTATCGGAACACCCATTGATCTGGCACCGCTGAGTAATTTCCGAAGCTGTGCCGCGCGGGATCTCGCGGCTTAAGATACGGCGCTTTTTCTATCAGCATGAGGAGCCGAAGCATTGCTAATCCGCGGGGCGCGGCGCAGCCCATCCTGACTCTCAGTTCATCTGTTCCCGAGCGTCCCGCGCGCCAGCCTCTTTGGCGTGTGTTGGGCCCTGGCCTCATTACGGGCGCATCGGACGATGATCCGAGCGGCATTGCGACCTATTCCCAGGTTGGCGCGCAGTTCGGGTATCAGCTTGGCTGGGCGCTGCTGATTACCTTCCCGCTCATGGTCGCGATCCAGGAGATCAGTGCCCGGATCGGCCGCGTCACCGGCTATGGGATTGCCGGCAATCTCCGCCGACATTATCCGGCCCTGCTCTCAGGCAGCGTTGTCTTGCTCTTGGTCGTGGCCAATCTGATAAATCTGGGCGCTGATCTGGGGGCGATGGGAGCCGCGCTCAAGCTGCTGATAGACGGACCCGCGTTGGCCTATGTCTCGCTCTTTGCCTTGATCTCCGCGCTGCTCCAGATCTTCACGCGCTATGGGCACTATGTCGCTTTCCTTAAATATCTCTGTCTTGCGCTGTTCAGCTACGTCGGCTGCGCCTTTCTCGTTCGCGTATCCTGGGGCGAGGTAGGGTGGGCGTTGATCTGGCCGCAGGGTTCGCTGAGCCCGGATTACATCATGGCGGTGGTCGCAGTGCTTGGCACCACGATCAGCCCGTATCTCTTCTTCTGGCAGGCGCAGGAAGAGGTCGAGGACGGCAAGGCCCAGGCCGGCGCTAAGCCGCTGGTCCGTGCGCCTCAGCAGGCGCGCGGCGAGTTTGCCCGGATCCGCATCGATACCTGTGTCGGGATGGGTCTCTCAAACCTCGTCGCGCTGTTCATTGTCATCACGACGGCGGCGACGCTGCATACAAACGGTCATACCGAGATCGCGACTTCGGCCGACGCCGCTGAAGCATTACGGGCGGTAGCGGGGCGGTTTACTTTCGCGGTTTTTGCCGCCGGAATCATCGGTACCGGCCTGTTGGCGGTGCCGGTCCTTGCCGGATCGGCTGCCTATGCGGTGGGAGAGCTCTTTTCGTGGCATGTCGGCCTCTCCCGGGCGCCATCCCGGGCTAAGCTATTCTATGGCGTCATTGCCATCGCCATGCTGGTCGGCGTTGCGCTCAATCTCGGCGCCATCGATCCGGTGAAGGCGCTTTATTGGAGTGCTGTCCTCAATGGCGTGATCGCCGTGCCGGTCATGGTGATGATGATGCATCTTTCGAGGCGGACCGGCGTGATGGGCGAGTTCACACTGCCGCGCGGCCTGCAAATTCTAGGGTGGGTGGCGACCGTGATGATGGCTGCGACCGTGCTGGCCATGGCCGTGACGTGGCTCGCATGACCGCTCTTAAGGAACCGACCATGAAAGACAATCAAGCGCTGGCAATCGAGCTGCACACCCTGCGCCAAACGACCCAGGCCTATGAAGGGGCGGTGCTCAGCCGCAGCCTGATGCAAATGGCGAATTCCTTCATACCGTTCCTGGTGCTGTCGGCGGCGATGTATTGGGTTCTGCCGCACTCCTATCTGCTGACATTGTTGCTTAGCGTCGTCGCAGGCGGCTTCGTCGTGCGGATCTTTATCATTCAGCACGATTGCGGCCACGGCTCGTTCTTCAAATCGCGGCGGGCGAACGATGCTGTCGGCATGCTCTGCAGCCTGGTCACGCTAACGCCTTATGCGATGTGGCGGCGTCATCACAACATGCACCATGGCAACTGGAATAATCTCGACCACCGGGAATCCGGTGTGGATATCTATTCCGGCTGCCTGACGGTGGCGGAGTATCAGGCCCTCACCGGTTGGCAGCGCTGGCGCTATCGAGTGGCCCAGCACCCCATCATTGCCTGGATCGTGCTGCCGCCGATCGTGTTTCTACTGCTCTACCGCGTGCCGTTCGACGCGCCGTCAAACTGGCGGCATGAACGGCGTGGGGTTTATCTGACCGATCTGGTTTTGCTCGGAGTCTTTTTGGCGGTGGGCAGCCAGCTCGGCTTTGAGCAGGTGCTCCTTGTCCAGATACCTGTGATCATGGTCGCGGCGGTCATCGGGGTGTGGCTGTTTTCGATTCAGCACCGGTTCGAGCAGTCGCTCTGGGCGCGCAAGTCGAACTGGCATGCGACTTCCGCAGCGCTGCAGGGCAGCTCGTATTTAGAGCTGCCGGTGGTGTTGCAATGGTTCACCGGCAATATTGGATTCCACCATATCCATCATCTGAACGCCCGCATCCCGAACTATCATCTGCAGCCGTGCCATAGATCCAATGCGGCACTGCGAACCGCTTATGTCATGAAGCCCTGGCATGGATTACGGGCCTGGCGGGCGGCACTGTGGGACGAGCAAACTCTCTCGATGGTTCCGTTTAAAAATGTCGTGATCGAGAAATAAACTGAAAATCCTTGAAAAAACCGGCTCTTCGCTGATATGATCTTTTCCAGTAAAATCGATTGTC
>Ga0116226_10004166_pt1 | contig 12785 bp, 12 predicted proteins | sample S1TSphfallax_FD_89692 | JGI IMG/M metagenome (GOLD analysis project Ga0116226, IMG submission 89692) | Host-associated microbial communities from peat moss isolated from Minnesota, USA - S1T2_Fa - Sphagnum fallax MG | ecosystem: Host-associated > Plants > Peat moss > Unclassified | place: USA... | reverse complement strand
TGTCATCCACTACGCGTACAGACACGTCGGGTAGAGGGAGACCGACACTGCCGCCGACACGTTTGCCATCGTATGGGTTCGACGTCAGCATGTTGGTTTCGCTCATGCCGTAGCGCTCCAGTATCGTATGACCGGTACGGGTAATGAAGTCGTTGAATGTATCCAGCAGCAGCGGGGCTGAGCCGGAGACAAACAGGCGGATGTTGGCGCACACTTCGCGGGTAAATAGCGGATCTGCCAGCAAGCGCACGTAATAGGTTGGCACACCCATGAAAATGGTTGCGCGCGGAAGACGCTCGACCACCTGTTCATTGTCGAACTTCGGCAGGAAGATCATCTTGCTACCGTTGAGCAGCGCGCCATGTGAGGCGACGAACAAGCCATGTACGTGAAATAACGGTAACGCGTGCAACAGGATGTCGCCTGCTTGCCACTGCCAGTATGCGTGCAGCGTCTTTGCATTGGCGGCGAGATTGCCATGCGTGAGCATCGCGCCCTTGCTGCGACCTGTGGTTCCCGACGTGTACAGAATCGCGGCGAGATCGTCCTCACTACGTGCGATCGGTTCGCATTGATCGGCATGGTGCATCGCCCGTTCCAGTAAGGAGCCAGTACGATGCTCAGATAGAGTGAACACATGGCCGGTGCCGGACTTGAATGCGATCTGCGCGATCCAGCCGAAATTTTGTGGCGAGCAGACGAATACCGCAGGTTCGGCGTCGCCGATGAAGTAGGCGATCTCGTCGGCGCGGTATGCTGTATTCAAGGGCAGGTAAGTGAAGCCTGCGCGCAGCGTCGCCAGATAGAGCAGCAAAGCTTCCGGCGATTTCTCGACTTGCGCGGCGATACGTGCATCTGCTGGCAAGTTCAGGCTCAACAGCAGATTGGCGATGCGAGCGCTGGCACGGTCGATATCGGCCCACGAGTAATGCAATCCGTCGTGCGTTTCGATGCAGCAGGCGCTGCGGTCTTCAGGAAATTTGCTGGCGAATAGCGCGAACAGATTGGCGTTCATAAATGTCGATAGTTATTTGCCCTTGAATGCGGGCGGACGTTTTTCCAGAAAGCTTTGCACGCCTTCGCGATAATCGTGCGAATCGAGAAAAGCAAAGGCTGCTTCCAATTCTTGCTGCTGCAAAAGTGGGGCTGCAGGTGTTAGCCGTCGCACCATTTGCTTGTTAATGCGTGCGGCGAGCGGTGCGCCTTTTATGATGCGAGCAGCTGCTTCCTGTGCAGCTTGATGTACATCATTGGCAATGCGATGCAACAAGCCTTTTTCCTTTGCTTCCGCTGCATCGAACACGCGGCCTTCCAGCAGGATTTCCAGGGTGTGCGCCTTGCCGATCAATTCCAGCAAGCCTTGCAATTCACCCGGTGCCAGTGGAAAGCCGAGACGATTGATGGGAATGCCGAAGCGAGAGTTTGATGCGGCAAGTCGCAAATCGCAAGCACAGGCGATTTCCAAGCCACCGCCAACGCAAACACCATCAATGGCGGCGATGGTCGGATGTGGGCATGCTGCAATCGCTTGCAACGTTGGGGCGATCACGTCTTCGTGGTAGTGACGGCCTTGTTCAACGGTACTGCGTACGCGCGGAAATTCTTCGATATCTGCGCCGGCTGCAAAATTGCCGCCTGCGCCGCGTACGATTACGCAGCGTAAACTATCATCCTGCGCCAGTTGTACAAATACGGTGTGTAACTGCTCCCACATCGCCAGCGAAATCGCATTCAATTTCCCTGCATGCGACAGGGTGACTGTAGCAATGACGCCGTCGCGCTGGAGCAGAACTTGCGACATCAGCTTATGCAACTACCGGTTGCTTGCGATAGGCAACCACCAGCAAGATGATGCCCAATGCAATCATCGGTAGCGACCATAGCTGACCTGCGGTGATCTGGATGCCAGCAAAGTGCACGGTGTAATCCGGCACGCGGAAGAATTCAGTGAAGCTGCGTGCGCAACCGTAGCCGAGCGAGAACAAGCCGCTCACTGCCATCATGGGGCGCGGTTTGCGTGAGAACAGCCACATGACGATAAACAGCAATACGCCATCGACCAGTGCCTGATAAATAGGTGATGGATGCACGGGGTGATCGATGCCAGGCCAGATCATCGCCCATGGCAGGCTTGGATCGGCAGCACGGCCTGGCAATTCGGCATTGATGAAATTACCGATGCGGCCAGCAGCGTAGCCTAGTGGCACCAGCGGCGCGATGAAGTCCATTACGTTCATCAATTTCTTTCCACGCTTGCGCGACCACAGGGTCATGGCGATCAACACACCGACGAAGCCACCATGGAAGGACATGCCGCCTTTCCACACGGCGATCATTTCTGCTGGATTAGAAAAATAATAGCCGGGGTTGTACAACAGGATTTCGCCTAGACGCCCACCTACGACGACGCCGAGTACACCATAAAATAGCATGTCATCCAAATCTTCGACTTTCCATCCATCGGCGACAATATGTGCCTGCTTCAGTCGCACGCGACCCAGTATGAGAAATTGTGCGAATGCAATCAGATACATGATGCCGTACCAATGCACGGGCCATCCATTTGTGCTGAAAAATGGTGTGTGAAATGGACCAATCGTAAATGCGATCGGATCGGGCATCGGGTGATGTAAAGGCATTTAAGTATTCTTTCGTAATAAATCCAAAAAAGCGCGCAGCACCGGCGATGGATTATCGTGCCGCCACGCCAATCCAGTTTCAACCATTGGCGTTTTCCCGGCCAGCGCCTTGTATTCGACGCCAGGGCGTTTCAGGTTCGAGACGGATTGTGGCACAAGTGCGATTCCCATGCCTGCAGAAACCAATCCAATAATGGTCTGCATCTGGATCGCCTCTTGTGCAATCCGTGGTGTCAAATCGGCGTCATGGAAGCAGGCCAGAATCCCATCGTGCAGCGCGGGTGCCAAATGGCGCGGGAAAATGATCAAGGGCTGGTCGGCAACATCCTGCAAGCTGACTTTGTCGCGTTGCTGCAAAGCTTCCAGCCCTTGTGGTGCGGCCAGTACCAACGGTTCCGATAAGACTGTGGTGTAGGCCAATTGGTTCTTGGCTTTGTCAGGGAGTGGGGGAATCAACAAACCGGCATCAATCCGACTTTGCAATAGGTCTTCCAGTTGCAGGTCACTGGTGGCTTCGCGCAGTTCAATTTGTACTTGTGGATACGCGCCACGGAATTCACGCAGGAAGGCGGGCAAGACGCTGTAATCTGCAGTGGAGACGAAGGCCAGCGTTAGGCGTCCGATTTCGCCGACGGCGGCGCGGCGCACCAGATCAGGCAAACCTTCTGCCAGCAGCAGGATGCGTCGTGCTTCCGGCAGCAGGGCAATGCCTGCGGGTGTTAAGGCGACGCTGCGGTTATCGCGTACGAACAGCGGATGGCCGAGTGCCTGCTCGAATGCCTGTATCGTCTGCGATAGCGGGGGTTGGGTCATATGCAAGCGCGCTGCTGCGCGACCGAAATGCAATTCTTCGGCAACAGCGACAAAATAGCGGAGTTGGCGCAGTTCGTAGTTCATGGCAGATTTTTATGATATGTGTTTCGTATCAATTGAGTTGGAATAATATATTTGACAGTGTAATCCAGGCAGGGCACTCTTGCAGAACATTTCACATCAGGAGGCAACATGGCATACAACCGACGTTCGAAAAACATCACGCAAGGCGTGGCGCGCAGCCCGAACCGCTCGATGTATTACGCGATGGGGTACGAGAAGGAAGACTTCGACAAGCCCATGGTCGGTGTTGCTAACGGCCATTCGACGATTACGCCATGTAACTCCGGCCTGCAAAAGCTGGCTGACATCGTCATTGCCACCGTCAAGGAGGCGGGGGCAAATCCGCAGGTGTTCGGTACGCCAACGATCTCTGATGGGATGTCGATGGGTACCGAAGGCATGAAGTATTCGCTGATTTCGCGTGAAGTGATTGCCGACTGTATCGAAACAGCGGTCAACGGTCAGTGGATGGATGGCTGCGCGGTGATCGGCGGTTGCGACAAGAATATGCCGGGTGGCATGATCGCCATGTTGCGCACCAATGTGCCGAGCATCTATATCTATGGTGGTACGATCAAGCCAGGTAACTGGAAGGGCAAGGATTTGACCATCGTCTCGGCGTTCGAGGCGGTTGGCGAATTTACTGCGGGCCGCATGTCGAAGGAGGATTTCGACGGTATCGAGCGCAATGCTTGTCCGTCGTCCGGTTCCTGCGGCGGCATGTACACGGCGAACACGATGTCGTCGTCGTTCGAGGCGCTCGGCATGTCGCTGTTGTATTCATCGACCATGGCGAACCCGGACGACGAAAAGGTCGGCTCGGCTGCGCAATCGGCGCGAGTGCTGGTCGATGCGATCAAGGCCGACCTGAAGCCGCGCGATATCGTGACCCGTGAGGCAATTGAAAATGCGGTCGCGGTGTTGATGGCAACCGGTGGTTCGACCAATGCCGTGTTGCATTATCTGGCGATTGCCCATGCTGCGCAGGTGGACTGGACGATTGACGACTTCGAGCGTGTACGCTTGCGTGTACCGGTCATCTGCAACCTGAAGCCATCTGGCAAGTATGTTGCTACCGACTTGCACAAAGCCGGTGGTGTGCCGCAAGTGATGAAGATTCTGTTGAATGCCGGTTTGCTGCATGGCGATTGCATGACCATTACCGGTCGCACCATGGCGGAAGAGCTGGCACACGTGCCGGACGCACCACCAGCTGGGCAAGACGTGATCCTGCCTATCGACAAGGCTTTGTACAAGCAAGGGCACTTGGCGATCCTGAAGGGCAATCTATCTACGGAAGGCTGTGTCGCCAAGATTACGGGCTTGAAGAATCCCGTCATCACCGGTCCGGCCCGCGTGTTCGACGACGAATATACGGCCATGGATGCGATCCTTGCCGACAAGATCAAGGCAGGCGATGTGCTAGTGTTGCGCTACCTTGGTCCCAAGGGCGCACCGGGCATGCCGGAGATGTTAGCGCCTACTTCGGCGATCATCGGCAAGGGTTTGGGCGAGTCGGTCGGCTTGATTACCGATGGCCGTTTCTCTGGCGGTACCTGGGGCATGGTGGTCGGCCACGTAGCGCCGGAAGCCTATGTCGGCGGCAACATTGCCTTGGTGCAGGAGGGTGATAGCATCACCATCGATGCAAATCAGCAATTGATACAGTTGAACATCAGTGACGACGATCTGGCAAAGCGCCGCGCACAATGGAAGGCGCCGGCGCCGCGATATACGCGTGGCGTGCTGGCAAAATTTGCTGCATTGACCTCGTCCGCCAGCAAGGGCGCAGTGACAGACGGCGAAAAATGATGCAATAAAAAATGCCGCGTTACGACGCGGCATTTTTGTGTGCGTGGGCAATTAGCGGCGGTTTTTGTCGAACGCTTTCTTGACTCGTTCCTCGCGTGCCTTATCCAGCTTGTCGTGTGCGGCCTTCTTATCCAGGCCCAATACGCGTTCGATCAGTTCAAACCAGATAAACGCGATAAACATCAGGCCGATAATCCACCACCAGGAAAGATTGGCGAATGGGCCGATCTCGAAATATCGTAAGACACACAGTAGAGCAATGATAATAATCAGTGGCATGGTAACTCCCTTCCCTCGCAGAATAGGGCGAAAGTTGTTCGAGGTCAATGACGAATTCGTCGTCTGAAAATGCATGGTAAGCTGACGACTGTGCGGTCAACAGCCTACCCGTTCTATCTTCGTATGCAAATGTGGCTTATATCCGATAAATGAAGTCGGGTATCGTCGATAGCGAGAGACATGATGCAAGCTTCCGTCGTAAGATGACGCTAGCTTAACTCTGAATAACGTTATTGGAGAATCTCATGAAGCAAATCATGTTGGCTGTCGTGGCAGCAGGTGCTGCATTGGCTTCGCAAGCCAGCTTTGCTGACGCGGGTGCAGACCTTGCCAAAGCGAAAAATTGCCTGTCCTGTCATTCGGTCGCAACCAAGATTGTGGGCCCGGCCTACAAGGATGTCGCTGCGAAATATGCAGGTCAAAAGGATGCCGAAGCCAAGCTGGTCGATAAAGTGATGAAGGGTGGTAGCGGCGTCTGGGGCCAAATTCCTATGCCAGCCAATACGCAGGTCACTGAAGCGGAAGCGCATACGCTGGTCAAGTGGGTGCTGTCGCAAAAGTAATCGCGCCTATGTCGATATAAAGCGTCCTGCGGGACGCTTTTTCATTTGTGGCGCAAGAAAATCTGTAGGGCAGGAAACCCGGCAAATCATTCGATACCACAAAGAAAAACGCCCGGCTCGAAAACCGGGCGTTCATCAAGCTCAATGCGGATTAGTGATAAACACCGATCACGTCACGCTTGCCGCCCTTGTAGGTGTACAGGGTCATGGTGCCTTCCTTCATGTCACCATTCTTGTCGAACTCGATGTTGCCGGTGATGCCCTTGTACTTGATCTTGGCCAGCACTGGCAGGTACTTGGCTGGATCAGCCGAGTTTGCTTGTTGCATTGCTGTGACCATGGTGTAGACAGCGTCATACACGTACGGTGCATAGATCTGCACATCGACGCCGAATTTCTTCTTGTAAGCTGCCTTCCAGGCTTCCATCTTCGCCTTGTCAGCATCTTCCACACCACCTGCTTCAGCGCAAACTACCTGGCCGTCGCCCATTGCATCGCCAGCCAATTGAGCCAGTGCTTCGGTACAGATACCGTCGCCGCCCATGAACTTGGCATTGATGCCCAGTGTCTTCATTTGACGCAGCATTGGGCCTGCAACAGCGTCCATACCGCCGAAGAAGATCACGTCTGGGTTTGTTGCCTTGATCTTGGTCAGAATCGCGTTGAAGTCGGTTGCCTTGTCGGTCGTGTGCTCAGTTGCGACGATTTCGACGCCAGCGGACTTGCCCTTCGCGCCCTTGGCGAATTCAGCTGCAACACCTTGGCCGTATGCAGTTGCGTCGTCGATCACAGCGATCTTCTTCGCCTTGTTCACCTGAACTGCGTAACGGCCCAGTGTGCCGCCCAATTGACCGTCGTTAGCGCACACGCGGAATGCAGTGTTAAAGCCTTGTTGCGTGTACTTTGGATTGGTTGCCGACGGGGAAATTTGTGGGATGCCAGCGTCGTGGTAAATCTTCGATGCCGGGATGGTTGTGCCGGAGTTCAAGTGGCCGATGACGCCATTGACCTTCGCGTCAACCAGCTTTTGCGCTGCTGCAGTACCTTGTTTCGGGTCGGCTGCATCGTCTTCCTTCAGCAGTTCGATCTTCACTTTCTTGCCGCCGATGGTGACGCCCTTGGCATTCAATTCATCGACTGCCATGATAGCGCCGTTTTCATTGTCCTTACCCAAGTGGGCGATTGCGCCGGAGATTGGGCCGACGTGGCCAATCTTGACAACTTCTTCCTGAGCCGAAGCAGTTCCAGCAAAGGCGAACGCAACAGCTGCGGCCAGCGGAATCATTTTTATAGTCTTAAACTGCATGAATATCCCTCCTAAGGATTGAAAAGAAACAAGGTTGCTGCAACACTCACCTATTCAGATTACTGAACAAGCAGACGGTACAACATAAAAAACCGTTCGGAAAGAGTTTTTGTGCGGTTTTTTTCAGATTTCCACATTTTTTATATGCCCAAATTTCACGCCCTTGACAAAGTCGATCGCAAGCTTTTGAACCTCTTGCAGAAGGACAATCAGATCCCGACACGCACTCTGGCCGACAAGGTACATATCTCTCAACCGACCTGTTTGCGTCGTGTGCGCGACCTACGCGAAAGTGGCGTCATCAGCGCAGATGTGGCGATGGTTGACCCGTTCGCACTTGGCTATGGGATGCTGGCTTTTCTGGAGGTTTCGCTGAACAACCAGTCCGATGAACACATGCAGGACTTTGAGGCACGGATGAACAAGGAAGCCGAGGTCATGCAATGCTATTTTGTTTCCGGCGATTATGATTATTTCCTGGTAGTGCACGTGATCGACATGGAGGCGTATTACCAGTTTGTGCGCCGCGTCATTTCTGGTTCAGGCAATGTCCGGCACTTCCAGTCGCGCTTCCCGATGAAGCGTGCAAAGTTCTCTACACGTATCGCTTTTGACGAGAAAAGTAACGAATTGCAGGTACGCGTTGCGAAGTAACTGTGGCTTTTTCGCAACGATGCATGGTGGGTTTGTGAACGGGGGAAATAGGCGATTTCACCTTTGATGAGGCGCTTACGCCAGCGACTTCCGAAGTGCTGGCGTGTTGGCTGCAAGTGGGCGTGGATCAGACCGGTTGAACGGTCAAGGAATGTCCATTGCTGCGTCGCGGCATGCCGGTAAAAGCGAAATCCAGCTCTGGCACCCGACCTGAAATGATGTCGGCCAGCGCACGACCAGAACCGGCACCCATCGTCCAGCCCAGTGTGCCATGCCCGGTGTTCAGGAACAGGTTGCGGTACCGGGTCTTGCCAATGTAAGGCACGTTCGATGGCGTCAGCGGACGCAAACCTGTCCAATAAACTGGATTATCGTAGTCGCAGGCGTCGGGAAATAGCTCGCGTGTGCGGCGCGTGATGGCCTCGCAACGCGTCGTATTCAATTCGCGGGTATAACCGTTCAGCTCGCAGGTGCCAGCAACGCGCAGACGGTCGCCCAGGCGCGATACCACGAGCTTGTAGCCATCGTCGGTCAGCGATACGGTAGGCGCGGCAGCACTGTTGGTGACCTGATAGGTGGCTGAATAGCCCTTGCCAGGGTAGACCATCAAATCGATCCCAAGCGGTTTCAACAGCGCCGTCGAGAAGCTACCCATCGCAACCACGAAAGCATCAGCACGCAATACCTTGTGCTTGCCTTCGGCATCGATAATTTCCACGCCGGTAATCTTTGCTGCATCGCCTGTGCCTTCACGCAGCAGACGTGTGATCGTCGTGTTGAACTGGAAATTGACGCCTGCTTCCTCAGCTTTTTTCGCCAGGCCGGTGGTGAACTTGTAGATGTCACCTGATTCGTCGGTTTCTGTAAAGTCACCGCCGACGATCTTGTCGCGGATGCGTGCCAGCGCAGGTTCGATTTGCACGACTGCGTCGGCACTGATCGATTCGCGCGGACAACCGAGTTCGCGCATCAGCTTTGCTGAAGGCAGCGAATCGTCGAATTCCTTTTGATCGGTATAGAAATGCAGGATGCCGCGTGTCAGGCAGTCATAATCGATACCCGTTTCAGTGCGCAACGCCTGCAAGGTCTGGCGGCTATATTCGGCAATCGCGACGATCTGGCGGATGTTGCGGTCGGTACGCGCAGGCGTGCATTCACGCAGGAAATGCATACCCCATTTCCACTGCAGCCATTCCGGGCGAAAGCGATACAGGAGCGGCGCGTCTTCCTTGCCCAGCCATTTCAGCACCTTCATCGGTGCAGACGGGTTGGCCCATGGTTCTGCGTGCGACACGGAGATTTGGCAACCGTTGGCGAAGCTGGTTTCCTGCGCTGCGCCGGGTTGGCGTTCGATCACACTGACTTCGTGGCCAGCCTTGTTCAAAAACCACGCTGTTGCGGTGCCGATGATGCCTGAACCCAAAACGATTACTTTCATGAATATCTCCGTAAATCAGTAAGAGAATTGTAGAAAGTTATGGCTTTCATGGGTAAGCAATCAAGCATCGAATTATTTTATTTCAAAGCACTAATGCTTCAGCTTTGTATGAAAAACAAAGAAATTCCGCAGAAATTTATTTTTTTGGATTCTGCATATGTGAGATTTCTTCCCGTACCGCGTCAGTGATCACTTTCTGCAAACCCGTCTGCAGATTTTCCTTGATATCGTGCGTCAGCGTCGCCAGGGCCATCTGCAACACATCGGCCAAGGCATCGCGCACATGGTTTTCGATGTTGGCTTCCAGGCGTTCCATGACTTGCGACAAAATGCGCCCGCCAATCTTGCGTTCCAGCCGGTTCCATTCGTCGTTCAACCAGCCGTCGATGGCTGGCACATCGACCACATCGGAAATCGGCAATTCGGGCGCACGCACCGTGGCGGCCTTGAATGTCGTCATTGTCGGGGCGACAGTCGGTGGCGCTTTCGGCACGGCCTTTGGTGCAGCGTGGAATGTTGGCTGCGGTGCCGCAACTTTATCGTCAATGACTTCTGTCAATACCGGGATACCGGCATCAAGCGGGGATTTACTCATGCCGGTTCCGCAACATGATGGGTCAGGGGATAGCCGCGCTGCTGGTAGGAGCGATAACGTTCGCGGCCCGCAGCAGCATCGTCGGCATCGGTGGAGACGATTTCCAGCATGCGCTCAAATTGTGCAAAATGGGCAGGCGTGGAGGCGGACAGGTTGATCAACACCTGATGATGCGGCAGCGCGCTGTCGTCACCGGTCAGGATGATCGGCGTCTGTGACGCCAGGTCATCGCTTGCCATCACATGCGGCAGGAAGTCGCGGTCGGAAAACGTCCATAATGCCTCGTCGAGCGCCTTCAACTGCGCACGATCATCCGCGTAAATCACGATCTGGCAGTTGGCGGCGCGCGCCTTGCGCACCAGCCTGCAGGTATAGCTGATCTTGTCCGCGACCTTGCTATGAAAATCGATACGGGTCATGAAGCGTCAGAACTGGAATCCTGGAGGCGCATTGCCAGCTGCTGGTGGCGGTTGCACGATGCCCTTGACGGTATTGTCGTCCGCTTTCTTCGGCGCTTCTGCTGTATTGGTTGCTGCCGGCGGTGCAGCTGGCTCCGGCGCCGGGTTGCTGTAGGTCTTCGGCAAAGTGTTCGAGGTCGGATAGTTCGCCGCAGTCAGCAAGCTACCCCATTGCGTTGGCTCGAAGCCGACCTGTTTGTTGCGGCCGATCACGATCACCGGCAACTGATTGCCGCCAGATATCGAGCGTACCTTGTCATTGTCTTCATTGGTGGAAACGGTCTTTTCCATGAATGGAATACCGCGATTCGTCAGCATCTGGCGACCCGCATCGCAGCCAGGGCAATTCTTCATGGTGTACAGCGTCACCGGATTAGCCTTGGCTGCCTGTCCGACTTCATAAGGCAAGTCACCGAATCCGGCGCTGCCGCCAGAATACGACTTCTTTTCCACCTTCGTTGTCGCCGATGTCGGTGGTTTGTCTGAATAACTGACGCTGCCGTCTGGATTCGTAATTTTGTACATCTGCGCGTGCGCGCCGGTGACAGCAAACATCAGTGCAATTGCGACGTAGCTAAGCTTCATACTCCACCTATCAAGTTATAACTGTAATGTGTTCTCAAGCGGCCATGCCGCTGTGCCGCAACAACGCGTCGATCATCGGTTCGCGTCCGCGGAACGCCTTGAACGATTCCAGCGCTGGGCGCGAACCGCCGACTGCCAGAATCTCGCGCTGGAATTTCCCGCCGATCTCGACCGACAGTATATTACCGCTCGCCGCGCCCGCTTCTTCAAATGCTGCATAGGCATCTGCAGATAATACTTCCGCCCACTTGTAACTATAGTAGCCTGCCGCGTAACCGCCAGCAAAGATATGGCTGAAAGAATGTTGGAAACGGTTAAACGAAGGCGTCGGGATGACTGCAATACGCGCGCGCAAACCATCCAACACCTGTTGGACAGTCGTTTTGCCCTCGGGTTCGTAGTCGTCGTGCAGATGCATATCGAACAATGCAAACTCGACCTGACGCAAGGTTTGCAGCCCGGACTGGAAGTTCTTGGCAGCGATCATCTTGTCGAACAGCTCGCGCGGCAAGGGTTTGCCGCTGTCGGCATGCGACGTCATATGCTGCAACACGTCCCATTCCCAGCAGAAATTTTCCATGAACTGGGACGGCAACTCAACTGCATCCCATTCGACGCCGGAAATACCGGAAACGCCCAATTCATCAACCTGCGTCAACATATGATGCAAGCCATGGCCGAATTCGTGGAACAGCGTGATCACTTCATCATGTGTGAATAGCGCAGGTTTGGCCTTGCCGTCGATCACAGCTGGTTCGGTGAAATTGCAGGTCAAATAAGCAACCGGCGTTTGCACACCGGCATGCAGGCGACGGCGCGCACGTGCATCGTCCATCCATGCGCCGCCGCGCTTGCCGTTGCGCGCATACAAGTCCACATAGAACTGGCCGATCAACTTGCCATCTTTTTCGATGCGGAAGAATTTCACGTCCTTGTGCCAGACGGTTGCATGGTCTTCCTTGATCTTGACGGCATACAGGGTTTCGATCACGCGGAACAGCCCTGCGATGACGATTGGCTCAGGGAAGTATTGCTTCACTTCCTGCTCCGAGAACGCATAACGCTGTTCGCGCAGCTTTTCCGATGCGTAGGTCGTATCCCACGCTTCTAGCGTATCGAGGCCGAGCTTGTCTTTTGCGAATGCCTTCAGTTCGGCATAATCCTTTTCGCCATAAGGACGAGCACGGCGCGCGAGGTCTTCCATGAAGCTGATTACTTGCGCCGGGGTTTCGGCCATCTTCGGTACCAGCGACACTTCGGCATAATTCTTGTAGCCGAGCAGCTTCGCTTCCTCGTTACGCAGCTTCAGGATATCGACGATCAGTTGCGTGTTATCCCACTCCGGCTTTGCACCCAACTCGGACGCCTTGGTGGTATTGGCGCGATAGACCGTTTCGCGCAGCTTGCGTGATTCGGCATATTGCAGCACCGGGAAGAAGGACGGGAAGTGCAGCGTGAATTTATAGCCTGGCTTGCCATCCTTTTCGGCCGCAGTGCGTGCGGCGTGCTTTGCGTCATCCGGCAAACCAGCCAATTCCGCCTCATCTTCGACGAACAGCGCATAGTCGTTGGTCGCATCC
>Ga0116226_10004165_pt1 | contig 12785 bp, 10 predicted proteins | sample S1TSphfallax_FD_89692 | JGI IMG/M metagenome (GOLD analysis project Ga0116226, IMG submission 89692) | Host-associated microbial communities from peat moss isolated from Minnesota, USA - S1T2_Fa - Sphagnum fallax MG | ecosystem: Host-associated > Plants > Peat moss > Unclassified | place: USA... | reverse complement strand
GGACTTCTAGCACGCCCCTTTTACCCCCCTCTAGTGCTGGAAGTCGAGATCGTGCCCCAAGTTCCAACTGCTTTCGCATTGCCGCATACTTGGACCCTCGAGTGGGTCTACAAGGAACTTGGGGGCGCGACAATTTTGTTTATATTAATTTGTAATTGCAAGTGAATTCAATTTGATTTTAACTTTCATGAAGCCTTTTAGTAAGCTTCTAAGTTCACCCAATATGATATATTGAAGTGTCAACCTTGATATCAGTTTGATGCACAAATGTTTTTAAAACAAAAAATGAAAACACAATGTGAGTAAAAAATGCATGTCCCAATGTGACCGAACAATGGGTCATCGCACAACCTGTTGTGTGTGTTTAATTTTTGCAACCGTCATTTGTTTTGGCTGTGCATTACTCTCCATTACTACAAGGAATGCATGGTGGCTGCTTTTGGAGGATCGTGAAGGCTGATCACACATGAGTGGGGCGGCGTGGATTATGGTGAGGAGTGGAGCTGCATTTATGTGCTGAGGCGGTTGAAACGACGGCGGCTGAGGAGGGAAAATGACAAGGCTAAAAAGAAGGCTGGGGAGGCAAAGGGAAAGCTTCATGAGCAAGTCCTTGAGTCTGCAAAGTGGGCAATAGATGGAAGATCAGTGCAGATTGTGGTAGACTATTTAGAGATGCGTAGATAGGAGATGAGATCTACTCATCGATAGAGTTTTTGGCTGGTTACAGATACTCTCCACTGCGTTGGTAACTCAGCTAAGTGGCTGCATTTGTTCTCTGGAAAACATCATCTCAAGTAAGGAATAGAATGGGATTTTAGACCAGAGATCTATTGATTGTGTCTACATGAGAGCCAGATCCTTTGAGGGGTACTGGTAGGCTCGAATTCAGTTGAGTTTGCATTAGAGGTTCCTGTATGAATTTGGACTTGCGAGATCACATCTCATAAGTCTCCAGTCAAGAAGAGTGATGTGAGGTTGCATTTGCTTCATTCTGTAAGTTTTTGACTTGAAAGGCTATGCCTTGTTAGATGTCCGATCGATGATAAATCTGCTAGGGACCAAAAGCATGTAGTCACGGAACGTTTTGTGAATGAAGGATTAAGTTCTAAATTTTGTGACCAGAGCTGCTAATGCTCTATGAGAGCAAGCTGTGTATGTCTAAAAGAGTCGTGAGTATATGCAGGTGAGTTCTTGTACGAAGAATGAGAAGGAGAGATCAGGGGTTGTTGTCTATTACAGAACCTCAGAAACTTAGATTCTGTGTAGATCCAGTAGGTTGACAAGGTGATTGTTTTGGTTTCATACCCTCCTTTTTAGGTTACACCAACACATTTGTAACATTTTACCAAGATACATGAATGTGAAAAGGGGTTGGGGGGATGTGGCATGTAGAGAAATATTTTAAAGTAGACCACATGATGATGAATAACAAGGGATCACATGACAATGATGGGCAATACATGACCACTTAAAAATACCATGATGATGTTTATTAGTAAAGGAAAACCACAAAAAATGATTACAATATTGAACAGTAGAGGAATATTGCGAGAAAACGAAAGCAATGAATAACACATGAGCATATCACAATGATTGTCACAAATTTAACCTTGGGCTCATGATCAAGGCAAGGGCTTGCAAGGGTGTGGGCCAAGAGGGAAGCCTAGGAGTCACACCTCATGCTCCAAGGAGTGGAGGAGAGTGTGAGGGAATGAACCCTCACACTCTCAAGTGAGTTCCCATTTTGGGAGTTAAAGACCCGATGGACTCCCAGATTTTCAAAGAACGATTGTATGGGTCAAAAATCATTGGATTAATGAGTTATTTATATCATTCAAAATATCATTAGAATGTAGATGTCTAAAATGGGCTTACATGACCCATTTGAACACTTAAAACACAAGTTATGGCCAAAAGCAAGGTCGGGAGTCAAATTGACAATTTGACTCCCGATCATTAAAAATCAAGAATTGCCCCGATTTTCTTGTGTGCAAGTGGCGTGCGACATATTGTTGGAAAGCTCTCAACAAAGGCTATAACTTTTCTTTATACCTCATCTCGATCGAAGCCCTGCACACAAAGTTATGGGCCCCCAAAGTCACAGGAGTCCCAATTTTGGGAATTTCGAGACTCCCAAGTGGGAGTCCCAAGACAAAATGACATTTGGGTGCTAGTCCCATGGCCATGCATAAAATATACTATAAGGGGGAAGGTGGTGGCTTCCCCCAAGTCTAGACTGTGGTGAATCTTGTGAGTCTGTGTTTGCTTGTGGCTAATCCGTGCACCAAAGTGCTCCAACTACGCACTAATCAACTTGTTGTTTGGTTTGTGTAAGTCTATGTGAGTAATTGAATTGCTTGTCAATCTTCCTAGTCCCATCTTGGAGCTCCAACACGCCCCTATACCCCTGAAGTGTTGCAAGCCAGGGAGTGTGCCCCAACTCTTTCTCTTTCCACTATCTTCGCCTATGGACTCATAGTTGAGTCCATCAAGGAGCTTGGGGGTGCGTTAGTGATGAGTAGGAAAGGGGCACTTAAAGAAAACCATGATGATGGGTAGCATATTAAAAACATCATGAAAAAATTAAGGGGATGTGTAACAAAGGAGCACCATGAAAAGACCATGACATTTGATGAGTAAAATAAAATAACCATGAGAAAAGTAAGATGATGAGCAAGAGATGAACACCATGAGAAAATTTAAATGATGAGCACCTAATCCACAAGAAAACTATGAACAATGAGTAACATAGGAGCACAACGAAGAGACCACAATGATGAGAAATATAATGTGCAACAAGAAGAGGTTAGAGTGGGAGAATATGAAATTGGGGTGAAACTCTTGTGAGGACCAATTTTTAAAATAACATTAATTTGGTTTTTTTTTAATGTTTTGTTTCCTCTATATTGTTTTCATGTTGACTTTTCATTTCATTTTCAATTTTAGCAAATATATGGCCAAATATCCCCAATTTGAAGTACTTTAAGAATAACTCTATTGTATATATATTCTAATATAATAGTAACCTTCATGATGAAACTACTTATCGCATCCAATGGAAATTCATTTTCCTTGCAATTGCTTTGGTTGGAGTAGTTGGACATTGGACAAGAACATGCAAAGCCATTTAATATTGAGAAAGGTTATTTATTTATTTTACTTTTTTGCCTTAGTCTCCCAAGCCTCTCGTTGCTCTCTTGGTACCATTGGAAAGACCTTGATGACTAGGAGGTGGTTTGGTAATGTTCAAAGTTATGACACAAGTTTTATTGAACATTGAACAATTTTGTCATTGAAATTTCAATAGCATCATAACTAAGTTTTTTAGGGGAATTGTGGCAAGCTCTTGGTAATGCTAGAAAGTCCTTGATGATTGGGATTTCTTGGAGATGCTTTCATATTTTTTAGACCTAAGGTGGGGGAGATATTGGATTTTGAGTCATTTAAAATTTAGGCTAATTTTGCAGAAATTAAAATTTTTAATGTAAAAATTCCACACTGTATCATTAGGATCTCTTGCTCACATTTGGAGCAGCTACATGATGATGTTCACGCTGGTCAACGGCATAGGCCACACTAGTAGGAACTAAGGGATATGTCTTATTCAAGGAACATAATAAGAACGATTGGGAAGAAGGATTTTGATCCTCTTGGAAGTTTTGGCCACTGTTGTGCAGTTCTTTACTTTTATGAAGATCCCTGGTTTCAATTCCAAAAAATAAATTAGAACTGTCCCGGTTTTGGTTCCACACATAAATGGAACTGAGATCCAGTTTCTAGTCCAATTCTTCAAAAAAAATCTGGTTCCAGTTTTGAAAATCAGTCCTGTTTCAAATTTGGTTCTTAGTAACCCAGAGCAGAATTGGTAGTTTAACTGTCTCTTAATCTCCAGATCTAGTCATTTAAAAAATAAAATAATAGAGTTATCTATAAAGTTTCACAATTAGGGAGTGAGAATCGTAGGTTTCAACATAATTGGGCATCAAACAATTAACTGAGAATGAAAATTTTACAAAACGAAATAACTGGGACCTAGACTAGTTTTTCCAGCCATTTTGGTCGTAAACTGAGTTTCATCCTGTCTTTCCTTTTTTCTGAGCGCCTCCAATGCTGCTACATATATTCTCACCACGCCTACCTGTACAACTACTATAATTATTCTTCAACCTGTGCATTAAAGCTGAGTTTCAGCAATTTCATACTCAAATTTAATAAAAAAATACTCAGATTTGATAAAATTTCTTTATTTTGTGGATACCACTGAAAGAGGGGATAGGGGGCGAAATCATGCCCAAAAGAGTGTGTGAAGACAGGGTGACTTTACAGATAACTCTAATATCCCAGTGCAGGTTTCATAAATAAATAAAGAGAACTGAGAACCTGGTACTGGGTGTGATTGGTTAAAAAATCTGATTCAACTTTGAAAATCAGACGTACTTCGGATTTGATTGATAGTAACTGGGACCAATGGTTCTTAGTTCTTGTCAAAACAGGTACCCGTGCCATACTGGTTTTGACTTCCCCAAAATCGGGGAAACTAAACCCACAAAAAAAAAACCCTCACAAAAGGAAGACATTAATGTATAAGCTATGTTTATGGAATTATCATGAGTGGTGATGGAGTCCACAACTTCATATGGTGGGCATCTGACAGTTGGTTTGGATAGCCAGAACTGCAAGGTTTCTTTGGAAGACAGAGAGAGCATGGGTGTCAGGTCACCAGGTTACATTATTTCTGGGTTCATTGCTAGTACTGAATTGAACACGTAAGGACATTGTTCCAGTTGGGTTTTTTTTGCAAGGAGTAGTTGGTTAGCTAATGCACATTGCAAAGGAGACTCATGGATATATTTGTTTATCAAAATACATTTAGTTGAAATGAAGTTAGAATATCATTTTCTGGATGTATCCGATTCAAATTTTACACTTAAATGTTTTTGTTAAATTATTATTAGTTTGTATTGATTTTCCTGAACCTTTGAAATATCCTTCTAAGTTCTAGGCACAAACTAACACCATGGGAATGTCAAAATCATTGAGAATTCTGTGAAAAATGGAAAACTAAAATTGAAAACTTCATTTTGGTTAAAATGGTCACAATAGTATCTCCATATTACCATCCAACTCCAAATTAAACAATATATTGCAATCTTGTGATTTATATAGTCTATAGCCAATCAAGTTTGAATTATGATGTTACAATTGCTTTTTATCACATCCACATGCTTTAACTATTTTGATTTCTAAATTCATTTTGATGCCCATTTATTTTTCAATACTTAATTTAATGTGCAAACTAATATATAGATAATGGAGTATTCTATGAATATGGTATGATGTCTTTTTGTCTTTGTTCTGAATTTTTATATTTCATTTTTCCTTTGATACCTAGCAGCTATCAAGAGAAGAAAACATCCGTTTATTCCTAGCAACTAATAATAGTTGTTGTTCTAGTTCTACTATCAAAGGTCCATGAAGGATAAAGGACATGCATTTTATCTTGTGACTTGTTTTCTTATCCAAAAAAGAAATATCATTCAAAAAAATAAAAATATAAATATAATAGGTTATACAAACAATCAGACAAAAATTCAATAAAAACTGATGGTTGGAACCATCACACGAAATACAAAAGGGAAGGCCAAAAAACAAGCAACCTGCAAGAACCAATAAAGGGAGAAAGCTAGTCCCTCTCATAGTAGGAGGCTATCTTACCCATAGCCCCTCTAATGTCACCTACATGTAAATTGGGAGATTCAATAAAATAAGAGGACTAGAACAAACATCTCTTACCAATGCAACCTTCCTCTTTATAGCAAAGATTAAAGCATGTTAAAGCATAGTACTGACACATTTCTTTAAAAATTGAATGCAAAAAGATAATGATAGATGACTTCTCAATTGTCTATTGTGGAAAAGATGAGCACATTTTTTAATGAAACGATTCATATCATGTTCAGGTGTGTTGTGCACCTCCATTGCTATCGGAATAAAATGATACCCCTCATGAAGCCCTCTACACTTGCAAATTTTAACAATAGTGCTAAGTTTCACAATTACACTTGTTGGTCGACTAATGACACTCGTAACCATTGTCTCTTGTGTCCAGTCAATAACCACCACATTGGCAACAAAAACCTAATCCTCACAAGTCATGTAAAAATCGGCTTGTAATGAAAGTTTTGATAAAAAGACATTTCATTGCTCTCTCCATACAACATGTCCACTTTTTCGAGCAAAAGCATACATGACGTTTCTAATGGCATCATGTGTAATTATTCGTTGACCTTTGAATGGATAACATGCTAGATGCGTGCAAGATGTGTTTAACCCATGTTCACACTCACATGTGAAAAGGTTAGATTTCAAAGGTTGAATCAAAACAAAACAAAAACACAATGCTCAGATAAAAATAAAGTGTGCGAACTATTCATCACCATTCCCAACTTTTGCCATTGAATTTGTTTCTTCTAAGGTAATCTTTCACATCCCAATGTTGTGTGATATTTCAACTTATTCCAAACCAATGGTGTTTCAATCATATATAATAACCATGGCTTGTGTTTTTTAAATCACATTTTTTGTATTTTCAATCCATAGTATTCTCAAATTTCTGAAGTGTTGTTAAACATGCATGCATGTCAAGTTAGATATCAACCTATTATAGCTTGAAAACATACACCTAGATACATGTATTTGAGGGAGTAAGTCTGGTCTCAGATGCATATGAATTCCAGCATATGGCTTTTAACTGGTCATATGAAATCTTTCCTGTTATTGCTAATGCCTTTTCTTTGTTTGCTGGGTCTTGGGTCCTTCCATCTTGTACCTTTGTCTCCCCCTTTGTTGGGTGCATGCTTTGTTGGCCTTGTCTACCAAGGCAAGGATATGGTGTTTAGATTCATTATAGAGTATAGGGTAGTAGCTTAAGGGATTTTGGCCCTTAGGTAATAGGTCTATTTTTATATGAGGATTTTTCAAAGATAAAATTTTGGCTTGTGTTGAAACTTGAGATTAGTTCCAGAATTATAATATCTTGAAGGATTTTGGTTTTTTTTAGAAGACTTTTTGAAGATTATATTTTTGCATAGTAAAATTATTGAGTTTTGATAATTCTTCTTTTGCCTTAAGATACTTTTCAATGTAAATGGCAAGGTCAAAGTGTGACACACCCCTTGTTTTATTGATGATTGGCAGGTTTTCATCACTTTTCTCCTCTTGCTTCTGTGTAGCCAGAGTGATCAGCCAGGATCTGATAATTGAATTCACTCAACTAAAACCAATGGCTGGGAAGCATGCTAAGTTGCTCAACTACACTTGGCATTGCCATGCAAAGCTTGAGTCCCACAATTATCACTTTGGAGCACAAAACAGATTTGGTTTGTGGTCACAATTTTATTTTGGCATGCTATGGCTTCTCCTTGTCCAAAGTCGATAACTAACGAACATAAACACTACAAAGTTGTTATTGAACCAACTGGCCTAGATATGTGAGGAATACACTTAGAGCACAACACACAATTGAGATGGAACCTTTTGTCATTGTTCCACCACAACTTCTTCCTACTCATGGATGAACTTATGATTGAGAATTTCCATAGGTTCAGCCCTTTTTTTTCTTTCCCAAAAAAGATGGTTTGTTCAACTAACCAAAACTTTTAGGAGTCATTGGAACAACAGCCTGCTTTTGTGATTCTTTTCGGAAAGATAAAAGTTTGGCTTCGGGTGTCATCCTTTCCCACTACAATGATAAAAGAAACAGCTTAGGAACTTTCTGTGGTTTCATGGAGACTTGGGACCAGGGTGAACCAGCTTAGGAACCTTCTTTGGTTCCATGAAGACTTCAACCAGGGTAAACCAGCACCTACACTTGGCACCAGTGCCTTCACCTTCTTGAGCAAGGCCTCCATTTGTTGAATATCTGTGTAGGGTAAAGCCCAAGGCTGCGGGATTTACCAAGCTGAAATACTAAAGACCTGCTCCAATTTTCGTTTCCTTTTTTTTCCCTCATGGTACTTATCAGCAGTGTTCTTCTTTTGAGCGAATTTTTGCTTTTTTTACCAAACAAATCTGGGAAATTCTGGAAAGATGTGTTTTTCTAGTGTAATTTTGACCAATTTTGCTATCTAGGGGGCAAAATTTGCTAAAATTTTGACATCACAAATATGAAAAAAAAACACTGCTTGTCAGGTATCAACATTGAATGACAAAATTGGGGGTTGTTTCAGAAAATGGAATGCTCAGATGAAAAAAAATCACTGGGTAATATGCCCTCCAATTACACTGAAAATTTTGGAGCAGGTTTTAAAATATTTGATACATAATACATTCATTTCCACGCCTTCAAATTTAGTTTTAGTTGCTTTCAGTCGAAATCAAGTTGTATTTAGTGACATATATTGCATAATTGTGCATAAGACCTTACAGACTTTACAAGATCCCTCTGAGACTGTTGATTGTGGAGTACTTACCCAATTCATGGGGTCTAACCCATGCCAAAATAAATTGTAATAATTACTTATGCTGGAGAATCGGTCTATCTCTCATCTTTTTCAGATGGATATTTCAAACCTCAAAAGAATCTTAACCCATATAACTTTATAAGGACACATACGGTTTCAATCACACATGTTTACATGTTTTTTAATTAATTAATTAATGGTTGGATCCACAAGAAAAAAATCTTTCCAATGGTATACTAACTGAGCACATTCATGTAGAATTAAGTGGTGTTTTGTCCAAAAATAATAATATATAATTTAATCATTTTACCATGTGTGAGAAGGGTTGCCCAAGGTTTAATCCAGTTGCCCAGATATATCAAAAATTATGGATATGAACCCGGATAGTACCCAAATATGCATGTAGTCATATTTGGAATTTGGTTTTTTTCAAATATTTGTCTTTCTACATATTTGGCATAAAGTGCTCATGCAATTATTGGTATTCATGCATATCTAGGTGATAATTGTTCATACCGGTATGCACATCCGAGCATTCATGGATGGATATGCCCGAATAGGAATATGCATATCCGGCACATAATTGGTGCATTCCAGTGTATAATCGGTTAGGGTTTAAGGTTTAGGGTTGGATAGAGATGGAGATGGAGGTCATGTGGTTTAGTGTTTAGTGTTTAACATTTGTGGAGTGCAAAGTGTAAAAGTTTTGCCGACAAAGCTCTAAGTGCAATATGCAAACTACACATCCTCTATCAACTTAGTGTTTCCTTGTGATTTGTAAACTTCATGTTCCTTGTGATTTTTTGTAGCAAAATTTGAGTGCAAATTTTTTTTTTTATGTCTTCTTTGTGTCATCTTCTTGTCTTTTCTCCTCCTTGCTTCAAGTGTAGCTCTTCGGCAACGCATCGTGCACGTAATGTATCTTGTGAGGTGAAAATATGAGTGTTCTTTATGAAGTGTGAGCATGTGAAGTCAGAGATCTTTTTGTGAAATTAGAGGTTTGAGGTCAAAGGTCTCCATGTCAAGTTGGAGGTTGGAGGTCTAAGGTTGAAGGTCTAAGGTCTCTATGTCAAGTTTGAGGTTTGAGGTCAATGGTTTGAAATGTCAAGCTCTTTGTTTGAGATTGGGGGTTTAAAGTTGGAGGTATTTTTGTGCAAGGTCAGAGGTCAAAGTCTAACAAAGTTGGAGCTTTGAGCTTTGATTGCTCTCTTTGTGAAGTTTAAAATTTAAGTTAAAATGTTCTCTCTAAGGTTTAACATCTAAGCGTTCTTTGTGAGGTTTGAGGTCTGAATCCTCATTGGTCTTTGTGAAGTTTGAAGTCCAAGTATTCATCACTTTTTGTAAAATTTGAGGTTTGAATGTTTAGAATTTTTTGTGAGGTCTATGAAAGTTTGTGAAGGTTTATGAAACACTATGAAGGTTTATGTGGCATTGTGAATGTGAATGTGTGAGGTTGGAAGTTTAAGGTGTGAGTTGTTTAAGTTTTCTAAATGTGGCCTTACGGTATTTTTGCTCCTTCAAAGTTTTGGTGTTCATGACATTGTTGCTATCAATGGTTATTGTTGATGGTTGTTACATTCATTGAAATGTTTTTAAAATTGGAGCGTCTATAGCCTCGATGGAGATTCTAGCAATTTGGTTGACAACAACACTTTTAAGTCAACCATTGATAAGGTAAGTGTTCAAGCTCCTCTCCTAAATTTCATGTGTTTTGGATTTTTTTGCTTTACATTTTCTACTATGTTTTGCACGTGTCCATGAATCTTTTACAACTGAATTGTGAACTTCCACACCTTGCCATGAATTATTTTTTTTGTTGCACTTTTGTTGGTTTTTTTGGGTTAGGTTGTAATTTTTGTTCTACAACCTTGAACAATGGCTAAAGATGATGATGTGTAACTGGTTGGGTCCATTGGTGGTATTAATGGAACACCACCAACATCAAATGTTCAAAACATGCATATACATGGCTATGTTGGTGTTAGTTCTACTCATGTTACCTTAGATCCTATTGTTGTTTTTGTTATTTCAAATTATGCTAATGTTGCCTCAAATTCTACTAAGGTTGAGATGTAACAGCTTGCAGTTATATAAGTGTAAGCTATAGCTTGGAAACCACGCAATTGAACTTCAATTTGTTGGGGTTTTTTTTGTTGTAAATGATAACTTGTGGATCTTGAAAAGTCACAAATGTTGCAATATATTATTTGTAAAACAAAGCAAGTTAGTGCTTTTGTTTTGTGCCAATGATCTACTTTATGAAAAGGCCTTATCAAATATGGTAAGATTAATGGGATCACTCCCATGATGACCCATGTTGAATTTGCGCATCCAAAGTTGGTTGTTTACATAAAGTTGGCCATTGTCGAGGAACTTGTTACTACTATTGCAAGTCATCATCAATAGCTTGGAAAGAAGTGGTCTTGGCCATTTGGGTGTGTAAACACATCATATTTTAGTGCTAAAAATCCTTACAAAAAATCTAATAAGGCACAATAGCAGTTTCTTAAAGACCAGGTCTTGTATACTTCCTTTGTTTGTTTGTTGTTTTTCCTTTTCGTGTTACTTTTTTATAAGAAATGTTGCTTGTAATGGTCGTAAAAACCATGCAATTACATGTGTTGCTAGGACTTGCTAAGGTAACAACATTGTCAACTAGTTTTGATCTCTAGATGTCCAAAGGCAACGTGGACACCTTTTCCTTGGTATTCAATTACTTGAGTGAATCTTGGATGCCCCAACATGTTACCGTTGGTTTATTTGAGGTTCATGAAATCATAAAGCTTTCCATGGTTGGTCGGCTATGTCATTACTTGAAAAGTATGATTTAATCCATTCTATGATTGCCTTTGTGAAAGATGAAGGTAACAACTTGATATCTATGGCAAAATTGTTCACTATGTCCCATTGTCAATTGTTGCCCTTTGAAACTTTAGCGGGTTTATGAAGGTACATGTTTTGGTCACATTATGTCTAAAATTTGCTAGTATGCTACTAATGATGAAAAGGTGATTGCAAGTTTGAAACATATCAATGTGAAAGTTGCTCGAAGCAACTTACAAAAGACAATCACATGGACAAAAAAGTCAAATAAGGAAAGGCATCAATGGGAATTAGCATGTGTTGAGAGGGGGTTACGATTTTGGAAATTGAAAACCCCAATGAATACAAGATTTGCTAGTAAGGTGACCATGGTGAAAGAGGTATTGGAATTCAAAAAGGCACTTCTTTTGTGTTATGGGCAATAAAAAATAATTGTTTTACAACAAAAGGTTCCTAAGGTTGAGGTATGGGCAATTATAAAAGCACTCACATCTGTTTTGAACAAAGTTGTCAGTACTTATGTGATGAACCAATCACAAGGGCATTGGCTACTATCTGATGTTTTTAATACATGTATCCATTTGATGTTGACTTTGGAAGCTAAGGTTGGACATGTTATTGATTTTTTGATGTTTTGAATGCATTTGATGTTGAGCTTGTCATCTTTCATAACAACATGTGGCCACACGATTCTCAACTTTTAGCGGTCGGGAATCAAATTGACAATTTGACTCCTAACCTTTCTTTTGGTTATAACTTATGCTTTTAAGTGCCTAAATGGGTCATGCAAGCCCATTTTAAACATCTATGTTTCAAGATCTTCCAATGATATAAATAACTCTTCATTCCAATGGGTTTTGTCCCCTGCAATCGTTTTTTGAAGATTTGGGCGGTTCATCCCTTCACACTTTCTCACACTCTCGAGAGCATGAAATGTGACTCTCGGGCTTCACTCTTGGCCCACACCTTCACAAGCCCTTGCCTTGGTCGCAAGCCCAAGGCTAGGGTTGCAACAAAGATTGCATTGCAGTAGATGCCAAATGCTTAGTGTTTCTATGATTTTTTTAATAAACATTGGTTTTTGTTTCAAAAGTTTTCAAAACACAATATCAGCCTTTTGCTAGGCCTTATTCTTGTAGAGCACCCTATCAAGCTTTAATTCTTCTTTCTGTCCCCACTGTCTCCTTTTGTTTTTTTGGGAGTTGATGTTAGGGTATGTAACTCCTTTGTATTGGTGCCCAAATTTCTTGATGTGAAGTTTTATTCGAAACATTCGTCTATTTCAACCCTTCATTTTTTAGAATGCGATTTGAATGTAGAAACCTTGGCAAGTAAATATGTTCGGAGATGAAACATATTATACCACAAAAGCACGCCAATGAAAACATGTTAAAACATGGCGATGAACACCATTGAAACATGGCTATTAAAAATCGCTAACTTTTACTTTAGGTTTGCCAACTATGAAAGTTGAAACATGATCATGTTTATGAATAAATG
>Ga0116226_10004164_pt1 | contig 12786 bp, 8 predicted proteins | sample S1TSphfallax_FD_89692 | JGI IMG/M metagenome (GOLD analysis project Ga0116226, IMG submission 89692) | Host-associated microbial communities from peat moss isolated from Minnesota, USA - S1T2_Fa - Sphagnum fallax MG | ecosystem: Host-associated > Plants > Peat moss > Unclassified | place: USA... | reverse complement strand
TGGCCGGAATGCCAGCCGATCAGTTGGCCGGCCGCCCAGGCCAGTTCGGCCGAGCCTTCCCGCAAGACCAGGGCTTCGAGTTTGTCGTGGGCCACCGCGACGTCGTTGAGGGCGCCCAGGCGATCCTGCAGTGCCGCCAGCAGCGGCAGCAGGCGCTGCCCTCGCTTGACGGGATAGAGCGCACCGAAGAAATCCACTGCATAACGCAATTTCTTGATGTCGATGCGGCATTGATGCCGTCCCTCGACCGACAGGTCGAGGAAGCGGGTCATCTCCTTGCGAACCCGGCGATAGCGCTTGTCGAGGATCGCGCGGGCCAGCTCCGCCACCGGCCGCGCGCCGACCGGATGACCGCGGCCGGCGCCCTCGATCCAGCAGGCCAGCCGCAGCATCAGCCGGGGCAGGCGCGGCGTCGCCAGATCGGCCAGCGCCGCGCTTCGGGCCTGTTGGCGGCGGTCGGCGATGAGGGCGCACAGGCGTTGGTAACCGGCAAGGCCGCCGAGGGTCTCGCGCAGTGGCGCGACCGTGTCGGCAAGCAATACGTCCCAGTCGCGCGCCGCCCCGAGACATTGCTGCAGCCAGCGCAACTCGGCGCGCAAGGCTTCGGTCGCGGGACTGTCCAGCATCTCTTTGAACATCGACATCGCCGAGCGCAGCCGGCGCAGCGCCACCCGCATCTGATGGATCGATTCCGCGGATCCACGTCCCCTCAGGCAGTCATGATTGGCGGCCAGATGGGCGAAGGCACTGGCGGCGATCTGCCCGAAGGCCTCGGCCGCGCTCATGCCGGCGTCCAGCGGCGGCGGCTTGCCCTTGATCGACACAGGCAGGCGACCGGGCAGCAGCAGCGGCAGGTCGAGGCGGCTGACCGCGAACGGGACTGCTTGCGCCATCGCCTCGAAGAGCGCGCAAAGCGGGTCGCCGGGACCCGTCAGCAGTCGGATATCGGCGAAGCAGAAGGGCGTCTCGCCCAGTTCGCCATGGCTGACGATCAGCTCGGCGGTCCAGGTGCCGCCGGCCAGCGGGTAGGTCGAGCGGTTGAGCCGATAGGGCCGGGCGTCCTCGCCGTCGCCGATCAGGCCGCGTTCCATCCGATTGCGCGGCCGCCCCTGCAGATAGGCCCGGAGAACCGACTGTCTGCGGAATCGGTTGAGATCGGCGGGAGCCAGCGACAGGCGAAGTTCCATAGCCCCATGATACTCTTGCAAAAAGACGAGCGGAAGCGCCTGATCGGCGCGGCCCGGGCGTATAAGGTGCAGGGCAGATACGCCGCCGACAGGGGAACAACGTGCGTCAATTCAAAGCCTTGGGAGTCCTGCTCGTGCTGTCCGGCCTGGCCGGATGCGCCCAGGTCATCTCCGGCGATACGCAGGACATCGTGGTCCAGACCGAACCGCGCGTCGGCGCAAAATGCCTGGTGCAGAACGGCCGCGGCACCTGGTCCGTCCTCTCTACCCCGGCCTCCGTGACCCTGCTGCGCTCCACCACCGATCTGTCGATCCATTGCCAGACCGATGATGGCTGGTCAGGCGGTTCGACGGCGCGTTCGCAGATGAGCACGCTGGCCTATGTCGACATGGCACCTGTCGGTCTCGGCACCGCCCTCGATAGCGCGTCGGGTGCCGCCTATGATTACCCTGACGTCATCACGGTCACGCTGATCGCCCCCCCGGTGGTCGATGATCGTCCGCATTTCGGGCTCGAAGGGGGGCGCGGCATCGACCAGCCGATTGATACCGAAGCTGACAGGGCGCGCGCCGCCGCCGACAATGTCGCCACCCGCTTCCAGACCTTGCGGGTGCTGCTCGATGAGGGGCTGATCACCCGCGACGAATATAATAGCCGGCGCGGCGCCAATCTCGGCGCGCTGTTGCGCTATACGGTGGTGCCGCCGGCACGCGACCTGACCCGCTCGGCGCCACCGCCCAGCACGCTGGTGATGCGCCTGCGTTATCTGGCCAGCGCCTATGCCGAGCACAGCATCAGCGCCAGCGAGCAGGCCGCCGAACGCTCGGTGATCCTCGATGGGTTGCTGCCCACCCCGATCCTCCGCCGCGCCGATCCGCCACCGCCGATCACCGACGAACTGCAGATGGCCGCCGAGATCGGACGGATCGAGCGCCTCAGGGTGGCCAATGTCATTACCGATGCCGAGGCTGCCAAGGAAAAGGCCAAGGTGAAGCAGTTGCTCGACGCGTCGGTGGCGGCGTCCGACGCCGCGGCGCGGGCCGCCGCCGGACTGGCCGCCATGCCGGCCGCCGTCGGTCCGATTAGCGGTGCCGGTGTGGCGCTGTCGACCCATAGCAGCGAGGCGCAGGCCCGCCGTGCCTGGGCCGGACTGCAGAAGGCGCACCCGACCGAACTCGGCACGCTGAATTTGTCGCTGAAGAGGATTCCCCGCCCGCACCGCCCGACTCACTACCAGATCATCGCCGGGCCGTTGCCCGATCACGATACGGCAGTCGCCTTGTGCAAATCGCTCAGACGCGGCGATCTGCCCTGCGACGCGGCCACCTATTCGGAATGAGATCGCGGTCGGCCATTCTTCTATCCACCCGGGAGATGGCCGCCGCCGACAGCGTGGCCATCGCGGCCGGCACCAAGGGGATCGAGTTGATGGAGGCGGCCGGCTGGCAGGTCGCCCGGCTGGTACGCCAGCATTATCTCCCGCGCAAGACGGTGATCCTGTGCGGTCCCGGCAAGAATGGTGGAGACGGTTTCATCGCCGCCCGGCTGCTCGACCGCTGGGGCTGGCCGGTAAAGCTCGGCCTGCTGTGCGAACTGACAGCGCTGAGCGGCGATGCCGCCTTGGCCGCCGCTCGCTGGGACGGCCCGATCCATCCCGTTTCCGAAGATCTGCTGTCTGGCAATCCCCTGGTGATCGATGCGCTGTTCGGCGCCGGGCTGACCCGGCCGCTCGACGGCATTGCCCGCGCAATGGTCGAGGCGATCGCCGGGCGCGGCCTGTCGATGGTGGCGGTCGATCTGCCGAGCGGCGTCAATGGCGATAGCGGCGCGGTGCTGGGAGCGGCGGCCCGGGCCGAGCTGACCGTCACCTTCGCCGCCGCCAAACCCGGCCATTTGCTCTTGCCCGGCCGCGATCTGTGCGGACGTCTGGAAGTCTGCGAGATCGGGGTGCGGCTGCCCAAATCCGCGGCCACCTTCCACAACCGACCGTCCCTGTGGATCGACAAACTGCCGCGTCCGCAGGCGAGCGGGCACAAATTCAGCCGGGGCCATCTGCTGGTGGCGGGCGGCGCCGACATGACGGGTGCCGCGCGCCTGGCCGCGCGCTCCGGGCGCCGGGCCGGGGCGGGCCTGACCACGCTGGCCGCGCCGACCGGGACGATCGAGGCGTATCAGCAGGACGCGCCGGGCACTCTGGTCAAGCCGCTGACGGTCTGGCCGGATCTGCTGGCCGATCCCCGCATCAACGCGGTTGTAATCGGGCCCGGGCTCGGCGTGGGAGAGGCGACCCGTCGTCTGGTCCTGCAGGCTCTGGGCGCCTCGAAAGCCTGTGTGCTCGATGCCGACGCCCTGACCAGCTTCGCCGACAATCCGCTGACCCTGTGGTTCTCGCGCGGCACGCCGATTCTGACCCCGCATGACGGCGAATATGCCCGGCTGTTCCGCTACCAGGGTGATCGCCTGACCCGGGCGCGGGCCGGCGCCAAGGAAAGCGGCGCAACCCTGCTGCTGAAGGGGTCGGACACGGTGGTGGCCGCCGCCGACGGCCGTGCCGCCATCGCCGACAATGCACCGCCGGATCTTGCCACGGGCGGCGCCGGCGACGTGCTGGCCGGGCTGGCCGGCGGATTGCTGGCCCAGGGAATGCCGCCTTTCGAGGCGGCCTGTGCGGCCGTCTGGATGCATGGCGAGGCCGCGTCCTTTTTTGGCCCGGGGCTGGTTGCCGAGGATCTGATTGATTATCTACCGAAGGTACTGGCAAGGCTTCGGGGCGATGATGGACGAGGATATCACCGGCTGGTTTAGCCGCTTGCGCTCGCTGCGCGGCCTGTGGCGGGACATTGCCCAGGCGATGGGGGCAACCCCGCGCATTGCTGCCGATCTGCCGCCGGATCACGCCGACTACCTGCGCGACAAGATGCGCCAATGCCTGTCGTCCCAGGGCGGCGAGGTCACGGCCCGCGCCCGCGCCGCCCAGTTGGGCCGCGTCTATCTCGATCTCAATGCAGAGGGGCGGCTGAAATTTCTGCGCATCCTCGCCACCGAATTCGGCACCGACAAGAGCGCTGTCGATAAGGCGGTGGCGGGGGTGGTGGCGGCCGCCAGCCCCGAGGCGCGTGCACGCGCCGAACGCAAGCTGAAGGCCGTGCTGGAGCCGGCCCGTGTCAAGCTGCTGACCCAGTTCACCTCGCTGCCGGAAGGGGTCAAATTCCTGGTCGATATGCGCGAGGAACTGACCCGGATCGCCCGGAACGATCCGGTCTTCGAGGGTCTGGCCGACGATTTGAAGTCGCTCTTGGCCGGCTGGTTCGATATCGGCTTCCTGGAACTGCACCGCATCACCTGGCGCTCGCCGGCACTGGTCCTGGAAAAGATCATGGCCTATGAGGCGGTGCATGCCATCCAGAGCTGGACGGATCTCAAGAACCGCCTCGATTCCGACCGCCGCCTCTATGCCTTTTTCCATCCGCGCATGCCCGACGAGCCGCTGATTTTCGTCGAGGTGGCGCTGACCCGCGGTATGGCCGGCAATGTGCAGAAGCTGCTCGACGAGCATGCTCCGGTCGAGAATATCGACAAGGCCGATACCGCGATCTTCTATTCGATCAACAATGCCCAGCGCGGCCTCAGCGGCATTTCCTTTGGCAATTTTCTGATCAAGCGGGTGGCCGACGCTCTCACGCACGAACTGCCCAATCTCAAGATCTTCGCGACCCTGTCGCCGATTCCGGGATTCCGCGCCTGGGCCGAGAAGAACGGCCTGGCCGGCAGGTTGGATGGGGCGGGGGAGGCGACCCTGCTGCCGCTGGTCGCGAAATATCTGACCGAGCTCAATCCCGACACCGGCCGGGCGCGCGATCCGGTGGCGCAATTCCACCTGTCCAATGGCGCGCGCATGGAGCGGCTGAACTGGGCGGCGGACGCCTCGGAAAAAGGGTTGGCCCAATCCTGTGGGGTGATGGTGAATTATCTCTATCGCCTGAACGACATCGAAGCCAATCACGAGGCCTATACCGGCCAGGGCAAGGTGGCGACGTCGACGAGCATCAAGGCGCTTCTGAAGGCTTGAGGCGGGCGAACCGACCTTGTGTTCGTCCTTTGCTTGGTAAGAATGGAGACGTCATGCGAATTACCGAACAGGGACAGGTCACCATTCCCCAGGCGATCCGGGAGCAAGCCGGTCTGATGCCGGGGACCGAAATCTCGATCGGGTTTTCGACTGAGGCGGCGCTGAAAAATCCTGGCTGCCACCCAATTGCGCCGCCTCGATCTGCCGTACGAAGCCGCTTTCGTGGCAGGAAAAGCCTTTATCGACTATCGCCGCCGGGGAGGCTGCTGACGCGCCACCTGTCCCGCTACCAGACCTATTTTCCCAAAGTGGGGCGTCTGACCGTCTGACCGGCGGCGCGTCCGTCCAGCCACGTCTCGAACTCGGCCGGCGGTATCGCGCGGCCGTACAGGAACCCCTGCACAATGTCGATGCCGAGCTCGGCGAGCTTCTTGGCCTGCTCTTCGGTTTCCACCCCTTCGGCGACGACTTTCATCTCCATCGAGCGCGCGACGCTGACCATCGCCGCGACCAGCACAGCCGAGCGGCCAGGTTCGGTGACGCGGGCAATGAAGCTGCGATCGACCTTCAATGTGGTCAGGGGCAGCAGGTGGAGATGGGTGAGCGAGGAATAGCCCGTGCCGAAATCGTCGAGCGTCAGGCCAAAACCGCGCTCGCGCAACCCCTCGAGATTGGCGAAGACCCGCTCGTCATTGGCCAGCAGCAGGCTGGTCTCGGTAATCTCGATCTCGATCAGGCGCGGGTCGGCACCGCTCTCGGCCAGCACACTGTCGACGTCCTGGAGGAAATGGGACTGCTGGATCTGGACGGCGGAGACATTGACGGCCACCGGAATCTGCAGTCCGCGCTCGCTCCAATGGCGGCTCTGATGCAGCGCCATTTCGAGAATACGCCGTCCGAGCGGCACGATCAGGCCGCTTACCTCCGCGCTGGGCACGAACGTGCCGGGGAACAGTAATCCATCATTGGGCGCGTTCCAGCGCACCAGCGCCTCGGTGCCGCAGCAGGCTCCATCGGACAGGCGGACCTTCGGCTGATAGTGCAGAATGATCTCCTCGCCCTTGATGGCGCGCCGCAGGTCGGAGATCAGCACCAGATGTCGGTCGCTCTGGCGTTCGAGCGCGGCATCGAAGGCCACCACCTGCCCGCGCAGTCGGCGTTTCGCCTCCTTCATGGCCCTGGTCGCCTCGCGGGCCAGGGTCTCGCCGTCGCGTTCGGCACCGGGCGGCGCCAGAGCGCAGCCGCCGGTGATCCCGACCGAGATGTTCATCCCCGCGGCGGACAGCGGCAGGTCGAACGCTTCGCCAACCCGCTCGTTGAGCGCGTGGACATCATCGCTGGCGAGCGCCAGCGCGAACTGATCGGACGAGATGTGCGCCAGGGTAACGGCGTCGGGAAAGGCGGCGCGCAGTCTTTGCGAGGCGGCGCGAATCAGATGATCGCCGGCATGGAAGCCGAGATGGCCGGTCACGGCGTGGAAGTCGTCGATGTCGAGCATGGCCACCAGAACGGGTTGGCTGCGCGGGATTTCGGCGATCGCCTGGACCAGTCCGGCGCGGTTGGGCAGATGGGTCATGGTGTTGAGATAGGCGGTCGCCTTCAACTGCTCGAACAGCTGCGCGGTCTCGAAGCCAAGGGTGATATTCATGCAGAAAAGCTGCAGCAGTCCCCTCTGCTCTTCGATGCCGGCGCCGGCGCCGTGGACATAGACGGCGGCGGGCGGGGCGGTGGCGGAGTCGAGGTAGAAGATCGTGCAGTCTTCGCCATGCACATGAGCGCGCTCGGTCATCGAGCGGCGAATCATCCGCTCGATCGACGACAATCCGAGCCCTGACAGCGGCCGATTGACATAGGCCGAGAAGCGGCCGGCGCCGGCGACGACGATCAGGTCGTTGCCATCGAGGCTGGTGCACAGCACCCCATCGGGTGGCACGCCGATATGGGCTGCCAGTTGGGTCACTACCCCCGCGGCGAATTCCTTGACACTGCGCTCGGAGAACAAGTCGGCCGACGAGCGAATCACCAGCTCGAGGCCGCGCCGATTCTCGTCGATGGTGGTGATCTGCTCAAAGGAGCGCAGCGCCGTCGCCACCGTCGACATCAACCGCGTGACGGTGAGTTCGGCTTTCGATTTGTAGTCGTTGATGTCGTAACCCTGGATGACTTCGATCTCGGGAGCATAGCCTGGCTGGCCGGTGCGCAGCACGATGCGAAGCTGATGGTTTTTCAGGTCCTCACGGATGCGCCGGACCAGATCGAGGCCGGCCTGCTCGTGTTCCATCACCACGTCGAGCAGGACGCAGGCGATGTCGTCGCGGCGCGACAGGAAGTCGAACGCTTCCCGCGCCGAATAGCAGGATTCGATGGCCAGAGGCCGGTCGCGAAAGCGGAAATTGGCGAGGGCGAGACGGGTGACGGCGTGGATTTCCTCGTCGTCATCGACGACCAGCACGGGCCATGGGCGGCCCTCCTGGCGGGGCGCATCGTCATCCTCGATGATGGTGATCAGCTCGTCATTGCCCATGGTCGCTGCCTGCACTCTGGTTCATTCGGAGGGGGAGTCCGGCGCGCAGGCCGGGAAGGTCATGCGGATTTCCGTGCCGCGCCCAGGTTCGCTCTCCACGCTGATGGCCCCGGCCATCAACCCGGTAATCAGAGTATAGACTATATGCATGCCCAGGCCCGAGCCACCCCGCCCGCGTTTGGTCGTGAAAAAAGGCTCGAACATGCGCCTTTGCACCGCCGCCGCCATGCCGATGCCGTCGTCGCGGCAGACAAGCTCGATAGTCCCGTCGTCCAGGAGTCTCCCCGACAAGGTGATGACACCCTGCGCGCGGCCCTCGAAGGCGTGCGCCAAGGCGTTGGTGACGAGGTTGGTGACGACCTGGCCCAGCGGTCCGGGAAAACCGTCCAGCGCCAGGCCGAAGGGGATTTCCATCTCCAGGCGGTAGTCGGTTCGCTTGATCGCCGGAGTCAGGGTGGCGACCGTCTCCTCCACCACCTGGCGCAGGTCGAAACGGCGCCGCTGATAGCTGGTACGGTCGATCGCCACCTGCTTGAACTGGCGGATCAGGTCGCTGGCCCGCAGGATGTTGCGTTCGACCATCACCGCCGTCTCGGTCATGGCGAGCTTGAAGCGGTCGACGGTCGTGCGGCGAAGGGCGCCTTGCTCGATCTCGCGCACGAAATGGCGGGTCTGTTCGACCAGGCTGGTCGCGGCGCTCATCGCCACGCCGATCGGCGTATTGATTTCATGCGCGACGCCGGCAACCAGTTCGCCGAGCGCCGCCAGCTTTTCCGCCTCGACCAGCCGGGCCTGGGCAGCCTGCAGCGTCTCCAGCGCCTCCTCGGCCTCCTGCTTGGCAACGGTCAGGCGTTCGGTCGCCGCGCGGCTTTCGGTGATATCGGTCAGTACGGCGACCGTGCCCGACTGTTCGCCGAACCGCCAGCTTCGCAGGCGCGCTTCGACCCAGCGGTCGCCGCGATTGTGGAACTGGAAGGAGAGGGTGCCGTCGCGTTCGCGGTGCTCATCCGGGCCGGTCAGATCGAAGCTGGACAGCAGCCCCAATCCCGCCGCCTCGCCATCGGCGCCCGCCAGGATACGGAAGCGTTCGTTGGCGGCGATCAGGCGCCGATCGGTGTCGAGCAGCGCGATGCCGTCGCTGACCGAAGCGAAGGTGACCTCAAGGTTGGAAAGAGTCTGCGCCAGCCGTTCGCCCGCCTTGCGCGCGGGCCGCAGGAGTCGGATCTCGACGGCAAGCGCGCCAACCCAGCAGATCGCCAGGATCGCCCCGACACTCAGCAGCAGAGGAAGCACGGCGCCGATCGCCTCGTTCGTCAAGCTGGCCGCCGGCACATCCGCCACCAACAGCCACGCCGGTCCGGCAATGCGCTCGGCGGCGACGAAGCGTCCGTCGACCCGAACCACCGATTGTGCCCCCTCCACCAGAGTGATGTTGGGATAGGTCTTGCCGGATGGTTGAGCGGAGTCGCTGTCGACGATGATGTGGCCGTCGATGCCGATAAGTGACACGCGCGAATCCACGCTATGCACGGCGAAGGTATATTTCTGCAGCGACGTCAGGGGAACCTCTGCCGCCACCCACGAGCCCGGCGCGCCCGGAACGGGGAGCATATGGGCCACCAGCCAGCCACCATCCGGATCCTGCAGCGTCTCGCTCCAATCACCGCTGCGGTGATGCAGCGCGTCGGCCAGCCAGCCGCCGCACTCGCCGGATCCCTCTTGGGCGCACAGCGTGTGGCCGTCATGCAGGTAGATCAGGCCTGCCAGATCCGAGGTGCCGCGCGAATTGAAGGCCATGCGAAGCAGGCTCGCGCTGGCGGCCGGTTCGAGGGCGGCGTGGCTGCGCTCGATTTCGGTGCTGAGCGCCTCGGTGGCGGCCGCGACCACGTGCAGGCTCTGGTCGAGCGAGACGGCGCGGGCACGCAGATCCTCGGCCATCAGCCGCTTGGCATGCTCGATCTCGCCGGAATAGTCCTGCCAGACCACCCCGCCGCCGCCCAGGGTCAAGATCATAAGCGTCGCCAGAAACAGGCGAAAATGGAGTTTGCCGGAGAGGTCGCTGGCGCTCGGAGCCGTCATCCGGAGCGGCGTCCGATCAGAAGTTCGCTGTGGCGCTGAAAATCAACCGGCGATCGGTCGCCAAGCCCGCACGTTCCTGTATGCGGTCCTCGTCGAACTGTTCCGCGGTCGCTCCCAGGGTCAGGTAATCAGTCGCCTTGAAACCGATATGGGCGTTCAGCGTGGTATAGCCGGACAGGATCACCGGTTCATAGCCGTTGGCGATTGTGTAGATGTAATCGGTAAAGCGCGACTGCCAGCGGCCCATCAGGTCGAACTCCCAGCGCCCAAGGCCGTAGCCGGCGCCAAAATCGAGCGTATGACGCGGGGTGCTGCCCTGAAAGGCGGAATAGGCTCCCGGGGCGATACCACTCCAGATCTGATCGGTGATGATGGCGTATTTATAGCCGATATTCCAGCGCAGCCCCTCGCTGGCGCGCTTCTTCAGGCTGATCTCGAAGCCGGTTTCGTCGCTCGAGCCCAAATTGGCGCTCTGATAGGCCACGTTCGGTCCGATCGTGTAGGGCACGCCTGCGTCATAGCCGAACAGGTCGGCATTGTGCTGCCAATAGAGCGCATTGCGCCAGGTGACGCCGAGATCGCTGAACGTATGGTCGAAGTCGCTTTCGACATTGAACACCGAGGTTGCCTTGAGGGCCGGCTGCCCGATATCGACCACGCCGGCGCCGGGCGGCACGATCTGCTGGCCGAGATCGTTGAGACTGGGCAATTGGAAGCCACGGCTGACCATCATCCGGACCACGTCTTCCGAGGTCAGCGCGTAGACCAGGCCGGAATTGAAGCTGGTGGCATCGAGGGTGCGATTGAATTCGGCATCGGTCAGACCGGTTTGCGGCTCGATGCCGCCTTTCATGCCGAGTTCCAGATGATCCTCGCGCAGCGCGTTGGACAGGGTGACGCCCGGTGCGATGTCCCAGTTCCACATCATGCCGCCGGAATAGGTCGCATAATAGATCGTGCTGTTGTCGAAGAACTGGCCTTGAGCCTGATTGTACTTGTATTCGAAACTGGCGCGGAACGTGTGGTCGGCGCCGATCTTGAACAGGTCGCTGACCCTAAGGTCGTCGGCGATATTGACGGCCTGCTGCGCCTGCGAGCCGAGATAATTGATGTTCCAGGTGTTGCGATAGAGGTCGACATCGATCAGCCCGGCAGCGGTCGCGGCGGTCACCCGCGTGCGGATGCTGGTGGTGCGGTCGTTCTCCGGCGTCTCGTCGGCGGGGAAGTTGCGTTTCATGGTGCCGGCGCCGCCCTCGACCGCCCATTCGACGTCCGGCGTGACCAGCCAGCGGGCGTCGATGTTGAAGGTGCCGGTCTCGGGTTGCAAAAGCCCGGCGGCGTTCTCGGCGGGCAGGCCGCGGGTCGAGAATTCATGGGCCTGGAGCCCGCCGGCGGAGAGGCGGACTCCGAATTCGTCGGACACATGGGCGGTCGCTACGGCCGACCCTTCGCGCAAGGCCTGGGTGCCTGTGCGCGCCGTGACGGCATCGGTGGAGTCGTGCAGCGGGTCGAACGTGACGATGTTGATGACGCCGCTCGCGGCATTGAAGCCGAACAGCGCCGAATTCGGCCCCTTGACCACTTCGATCTGACGGATCTCGTCGAGCTGGACCGGGATCGCCGCCCAGACCACGTCGCCGTAAAAATCCTCATAAACCGGGCGGCCATTGAGCAAAACCAGCAGCCGCGGATTCCAGGGCTGGTCGTAGCCGCGCACGCCGACTTCACCCTCATTGAAGCTCGAGCGGCGGAAATCGAGGCCGGTGACGAACTGCAGGACGTCGGGAAGATTGTCGGCCCCCGACCGGCGGATATCGTCCTGGGTGATGATTTCCATGTCGACCGGCACTTCCGAGACCTTCTGAGGCTTACCCGTCGCCGAAGTGGTCACGGGCTCTCCGAAGATCTCCTCCAGTTCGCCATAATTGACCGTCTGGGCCGAGGCCGGCCAGGCCGTCAGAAGGAGCAGAGCGGTGCAAACCGAGGACAGCAAGGCATTGCGCATGGTTGGCTCCGTTACTTTTCGGTAATCAGCATCTTGAAGTTCGGGTCGAATTCGATCCCCGACGCCTGGGCCACCGCCCGGCTGACATAGATCGTGACCTTCGGCTGCGTCTCGACCGCCATCAGGCAGCTTGCCGAATTGACACAGCCGACATCAGGGCCGATCGTGAAGACTGCGGCGTTGGCGTCGCGCGCTGCCTTGGCCTCTTCTGCGGAACTTACGAAAATGGCGAAGGCGCCCGCCGCGTCCGACGCTTTGCCGGCCGAGACACTCATCTTGCTGAGCACCGCCTGAACGGCGGCGGGGTCGGCCGCACCGCTGGTGACCACCACCTTCGAACCGGGCGCCGGCTTGTGCGACAGGAAATCGAAGGTCTTGGCGACGATCTGAATTGTCTTGGTATCGAGAGGCGCTGCCCGGGCGGCGCCGGAAACGGCCAGCGCCGAGGCGAGAATAAGGACCGACGACTTTCGACGCATGCTTCCCTCTCCCCGGTATGTAGAGCATGCCGCATTGCGCGGTAGACCACACCACACTCGATCGTCTATAAAGCAAGATCTTCAAGTCTACAATCAATAAAATATGTGAAAAAATTCATGGTAATGGAAACGTAACGCGGATTATATATTCTAATGTTTGTTTGTTAACTCGAAAAGATGATTGTAACATATTTTAAATGCAAATTTATGGGGTTTTGTGAGGCGCTAGCACGACTTTTCGGAGTGCTCGGGTGGCGTAGTTGTGTCGCAAACGATGCAATGGAGTGTCTCGATGACGTCCCGGCGTGGTGCGGATGGTCGGCCGCCTGAGGGGGGGAGCGCCCGATTACGGCGACAAGCGGGGCGAGGCAGGACCCATTATCCCTATTCCCTCTTGAAATAGCTGTGCTATAGAACCCCTCTTCGACGGGCCGGGGCTTTT
>Ga0116226_10004163_pt1 | contig 12787 bp, 8 predicted proteins | sample S1TSphfallax_FD_89692 | JGI IMG/M metagenome (GOLD analysis project Ga0116226, IMG submission 89692) | Host-associated microbial communities from peat moss isolated from Minnesota, USA - S1T2_Fa - Sphagnum fallax MG | ecosystem: Host-associated > Plants > Peat moss > Unclassified | place: USA... | reverse complement strand
TTGAGAATCTTCTGCCCGTTCAGCTCGGCGATGACGTCGCCGGTCTTGAGGCCGGCGTTGGCAGCGGGCGAGTCGGGCGTGACCTGGGCGATGATGGCGCCCGAGGCATCCTTGAGGTCAAAGAAGTGCGCGTTGTCCGGAGTCACATCGTTCATGCCGATGCCAAGGTAGGCGTGGTCGACCTTGCCGTGCTGGATGATCTGGTCGGCCACCGAACGGGCGAGCTGCGAGGGGATGGCGAAGCCGGCGCCGGCGAACGAGCCGCTGTTGGTGATGATGAAGGTGTTGATGCCGACGAGCTCGCCATGTGCGTCGACCAGCGGGCCCCCCGAGTTGCCGGGGTTGATCGCGGCGTCGGTCTGGATGAAGCCGCCGGGCTTGCGCGCGTCGTCGGAGTACGGGTTAGGCCGGTTGACCGCGCTGACGATGCCGCGCGTCACCGAGAACTGGAAGTAGCCGAAGGGGCTGCCGAAGGCGAGCACGGTCTGGCCGGGCTCGAGCTTGCTGGAGTCGCCCCAGGCGATGCTGGGCAGGTCAGACGCGTTCACCTTAATGACCGCGAGATCGGTCAGCTTGTCCACGCCGACGACCTTCGCGTTGAGGATGCGGCGATCGTGCAGGGTTACCTTTACGTCAACAGCGCCATCGACGACATGGTTATTGGTGAGGATGTAGCCGTTGGGGGAGATGATGACGCCGCTGCCGATGCCGTGCTCGATCTGCGGCTGCTGCGGCTGCATCTGGCCTGGGCCGAACTGTCCGAAGAACTGCTGCAGTCCTGGGGGCAGACCCTGGAACGGGTTTCCGCCCTGCTGCTGGCTGCTGTTGCCCTGCTGTTGGTCCTCGTCCGGTGTGCCGCGCGAGGTGACGGCGACGTTGACCACTGCTGGCTCAACGCGCGCGGTGAGGGTCTCCATCGCCTGGTCGAGCGAGACGAGCGGGGCGACCTGCTGGGTGTCGAGCGGCTCGGCGTAGGAGCTCATCGAGGCGCGAGCGTTGTGGTTGGTAACCAGGACGGCGCCGAGGGCGGCGGAGGCGAGAATGCCGAGGGGGAAGGCGGCTTTCCTGGCGTTAGCTACTAGTTTATTAGTCGGTGCTGGCATGCGAGTACCCTCCTGAGGGTAGTGAACGTGATTAAAGTTGGATAATCAGCCAGCCGTTGCCGACAGGGACGGCGGCGTAGGTAGGCCAGATCGTAGGATAGATAGAAATCGTTTGCACTCTCGCCGGGGTGGGCGGCTGTTGCCAGCGGGTGAGCACCACCCTGGCGGACGCAGGTCGCGAGGGCATGCTGACGCGAACCGGGAGGGCGCGCGGGCTGGGGTGGACAGCACGTACGGAGCGAACCAGCCGGGCTGACGCTGGAGCTGCGGCGGGCCGGAACGCCGGGCTCGTTGACATGACCGCCCTGGCGAGGCTCATGTGGGCTGCCGGTGCGGGGAAGGCCGTTGCGTTCGCGGTCAGCAGCGCCGCACGGCCGGCTGAGGCGTACGCTTCCGGGAGGGCAGCCGCAGAGCTCTGAGGCGTGAAGCGGACCAGCTCCGGGGTGTGCGCGAGCTCCGCCGCGCCACCGAGCATCGCGACCGTCAGCAGGGTTGTGACGAGCCTGGCCGTGCGACCTGCGAGGGTCGCCTCGGGCTGGCCGAGGATGCGGTAGACGCGCTGCGAGAGCTCCGATTGGCGCTCCCAGGCGCCGAGCGCGAGCGAAAGACTGCGCCGGACGACGGAGTGCTCGGCCAGACGGGTGAGGCAGGTGGCGTAGGCTTTGCGGGCGTGGGTCCGGCGGAGGACCCCGTCGTCGCAGGCGAGTTCGCGCTCGGTGCACAAGCGGCGCTCGATCCAGAGCAGGACAGGGTTGAGCGGGAACAGGATCAGGACGAGCTTCTGGACGAGATTGGTCCAGTGGTCGGCGCGGCGCAGGTGCTCCATCTCATGAAGGATGACCTGCTCGAGCTCGAAGGGGGAGATCTGAGCGAGCAGCGCGGGCGGCAACAGGATGCGCGGCGGGAGGAAGCCGGCCACGCTCGGGCGGTCTACGTCGAGTGAAGTGCAGAGCTCGACCGGGCTGCGGGAGGTCTTGAGCAGAGCAGCGCAGGCCGGGGGGCAGACAGCCGGGGTCGCCTGCCGGGCGATACGGCGCAGGCGCAGGGCGCTCGCGGCCAGCCGCACCGCGCGATAGAGCGAGAGCAGCAGCCAGAGGGCCGCGACGGCGAGCCCCCAGGCGGGACTGAGCTCAAACACATGCTGCGGATGGGAGGAGGAAGTGGAAGCAAGGCGCGCCAAGGGCATAAAGTGCAGCAGCGCGACCGTCAGAAAGACGGCCATCCAGAGCACCGACCGCGCCGCCGCACCGAGCCTCGGCAACATGCGCAGGCACAGCGCGCCGCAGGTTGCCAGCAGCAACCCCTGCCAGACCGCGGCGAAGAGCGCGCCTGCAGCCGTCGCTGAAGCCGTCGTAAGCAGATGGAGCGTGGCCGCCATTACGAACCCTCTCCCGGCGGATCATCTTGAGCGCTGGCGATCGCTTCCTTGAGCCGCTGCAACTCGGCCGGGCTGATCTCGCCGTCGCCTAATAATGAGATCAGCAACTGCTCGCGCGAGTTGCCGAAGAACCGCTGGAGAACGTGGCGCACCTCGGAGCGGCCGGCCTCCTGCTCGGCGACGCAGGGGCTGTAGAGGAAGGCGCGGCCGTCCTGGCGATGCCGGACGTAGCCCTTCTTCTCGAGGATGCGCACGGTGGTCAACACCGAGGTGTAGGCGAGCGGCGAGGACTCAGAGTCGGCGACTGCCTTGACCATGTCGGCGACAGCGGACTCGCCGCGGCTCCAGAGAACCTTCATGAGCCGGAGTTCGGCCTCGGTGAGCGTGATGGATCGTTTCGGGGGCATGGCGCGCTCGCTTGCGGGGGTCTCCTGCTCTCTCAGACGAGAGACTAAACAATTAGTTAGCAGGCGCGCAAGAGTATTTGTGCCCCGGCTTCTTGCGGGCTGGGAAGCTTCGCCCGCGCCTGCGTCGCGCTCGACGCCTCGAGCAAACAGTAGATCCTTCGCTTTCCACCCCACCAAGCAAAGGCCGCTTGGCGGGGGCCCCGGTTACGCTCAGGATGACAAATCAGGACATCAGCGTTCCGGGCGGACGGCTGGGTTTCACGTCAGTCCGCCACCATCAGCTCGCCGGGGACGATCGGGCGGGTGCGTGGGAGCGCTCCGCGCCGGGCTGCGAGTCCCATCGCCGCGAGGGCAAGAGCGAAGACGATCAGCTTGACCAGGCTGGCGGCGCGAGTGTGAGGCAGCGTCTGCCACAGCGCCAGCAGCACCGCCTGCGCGACCGTCACGGCCCAGACGGACCCGTAGAAGTAGCGGCGCTCGGTGCCCTCGCCGAGGGTGGAGGGGCCGACGCGTGGCAGCCTGCCTGCCGCTCCGGTGACCAGGATCGCTATGCAGAGCGGCGCGTAGGCGTACTGATAGATCTGCCGCATGTACCAGACGCCGGTGGCGGTCGCGATCACCAGGCCCGCGAGGTTGAGCAGGGCGAAGCTGAGCGCCGCATTCCAGGCAAAGGTGTAGCAGACGCGCCGGTAGAGCGGGTTCGGCTTGTCCTCGTCAAAGCGCAGGATGTAGGGCCGGGGCTCAACGCCCGGGAGCTGCCCGCGCAGTCCGGCGATGCCGGTGCCCGCGAGCACGGCCAGGAGCCAGAGCAGGTTGCCCCGGCTGAAGCCGTGGGCGAAGAGCGAGAAGGTGAGCGGTCCGGGCGCAAGGAAGAATACCCAGATCCAGATGGGCCAGTGGGCGAGCCGGTAGAGGGGCGTGTTCCGCTCGCGAATCTTGCGGGCCTGTGCGTATTCGAGCTTGCCGGTGTAGGCCATGGCGTGAGTTTTGCAGAGCGCGTGCCGGGCGTCAATCGCGTGTGATTGGGGGAGCGATGTTTGTGGTGGAGCGTCGCTGCAGGGGACAGAGCCGTCCTCGATGGCATAGCCCTCGGGCTAGGCGAAGCCTGGGAGCGTGTGATGGTCTCAGGACGATCGGGAGGCGCCGCTGGGTGAGCTCAGTGCTGGACGCGGCCGTTCATGGCTTGTGTTTCGATCTGGCCGAGGGCGTCGACGTAGACCCAGCCGGCGAGCACGGGCGCGTCGTCGTCGCCGAGACCGAGGCGGGAGTAGGCGAAGCGCATATCGGTGAAGCGAACGGTGTGCCAGGCGGGCTGCGGAGGGTCGACGTCTGTGCCGGGGATGGGCGCGACGCCGAGGTCGATCGTCAGCGGCCAGCTCGACCAGTCAAGATAGACGCGGCCCAGGTAAGACTGCTTGGCTGCGGCGACGGCCGGGGTGACGGGCGGCTTGGGCGTGGGGTCGCCGCCGGGATCGATGGTGTCGGTGAGGGTGTGGACGTCGGCGAACTCATAGCGGTATTTTGTTTCGGCGATCACGTGCCAGTGGAAGGGGTCGAGCGGATAAGGCTCGGCTGCGACGCGGAGCAGAGGTTCGCCCACGAGCGGGCCTGCGTCGAGGGTGCCGGCGCGGGCGAGCGCGATTGCGTGGGCATGCTCGGCGTTGCGCAGGGCCCAGACGAGCACCATGCCGGTGAGCGCCGCAGTCGCGAGGCCGCGGCCGGGGAAGAGCGGGCGCTTGCGAGTCATCTCGCGGTCGACTAAGCCGAAGATCGCGGGCAGCGCGAGGCCGAGGATCAGGAACAGGAGAATCAGCGGGTCGATAATGAAGACGATGTCGGCCGAGTACCAGCGCGGGTTGAAGGGGTAGAACGGGCGCAGGCCATAGCTGTTGGTGTAGTCGAGCAGCAGGTGGCTCAAGTCGGCGAGCAGCGCGACGAGCCAGACCCTGAGCCAGCGCACCGGCGTGGGCGGGCGGTTGCGGCGGAGCTTGTCGAAGGCGAAGACGATCAGCGTGACCGCCAGCGCCATGAACGGCGCGCCGAAAAACGTATGCGTGATGCCGCGATGGTGGGCGAAGCCGGTCACCGGCCCTGCGAATGAGGCGACGACGTCGATGTCAGGGGCTTCCGCGGCGAGGGTGGCGGCGAGGGTGGCATAGGCAGTCGTTCGGTTGAGGCCGGCGCGGCCGAGCGTGGCTCCGGTGAGCAAGTGCGTGAGTGGGTCCATGGGTTAGCTCAAACCTACCGCGCGGCGGCGCGATCCGCCAAGCTTCGCCTATGATTTCTCTGGTAAGGAGTAGCGCATTTGAGCGGATCGCATGAGAGCGCGGAAGAGCGGATGCAGTCGCTGCGCGAGGAGTTGCGGCGTCACGAGTATTTGTACTACCTGCTCGACGCGCCGAAGATCGACGACCTGGCCTATGACGCGCTGATGCGCGAGTTGCAGGCGATCGAGCGGGAGCACCCGGAGTGGATTACGCCGGACTCGCCGACGCAGCGTGTGGGCGGCAAGGCGAAGGACGGCTTTGCGAAGGTGGCGCACTCGCGTCCGATGTTGTCGCTCGACAACGTGAATTCGGAAGAGGAGTTACGAGACTGGGATCGACGGGTGCGCGAGCTGGCCGGGGCCGGCGCGAAGATTGAGTATGTGTGCGAGTACAAGCTTGATGGCTTGTCGATGGCGCTGCATTATGAGGGCGGGCGGCTGGTGCGCGGGGTGACGCGCGGGGACGGCAGCGTGGGCGAGGATGTGACCTCGAATGTGCGGACGATTCGCTCGGTGCCGCTGGTGGTGGACGAGGCGCGACGCGCAAAGGCGAAGCTGCCTGAGGAGTTTGAGGTGCGCGGGGAAGTGGTGATGCCGCTGGCCGGTTTTGTGCGCATGAATGAGGAGCGCGAGGCGGCAGGGCTTGCTCCGGCGGCGAATCCGCGCAATGCGGCGGCGGGGACGATTCGCACGCTCGAGCCGAATATCGTTGCGCAGCGGCGGCTGGATTTTTATGCGTATTTTCTGCTGACGCCCGCAGGGGAGACGCTGTTTGCTGAGCAGGCGGAGGCGCTCGATGCGTTGGCTGCGGCGGGGTTTCGGGTGAACCCGCATCGCGAGGCGATTACGAGTCTTGAGAAGTTACTCGAATATATCGTGAGGGCCGAAAACAATCGTGCCGGTCTCGGTTACGAGATCGACGGCGTCGTCATCAAGCTGAACCAGGCTGACCTGCAGCGGCGTTTGGGATACACGGGGAAAGCGCCGCGCTGGGCTGTGGCGTATAAATTTGCGTCGCGATTTGCGGTTACGCGTGTCGAGGATATCAAGGTGCAGGTGGGGCGCACGGGTAAGTTGACGCCGGTCGCCTGGCTTGCGCCGGTTGCGCTGGGTGGCATTACGGTCACTCGCGCGACGCTGCATAATGCGGATGAGATCGAGCGGCTGGGCCTCGTGATCGGCGATTTTGTGCGTGTCGAGCGCGGCGGCGATGTGATTCCGAAAGTTGTGGAAGTTGTGAGTGATGCGGGACATCCGCGCGGGTCGCATGCATTTGTGTGGCCGGAGCGATGCCCTGTGTGCGGCTCGGAGATCAAGCGGACCGAGGGCGAGGCGGATTATCGCTGCGTCAATATTGATTGCCCTGCGCGGGTCGCCGAGAGCCTGCTGCACTTTGCTGCGCGCAATGTGATGAATATCGAAGGGCTGGGCGAGGCGGTTGTGGCGCAGTTGCTGGAGCGGAAATTAGTCTCCGGGATTGCTGATATTTATTCGCTGGACGAAGCGAAATTGTTATCGCTCGAGCGGATCGGGCAGAAGACCGCCGATGCGCTGCTCGCCGAGATTGCGCGCTCAAAAAATGCCGGGCTCGCGCGGGTGCTCTTCGGGCTGGGGATTCGCTTTGTCGGAGAACGCACGGCGCAGCTACTCGCCGAGGAGTTTGGAACGATCGACGAAATTATCAAGGCCACGCAGGAGCAGTTGGCGCGTGTGAATGAGGTGGGGCCGCGCGTATCGCAGGCCATCCGCGAGTTCTTCGACGAGGAGAAGAATCGCAAGTTGATCGAGCAGTTGCGGGCCGCAGGGCTGGTGCTTACTGCGGCGCGCCGGGAGCGCTCGTCGGAATTCACTGGATTGACGTTTGTCATTACCGGCACGTTGCCCACGCTTACGCGCGATGAGGCGAAGGAAAGAATTGAGAACGCCGGGGGGAAGGTGTCCGGGTCAGTGAGTAAGAAGACGAGTTATGTCGTGGCTGGGGCGGAGGCTGGCTCGAAGCTTGATAAGGCGCAGCAGCTTGGGGTTCCGGTAGTGGATGAGGCGGAGTTGTTGCGCATGCTGAGTGGCGCGGTGGCGGATGCTTCGCTGCGCTTGGAATGACAAGCAAGGGCGAACCAGCAGATAAGTTGGACCCGCTGCTGGTCGTCGTGGTGGGGCCGACGGCGAGCGGCAAGACGGCGCTTTCGCTGCGGCTGGCTGAGAGATTCGCAGGCGAGATTGTGAGCTGCGACTCGGTCGCTGTGTATCGCGGCATGGATATCGGATCGGCCAAGCCCTCCGCATCGGAGCGCGCTCGCGCACCGCACCATCTGCTCGATGTGGCTTCGCTCGATGCGCCCTACACGGCTGGCGATTACGGCCGGGATGCGCGCGCCGCAATTGCAGGAATTGCGGCGCGTGGGCGGCTGCCGATCGTCACCGGCGGGACCGGACTGTATTTGCGCGCCTTGCTGGATGGCTTATTCGCAGGGCCGCAGCGCTCTGAGCCTTTGCGGGCGCGGCTTCGCGCTGCCGCTCAACGCCGTGGATCCGCGTGGCTGCATCGTCTGCTGCTGCGCCTCGATCGCCTCTCTGCGGAGCGAATTCATGCGCACGACGAACCGAAAATGATTCGTGCAATTGAAGTCGCGATTGCGACCCGGCAGCCGCTTTCGTCGGTGATCGACGGACCGGGTGGGCGCGATCCAATTACCGGGTATCGCATTCTGCGCATTGGCCTGCAACCCGAGAGGGCTGCGCTTTACGCGCGTATCAACGAGCGCGCTGCGGCGATGTTTGCTGCCGGGCTGATTGAGGAGACGCGCGGGTTGCTGGCTGCCTATCAGCCCGCGCCCGCTGCGCTCGGCGCACTGGGGTACCGGCAGGCGGCGCAGGTTCTGGCCGGGGAAATATCGCTTGCGGAGGCGGTCGCAGCCGCGCAACAAGGGCATCGCAATTATGCCAAGCGGCAGATGACCTGGTTTCGCCGCGAGCCTGAGGTGCGATGGCTGGCTGGTTTTGGCGATGATGCCGGGATCATGCAACAGGCCTGCGATGCTGTCGCGGATGCCCGGCGCCGCTGAAATGCGCAGGCGAAAAACTAGAGAGCATTCTGCAATTGTGCGCAGGCGCGATCAAGATCGTGCGGCATCTTCCCGAAGCAGAAACGAAGTAGATCGTCGCCTCCCCCTGGCCGGAAGAAGGCCGAGCCTGCGACGGCAGCGATGCCGGTGCGCTGCAGCAGCGAGCGGGCCTTCTCGCGCGACGTTTTACCCTCGACCGCACTCGCATCAGCAAGCACATAATAAGCGCCGGCCGGCGTATGCGGGGTCAACCCTGCGCTGTTCAGAGCGTCGCATAGCTGGTCGCGCTTGGCCTGGTAAGCAGTCGACAGTTCGCGGTAAAAACTGCTGTCTCGCAATTGCAGCAGGCCGGCGGCTGCGCCGTGCTGCAGCGGCGCGGGAGCGCACACGTAGGTGAGATCGTGGAAGTAGCCGATGGCTGAGATCCACTGCGGCGCAGCGGCCAGGTAGCCGATACGCCAGCCGGTAATGCTGAAGGTCTTCGATAATCCTGAGATGGTGATGGTGCGCTCGGCCATGCCGGGCAGCGTGGCGAAGGAGATGTGCCGGGCGCCATCGTAGAGGAAGTACTCGTAGATCTCATCGGTGAGGACAAACAGGTTGTGCTCTGTTGCGATCTCGGCGAGGCCCTGTAATTCAGACAGGCTGAATACTTTCCCCGATGGGTTGGCAGGGGTGTTGATCAGGATGGCCCGGGTGCGGCTGGTGATTGCGTTGCGCACCGCCTTGAGATCGAGTTCCCACGAAGGCGCCGCGAGTGGCACAATCGAGGGCCGCATGCGCAGAGAGAGAAGCGTGCTTACGTGATAGCCATAAAACGGTTCGAAGAGCAGGACTTCGTCGCCAGGATTCAGAAGCGCGAGCAGGGAGGCATAGAGCGCGCCGGTTGCGCCATTCGTAACGAGGATCTGCGTCTCTGGATCGGCGGTGAGACCGTTGTAGCTTTCGAGTTTTGCAGCGATGGCGTGGCGCAGCAGGGCGATGCCATCTAGACGGGTGTATGTGTTGAACCCGGCGCGGATGGCATCCATTGCGCCGTCGGCCACTACCTCCGGCAGTTCGGTGTCGCAGATGCCTTGCGCGAGATTGATGCCGCCAACGCGGTCGCACTCAACCGACATGGCGCGTATCTCGGACTGGATGACCGCAGGCGAAATGTCGCTGAGGCGGAGTTCGGTAGTGAGGTTCACATCATTTCCATGTCGCATGAGATGGATCGCCGCACCTCGTCATAAGAGATGCCTTACGTGGTTGGCCGCGGCTTGACGGCGAGGAACTGCGCTGGAACGAGGTTGTTGTTGGCATCGCGCAGCAGCGGGTTCAGCGTCTGACCATCGGTCAGGGCGCCGGTCGAGAGCAGGTGAATCAGATTGTCGCCGGTGGTGCTTACGAAGAGCGTCGAGAGGTCGGGGCTGAAGACCGCGGCAAGCGGATCCTGCGCGCCGCTGGACAGCTGCACGTAGCTGAGGGTTCCAGCTGCGCCGGGGGTGGTTGACGGTACATAGAGGGGCAGCAGCCCGGTTGCCGATGAGGCGGCATAGGTGAGGAAGACCTGGGCCGAGTTGGGCGAGGCGAGCACCTGGTCGATCTGCGTCGGGGTAATGCCGGTCAGCGCGAGCTGGTTGACGCTGGTGGTGAGCTGGACCGGGTTGACGGCGAGCGGATCGGCGCCGGCGGTGGCGTTGAAGGGGCAGGCGCCGCTCGGGACGAGGTCGAGATTGGCGTCGGTGGAGGGGCTGTGTTGAATATCGACCAGCGCGGAGGCGGTCGCTCCGATCACATGAGCGCCGTCGTCGGTGACCGCAAGATGATCGGTGGCGGCGGAGATGGTCGCGGCCAAGGGGTAATAGGGCGGCACGGCGGGGCCGGCGAGGTCGCTCGGGCAGAAGCTGCGCGCGGTGGTCTGGGCGCCGCTCAGGAAGGGCGAGACAGCGGGCACGGAGATGGCCACGTCCGGCGAGCAGAACGGGTTGAGGTTGGTATTGTCGAGCGTGCAGGTCTCGGCCGGCTCGGTGGCGGAGATGGGATAGGTGCTCCAGCCGGTGGTGGCGTTGTGCACGTAGAGCGTCGTCGGCCCAACGATGTAAACGTTCTTGCCATCGGGCGAGTAGACGGCGCGTGTGGCGAGGCCGCCAATACTGATGTTGCCGCCGCTGCTCCGTGTGTACAGGTAGATCACCTGGCGATCGCGGTCGTTGATCACGACTGTGGACGAGTCAGGCGAGACGGCCAGCACGACCCCGGGAACGGTGGTGTCTTCCTTGGTCAGGGCATTGGTCGTGGCGCTGTAGATCATCAGCTCACGATAGTTGCCGAAGTAGAGATAGTTGCCGGCCTGATCGATGACCATGGAGTTCGGCACATAGGGCAGGTGCTCGGGCGCGCCGGTGGTGCCTTCACTCAGGTCAAAAGGGGTGAAGAACTGCGAGTCAGGCGAGGCAGCCCAGAGCAGGGTGTTGACCAGTCCGGGAGACGTAACCCCGATGCGGTTGCTGACGATGGGCAGCCCGGTGCCGAAGGCGCCTATCTTGTTGATCGGCGCGGGGTTACAGGTGGCAGGCTGGCAGATGGCGGTAATCGCGGCCGAGCCGGGATAGGTAGAGCTGACCGAGCCGGCAGTGGAGACCGCGATCTCCTGCGGCTGGGTCGAGGTGTAATCGAGCGAGAGGCCGGTGATGAAGGCGCCGCTGGTGTCCGGGATGCTGGCGGAGATGTTCTGCGGGCTGCCGGCGGCGATGGTGGCGCTGGTCTTGCCGTCGAGGGTGAGCGCGATGCTTGCGGGCGGGCAGGTGTAGAAGTAGCCGGCCGAGGAGGTCACCTTGGAGACGGTCGCGGTGATGACGGTGCTGCCGGGCTGGTTTGCGGTGGCGGTGCCGTTTGGAGCGGCGGTGCTGGTGGTCGCGGTGGTGTCATTGATGGATACGACCGACGGCGTCACGGCAGCGTAAGAGATGGTGCCGACATAGGCCGGATCGATCAGGTTGCCGGAGCTGTCAAAGACCTGGGTGCCGGCGGTGAGCGGCTCAGAGGCGACGACATTCTGAGAGACGCAGCCGGTGGGGTCCGGGATGGTGATCGAGGCGATCGGCGGATGCACATAGACGGTGACCGGATTGCTGGAGACGCCACCGATGCTGCCGGTGATCTGGGCGGTGCCGGGACCGGAAGGCGGGGTGCAGATGGTGAAGTCGGGGACGCCGCCGGCGCTGAGCCGGTTCCAGGTACCGGCGCAGATCGATCCGGTGTTCGGATTGATGTCGACCAGGTTCAGGTTGGAACTGCCGTAGGTGGCGGCGCCGGTGGAGAGCTTGGTGCCGCGGCAGTTGGTCGCGCTCGCGGTGCCGGCGGTGCCGGTCTGGCCGTAGGCGAGCGAGATGCCGGTGGTGCCGCCGCTAAGGTTGACCGCGTTGATCGCCGTAAGCTTGGCGCCATAACCTGCATTGTTGCAGTAAGCATCCACATTCGTTCTGCAACCTGTGACTGAGAGGCCCACCGGAAACGAAATCAGGAATAAAGCAATCAGGGTGAAAAACCGCTGCATGAAACCTCCCCGCCTGCCTGGTATGGTGCACAGACGGTTGCCGACACTCAAGCGTAAGCGAGCCGCATGCTGAGTTTACAGCATGTGAGGTAACGGTTTAAGACCCCCTGCGCGGGAGGAGGTCACTTCGTGACGTGTATACCGCCCCTTCGGGGCCACAAAAATCAGATACGCCCCAAGAGGTACCGGGGCGTATCTGATTTTGAAGCGCCGCAGGCAGAATACCCCCCACGAAGTGGGCGCCTCCCGCGCAGGGGGTCTTGGACCCTTACTGCAGATGGCTGTCGAACCAGCCTACGGCTCGCTCGATGACGTCGCGGCGGTGGGCTGGGTCGGCGAAGCCGTGGCCTTCGTTGGGGTAGACGACGAGCTGGGTGTCGACGCCTTCGGCCTTGAGGGCGTGCCAGAACTCGAAGGACTGCGGGGCGGGGCACTCGCCGTCGCGGTCGCCGACGACGATCAGTGTGGGTGTGTGGGCCTGCTTGATGAAGTTGATGGCGGAGCTCTTGGCGTAGACGGCTGGGTCGTCGTAGACGGATGCGCCGAAGAACGGGGTCATCCACTGGTCGATGGAGTTTTCGCCGTAGTAGCTGAGCCAGTCGGAGATGCCGGCTCCGGCGACGGCGGCGTGGAAGCGCTGGGTCTGGGTGACGGCGAACATGGTCATGAAGCCGCCGTAGCTCCAGCCGGTGATGCCGATGCGGTGATCGTCGACGGGGAGCTTCTTCTCGACCGCGTCGACGCCGGCGAGGATATCGCGCAGGTCGCCGTAGCCGAAGTCCTTGCGGTTGGCCTGGGTGAAGGCTTCTCCCTCGCCGTAGGAGCCGCGGGGGTTGGGTTCGAGGACGAAGTAGCCCATGGCGGAGAAGGGCGCTGCGCCGAAGCCGGCGTAGGGCCAGCGGGGGATGACGGCTGAGGACGGGCCACCGTGGACCATGACGATCATTGGATACTTTTTGGCGGGGTCGTAGTTGGCGGGGTAGAAGAGCCAGCCCTGGACGTTGAAGCCGTCGTTGGTCCACTGGATCGA
>Ga0116226_10004160_pt1 | contig 12790 bp, 11 predicted proteins | sample S1TSphfallax_FD_89692 | JGI IMG/M metagenome (GOLD analysis project Ga0116226, IMG submission 89692) | Host-associated microbial communities from peat moss isolated from Minnesota, USA - S1T2_Fa - Sphagnum fallax MG | ecosystem: Host-associated > Plants > Peat moss > Unclassified | place: USA... | reverse complement strand
CGTCTTGTACCTAAGTGAAAAGCTGCAAATTATGGAGGTATTTGTAATCTGTAAAAGAGAAAGCTCGCAGACGACAAAAAGAATTACGAAATTGCAACAAAATAAACAGACATAGAAAACAGACATAGAAAAAACAATCTATAACGACAACCAAAAGAAAACCTCTCTTCTCGGTGGTATTTGCAATCTGTACTAGAGATTGGAATTTGACAAACCAGACCGCAAATTGCAACAAGCGAACGAACAAACAAATGAGACAACAGACAGTCACGACAGACAACAGCATATGCAAACAACAACAACAACAACGCCCATCCTCTATCTCTGTGTGTCTCTCTCACACACACAGCAACAACAAAAGTCTATCCTCTCTCTCTCTCTCTCTCTCTCTCTCTCCACCAAATCTCTTGGACACACCGTGTTGGGCGGTTATCTGATTTTTTTAACCTCAGGTTTTAGGTTTTCCAATTGGCTTGTTGGAGAATTTTAGGAATCAAAACCCCCCATGTTAGTGTGTAAGTCCTATTTTTTTTCTTTAAGGTGCATCCACACTTGGTGTTAGGGATTCTAGGGTTGATTCCCCTAACACCATGCTAGCCATTTAGGACTTAAACCTAGTTGCCATGAAAATTTTATGTTAAGCTAAGATTCACTTAACATTGAGCTATGGCCCATTTAAAGGTGCATTCACACTTGGTGTTAGGGACTCTAAGGTTGAGTCTCCTAACACCATGTCCATTTAGGACTTAAACCTAGTTGTAATGAAAATTTTATGTTAAACTAACATTCACTTAACATTGAGTTAAGGCTCATTTAACATTTGGGTGCCATCTAGGATGCCACCTAGATTTTCATTAAACATTAACTTAACATCAAGTGTGAATGCACCATAACATTGGGTGTAATGTAGGATGCCACCTAGATTTTCATTTAACATTGACTTAACATCAAGTTTTAACTAAAATTACCTACTACCTCTTTAAATTAAGTGAAGTGACGCTAACTAATTTGAGTTAGATTTTTAAAGGTGTTAATTGACAATTTAGTTGTCATTAAAAATAAAGCTTCATGGATAGTTACATTTAGAAAAATTGGTGAATTTGGGAAGACTTGACAATTTAGAGGAGAAGGATTCATTCTATAAGGGATTAACATGTCTTTTTTTTTCTTGTTGTTTTGCGTTCCACTTGCCACGTCAAGCTCCTCTCATGTTGACTCCTTTAGTTTTTAATTATGTGCACAACCCATGGCACACTTGCTTATTCATAAAGTCTCGACCATTCAAGATGAACTTTGACTCTCTACTTAGATTTGTTAGACCTTGTTAGTGAGGTAAAGTCTTAATCTAATTGTAGCAATTTAAAGGCCTAGCTCCCAAAGTCAGTGACGCACCTCCAAGCTCCTTGATGGATTTAACTGCGAGTCCAAAAGTGAAAACAATGGAAGGGGAAGGAGTTGGGGTGTGTTCATTGCTCGCAGCACTTTCAAGGTAGAGGGGTGTGTTAAGGCTTTGGGATGGGACTAGGAAGATTGACAAGCGTTTCACTTAGTCACATGAACTTGCACAAATCAAACAACAAGTTGGTTACTATGTAGTTGTAGTAATTTGGTGCACGGAGGAATCATGAGTAAACACGAACTCACAAGACTCACCACGGCCTGGATTTAAGGGAAGCCACCACCTTCCCCCTTATAGTATACTTTGTGCCTGGCCATGGGACAAGAACCCAAATGTCATTTTGTCTTGGGACTCTCATGACTTTAGGGGCCCATAACTTTGCGTGCAAACCTCTAATTGAAATGAGGTCTGAAATAAAGTTATAGCCCTTGTCAAGAGCTTTTCAAGGATATGTCACACACCACCTGAATGCAAGCAAATTGGGGTGATTTTCAACTTTTAATGGTTGAGAGTCAAATTGCCAATTTGACTCCCGACCTTTCTTTTGGTTATAACTTGTGTGTTATGTGTCCAAATGGGTTATGCAAGCCCATTTTCAACATCTACATTCCAAGAGCTTTCCAATGATGTAAATAATCCCTCAATCAATGGGTTTTGACCTGTGTAATTGCTTTTTGAAAATCTGGGAGTCCATCGGGAATCCAATTCCCAAAGTGGGAACTCACTTGGGAGTGTGAGGATTCATTCCCTCACACTCTCTTGCACTCCTAGGAGCATGAAATGTGACCCCTGGGCTTCATACTTGGCCCGCACCTTCGCAAGCCTTTGCTTTGGTCGTGAGCCCAAGGCTAGGGTTGCGATAGTTAGTCCACATGGCTTTAAAGTTGAATCAACCCTAAGAAACCTTGGGGACCTTCCGAAGCTAATTCCTAAAGTTGGTCCAAAGGATTTAGATTAGGACGACCCAAGTTGTTTCAAAGCCAACACTCTCTTGGCAACCTTGAGGTTTTAAAATGATAGTTTTTAATCATCCGAAGTGTTTTAATGGGTTTGCCCCCTTGGGCAGTCTAAGACATTATTTAATTATTTATTGAGGTTTTTAAGGGGATAATGCCCCACATTATAGTCCTAAAGACAACCCTAGTTGTTTTCTTAATTGGCGAAAGGTTGAACTCTCGTTATAACCCATCTTATCACAACCCTAACTTTGGGCTTGCGACCAAGGCAAAGGGGTTGCAAGGGCCAAGAGGAAGCCCGGGAGTCACATCACATACTCCCGGGAGTGTAGGAAAGTGTGAGGGAATGAACCTTCAAACTCCCAAGGCAACTCCCACTTTGGGAGATGGAATCCCGGTGGACTCCAAAAATTTCAGAGAGCAATTTCAGGGGTCAAAACTCAATGTCTTCTGGCGTTCTTTATATCATTGAAAATCTATTGAAACTTAGATGTCTAAAATGGGCTCGCATTGCTCATTTGGACATTTGAAACACAAGTTATGACCAAAAGAAGGGCCGGGAGTCAAACTGACAATTTGACTCCTGACCATAAAAAGTCAAGAATTGACCCGATTTACTTGGTTGCAGACAACGTCCGACATACTGTTGAAAAGCTCTCAACAAGAGCTATAACTTTGTTCTAGACCGCACCTCCATCCGAGGTCTGCTCGCAAAGTTATGGCGCTCCAAAGTTGCGAGAGTCTTGGTTGGCGCGATTTCGGGACTCCCACGCGGGAATCCTGGGAAAGAAAAGCCATTTGAATGTAGGCCCCGTGAAGAGGTGCAAAGTATACTTATAAGGGGGAAGGTGGTGGCTTCCCCCAAGTCCGGGCCATGGTGAGTCTTGTGTGTCCGTGTTGCCCGTGGTTCGTCCTAGCACCAAAGGTGCTCCAACTATGCACTAACCACCTTGTGTGGGTTGTGTGCAGGCCTGTGTGAGTGAGTGAAGCTTGTCAACTCTTCCTAGTCCCATCCCGGAGCTCCAACACGCCCCTCTACCCCTCAAAGTGTTGTGAGCTAGAGAGCGTGCCCCGACTCCTTCCTCTTCCGTTGTCTTTCATTTGGACTCACATTTGAGTCCTTCCAAGAGTTGGGAGTGCGTCACATCTGGACCCATAAGTCCATATGTATCCCAACTCCTAAAAAAATTGAACTTCACAGAGCCATTTGTGACCTAACCCTCATATTGCCTTAATGCCCCATTAAGGTGGTCCTAATATGAAACATGTATCCATTTAAAACACATCTTAAGAATAAGGGCATGTTATTCACCCCCACTTTCAAGAAGTTAACATCTTCATAAACATAAATAACATGTCACCCTTGTCATGGTGAATCCACCCCTTTTGCCACCCTTTTACATCAAGCCTTTGAAAGAGTAGCTAGTTATTGATTTAAATATAGTTCGCATCCCATATTTTTTAAATTAAATGTAGCAAAGATATATTAAAAAAATTTCTTGTCTATCTTTGTGACGGTCCCTTTAACCACACTAAACCTTCTTGGATTTGCTTTTTTTACCAAATGACATTTTTCCTTTTTAGGCACCCTCAAAACACTTGAGGGTTAAGTTTCATGATTAGGTTTTTTCTTTTTTTTAGAGACCTTGGGTATCCACACCAAAGTATGACTATAAAATGCATCAACTAATTGTGTGTTAACAAATAGGATATCTATTCAAATGCAAACATAAAACTTTATTGAAAGAAAACTAAAACATGATGCTCACAACATGGAACATAACATCAAGAATTCTTCAAGGTTCTTGTCACATGAAATACACAAACTTGTGTAATGAAGAAAAGAAAGCCAAACCATCAACACCAAGGTATTTAACTAAAAGACCAAACCACAAATAACCAAATTAATATAAGTAAATAAAGTGATTCAACCTTGTGAAAGTAACCTAGTTACTTTTCTACTCCAATAACTAATGAAACCTAACTAGTTGAACTTGAATTCTCAACACTCCCCTTCAAGTTCAAATCCACTTCAAGTACATTAAACATTTTAAAAAACTTCTTTAGCTTGTCTATACCTAAAGCCTTTGTGAAAATGTTAGCAACTTGATTTTTAATACTGATATGAATAAGGTCAATTTTTTTTGCTAAAACATTTTCTTTAATAAAGTGGGAGTGCACCTCAATGTGCTTTGTCCTAACATGAGAGATTGGGTTGCTAACAAGTAGTATGCTACTGATGTTATCACAATAAATGATAACAAGAGCATCCAATGACTATCCCAAATCTGAGAGCAAATTTTGTAACCAAACTACTTCACATGTAGTAATTACTACGCTTCTATATTTTGCCTCCATGCTTGATAATGTAACTATTGGTTGTTTCTTACTATTCCAACTAATAGCACCACTTCCAAAAGAAAACATGAAACCACCAATTGATCTTCTATTTGAAACATTGCCAACTTGATCAACATATGTGTATCCATGTATTTGTAACTGGTTCTTGGCTTCATAAAAAATTCCACATTGCAAAATATGTTTTATGTACTTTAGTATGCGCCTCACTGCATCCAAATGTGACTTTTGTGGTGTTTGCATGAATTGATTCACCATTCCAACTACATAATTCAAATTTGGCCTTGTGATGGTCATGTAAATCAAACTCCCCACTATGCGTCTATACATAGTGGTATCGTCCACAAGGTTTCCTTCATTTGCACTTAACTTCACATTTTTCTCCAATGGATTTGAAATGGGTTTGCAACCCATCATCCCATATTCAGACAATTTGTTCAAGGCATATTGCCTTTGTAGTAACCATATCCCTTTGGGGGATTGGATTACCTCAACGCCGAGGAAGTAACATAACTCTCCCAAATCCTTCATCTCAAACTTTTGCTTCAAAAGCTTCTTCAAACAAAAATGTTTGCATCATTATTTCTTGTGATAATAAAATCATCAACATAGATGACTATGACAATAATCCCATGATTTGTATTTTTCACATATAGTGAAAAGTTTACATTGGATGTTTAAAATCCACTTGTGACAATATATTGACCTATCTTGTTTGACAAAGCTTTAGGTGCTTGTTTCAAGCCATACAAAGCTTTCTTCAACCTACAAACCAAATTAGGATATGTTTGGTCCACATAATCTAGTGGTTGTTCCATGTACATTTTTTCTTGTAAATCTCCATGAAGAAAAACATTATTTACATCCATTTGATGTAACGACCATCCTTTTGTTGTTGCCATAGCAATGATTGCTCTTATTGTTGTCATTTTGGCAACTGGATTATAGGTCTCCTCATAGTTTATGCCATAAGTTTGGGCATAACCTTTGGCAACCAATCTTGCTTTGTATTTGTTCACAGATTCATCTACATTGTGTTTGACTTTGTACACCCATTTGCACCCCATTGTTTTCTTATCCTTTAATAAAGCTATCAATTCCCAAGTAAAATTAACATCCAATGTTGCCATCTTTTCATCCATGGCATTATCCAATTTAAGGTTTCCAACTGCCTGTTCAAAACAAGTGGGTTCAACCTCTTGTATAACTCTCACCATGTATGCGTAATGTTGAGCTACAAAGCCATCATATGTGAGTCTTTGTAAGGGTATTTGACTCATGTGGATCTTCATACGCCATTATTGTTGTCAGGTGTATTTAAAGTTTTTTTTAACCATTCGAGTTCTAAGAGTAATAACTGAAAGGATTCTTGATTCTTCACTCACACTTTTCTTTGAATCACTTGACTCATCATCTACATGAGGATTTTTAGATAATGTTTGAGAACTACCATACAATGTGTGAAGATCTTAATCTTCCTTTCCATGGAGTGTTATTGGATCCATTAATTGAAAACTTTTGTGGTCCACTAATTAATTGTGATTCTTGTTCCACATTTGATGAGACATCCCCATTTCTATCTTCTCCATCTTCTGTTATCTTCAGTGGTGAATACCAATTAATCATCTCATTAAACACAACATCTTTACTCACTTGCAACTTCTGAGTGGAAGGGTTGAAGCATCTATATCCTTTTTGTTCTAAGAAATATCTAATGAAGATACATTTTTCAGCTTTTGGATCTAGTTTTGATCTCTTCTCATCAGGAACATGCACGTATGCAATGCAACCAAACACTTTGAAGTGTGAAACATTTGGTTTTTTGCTTGTGAATTTTTCTTCAAGTGTCATGCCATGAACTGTTGATGTGGGTGTTCAATTCATGATATAAACTATAATTGCTACTGCTTCATCCCAAAAATAATTTGGCAAATTCTTCTCATTCAACATGGCACATGTTATTTCTACAATGTGCTTCTTTTTCCTTTTAACAACTCCATTTTGCTATGGGGAATAACTACATGAATACTTCCTTTGAATTCCATGCTCCTTCAAGTACTCATTGAATTCATTTGAAAAATACTCTCCCCCTCCATCGAACCTGAGGCACTTGATGTTCACACCCTTCTCCTTCTCAACCATTGCTTTGAAATTCAAAAAATGTTGAAACATTTCACCTTTGTGTTTCATGAAGTAGACCCACAGTGTCCTTGTGTGGTCATCAATGAAACTCATGTAGTACTTGCATCCTCCAATGGATTTTGTCTTCGTGGTGCACACATTTGAGTGAATCATTTCCAAAGGTTTGGAACTTACATGAATTGTTTGAACTAGGAATGGATGCCCAGCTTGTTTCCCCAATTAGCATGCTTCACAAACTTCTGACATCACCTCTTCTATTCCAAATTTAGGAAGACCTCCAACAAGATTTTGTTTCTCCATCAACTTAAAATTTTGAAAATTAACATGGCCAACTTGCTTATGCCAAATTCCAATGTTTCCAGCTCCTTTTCCATGTGTGAATAACATGGAATTCACCTCAGGCATGTTCACATCCAAGGTGAACATTTGTCCATTCCTTTCCCCTTTCAATCAATTTGCCTTGGTTCTTCATGTCTTTCACAAAACATCCATTTGGGTTAAATGTCACCTATAAACCTTGTTCTACTATCTAGCCTACGGAGACCAATTTTTTTTGTTATGGTTGGAACATGAAGTACATCTTTCAAGTACTTTGTTTGCCCATCTTGCATGGACAATGGCACCTTGCTAATTTGTGTGATGGGATGTGTAATGTCATCACCAATTTCAACAAACCCTAATGTTTTCAAATCTTTTGTGTCACTAAACCATTCTCCATGACTAGTCATGTGACTTGAAGCTCTAGAATTCACATACCAGACATTGTTATCTGATACACATCCTATCATTGAATTTGCCATGTGCTGCATCATAAATAGTTGTTCATCACCTTGATTGCTAGTTGATGCATAATTCCCTTATTACAGCTCTCCATTTCGTGCATCATGCTCCCTTTGATAATAGTTCTTTGCCATGTGCCCAAGTTTCTCGCAATAATAACAATTTGAATCGTTATTTGGTTATTAACCTCGATGACTTCCACCACGACCTCCACGACTTCCTCTTCCTCTAAAGTTTCTTTGTCCACCTCTATGAGACTGACCTTCATGTTGATGATGTTCACCATGCGAGCTTCCGTGTTAACCTCGAACTAAGGTTTTAGCACCTTTACCTTTACTTCTATTAGAATTTGAGTAGAAAAAAATTTCTTGTGATCCTCCATTGGATGAGGTACTAACAATTTTCATCTCTTCACTTATAAATAAGATTATTAAGTCTTGGAAATCAAGAAATGTTTCTTGAATTGTAATTGAAATACAAAACTAACTATAGTTTTTTCCAAGTCCATTCAAGGTCATGACCACCAAATTTTCATCATCTACAAGGGCTCCTATAAATGCAAGAGCATCTGCAAGCTTTTTCACCTTTGTAGAATAGTCACTGATGTTCATTTTATTTTTTTGTAAATTTTGTAACTTTTGCTTGAGCTACATGTTGCAGGCTTGCATATTATTGCTATATAGCTTCACCAATGTACCCCGAGCTTACTTGAGTGATTTTGCATCTTGAATATGCATAATCATGGAATTGGACACACTCATATAAAATTAATATAAAACTTTCCTTGCTTTTTCATGCCAAGTTTTATTGGCTTGAATTTGTTGTTGGTGGGGTTTTTTAGGGAGAGGAGGTTCTTTTTCATCACCAGTTATGAACTCCCAATAACCTTTCCCCATCAAGAAATTCATAATCCTAATTTTCCACACTTGGAAATTGTTTTTATCTAATTTTTCAATTGAAATTTGAGAAAGACCGTACGTTCGCCATCTCTCAAGGCAACATTCAATGTCTTTTTGGGGTTTCACAAATGATTTTAATTCCTCCCTTGGGTTTCTAGGATTGGGATTAGGTTTTTCCTTCCTTAGGTTTCGAGGGTTAGGGTTGAACAAGATGGACCTTGCATATGTATGTATGTTTCGAATATTATATGAAATTTTATACTATATAATGGTTTTACGTATATGTACATATTTCGTGTAATATTTTGTATGGTATTAAATACATGAATACACACCAAAATTTTATATGCAGGTCTTGATAATGTATTTATGCTTCCCAATCTTCAAACTCCTTCCTTCAAGTTCTCCCAAATTGTATTTGCTCCACTTTAAAACTTTGTTTTGATGTCTTTTCAATGTAAACTTTTGTCACAACAACTTTACAAAGCTACATTGCTCACATATGATCTTGGATTGATTTGAGATTTTCTTGAAACATGAAAAACTATGTCTACTACCATCTTTCAAAATTTCAGCTCATTTAACTTTATAAAATGAGAAATCTTGCTACTTCTTTGAAGTCACCTCAAACTAGGACCTAAACACAAAATGACGTACAACTCACTCTCAGAAACTCAAAACTCCTTGAGATCTTGGGACACACATTAGATATATGTCTTTTATATCTATTCAACTTTTCAATTCTATTGATGATGACCACAAAGAGTTATCACTTTCAAAGAAATTGACTTCAAAATTGAGGTTGAAATTTTAAATAGTTGAATCTCTTTCAATACATATTCAAATGACTTGAAATTTTTCTCACATATATAGTCTTTTATGATCTACAAGATTCCAAAGTTGCAGATCCAAAAAAACTCAAACAAAGGAGATATGATAAAAAAACCAAATCTTGACATAGAATCTTCAAAAGTTCATAACTTTCACAAAACAAATCCTTTTCTTTAGGAATTTTGAGAATAACAACATCTTATAGTCTTCTATAATTTCTCCAAGTTTCACTCTAGGATCTTTTCACAGTAGATCTAGATCTAGATTTAAAGATCTGACTTCCACAACCTTTGATATGTTGATTTCCTCTCAACTCTTTTCTTTTCTTTTCTATCTCTTCACAATCTTTCCTTTCCCCTTTTCTCTTTTGCTTGACAAACTCCTATGATATTACTAGAGACTTTCAAGCTCTAGTTCTAGGCACTTTCTAGCTTTAGATCTCTTTCAACTTTCTCATCAAACAACCTAAGCTTTGATACTATGTTAATAAATATGAGATCTACTCAAGTGCAAACATAAAAATTTATTGAAAGAAATTAAAACATGATGTTCATAACATGAAACATAACATCAAGAACTCTTCAAGGTTCTTGTCACATGAAATACACAAACTTATGTAATGAAAAAAAAAGAACCAAACCATCAACACCAAGGTATTTAACTGAAAGACCAAACCACAAATAACCAAACTAATATAAGTAAAGAAAGTAATTCAACCTTGTGAAAGTAACCTAGTTATTTTCTACTCTAGTAACTAATGAAACCTAATTAGTTGAGCTTGAATTCTCATCAAGTAAATGGGTTGTGATACTAGTTGTCGTTTGCTTATAAGAAATATTAATTCATCTAGGGGCAATTAGATTCAGTTTATAACCATGATAATTTTCATGTGAAATTGGATGCATGCATGTTTGAATACTTTCATGCACCCTTGATGTGTGTATGCTACTATGTAGGTTTAAGGTGAGCCCCCAAAATCCCATGATGATCTGGCTATTATAATTGATCTAGTTGCAACGAACACACACAAGGGGAATAACCTTGAAGTAGCCAATGGCTTGGACAAGGTAGAGATGAATGTTGTGGAGGTTGAGAAGACCAAACCACACCCACAAAAGTGCAAACTAACATTTCCCAACGAAAAGACCATGTCAAGAGTGAGTTTTTTTGGGACAAATGTTTTATCATTTGGAATTTAATCATCCACTTAAGTGGTTGAATTGGAAATGCCACTTGATAGTTTGTAACATGCACTTGGGATTCAATGTTTTTTCTTTTTTATTTTATTTTATTTAATTATTAATCAGTAATTTTAAATTCATTGCCATCACTAGTTTAAGGAAGCATAAGTTTTGAGGACATCATTCATGTATCACCTAGTTGTAAATTGAAATATGTTGAAGCAAATGTGACTTTTAAATTATTACCATGATCATCCCAAAATTGCCAATGTTATGTGATATATGGCATGTGACAAAGTGTTTACAATTTTGTATTTTATTCCTATTTATAAGTTGGTTACTTGTCATTTTTTATTCTAATGGTTGCCAATCTACATTTGGAGTTGATGTACTACAGGGTAACAAAAGTTAAGAGGAGGCCTCTCGTGTATCCACAACTTGTAGATTGCAATTTTAAAAAAGTCAAGTAAATTTTATTCCATGTTTGCAATTATATTAAGTTGTCCATGGGTTTGTCCAAGTTCATTTCTTTGTATTATGCTAAATGTAGTTCATCATAACAAACCATAACTATTCAATGAATGTGGTTTGTTTGCAACATACTTTCAAACCATGTACAATAGTCAACATGCTTGACCTTGTGACCAAATTACCATGTGTAGCTAGGGATGACATTCCATGGGAACATTATTGCACTTAGGCACTATATAGTAGCCGTGATCAATATCTTAAAGGCTCTATGAGATAGCAATTTCCAAACCTAGTTGCTACAAAGGTGAACGATATGGGAAATGGTATTGTCCTCTAGTGGAAAAAAGACTTAATACTAGTGTTGTAGAAATAGTGTATGCAAGTAGTGTGGTTGCAAGGAATTGCAAGTAATGTATGACATTGGTTGTAGGAGTATTAATGTATGCAAGTGGCATGGTGCGTGTGGCATGGAGAACCAATTTTGAAACTATGATTTCAACTTTCATGTTGAACTACATTTTGATATAATCTACAATATGGAAATGTTGAGGTTATATTAATATTGTTTGTAATCATATAATGTATGCATACCTATGTGTTTGAAGACTAATGAAGGTCAACTGTACCATTTTCATGGGAATCTTTAAATTGGTCAATAAAACCAATGTAGTGGTTGGTCTTATAGAGGGAAAAAGGCAAAAATGATTGGAAGTTTTATGCCATTTGGCTTTAAGGTTGGTTTGAAAAACAATGTATATGTGTACACCTAAAATGGTCAAAGATGACTTGGGGCTCTTTCAAAATGCACATAAATGACCAAGTGTAATCAATTAAGCCATGTATATATTCAACTATGATTAGTCAAATTAGCCACTACTTCCTCATGATATAACATTGCCAATCGACCCTCATGGATAACACATATAATGATAAGTGTCACTAAGAGATGATATGTATTAATGAAACATGGCAACACAAGATGCTACACATTAATGACACATGGACACTATAGATGCCACCATGTGATGACACATGGAAAATTTAGATGCAATTTATTCATGACATGTGTTCATGTGAGATGCAATAGATTGATGACATATGGCATTCTTAAATGGATGAAAGTGTCAATGGAAAATGACACCAGATATTGCCATGTTGCTATTCAAGATGTAATGTGCTTACAACATGTGGCACAAATATTGCCATAGATAATTGTGGCCAACTTGACCAATGGTTGAATTGATAATTAGTTATATTGATTAGTCAAAATGTCCCATGACCCCCCTGTCAAAATGACACTAATAAAAAATGATTATGTCAAAATTGATTTGTCCAAAATGGCATTTTGGTCAAGCAAGACAAAGGGGCAAAAAGACACTAATGAGGGTCTTTTTAACTTGTTTTTCTAATTAAAAAACCATGATTTCTTGTAGTGAATAGGTCCTTTTGCCATCACACACATCATCAAATAAAAAGGAAAAGGTGAAAGATGAAAGCACTATTACAAAATGCATTTTAGTTCACGTTGGGTTTCACTAGATTTTGAATGAATTTGAATATTTTTACCTAGTGAAATTGTTTAACCCCACCTAGCGAACGGGGACCAGTTGTTACGAACAATGAATTGTTTCACTAGTACTTATTGAACCAAGGCTACCCTCAAGTGAAATACAAATTTACAAAACCATTCACGTGCTAGTTAATTAACTAACCAGCATGGGAATTAATTAGAATTTAATTATTTAATATATAATATTATCATGATAATTTCAT